>RCUS01000637.1_pt1 | contig 21918 bp, 19 predicted proteins | sample 2166221 | NCBI WGS metagenome assembly RCUS01 (sample SAMN09932758, study PRJNA488358) | compost metagenome | isolation source: compost soil in cyclohexanecarboxylic | place: Germany: Experimental Botanical Garden | reverse complement strand
GCCTTGGTCAGGGGCGGGGCTGTGTGCCATGATCGGGTTCTCTGTTGTTATGGTTGTCGCCGCGTCGCCTGTGCCGGCGCTCGCCCTGACGAGTCTCGGGGAGTGCGACGCGCCTGTCTTTGTGCTTTTGCACAGTTGTTGGAAGGGGCTGCTGTGCTCCGGTACAAACCCTAGCACCCTAAGGACCGTTGAATGTTCGAACTGGACCATGACCTTGCGCAGGATATCGTCAATCGGGCGATGGCCATCCTGCCGTGCAACGTCAACGTCATGGACAGCCAGGGGCTGATCCTTGGCAGTGGCGAACCCGAGCGCATCAATACGCGGCATGAAGGTGCGCAACTGGTGCTGGCCAACGGGCGCATCGTCGAGCTCGATGGCGAGGCCGCCAAGTGCCTCAAAGGCGTGCAGCCGGGGGTCAACCTGCCGCTGATGCTCGATGGCCGGCTGATCGGCGTGCTCGGCCTGACCGGCGATCCGCAGCAGTTGCGCACCTACGGCGAGTTGCTGCGCATGACCGCCGAAATGCTCCTGGCCCAGCGTCACTTGCAGGTCGAGCAGCAATGGCGACGCCAGCGCTGCGACGACCTGCTGGCGTTGCTGCTGGGCGGCAGCGGTGAGTCGCCGCGGCTGCTGGACGAGGCCCGCCAGTTGGGCCTGAAGCCGCAGCTGGCGCGGATACCGTGCCTGTTCGAACTGGCCTCGGGGCCGCCCGCGGAGGCCTTGTCGGCCTGGTTGATGAATCGCTACCCGGACAGCTGGTGCGTCAGCCCGGCGCGTCAGTCGTTGCTGTGGTGCCGCCCGGCCGGGGTGGCGCTCGATGAGGTGCGCTTGATCGAGCGTCTGCAGCGTCATGCTTGGCAGGTCGAGCGCGTGGCCCTGGGCAGCCCGGCGCAAAGCCTTGAGCAACTGCGACGGGGCTATCGCCGGGTGCGCGATCTGCTGGCCTACGGCCGTGAAGTGCTGCCTGGCGAGCGCCTGCTCAGGCTTGATCGCTACCGCCTGCCGGCCTTGCTCTGGCGCCACCGCAACGATGATGCGCTGGACGAATTGCTCGAACCGCTGCAGCGCATTCGGGCCAAGGACGCCAGTGGTCAGTTGCTCGCGACCCTGCGTGCCTGGTGTGCCCACGAGGGCCAGAGCCAGGCCTGTGCCGATGCCCTGGGGATACACCGCAACAGCCTGCGCTACCGGCTGGAACGGATCGCCGAGTTGAGCGAAGTGGACCCGTTGCGGCTGGAGGGGATGCTGAGCCTGTACCTGGGGCTGCAGCTGCTGCCTGCGCAATGAGCTGACCCACAGGCATTTGCCCAAACACAGGGGGCGCGGGTTTGTGCATCCGACCGACGCCACGTCGGTCGACAACTGTCAGCATGCCAGTCATCTGGACAGGAGAATCCCCATGAAGATCGTCATCGCCCCCGACTCGTTCAAGGACAGCCTCGACGCTGCCGGCGTCGCCCGCGCCATTGCCAGCGGCCTGGCCGACGCCTGGCCGGATGCCGAACTGGTCGAGTGCCCCATGGCCGACGGCGGTGAAGGCACCATGCAGGCGATTCTGGCTGCCAGCCACGGCGAACTGCGCCGCCAGGCCGTGCGCGGGCCATTGGGCGACGCGGTGGAAGCGGGTTGGGGCTGGTTGGCCGAGAGCCGCACGGCAATCATCGAGATGGCCCAGGCCAGCGGTCTGCAGTTGCTGCCGACCGACCTGCGCGATGCCTGCCGCAGCAGCACCCGGGGCACCGGCGAGCTGATCGCGGCGGCGCTGGACGCCGGTGCCGCGCGCATCGTCCTGGCCATTGGCGGCAGTGCCACCAACGACGGCGGTAGCGGCATGCTGCGTGCGCTCGGCCTGCGCCTGCTGGATGCCGACGGGCGAGCGCTGGAGGAGGGCGGCGCGGCGCTGGCCAGGCTGGCCCATATCGATGCCAGCGGGCTGGACTCGCGCCTGGCTGCGGTGCAGGTTGAAGTGGCTGCCGATGTCGATAACCCGCTGTGCGGCGCGAATGGTGCGTCGGCGATCTTCGGGCCGCAGAAAGGTGCCAGCCCCGAGCAGGTGCTGGCATTGGACCAGGCGCTGGGGCACTTCGCCGACCACTGCGCGCGCTTGCTGGGCGAGGATGTGCGTGAGTTCCCCGGCTGCGGCGCGGCAGGCGGGATGGGTTTCGCTGCCAAGGCATTCATGGGCGCGCGGTTTCGCCCTGGAGTAGACATGGTGGCTGAACTGGCGGGGCTGGAGGCCTTGGTCCAGGGCGCCGAGCTGGTGATTACCGGCGAGGGGCGCTTCGATGCCCAGACCCTGCGCGGCAAGACGCCCATGGGGGTGGCGCGGATCGCCAAGCGTCATGGGGTGCCGGTCGTGGTGCTGGCCGGCACGCTGGGCGAGGGGTATCAGCAGCTGTATGCGCACGGTATCGACGCGGCGTTCGCCCTGGCCAGCGGGCCGATGAGCCTGGAGCAGGCGTGTGCGAATGCGCCTGAACTGCTGCGGGCGCGGGCCAGCGATGTGGGGCGGGTGTGGCGTTGCGCGCGCAGGACGTGAAGGGCGGGTTGTTGCTGAAACCCAGCGCCGCCCGCGCGGCGCTCGATCTCAGCACAATCATCAGCCGTGCTGCAGGAAATCCAGGCAGCTGCGGTTGAACAGTTCGCGATGCTCGACCTGCACCCAGTGCCCGCAGCGGTTGAGCACGATAAACCGCGCCTGCTGCGCGCCGTCGATGATGTGCTGCGCGCCGCGGACCGGGTTGAAGTTGTCGTCACTGCCCCAGAACCCCAGGATCGGGCACTCGATCTCAGCCAGCCGCGCCCGCATGTTCGGCACCCTCATCGTGCTGAACAGATTCTTCGGCTGGGTTACCGCCACCGCTACGCGCTCCAGCAGTAGCTCCTCGGGCAGGATCGAGTCATCGAACAGCTGCAGGCGCATCATGCTGCGCATTTCCTCAAGGCCGATGGGGCCGGCGTTGAACAGACTGACCATGCGCACAATTCCGGACATCTGGAAATAGGTCTCGCGCTCTTCGACGCCACCCGGTGCCAGCAGCACCAGCCGCTCCGGCAACTGCGGGAAGCGCAGCGCCAGCCCCAAGGCAATCGCGCCGCCCAGCGAGTTGCCGAGAAGGGTGCAGCGCGTCACGCCGATCTGTGCCAGCAACGCGGCCACGCAGTCGACGAAGAAATCCAGCTCGTAACGTACATCCTCAGGCTTGTCCGAGCGCCCGAAGCCGGGCAGGTCTAGCAGGATGTTGCGATAGCCGGCGGCCACCAGCGCGGGATAGTTGCCCTTGAAGTTGCTGTAGCCGCTGGCGCCCGGCCCGCTGCCATGCAGCCACAGCACTACCGGGCCGCTGCCTTCGTCCAGGTAGTGCAGGCGCAGGCCGTTGTCCAGGGTGGCGTAGTGGCCCGTGGGCAAGGGCAGGTCGACGGGGTGATTCATGTGGGTTCTCCAGAGGGGCGGGTTCAGGGGCACATGCCGGGCAAGCCAACGCACCGCCTGAAGGGGAAGGCCAGGCTGGCCCGGTATGCGCTCCACGATCCTGTGCCGGGCTGGCGATCCTCACATCGTCCATTCAGACCACACCCGTGCAGGGCGTTAGTCCTATCGGACGATGTCGGGCACCGATAGGCAGCTAATGATGGCGTCGACCAATGCGCGTCTACAGAGGAACTCGCTATGAAACTGCACAACAAAGTGGCCTTCGTCACCGGGGCCGGGCAAGGCATGGGCCAGGCCATCGTGCGCCGCTTCGTCGCCGAAGGGGCGAAGGTGGTGGCTGTCGACCTGAACCAGGCCGCCCTGGCCGAGGGCCTGGCCGACCTCGCTGACCAGGTGCTGGCGCTGGGCTGCAACGTCGCCGATGCAGGCTCCGTGGCAGACGCCATGGGCCAGGCCGAGGCGCACTTTGGCGGCCTCGATATCCTGGTCAACAACGCCGGCGTCGGCGCGCTCGATGCCTTCCTCGACACGCCGGACGACAGCTGGGCGCGGGTGATCGGTGTCAACCTGACCGGCACCTTCCTGTGCTGCCGCGAGGGTGCCCGGCTGATGCTCAAGGGCAAGCGCCAGGGCGTGTTGATCAACCTGTCGAGCACCGCCGCCATGACCGGCGAAGGTCCCAGCCACTACTGCGCGTCCAAGGCGGCGGTGATGGGCTTGACCCGTTCCATCGCCCGCGAGCTGGCGAGCCAGGGCATCCGCGTCAACACCCTGGTGCCAGGCCCGACCAACACGCCGATGATGGCCGGCATTCCCGATGAGCACATGCAGGCGCTGCTGAAGAACGTGCCGCTGGGACGCATGTGTGAAACCGACGAGATCGCCCGGGTGGCGGTGTTCCTGGCCAGTGAAGATGCCAGTTTCATCACCGGCCAGAACATTGCGGTCAACGGCGGCATGGCCTTCATCTGACAGGAGAGCACCTGATGAGCAAACGTCTGCAAGGCAAGATAGCGTTCGTGACCGGCGCCGGTTCCGGGATTGGTCAGGCGACCGCCGTGCGTTTCGCCGAAGAGGGCGCCGTGGTGGTGCTGTGCGGTCGTCGGGCCGAACCGCTGGAGGGCGTGCGTGAGCAGATCCTCGCCCAGGGCGGGCAAGCCGAGGTGGCGGTGGCCGATGTGAGTGACGAGCAGGCCTATGTCGCGGCGCTGCAGGGGGCCGCGCAACGGCACGGCGGTTTGGATATCCTGGTCAACAACGCCATGGCCTATACCTGGGGTGGCATCGACAGCATGACCACCGCCGACTGGCACGCCAACTTCGCGACCACCGTGGACGGCACGTTCTGGGGCACGCGCACGGCGATGCAGCTGATGCAGGGCAGGGGCGGCTCGATCGTCAACATCGCGTCGATCTGCGGCGTGTTCGGCACTGCCTGGATGGCCGGCTACTCGGCGGCGAAAGCGGCGGTGATCAACTTCAGCCGTGCCGCCGCCAGTGAAGGCGCCGCCCACAACATCCGCTGCAACGTGATCATTCCCGGTGTCGTCGATACGCCCGCCACCGCCGGCATGCTCGGCGATGACAAGGCCCGCGGCAATACCGAGAAGGTGATTCCCATGCGCCGTGTCGGCCAGCCGCGCGAGCTGGCCAATGCCATTCTGTTCCTGGCCAGTGACGAGGCGTCCTACGTGACCGGCGCAAGCCTGGCGGTGGATGGTGGGCGCGGCTCGGATCTGTACACGGTACTGGACTGATGAACATGGACGCCACTTCGCTGCTGCAGCGCATCGACCGTCTGGAGTCGCTGGATGCCATCCGCCAGTTGGCAGGCAAGTACGCACTGGCGCTGGACATGCGCGACATGGATGCCATGGCCAATTGCTTCGCCGAGGATGTGCGGGTGGGCCGCGACAAGCAAGGCCGCGCGCACCTCAAGGCGTGGCTGGACGAGACCATGCGCAAGCAGTTCCATGGCACCTCGCACCACCTGGGCCAGCACATCATCGAGTTCAGCGACCCGGATCACGCCACCGGTGTGGTGTATTCGAAGAACGAGCACGAGACCGGGCCTGAGTGGGTGATCATGCAGATGCTGTACTGGGATGATTACCAGCGCATCGATGGCCGCTGGTGTTTCCGCCGACGGCTGCCGTGCTACTGGTATGCGACCGACCTGAACAAGCCGCCGATTGGCGGGTTGAAGATGCGTTGGCCTGGTCGCGAGCCTTATGCCGGCAGTTTCCATGAACTGTTCCCGTCGTGGGATGCGTTCTGGGCGCAGCGTCCGGACAAGGACGCGTTGCCGGAAATCGCCGAGCCGGCGCCGCTGGAAGGGTTTTTGGCGGGGTTGCGGCGCGGGGCAGGTGATCCAAAGATACGCGTGCGCTGACGGGCAACTGGGCTGCTCTGCAGCCCATCGCCAGCCAGCCGGCTCAACACAGGATGCTGCGCTTGGGCCGCGATCTCAGCTCAGCACCCTGAACCCATGGGTGCCATCGCGCTCCAGCTGCGCGATCAGCCCGAACTCCCAATCCAGATACCCCTGCATGGCCTCACGCGGATTGTCCGTCCCTTCATACGGCCGGCGATACCGATCGCTGCGCGCCACTGCCAGGTGCGTTTCGCCGCTCTCTAGCGGCTTGTTCGCTGCGATCCAGCGGGCCGTACCGCCTTCGAGCAGGTACACCGGCGTCGGTGTCAGGGCCTGCAGATCGACGGCAGCAAAACGCGCCAGCAGGCTGCTGCCACAGGTCAGCACGTAGCGTTCGGCGACCGGCAAGTGCTCCAGCACCTGCGGCAACTGCGCGCGGATTGCCCAATGGGCACCGGGAATATGGCGCTTCACATAGTTGGCGCTGGTGGTGAAGTCCAGCAGCACGGTGCCGGGTTCCTGCAACCAGCGGTCCAGTTGCTCGACACCGACTTCGGTCACCGGCGGCAAGGCCGGCAGCGGTACCGGCCACTCACCGGTTTCACTGAAATCCGCCACCGACAAGCCCTCCAGCACTGCCACCGGCCAACCCATCTGCGCCAGCCACGACGCACTCATGTTGGCCCGTACACCGTCATCGTCGACCAGCACGATGCGTGCGCCACGCACGCTGGCGACATGATCGGTTTCCTGCACCAGTTGCCCACCGGGCACGGAGCGGCTGCCGGGAAGGTGGCCGTCGAGGTATTCCTCGGGCGTGCGCACATCGAACAGATAGGTGGTGCGGCGCGGGTCCGCCTGCCAGGCCGCCAGGCCTTCACGGTCCAGGCGCGAGACCCCGGCCCGGTCGGCCACCGCGCGGGCCCGTTGCGCAGCGCTGGCGCGGGTGTCGTCGGTCACCGAAGCGAAGGTACGGTCCTGACCGTGGGCCAGTTGCTGACCTGCCAGGGTCCAGCCGATGGTGCCATTGCGCAAGGCTGCCACCGGGTTGGGGACTCCCGCGTTGACCAGCGATTGCGTGCCGATGATGCTGCGGGTGCGCCCCGCGCAGTTGACGATGACCTGGGTAGCGGGGTTCGGTGCAAGCTCGGCCACGCGCAGCACCAGCTCGGCGCCTGGCACGCTGATGCCGCCCGGAATACTCATGGTCTGGTATTCGTCGAAGCGTCGGGCATCGAGCACCACCACATCGGCCTTGGCATCCAGCAACGCCTGCACCTGCTCGGCGGCCAGCGACGGGGTGTGGCGCACGCTCTCGACCAACTCGCCGAATGCCTTGCTCGGCACGTTGACGTCGCGGAACAGTTCACCACCGGCAGCGCGCCAGCCCGCCAGCCCACCGTCAAGCACGGCCACATCGCTGTAGCCCAGGGCGCGCAGGCGCTCGGCTGCCGGCGCGGCCAGGCCTTCAGCGTCGTCATACAGGGTGATCGCGGTGTCCCGACGCGGCACGCGGGCGTAGATCTCCAGCTCAAGTTTCGACAAGGGAATGTTGGCGGCGAACAGCGGGTGTTCCTGCGCGAACGGATCCTCTTCGCGCAGGTCGATCAGGGCCAGTTCTTCATGGGCCAGCAAGGCCCGGCGGATGTCCTGGAAGCTACGGGTAAGGGCAGTGCTCATGGGGCAGGATTCTCTTTGGACAGGTCCCAGATGTTGGGCAGAAGGGCATTGGAATACCCGGAAACGAACGGCTTTTCGCTGCCGTCGGCCAGGTACACGGCGCGGCTTACGGCACCAATGTTGGCGCCGTACACATGAATGCTGATGGACACTTGGTCGTCGAACGCGTTGCTGACCTGATGGATGTCGCCAATGCGTGGCGACACGGCTTCCACATGCCCAGGATCGATGCGCACTGGCGCACCCGCAGGCACCAGCGTGCCGTGTTCGGTGCGAGCGAAGCTCTGGGAATACTCGGCACCTCGCAGCATGCCGATCAGGCCCCAGACGCGGTGATCGTGGATCGGCGTCTGCTGCCCCGGACCCCAGACAAAACTGACGACCGAGAAGCGCTGGCGCGAGTCGCAATGCAACAGGAACTGCTGGTAACGGTTCGGGTCTGGCTCGGCCAAGGCATCGGGCAGCCAGTCGTCGTGGCTGACCAGACTGCGCAGCAGCCCTTGGCCCTGGTCGAGCAGAGCGGCCTCGTCGAGGTTTCGCTCCAGCAGTTCGGACAGGGCGCCGATGAAGTGACGCAGGCGCTCGTGGCGCAGGACTTGGCTCATGGTTCAGGCTCGCTGACGGTTTCATTCACCCTAGCAAAGCCTTTGAATATTCTCAAAATTCAAAATATGCATAAGCTAATATGCAAATATTGCATTTACAGCGTGGTCGTTATGCTTTGAAATCAGCCCCTGAGGCAGGCATTAGGTTATGCCTAAAACGCATTTCACAGCGCGTTTTGTAATCGTTAGCTTATAAGCACTCGGCTATTTAGATTCAAAACGCATAGCCATTCGACCCCGAACAAGGTTCTCAGCATGAGCGTTCAATTCATCGGCATGATCGGCCATCGACTGTCCTCGGAAATCCATGCCCCGCAGGGGCCGATCTTCGACAAGGCGTACATCACCCGTTTTGCCCAGGCCCATGAGCAGGCCGGTTTCGACCGCATCCTGGTGGGCTACTGGTCGGATCAGCCCGACGGTTTCCTGGTAACTGCCCTGGCCGGCCAAGCCACGTCACGCATTCACTTCCTGCTGGCTCACCGGCCAGGATTCGTTGCGCCGACCTTGGCCGCCCGCAAGCTGGCGACCCTGGAGCACCTGCTCGATGGGCGCCTGGCAGTGCATATCATCAGCGGCGGTAACGACACCGAGCAGCGCAAGGACGGCGACTACCTGGACCATGACCAGCGTTACGCCCGCACCGACGAGTTCCTCCAGGTGGTACGCCAGGTGTGGACGGCCGATGCGCCCTTCGACCATGCAGGCACGCATTACCAGGCGCAGAACGTGTTCTCGGCGATCAAGCCGCTGCAAAAGCCGCACCTGCCGATCTTCTTCGGTGGCTCGTCGCAGGCCGCACTGGAAGTGGCCGGCAAGCACGCCGATGTGTTCGCCCTGTGGGGCGAGTCGCTGGAGCAAACCGCCGAAACCATCGCCGCCGTACGCGAGCAGGCCGCGCGACAAGGGCGCGAGGTGCAGTTCAGCGTGTCGTTCCGCCCGATCATCGCCGCCACCGAAGCGGCCGCCTGGGCCAAGGCCGAAACCATCCTCGGCCAGGCGCGCGCACGCATCGAGCAGGCCGGGCCGGTGATTGCCAACAAGCCGCAGAGTGTCGGCGCCCAGCGCCTGCTGGACACCGTGGCCAAGGGCGAGCGGGTCGACGAACGCCTGTGGACCGGCATTGCCGGTCTGGTGGGCGGTGGGCACAACTCGACGGCGCTGGTCGGCACGCCCGAACAGGTTGCCGATGCCTTGCTCGCCTACTACGACCTCGGCGTGACCAGTTTCCTGATTCGCGGTTTCGACCCGCTGGAAGATGCCGAGGATTTCGGCCGCGAACTGATTCCACTGACCCGCGCCAAGGTAGCCGCGCGCAACGCCTGACCCCTCACTCAATCAAGCCTGACGAGACCGCACGCGCGGATCGGCCTGTCGTGCCCCACGGGGCATCTGGAGACCAACGTGCGAAACCTCAAGCAACCTGGCGATGGCGTGGCCACCCTGGCGCGCCACCCCAGCAACAGCCTGCGCCTGGGCATTGGCGACGCCCGCGAGGTGATTGCCGGCGGCCTGTTCCTTTCATTCGCGGTGTTCGGCCTGGTGCTGGCCAGCGACTACCCACTGGGTTCGGCCATGCGCATGGGCGCCGGGTATTTCCCGCTGCTGGTGTCGGCGGTGCTCGGTGTGCTGGGTGTTGTCCTGCTGCTGCGCGGGCTGACGATCACGGCTGCGCCCGATGACGGCGAGCGCCTGTTCAACTGGCGCCCGAGCCTGATGATCGGCGGCAGCATGCTGGCCTTCGCCTGCTTGTTGCCGACCTTGGGCCTGGCCTTGGCGACGTTGCTGATGACTGTGCTCAGCGGCCTGGCGCGACCACACGCGCGGCTACCTGAACTGGCGTTGCTGGGCACGCTGCTGGGGCTGTTCAGCGCCGTGGTATTCGCCTGCGGGCTGGGCCTGAACCTGCCGGTATTCCCGGCCTGAGGTGAGATAGACATGGAACTGCTCAACCACCTCGGCCTGGGACTGGAGGCCGCCTTTACCCTCAACAACCTGCTGTACTGCCTGGTCGGCGTCACCTTGGGCACTCTGGTCGGCGTGTTGCCCGGCCTGGGTCCGGTGGCGACCATCGCCATGCTGCTGCCCATCACTTATGGGCTGACGCCCTCGGCGGCGCTGATCATGCTCGCGGGGATCTACTACGGCGCCCAGTACGGCGGTTCGACCACGGCGATCCTGGTCAACCTGCCGGGCGAGTCGTCGTCGGTGGTGACCTGCCTGGACGGCCATGCCATGGCGCGCCAGGGCAGGGCGGGGGCGGCGTTGGCGATTGCCGCGATGGGTTCGTTCGTCGCCGGCACCCTGGCGATCCTGCTGCTGGCCGCCGCCGCTGCACCGCTGGCGGCGTTCGCCCTCAAGTTCGGCCCGGCCGAGTATTTTTCACTGATGCTGTTGGGTCTGGTCGCGGCCATTGTCCTGGCCCAGGGCGACCTGCTCAAGGCGTTGGCGATGACCGTGCTGGGGCTGTTGCTCGGGCTGGTGGGCAGCGACGTCAACTCCGGCGTGGAGCGCTTCACGTTCGGTCTGCCGCAATTGTCCGATGGCATCAGTTTCGTGGTGATTTCCATGGGTCTGTTCGGCATTGCCGAGATCATCGCCAACCTTGAGCGCGAGCACAGCGGTGCTGGCCAGGTCGCCCCGGTAGGGCGGCTGTTGCCCAGCCGTGACGATTACCGCCGGGCCTGGAAACCGATCCTGCGCGGTGGTGGCCTGGGGGCGCTGCTGGGCATCTTGCCCGGTGGCGGCGCCATGCTCGGATCATTTGCCGCTTACCTGGTGGAAAAGCGCTTGGCCAAGGACCCGTCGCGCTTCGGCAAGGGCGCCATCGAAGGCGTGGCCGCCCCCGAAGCGGCCAACAATGCGGGGGCGCAGACGTCGTTCATCCCCATGCTGGTCATGGGCCTGCCGTCCAACGCGGTGATGGCGCTGATGGCTGGCGCCATGATGATTCACGGCATCGTGCCGGGCCCTCAGGTGATCGACGAGCGCCCGGAGTTGTTCTGGGGGCTGGTGGTGAGCATGTGGATCGGCAACCTGTTGCTGCTGGTGCTCAACCTGCCCTTGGTCGGGCTTTGGGTACGCCTGCTCAAGGTGCCGTACCGCCTGCTGTATCCGGCCATCCTGCTGTTCTGCTGCATTGGCGTCTACAGCCTGAACAACAGCCTGTTCGACGTGGTGCTGAGCATGGCGTTCGGCCTGCTCGGCTACCTGTTCATCAAGCTGCGCTGTGAACCGGCGCCGCTGCTGCTGGGCTACATCCTCGGGCCGATGCTGGAAGAGAACCTGCGCCGGGCGATGCTGCTGTCGCGCGGCGACCCGAGCGTGTTCTTCACCCGTCCGCTGAGCCTGACCTTGCTGATCGTCACGGCGCTGCTGGTGCTGCTGCTGGTATCGCCGCGGTTGCGCGCCACGCGCAAGGTGGCGTTCAGCGAAGACTGAGCGCCGCGCCATTCATTGCATTCTCAAACCTGATGTCCACAACGAGTCCCTCATGAAAAAACGACCTCTGCTCAAGCAACTGTTCGTCGCCACCCTGGCCCTCGGCGCCGTTACCCTGGCCCAGGCCGACGCTTGGCCCAGCCGCCCGCTGACCCTGATCGTACCGTTCCCACCGGGCGGTGCCGCCGACACGGTCGGCCGCTACTACGCCGAGCAGCTCGCCACCTCGCTCGGGCAACCGGTGGTCATCGACAACAAGCCCGGCGCCGGCACCGCGATTGCCGCCGAAGCCGCCGCCAAGGCCAAGCCGGATGGCTACACCCTGTCGTTGGCCACCGCCGGGCAGTTGGCAATCCTGCCCAACCTGCAGGACAACCTGCGCTATGACCCGATCACCAGCTTCACCCCGGTGGCGGTGCTGGCATCGGTGCCGAACGTGGTCGCCGTGGGCGCCCAGGCCAAGGTCGACACCTTGCAGGCGTTGATCGATCAGGCCAAGGCGCGTCCGGGGGCGTTGAGCTATTCCTCATGCGGCAATGGCACCTTGTGCCATCTTTCCGGAGAACTGCTGAAGAACCTGGCCAGGGTCGACCTGCTGCATGTGCCTTACAAAGGCAGCGCGCCAGCGGTGACTGGCCTGCTCGGTGGCGAGGTGGACGTGGCGGTCGACACCCTGACCGTGCTGGCCCCGCAGATCCAGGCCGGCAAACTCAAGGGGCTGGTGCTCACCAGCAGCGAACGTTCGCCGTTGCTGCCGAACGTGCCCAGCGCCAGCGAAGTGGGCCTGCCCGGCTTCGTTGCCTCGGGCTGGTTCGGTGTGGTGCTGCCCAAGGGCGCCGACCCGGCGCTGGTCGAGCGCCTGAGCCGCGAGATCGAGACCATCGCCAGCAAACCGCAGACGGCCGAACGGTTCGGCCAGCAAGGTATCAGCGTCGAGCACAGCACCCCGGCCAGCTTTGCCCAGGTGATCGCCGACGACAAGGCGCGCTGGGGCGAGGTGATTCGTACTGCCCAGGTGCATATCGAGTAAGGGCCTGGCAGGGTGGGGCTGCTGCGCAGCCCCTATGGCCTGGACCAGGTAGTGCAGGCGAACAGCTAGGCCGTGCGAACGCTGCGCCCCGCCTGCTCCTGCTGCTCGACCAGCCCGCGAATCCGCGGAATCAGCTGCTGCCCGTACTCCACGGCATCACGCAACTGATCGAAGCCACGGAACAGGAACGTCGTGACCCCCAGCGCGTAGTAGGCCAGCGCCGCCTCGGCCACCTGATCGGCCGTGCCCACCAGCGACGTCGAATTACCCGCGCCGCCGCCCAGTGCGGCGATCTCGGTCCACAGCCGGGTGTCGTGCACCTTGCGCTGGCTGGCCAGTTGCACCAGGCGCTCGGAACCGACATTGCTGGTGTCGAAATTCTTCTCACGGCGGTTGTCCTGGCGAATGCCGATCCGCGCCTGCGCGTCGGCCAGAATGCGCTCGGCACGGGCCCAGGCTTCCTCCTCGGTGGCGCCGAGGATCGGGCGCAGCGACAAGCTGAAGCGGATGTGTTTTTCACGGCCGTAACGCGCCGCCGCCTTGCGCACCTTGGCAATCCGCTCGCGCACCTGCTCCAGCGGTTCACCCCACATCATGTAGACGTCGGCATGCTTGGCGGCGACTTCAATGGCGGCATCGGACGCGCCGGAGAAGTAGATCGGCAGATACGGTTGCTGCACCGGCTTGACCAGGGTCAGGTTGTCTTCGACACGGTAGTGCGCGCCCTGGTGATCGAACGGCTCGTGGCGGGTCCAGGTGTCGCGCAGCACCTGCAGGTACTCGTCGGTGCGGGCATAGCGAGCGTCCTTGTCGAGGAAGTCGCCGTCGCGCTGCAGGTCGCCGCTGTCACCGCCGGTGATGACGTTGATCGACGCGCGGCCCCGGCTCAACTGATCGAGCGTGGCGAGCTGGCGGGCGGCGAAGGTCGGCGCCTGGAAGCCGGGGCGGTGGGCCACCAGCAGGCCGATACGCTCGGTGAGCGCGGCGACATAGCTGGCCAGGATCAGCGAGTCGGGCGCGCTGGTATTGACTGCCAGCAGCGCTTTGTCGAAGCCGCCGTACTCCTGGGCCAGGGAAAACGCCTTGATGAAATCCAGATCGACCAACGGACCGCGAGGTGCCTGGGATTCGCTGCCTTCCTGAGGGCCGATGAGGCCGATGAACTCGAGGCTCATGGGTGAAGCTCCTGTGTTGTTGAGTGTGCGGATGGAACCGCGCCAGGAGCGAGCAGTGCAGGAGGGCACCTGGCGGGGTCGTGGTAGACGGCCTCCGCCAGGTTTGGGGTCGGTCTTGATAGGCAGACATTAGCCTTTGCTCGGCAGGGTTGTGAAAGGCTTTGTAGTTCTAAGCTAATTATGCAAATTAAGCATAATGGTGTAATTCAAATATGCTCTACGTGGATTTTTTGATGGCGGGCGTACCTCGGTGGGGTGTCGAGCCGCTCATCCGAGCTGACATTTTTGCCAGGTGCGCGCACTTCGAACCCGGAGCAATATTTGGAGCACCGGCACCGCTTGTGCATTTTCAAATAACGCAAATCGGGAGTTACCAATATGACTGCTAGCAAACGTCTAAATTTGGAAGCGGCAAAAAACGGATGGGGTGTTTCAGTTTATCTTAATAGATACAATTTGGATGAAGTGATAGAGATAGTTAAAGAGTTAAAGGTGGGGGTTACTTTAAATCTGTTCATAGCAATTGGAGATGTAGCAGATCCGCCTGCAGAGGGCTCGAGTTATGGTTTTACTCAGATGAGAACGGGTGAGTATGAAAGTGTTGCTAAAGCCATTCCCAAAGGGGTAAACGTTGTACTCAACCAGGTACATCTTAAGAATGGACTTCTTGAGGGGATGGGGACAGTACTCTAGGCGTCCAGGTATGTTGCGTGAGTCAATATAATGACCCTGTGATATTGACTGGCTTTACTCGGTGTTATAGGTCTGCGTCCTCTTGTTCGAAAAGCGCACAGCCCTGGCTGGGCGCTTCGAGGGCAAAAGCGAGGCGCGAGGCGGTGCTCTTGCCCGAGCCGGATTCACCGACGATGGCCACCGTGTGCCCTGGGTGAACCCGCTGCTTGAGGGACCCGCACCGGCAGATGAGTGCTGGCAGTCAGTCCTGGTAGTCGCGTCCTTCACGGTCCAGCTGGCGAATCAGGGCATCCCAATGCCGCTGGATCCCCTCGCCGAGCCCATCGGAGAAGCGCTTGGACTGTTCATGCACCTTGGCAATCGCCGCCGGCGAGGCATGCAGCAACTGATCGTTGCCCCCGGCCTGCGCCGCCACCTGGATGTTGCAGGCACGCTCCAGGCCATGCAGCTCGCGGAAGGCATGTTCGACGCTGATGCCACCTGTGAGCAGCCCGTGGTTGCGCAGGATGAGGATGTTGCTGCTGCCCAGGTTGGCGACCAGCCGTTGCTGCTCGTCCAGATCCAGCGCGACGCCTTCGTAGTTGTGGTAGACCACGCGGCTGTAGTAGGCCAGGGCGTGCTGAGAGATCGGCAGCAGGCCATCACGCTGGGCCGACACGGCAGCGCCGTCGCGGGTATGGGTGTGCAGCACGGCCTTGAGGTCCGGACGCGCGCGGTGGATGGCGCTGTGGATGACATAGCCGGCCTGGTTGATGCCCAGGCCCAGCGGGTCATCGATGATCGTGCCGTCGACGTCCACCTTGACCAGGTTGGACGCGGTGATTTCGTCGAACAGCAGGCCGAACGCGTTGATCAGAAAGTGCTCGTCGGGCCCTGGCACCCGGGCCGAGAAATGCGTGTAGATGTGATCGGTCCAGCGGAACAGGGCGGCCAGGCGGTAGGCGGCGGCGAGCTTGACCCGCACTTCCCATTCTTCGGCGCTGACCCGTTGACGCACGGCATTCGCGTGGGGGGTTACGACAGACAGTGAACTCATGATGCTCTCCAGAAATAGGGGTCAGTAGCCGCGCTGGGTGTCGACCAGATTGCGCAGTGGCGCCTGTTCGCGGTAGCGGGCGAAGTTGTCGAGAAAGGCGTCGAGCAGGGCGGGGTAGCCGTCTTCGGAAATGGCCGAGGTGTGCGGTGAGAGGAACACCTTGGGGTGGTGATACAGCGGGTGGCCGGCAGGCAAGGGTTCCGGGTCGCTGACGTCGAGGCTGGCGCGACCGATCAGGCCGTCGTCCAGGGCCTGGAGCAGGGCGTCCTGATCCAGCAGCCCGCCACGCGCGATGTTGATCAAGTGCAGGCCGGGCTTGGCCTGGGCCAGTACCTGGCCATCGATCAACCCTTGCGTGGCCGCGGTAAGCGGGGCGGCGATGACCAGGTGATCGCTGCCGGCGAACAGTTGGCGCAGGTCTTCGACTCGCTCCACGCCGGGCACATCGGCGATGGCCTGGCCTGGCCGGTTGAGGGCCAGCACCCGCATGCCCAGGGCGCTGGCCTTGCGCGCCAGGCTCTGGCCGATGCTGCCGAAACCGAAGATACCCAGGGTCCGGCCACGCACGGGTGCCAACGGCGTCAGGCGCCAGTCGGCATCCTTGACCCACAAGCCTGGCAGTTGCTTGGCGGCGGCGAACACCAGGGCCAGGGCAAACTCGGCCACCTGCTCGGCGTTGGCGCCCCGGCCGCTGGTGACCGGAGGGCCCTGGAATACCCAGTCCGGGTAGAAGTCGATGCCGGACGAGACGACCTGCACCCAGCGCAGCGACCACGGCCAGCCTGACGGCGCCGCGTCGACGCGGTTACCGCGCACGTTGATTGGGCGGACGATGAACACATCGGCCGGGACGTCCAGTTGCAACTGGCTTGGCGCGATGTCGAGCACTTGGTGGTCGGGCAGTTGTTCACGCAGGTAGTGGTTGGCCTGGGCATCGAGCTGGCTGGCGATGATCGAGTGGCTCATGCGGCGTCCTCTGTCAGTGCGCTGCGGCCGGTGTGGCCGAGCACCACATCGTCCTGGGGGGTGTGGATGCGGCTGCACAGGACGTCGCGCAAGTGCCGCTCCAAGGGATTGCGCCGTGACAGGCCGGGATTGCCGGCGGCTTCGATGGCCAGTTGCACGGCCTGGATGGCATGGCTGCTGACCAGGTGCTTGATCTGCCCGGCATGGCGCGGGTCGATCGCGCCTGCCGCTGCCGAATCAAGCAGGCTCTGGTTGGCGAACAGCAGGGTGTCGATGCGTCCGACCACCTCCTGGAAGCGCGCCAGGCTGGCCAACGGCGCGCCGAGATTGGACGGTGCGCGGCGGTTGAGAAACTGCACCAGCCAGTCGCGCGCGGCCTGGGCGACACCGTCGTAGAGTGCCGGCAACAGCACCGACATCCACAGCAGGCCCGTGCCATCGAGTTCCGGACGTGGCGCGCTGGCGGGGCTGACGCTGACGGCATGGTCCAGGGGAATCAGCACGTCGTCGAAGCGCACCTCATGGCTGCAGGTGGCGCGCATGCCCAGGTGGTCCCAATCATCGACGATGCTGATGCCGGGGGTGTCCTTGTGCACCAGAAAGCCGCCGACCAATGGGTCCTGATCGTCGCTGCGCGCCCACACCAGGTACCAGGTCAGGCCGTAGCTGCCGGTGGAGTAGATCTTGCGCCCCGACAGCCGCCAGCCTTCTGCGGTGCGCCGCGCCACCGTAGCGGGCAACCCGCCACGGGCGGGCGTGCCGAGTTCCGGTTCGACGCGAAAGGCGTTGATCAGCGCGCCGTTGGCCACGGCATCGCGGGCCACGCGCAGGCGCAGGTGTTCGGGCCAGCGGGTTTCTTCCTGCAGGCGAAAATGCTGCAGGTATTGCATGACCAGGATCAGCGCGGTGGACGGGTCGCCCTTGCCGACGGCGGCGATCACCCGACGCGCAGTGGCCAGGTCGGCACCGCCGCCGCCCAGGGCTTGGGGGACGGTCAGGCTCAGCAGCCCATGCTGGTGGAGCAGGCTGAAGTTGTCGGACGGAAAGTGACCGCTGCGGTCGTAGCGCTCGGCATTGGCAGCCAGGGCCTGGGTGAGCTCGGCGAGAGCGCGATCGGACGGGGGGTGACTCATGGGGCATTCATCCCTGGAACACGGTGGGTTTCTAAGACCGTATTCTTATGGATGATCGGTGTAAAAGTCTTTTTGGTTCTATGCTAATTATTTGTTTGTTGAATTTATCTTATAGATTGTTATGCGATATGAGTATTTTATGGGCTGGGTCCTGGATGCGATTGGGCTGCGAAGCGTTCGCCGCGACCCTTACAGCGCCTGTGACCGGGAGCGCCGCCCGCGCGGCGCTGGTTCTGTGCACCATCGCAAAACCCGATGCAGGCACCTTGCCTGCATCAGTCGCGCAAGCGACTGCCCGCGATCTCCCCGAACACCTCCACCGGCTCCTGCAGATTTCCCAGGTAGCGCGGATGGAATAGCCACAGATCGACCTGCGGCTTGAAATCAGTGACGTTGACCACGTCCAGCGCATCGCGATGGCGGCTGCTTTGCAGCAAAGGCTCAGGTACCAGCCCCAACCCCTGGCCACTGGCGACCAAGCCCAACTGCAGGTCGGTGCCGAACGTCTCCAGGTTGATCGACAAACTCAACCCTTGCTCGCTCAGCGCCCGCTGCAGCCCAGCACGGAAGCCGCAGCCATCGGGGTTGAGCACCCAACCCTGGGTGTAGCAATCCCTGAGCTTGTAGCTGCGCTTGCTGGCGCTGCCCTTGGCCGCTACCACCCGCAGCGGCATCCGCGCGATCGACTGGCTGGCGATGCCCTCGGGGAAGATCTTGCCGGGCGGAAACAGCGCCGCAGCAGCGTCGAGTTCGCCGTTTTCCATGCGCGTGATCAGGCTGCTGCCCCAGCCGCTGGTGACCTGCGTGCGCAGGTCGGGGTAGGTTTCGCGGATCTTCGCCAAGGCGTCGAGCAGCACCACATCGCCCAGGGTCTGCGGCACGCCCAAACGCAGAGTGCCGGACGGCGCACCGTCGTTGGCCACCAGCTCACGCAGCGAGTCGATTTCGCGCAGGATCGCCTTGCACTGCTCGTAGACCCGCAGCCCCATGGGCGTGGGCTTCAGGGGTTTGGTGTTGCGGTCGAGCAGGGTGGCGCCCAGGTCTTCCTCGAAGTTCTGCACCCGGCGGGTGATGGCCGGCTGGGTCAGTTGCAGGGCCTCGGCGGCAAGGTTGGTCGACTGGCAACGGATGACCGCCACGAAGGCGTCCATGTCATCAATTTTCATATTCGGCGCTCACATATTGAGACGGTAGGACATACACCGAGAGCATAATCGGCAACGCGCTGGTTGTCACAGGGAACGCTCTGAAAATGCTTGTGATGGGGGCCATTCCATGACTTCTAAGCCTGAGTGTTGGCGGGCGCACTGTGACTTCAAGCCCGTTAAGTAATGCTTTATGTATTTCGATGTAAGGAATGCCGCCGTATCCGTGTAGGAACTTTCCTGTTGTTTGGTTCTGCATAGACGATGGGGGGTAACTGCACCATCTTGTATACGCACCTTCATTGCCGCATTGCCAGCAGATGCGGTATCCGGTGAATTGTAAGATGAGGCCTGTTTATGGATGAAGGGAACATTGCTCCAGCGCGGGACACGCAGTTATCGCTCAATAAATACAAACTTGAAGTGGACGGTCTGGAGGTCGTTCTCGATGTACTGTCGTTTGTCGGCGAAGAGTGGCTGAGCCAACCCTACCAGTACCAGGTTGAATTCACCTCCGTTCAGCGCGATATCCCGGTCGAGCACGTGCTCGGCCGGGGTGCGAGTTTCAGTTTGCATGCACCTCCCCAAGTGGTTTTCGCATACGGCTCCAGCGTGGCTGATGGACGCCCGCTACGCACCTTGCAGGGCGTGATAACTGGCTTCAAGCGTCTGTCAGGTTCCAGCGACCAAGCCCGCTACGAAGTGACTCTGGAGCCACGCATTGCGCTGCTTGGGCGGGGCAAGCAGTACCGCATCTACCAGGACCAATCGGTTCCGGAGATTGTCGAGAGCGTCTTGCGCAGTCGTCATCTGTTCGAAGGGCAGCATTTTGTCTTCGAGTTGGCGCGTGAGTATCCCAAACGTGCACAGGTCATGCAGTACGGTGAGAGCGACCTGGCTTTCATCACCCGGCTGCTGGCCGAAGTTGGCATCTGGTATCGCTTGAGCAGTGACGATCGCTTGCAGATCGCTGTGGTCGAGTTGCATGACGACCAGCGTCACTATCAGTTCGATGTGACGCTGGCGTGTCGACCCCAGTCCGGCTTGAGCAGCAATGGCCAGGACGCGGTATGGGGGCTGCAGGCCTTGCACCAGGTGGTGGAGAAGAACGTCAGCATCCGCGCCTATCAGCCGCGCGATGCCTGCGCGTACCTGGAGGGCGATGTTGATCAGAGTCGCGGCGCGACGACCACCTACGGCGAGGCCTATCACTATGCAGAGCCCTACAGCGAGCTGGGAGATGCCTATGCCCAGGATGAGGATCTGCAGAGTGAAAGCGGCTACTTCTACGCACGCCTGAAACACGAGCGTTACCTGAACGGACAGACGCGCCTTAAAGGCGTCAGCAGCAGTGCGGTGCTGGCGCCGGCGCAGGTGCTGATGATTTCCGGTGCGGTACCGCAGGCGTTTGAGCCCGGCGCCGTCATTACCCGACTGGTCCTGCGCGCGGGGCGTGATCGCAGCCTGCAAACCACATTTGAGGCCATTCCCTACTCGGAAACGGTGTGCTTCCGACCAGAATTGTCGAAGAAACCGCAGATTGCCGGTACGTTGCCGGCGCGCGTGACCAGTTCAGAGAAGAATGACCCTTACGGCCATATCGACCTGGAAGGACGCTACCGGGTCAATTTCCTCTTTGATCGCGACACCTGGAGGGTCGGTGAAGAGAGCCTGCCGTTACGTCTGGCCCGCCCCTATGCCGGGGACACGCACGGCCTGCACTTGCCATTGATCTGCGGAACGGAAGTGGCGGTGGCGTTCGAGCAGGGTGATCCTGATCGCCCGTACATTGCCCATGCCCTGCATGACAGTGAGCACCCCGATCATGTGACCTTGCGCAACTACAAGCGCAACGTGCTGCGTACGCCGGCCAACAACAAGCTGCGCCTGGACGACAGCCGTGGCCAGGAACACATCAAGCTCAGTACCGAGTACGGCGGCAAGAGTCAGCTCAATCTCGGATTCATCGTTGACTCCGGCAAGCGCAAGCGCGGCGAAGGTTTCGAGCTGCGCACCGATGCCTGGGGTGCCATTCGTGGCGGCAAGGGCGTGTTCATCAGCGCTGACATGCAGGCCAAGGCCCAGGGCCCGGTGCTGGACATGAGTGCTGCGATCAACCGTCTGCAACAGGCCGGCGAGCAACTGCAGCAACTCTCCGCCGACTCACAGGCCAGCCAGGCAGAACCTGCGGATGTCCAGGCGCAACTGACATTGATGCGCGAGCACCTCGACGAACTCAAGGCCGCCGTACTGCTGCTAAGTGCGCCGCAAGGCATTGCCGTCAGCAGTGGCAAACACCTGCAATTGGCAGCGCAACGCAACGTGATGCTCAACGCGGGTGGAGAAGCGGATATCAGCGTGGTCAAGCGCCTGTTCATTGGCGTGGGGCAGGGGCTCAGCCTGTTCGTTCGCAAATTTGGAATCAAGCTGATCGCCAACCAAGGGCCCGTGATGGTCCAGGCGCAAAGCGATACGTTGCAACTGCTGGCACGCCAGGGGCTGTCGATCAGCAGCAGCGAAGATGAAATACGCATCACGGCAAAGAAAAAGATAACGCTCAATGCCGGTGGCAGTTACATCACCTTGGAGGATTGCCGCATAGAGTCGGGTACCGAGGGCGACTACAACGTCAAATCGGCGTACTTCGATTACAACGGGCCGGCCAGCATGACGGCCACACATCCGGACTATCCAAAAAGCCTGCACCCGCAGACGCTGAAGTTGCAAATACCTCAGGTGCCCAACACCCCGGGCCTGGCCTGGGCGGGTATGCCTTACACCCTGTTAGCCGATGGCGCCGAGTTGCAAAAAGGGGTGCTGGACGAGAGCGGCATGCTGCAGGTGGAACACCAGGTGGTGACCCGCCATTACCAAGTGCGACTTGCCAACGGCGTCATTCACCAGATACCGATTCCTCTGGAGTATCGAAACGTTGAGCAAGGCCACCTGGCCAATCGCGGCATGCAACGTCACACCGTGGTCAGTGATGGCGAAGTTCAGCAATTGAATTCGCTTCGTGATCATTACGCCTTTGTATTGGGCGCCCGTTCGGATGACCACCAATGAGCCAGATTGAAATCACCACGCCCTTGGCGCTCCAACACACCGACCAATGCACCCTGACCGCGCCGTGGTTCGTCTGCGATACGCAATACCACCCGGTGCCGGCCCGCTACCAGCCGCTGGTCAATGGCGAGGAAACGT
>RCUS01000635.1_pt1 | contig 22003 bp, 17 predicted proteins | sample 2166221 | NCBI WGS metagenome assembly RCUS01 (sample SAMN09932758, study PRJNA488358) | compost metagenome | isolation source: compost soil in cyclohexanecarboxylic | place: Germany: Experimental Botanical Garden | reverse complement strand
TGAACGACGGGCTGTTGTTGTACACCAGCTTGGCGTTCGGGATGACCTTGCGGATTTCGCTGACCATGCCGCCGATTTGCGCGATATGCGGTTTTTCCGTTTCGATCCACAGCAGGTCGGCGCCGTTTTGCAAGGAGGTGATGCAGTCGAGCACGCAACGCTCTTCGCCGGAACCGGCGCGGAACTGGAACAGGTTGCTTGGCAGGCGTTTAGGACGCAGCAGCTTGCCTTCGCGCTTGATGATGACGTCGCCATTGCCCAGCGCGTCGGCCGACACTTCTTCGCAGTCGAGGAAGGAATTGTACTGGTCGCCCAGGTCGCCTGGTTCATTGGTGACGGCGATCTGCTTGGTCAGGCCGGCGCCCAGCGAGTCGGTGCGGGCCACGATGATGCCGTCGTCCACGCCCAGTTCCAGGAAGGCGTAGCGGATGGCGCGGATCTTGGCCAGGAAGTCTTCATGTGGCACCGTGACTTTGCCGTCCTGGTGGCCGCATTGTTTTTCGTCGGATACCTGGTTCTCGATCTGGATGCAGCAGGCGCCCGCTTCGATGAACTGTTTGGCCAGCAGATAGGTCGCCTCGGCATTGCCGAAACCGGCGTCGATGTCGGCGATGATGGGCACGACGTGGGTGACGTGGCCGTCGATCTTGGCCTGGATGGCTTGCTTGTCAGCACCTTGGGCAGCGTCCAGCTGGCGGAACAGGCCGCCCAATTCGCGGGCATCGGCCTGGCGCAGGAAGGTGTACAGCTCGCGGATCAAGCTGGTGACGGCGGTTTTTTCATGCATGGACTGGTCTGGCAGCGGGCCGAACTCGGAGCGCAGGGCGGCCACCATCCAGCCCGACAGGTAGAGGTAGCGGCGGTCGGTGCTGTTGAAGTGCTTCTTGATCGAGATCATCTTCTGCTGACCGATGAAACCATGCCAGCAGCCCAGCGACTGGGTGTATTTGGATGGGTCGGCATCGTAGGCGGCCATGTCGTTGCGCATGATCTTCGCCGTGTAGCGGGCGATGTCGAGGCCGGTCTTGAATTTGTTCTGGGCGCGCATGCGGGCGGCGGACTCGGGATTGATGGCGTTCCAGGCGCTGCCTTGTTGCTCTTTCAAACCAGCAACAGCCTTGATGTCGTCTTGATATTGGGACATGTGAATCTCCTAAAAAGAAAAGCAATGTTTGAGAAAATCGCCGAGTGCGCCACAACGTCTTGTCGAAGCAAACTGCATGACTAAATAGTAGGCCGATTCAGGCAGCAGTTCAAGTCTTATATAAGACATATAACTTAAATTAAGTCTTTGTTTTTAAAGATGTTAATTATTATTTTTCATGATGTGAAATGAATTTTCAAAAAGTGAGAACGCTGAGGCAGGCGGTTCAAGCGCTGAATTCCGCGATGTGAAACGCCTTTTCAGATTTTGGTGCAGCGCGACAAATCGGGGCGAAAAAAAAGCCACCCGAAGGTGGCGTAGCGGTACATTTGTTTTAATATCATGATCCGCTTGTGAAAGGTAACGTCAGCGATGCAGATTAACGGTATGGATTTACCCGTCGAGTATATTGCTTTTGCGGCAAGATATCGGGACGCGGCAGGATTCTGCAATTTGAGGTTGAAGGAGGAGCTCGATTCTTTCGGTCGCGTTCTGCAGACGGAATTGGCGCACATCTATACGGATGTCGTCGAATTGACTGCCCGGACAGCGCAGCTTGGGGCGTATTTCGTCTGCGATGGCTGCTATGGAGAGCCTGGAAGTGGCAGTGCCGGCCCGGGAGCCATGCCGGACATCGTTGATTTTACAGGAATCATTTGTTTCGGCATGGCCGGTGACGGGAGTCCATTCTGTCTCGATTTCAGGGGTGCCCGGGGGGCACCATCCGTCATCTTGTGGGACGATGATTACTGGCGAAAGATTTCAAACTCCTTTGACGACTTCCTGTTGCTATTTTCCTGATAGCTTGCCGGGGTAATTGTTGCAGCGCACGAGGCAAGCCCCGCGCGCTGCGTGTATTTAGCGTCCTACTGTCTGCCGTTGATCCTTGATAAACAGCGCCGTCAGCATGCCCACCATGCACACGCCGATTACGTAATAGGCAGGGCCCAGCACGTTGTTCTTCAGCATCAGGGTCACGACCACGGGCGTCAGGCCGCCGAAAATCGCGTACGACAAGTTGTAGGAAAACGACAGCCCGGAAAAGCGCACCTGCGCCGGGAACGCTTGCACCAGCACGTAGGGCACGGCGCCGACGACGCCGACGAACAGGCCCGTCATGGCGTACAGGGGCAGCAGCAGGTCGGGGCGGCTGCCGACGGTGGTGTAGAAGATGTAGGTGGAAATGGCCAGCAGCACGGAACCGGTGAAAATCACGCGCTTGCCGCCCAGGCGGTCGGCCAGCATGCCGGCGATGATGCAGCCGAAGGCCAGGCACAGTGTTGCCACGGTATTGGCCACCAGGGTGGTGCGGGGCGCGATGTGGTGGATTTTTTGCAGCAGGGCAGGGGTCATCAAAATCACGACGACGATGCCGGCCGACAGCATCCACGTCAGCAGCATCGAGACAACAACGGCGCCGCGGTGGCTGCGCAGCACGGATTTCAGCGGCATTTCCGTCGCCAGGGCCTTGCGCTGCTGCATTTCCGCAAACACCGGGGTTTCATGCAGCCAGCGGCGCAGATACATGGCGCCAAAGCCGAAGATGCCGCCCAGCAGGAACGGGTAGCGCCAGGCGCCGTCGGCGATTTCCGCCGGCGTGTAGACCGTGTTCAGGCCCGTCGCCACCAGCGAACCGAGCAGAATGCCCACCGTCAGGCCCGCCGTCAGCACGCCGCAGGCAAAGCCCGTGAAACGGCTGGGCACGTGTTCGGAGACAAACACCCAGGCGCCCGGCACCTCGCCGCCCACGGCCGCGCCCTGGAAGATGCGCATCAACAGCAGCAGCAGGGGAGCGGCCAGGCCGATGGTGGCATACGTGGGCAGCAGGCCGATCAGCAGGGTGGGCACGGCCATCATCAGGATGGAAAGAGTAAACATGCGCTTGCGGCCCAGCAAGTCGCCGAAGTGGGCCATGACGATGCCGCCCAGCGGGCGCACCACGTAGCCGGCGGCGAAGATGCCGAAGGTTTGCAGCAAACGCAGCCATTCCGGCATTTCCGGCGGGAAGAACAACTGGCCGATGGCGTTGGCGAAGAAGACGAAGATGATGAAGTCGTAGAACTCCAGCGCGCCACCGAGGGCGGCCAGCGACAGGGTCTTGTAGTCTTGTTGGGTGAGGGGACGGCTTGCGGCGTTCGTTGCGGCGGTATTGGAATTAGGCATGTGTCTCGTTCTTGTATGTTATCGGAGATTGCCAGACCTAGCATACGCATTTCCGCCGAATCCGTAAACGCCGCGGCGGGGCATCCGTGCGGTGGTTTCCTCAGCTACATTTAATAAAACGCAACTATCATCGCCCTTCCGTTTCAGCACAATACAGAAGGGAATACCGCATGAAGATCATGATCGTGGGTGCCAGCCGTGGCCTGGGCCGGGCGCTGACCGATGGCCTGTTGCATGACGGGCATGCCGTGATCGGCGTCTCGCGCCAGCGGCCTGCCGACCTGGACATTGCCGACGGCACGCAGCTGCAGTGGATCGCGGCGGACATGGCCGACCCTGCAGAGGCCGTCGCCCGCATCGCCCGCGCAGCGCCCGATGACCTCGATGCCGTCATCTATAACCTCGGTGTGTGGGAAGAGAAAGCCTTCAGCGACGACTACGCTTTTCTGGACGATAGCGACGAGGCCATCGTCGACATGGTCAATATCAACATCACGGCGACGATCTTGCTGCTCAAGCGCCTGGTGCCCAGGCTGCTCAACAGCCGCAAGCCGCAGCTGATACTCACGGGGTCCACTTCGGGCCTGCGCCAGAGCGGGCGCCCGGAAGTGACCTTCAGCGCGTCGAAATTCGCCCTGAATGGCATTGCCGATGCCTTGCGTGAAAGTTTCCGCGCGCAAGACCTGGCCGTGACGGCGCTGCAGCTGGGCTATCTGAATACCTATGATGGCTTGTCGGTGCCGCTGGCGCAGGCGGCCGAACGGGGCGAAGGCGAGCTGATTCCCGTGCACGATGTCGTTGCCGTCGTGCGCATGCTGCTGAGCTTGTCGAACGTGTCCTTCGTGCGCGAGCTGGTGATGCCGGCGATCCGCGACGAACGCTTTTAAGCGCTACACGCCGTCCCGATAAAGTTCGCTCCAGCCCAGGCGCTCTTCCAGCCAGTCGTCCACTTCCGAGGAGTCCATCTGCAGCAGCATCGCGCCCAGCCGCAGATTGCCCCTGGCCATGGCCAGCACGGCAAAGATGGCATCGAACATGACGGGGTCAGGCTGGCCTTGCAGGTCGCGCGCCGCGATGGCGGGCAATTGCGCCCATGCATTGCGATAGCTGTCGGCCAGCCAGTCCGGCAGCGGTGGATTATGTTTGCGGTGGCGCTCGAGCTCGATCAAGGCGATGAGCGCGTAGAAATCTTCCTCGCGTGCGGGCGCGCTGCCAAGGATGTGGACGAGCTGGGGCACGGCCGCATACGAGGCGACACCCACGTCGCCCTGGTGGTGCAGGTCTTCCCACAGTTCATGCCACACATCTTCTCCCGCCTGCATGGCCTTGAGCGCTGCGCTGGCATCATGCGCGATGCGGTAGCCGCCTTCCAGGGTGGGCCAGATGGGGTCGTCGAGTGATAACAGCATGGTGCTTTCCAGTGTGATTGAGAGGGGCGTCCACCCGCGCCGTCAGGCCTGGCGCGCGTAGGCAAACATGTGCTGTACGTATTCTGCCTTGCCGAGCGGCACGCCGTTGTGGCGCAGGATGTTGTATGCCGTCACCAGGTGAAAATAAAACTGCGGCGTGGCCCAGTTCACGGCGTACTCGTGGCCCGTCATGTCGAAGGTCAGGCCATCGGCCAGGGTGACCGGCACGGGCTGCTGCGTGCTGGCGTCGATCACGGCGCGGTCGGCGGCGGCCAGCACTGCCAGCGTCTGCGCGATCAGCGCCCTGGCGGCAGCCATGTCCGTGGGCGTGGCGAGCCTGGGCAGCGCTTGCCCGCTCAGCCGGCAGACGGCTTCCTGCGCCTGCGTGCAGATGAATTCCACCTGCCTGGCCAGGGTGTGCATGTCCGGCGCCAGCCGCGCGTCGAGCAGGTTTTGCGCATCGAAGCCCAGTGCCTGAGCATGCTCTTCGCCCTTGTTTAACAGCGTGTTCAGGGAGCGCAGCATTTGTGCGAAGCAGGGGATGGTGATGGCGTAGACCGACATGGATAGTCCTCGATTGAGCGGAGATGCAGGGGGCTGGCGCCAGGTGGGGCCTGGGCGGGCCAGATATTAGCATATTGAAATTTGTAATGATTTGCTAAAGGACTGCCGTTCCCGCTACCATGGCAGCCTCGGATGGCCGTCCTCGCTGGCTGCCCGGGTTTGCATATTTTCTCTCGATAGGAACGCCATGAAATCACTCGTTACCAGCGCCGTCTTCGCTTCTTTGCTGGGCTTGCTGCCGGCCGCTGCGCAAGCGCAAGCACAAGATGCACGCGATCAATTCTTCGCGACCCTGAAAAGCCTGTGCGGCCAGCAATTTGACGGCGTGCTGGTCTACCCCAAGGATCCCCAGCATGATTTCGCGGGCAAACGCCTGCATGCGGACTTTGCCGCCTGCAGCGAGCGGCAAATCAAGGTGCCGTTCCAGGTGGGCGAGGACAAGTCGCGCACCTGGATCATCAGCCGCACGCCGACTGGCCTGGCCTTGCAGCACGACCATCGCCACGCGGACGGCACGCCCGACGCCGTGACCATGTACGGCGGCATGGCCAGTACAACAGGCTCGGCCTTGTCGCAATCGTTCCTGGCCGACGACTACACGGCAAAGCTGGTCAAGGGCGCGGCCACGAATGTGTGGACCATCAGCGTCAGCGCCGACGGCACGACCCTCACGTACCACCTGGAGCGCGACGCCCAGCCGCGCGCCACGGTGGTGTTCAAGCGCAGCGGCGCCGGTTAAGTTCCGTTCGGTCCCGTTGCCGGGTGCTTGCCGGAGGAGCTGCCGGGCCGTGTTCCAGCGTGCCCATCGGACATGCTACAGTCCGCCTTCGCCGCCTTCCCTGGATCAATATCGATGTCAACCTGGACTTCCCCGCCGCAGCTCGTCGCCCTTGCCGCCTTTTATGAAAGGGCGCAAGCGCAGCCGGACGCCATCAGCGATGCCGCCTTCCTGGCGGCTGTGAAAAGCGCCCATTGGCCCACCAATTGCTGGAGCTACGTGGAAGCGTCGTTCGCCATCATCGCGCCCGCCTGCCTGCTGCGGCCGCACCTGACACGCGAGCTGATCGTATTCCCCATCGATGCGATGATCGCGGGCGGCCTGGACGATGCAGGGCAAGTCATCGCCATCGGCCTGGCCTGCGCCACGCGGGGCGATGCGTATGTGGAGCCCAGTGTCGAGGGCAAGCGCTGGTTGACGCAGGTGTGGCCAGGGCTGGGTGAGGTGGCCGATGCCGTGTTTCAAGCCAGGCTGCAAGCGGCGCTGGCGGACGATGAGGACTAAGCAAGCCTGCGCTTGACGTGGCAAGCCGGTTTACGTTACGGTATACGTAACTACTTACATATATCTTGACTGACATGTCTTCCACCCTGCAAACCTATGGCTCCCTGATGCTGGCCAGCCGCCTGCGTCGTCTTTCCGATCAACTGTACGCGGGTGTCGATGCCAGCTACCTGGCGGCCGGCGTCGAGTTGACGTCGCGCTGTTTCCCCCTGTTGCTGCTGCTGCGCGACAATGGCCCCACGGCGATCACGGCGCTGGCCGCGCAGATCGGGCAGACGCACCCGGTGGTGGTGCAGCTGGGGCGCAAGCTGCTCGATGCCGGCGTGGTGGTGGAAATGCCGGACGCCAAGGATGAGCGGCGGCGTCTGCTGGCGCTGTCCGACGCCGGGCTGGCCTTGCTGCGCGACATGACACCGCTGTGGGACGATGTGCGCGCCGCCGTCGATGCCGTGTTCGAGCAGGGCACGCCGCAATTCATGGCCCTGCTGGAGCGGGCCGAAGCGCGCTTGCATGCACAAGGTTTTGGCGAGACGATCGCCGCCTGCCGGCGCCAGCGCGAACGGGCGGCCGTCGACATCATCGATTACGGGGCCAGGTATGCGGCGGATTTCAAGCGCCTGAACATTGAATGGCTGGAACGCTATTTTTATGTCGAAGCGCTCGATGACAAGGTGCTGTCCGATCCGCAAAGCTCGATTCTCGACGCTGGCGGGCAGATTTTCCTCGCCCGCCTCGACGGCCGCATCGTCGGCACCTGCGCCTTGATCCGCGCGGGCGGCGATGCGTTTGAATTGTCGAAGATGGCTGTCACGCCCGCATGCCAGGGCCTGGGTATTGCGCGGCGCCTGATCGAGCGCGCCTTCGACGCCTTCGAGGCCAGCGGTGCAACATTGCTGTTCCTGGAGTCGAACAGCAAGCTGCAGCCGGCCATCGCCCTGTATGAAAGCAGCGGTTTTGTCCATGTGGCGCGGCCTGCGGGCGAGGCGCACTACCAGCGCGCCGACGTCTACATGGAGTGGCAGGGCAGGCCGCGCGGCTGAACGCACCCCATCGGCCGTCTCTCGCGTTACAATACGCGCACCCATAACGGAACCCTGGTTCCACTATTGAGAGACGCCGACGCCGCATGCCTTCCTTCCCGATGCCCTTCCCGCAAATGATCGTTCCCCCGGAGCCTACCCAGGCGCGCAGCAAGCAGGCATTCGAGCGCCTGCTGCAGGTGGGCGAGCAGTTACTGGCGGAAAACCGTTTCGATGAAATCGGCGTGGCCGACCTGGCCAAACTGGCGGAAACCTCGGTGGGCACGTTTTACCGCCTGCTGGGCGACAAGGACACCCTGAGCCGCTTGCTGCTGCAGCGCTTTTTCTCCGACATGGTGGAAAAAGTCGAGGCACTGACGGAACTGCGCCAGTGGGAAGGGCGCAGCCTGGAAGACTTCATTCGCGCCATGGTGGCCATGTTCGTGGCCGTGAATGGCGGGCGCAGCGGCGTGTTGCGCGCGCTCATCACGCGCGCTTCGCAGGATGCGCAATTCCGCGACCGGGTGCACCAGATCAACCACCTGATCTCGCAGCGCACGGTGGCCGTGCTGGCCAGCAAGTCGTCCAGCATCCGCCACCCGAATCCCACGCAGGCCATGATGGTGGTGCCGCCCGTGCTGCTGGGCATCCTGAACCAGCATACCCTGACGGGTTCCCTGTCCTTTTTGTCGGGCACGGCACTGGAAGATGAACTGGTGCGTGTTGCTTTAAATTACCTGAGCTCAGATATTTAGCGATTTAACTTGAAATCGGAATTCGGATTCCGTATTATGTTTTCCAACAGCAGGAAAACATATTCCTGCACCTGAACACAAAGCATGTTCAACAGCAAGGAGACAGAATGCGGCGTCACACGACATCCGATGTTCCATTGCATTACCTCGACCTCGGCACGGGGCACGGCGAGCCGGTATTTCTGCTGCACGGCCTCGGTTCCTGCGCCGAAGACTGGCGCCCGCAAATCGTCGCACTGGGCAGTGCGCACCGCCTGCTCGTGCCCGACATGCGCGGCCACGGCCGCAGTCCCGCTCCCCCCGGCGACTGGCAGATCGGCGACTTCGCCAACGACCTCTTCAACTTGATGGACCAGCTTGACATAGCGCGCGCGCATATTGTCGGCTTTTCCCTGGGCGGCATGGTGGGCCTGGAAATGGCCAACCGCGCACCGGGCCGCGTGGTGAGCTTGTGCCTGATCAATTCGCAACCGTTCCAGGGCAGCAAGCCCGCCGCGCTGCTGTTTGCCTACTGGCTGCGTCGCACGGTGATCGCCACCTTCGGCCTGAAAGCCATGGGCAAGATCATCGGCAGGAAACTGTTTCCCGATGCGTCCCAGCAGGCACTGGTCGCGCGCTTCGCCACGCAGATGGCGGGCATGGACAAGCGTGCCTATCTGGCTGCGCTCGATGCCATCTTTCACTGGGATATCGATCCGCATTTTCAGGCCCTGGCCATGCCCGTCCTGATCATGGCGGCCGACCAGGATTACACGCCCGTCGAGAGCAAGCGGGGCTTTGCCGCACAGTTTCAGCATTGCGAATTCGAAGTCATTGCGAATTCGCGCCACGCCACGCCCCTGGACCAGGCGCAGCGTGTGAATACCTTGTTGCAGTCCTTCCTTACCATCAATTCAAAATAAACAGGCCACTCGCCGCACGGGCCGAGGACCGGATTTCGTCATCGCAGGGCAGGTGCTCGCTCCACGCGCGCGGGTACCGCCACGTCTTGTGATCCTCGCATCCGGCCACCTTTCCTGGCGGTGGGCAAGCCTGACACTGGAGACGCTATGAAACTTGCTTTGACATTATTGCCCGCCGCACTCGCCGTCGCCGGTGCCTTTTCCACCCATGCGCTGGCGCAAGAGGTGGCCGCCCCCGCCCCCGCTGCCGGCCAGAGCGCCAGCGAGGCCAGCGACGCGAAAGAACGCATGGAAACCGTGACGGTCTCCGCCCGCCGCCGCGAAGAACGCCTGCAGGACGTACCGCTGGCCGTCACGGCATTTTCCGCCAAGGCGCTGGAACGGGCGAATATCCAGAACCTGGCCGACTTGCAGGAACGCGTGCCGAACCTCACCGTGTACGCCTCGCGCGGCACGAACACCACCCTGACCGCCTTTATCCGCGGCGTGGGGCAGGCCGACCCCGTATGGGGCGTGGACCCGGGGGTGGGCATTTATTTCGACGACGTCTACATGGCCAGGCCGCAAGGCGCGCTGCTCGACGTGTTCGACGTGCAGCGCATCGAAGTGCTGCGCGGCCCGCAGGGCACCTTGTATGGCAAGAACACCATCGGCGGCGCCATCAAGTACATTTCGCGTCCGCTGGCAAAGGAAAATGGCGGCTCGGCGGAAGTGGGTCTGGGCAACTATAACCAGCGCAACTTCAAGGCCGCCTTCAATGTGGCGAATGAAAACGGCACCTGGCGCGCGCGCCTGGCTGCCGCCAAGCTGGACCGTGACGGTTTCGGCCGCAACACTTATAACGGCGAGCAGGTCAGCGACCAGGACAGCACGGCCGCGCGCCTGTCCGTCGGCTACTTCCCGCAAGACATCCCGCTCACCGTCGTGCTGAGCCTGGACGCCACCGACGACAAATCGGGCGTGCGCGGTTTCCAGCGCATGGGCGTGAGCGCCTTCGATCCGCTCAAGCGTCCGCCGAGCACGGATGCGTACGATATCCAGAGCGGCATGCCGGGCAATAACTTCACGCATAACCGGGGCGGCTCGCTGGTGGCCAACTACACCATCTCGAACGACTGGTCGGTGAAAGTCATCGGTGCCAAGCGGCGCAGCACGTCCGAGCAAACCATCGACTTCGACGGTTTGCCGCAGCCCATCGCCGACGTCTTTGGCGATTCGCGCGACGAACAGAAAAGCCTGGAATTGCAAGCCTCGTACAGCGGCGATTATGGCGCCGGCGTGATCGGCCTGTACCGTTTCGAAGGCACGGCCGGCGGCGGCATCTACAACAATTTTCTGGGGCGCCAGTTCCAGGCCGCCGTCAGCACGGTGGAAACGGACAGCACGGCCCTGTACACGGACTGGACCTGGCCGGTGGGCAAGGTGTGGAGCATCAACGCGGGCTTGCGCCACACGCGCGAGGAAAAGCGCGCCATCGTGCTCAACCGCGCTTTTGCCGATTCTGGCTTTACGCGTCCGATCCAGACGGCGGCCGACTTCGACAAGTCGCTTTCCGTCAGCAATACCTCGCCGAAATTGTCCGTGCGCTACGAAGCGTCGAAGACGACGAATTTCTACAGCAACCTGTCGCGCGGCTTCAAGTCGGGTGGCTACAACGTGCGCGCCAACAATCTGGTGGTGCCGGACTCGGCGCGGCCGTACAAGGATGAAAAACTCGATGCGCTGGAGGTGGGCATGAAATACGCGGCGCCGGACGATACGTTTGACGCCAACGTGGCCCTGTTCTACAACCGCTACAAGGACATTCAATTGTCCGTCTTCACCAGCTACGTGCAGCCGGGCGGCTTGCCCGGCTTCTATGGCGACTTCACGAATGCGGGCAAGGCCACCGTCAAAGGGGCCGAGTTCGAGTTTTCATGGCGGCCCAACCGCCAGTGGGAAGTCAACGGTTTCCTCGCCTTGCTCAATGCCAGCTACGACGAGTTCATGAGCGGCGGCAAGAACATCGCGGACACGCAAAAGTTCAGCAACACGCCGCGCCGGCAAGTGGGCCTGAACCTGACGCGCACGGACCGCGACGTCTTCGGCGGTGCGCTGCGCAGCATGGTCGGCTATGGCTACCGCAGCAAGGTCTATCCGACCACGGACTTGAGCGAAGTGCTGGCACAGGGCGGCTACAGCATGTGGACGGCTGGCGTCGTGTGGGAAGCGCCGAAGAACTGGACCCTGAGCCTGCATGGCAGCAACCTGGGCAACAAGCGCTACCGCACGGATGGCTACAACATCCCCGCGCTCTTCATCCTCGACGGTTTCTATGGCCCGCCGCGCCAGATCATCGCCAAGGCAAGCTACAAGTTTTAAGGTTCTGCGCTGGCGCGGCGGGCCCCCTGGGTGCCGCTTCGCCGGTCGGGAGTGCCGGCCTGGCTAACGTCCGGGCCGGTTGGTGGTCGCTGTTTTCGTCGTCAATAACAATCATGGAGACTGGCATGGCACATCTGCATCAACAACTGCGTCATTTATTTACTGCCTGCATTGCCGCCTGCGGCTTGCTGGCCGCGCTGCCGGCGTCCGCCGGACAGTGGGACTTCGGCCTGTACACGAGCCTGTGGGGATCGCGCGAGTACCAGGTCTGGCTGCCGAGCAATTACAATTCCAACACGCCGCTGCCCGTGGTGCTGATGCTGCATGGCTGCGGTTCCGAGCCCAACAGCATGGCGGCCGTCAGCCGCTACAACGCCTTGGCCGACAGCGAGAACTTCATCGTCGTCTACCCGCGCCAGAACGCCACGGCCAACCCCATGCGCTGCTGGAATTTCATGCTGCCCTTGAACCAGGAGCGGGGCACGGGCGAGCCGGCCGTGCTGATGGGCATCTTGAACAAGGTCAAGAACAAATACGCGGTGCAGGACAGCCGCGTGTATGTGACGGGCATCTCGGCCGGCGGCGCCATGGCGTCCATCATGGCCGCCTGTTACTCGGATGTGTTCGCCGCCGTGATGGTGCATTCGGGCGGCATGTACAAGGGCGCCACGGGCCTGGTCACGGCCGCCGATTCGCTGTTCAACGGCAGCTCGTTCGACCCGAAAGTGCGCGGCAAGGATGCCTGGCGCTGCTCCGGTTCGCCACGCCGCTTGATGCCGACGATGGTTTTCCACGGCACCTCCGACATCGTCGTCAACCCCGTCAATGGCGAGCAAACCATCGAGCAATTCCTGCAGACCAGCGACTACGGCGACGATGGCCTGGACAATGACAGCGTGCGCTACCGTGCCGACAGCATCGTGCGCCAGACGGTGCCGTATGGCCGCAGTTACTCCATCGACACGTATCTGCACAATGGCGCCGTCATCGCGCAGAAATACACGGTCGAGGGCATGAACCACGCGTGGAGCGGCGGCCCGCCGGGCTGGCCTTTCAGCGATGAACTGGGTCCGGATGCCACCGTGATCAGCTGGAATTTCTTCAAGAATTACCAGCGGTAAAACGCAGCGGGCAGGGAGGGCGCTTGACCGGCCCCTTCCTGCGCCGCAGAATGTCGACGCATCGCGCGGCGACATGGTGTCCCGGCGCAGCATTGCGCATCACTGACGAGGAAACCATGGCCGCCACCTTGCGCCGTATCATTGCCCCGCTGGCCATCGCCAGCCTGCTGGCCGCCTGCGCCCAGGCGCCCGTGCGCGGCTTGCCCGCCACTTCTTCCGCCGTGGCGGAAAGCGGCCTGCGCCTGCGCCTGATCGGCGAGCAGCGCATCGACTGGAAACACGATTACCAGGGCACGGCAGTGGGCGGCTTGTCCGGCATCGATTACGATGCAAAAAATGCGCGCTGGATCATGACCAGCGACGACCGTTCGGCCATCAACCCGGCGCGCTTCTATACGGCAAAGCTGCGCTATGACGCACAGCATGTCTCGCCTGTCGAACTCACGGGCGTGCATTTCTACCGGCAAGCGGACGGCAGCACCTATCCCGATATCAGGGCATGGCGGACGAAGGGCGGCGAAGTGCCCGACATCGAAAGCATCCGCCTCGATCCGCGCGATGGCAGCGTCTGGTACACGAGCGAAGGCGACCGCAAGCTGGGCGCGCAACCGTTCATCCGCCATGCGCGCGCCGATGGCAGTCTGATCGCCACCTTGCCGCTGCCGGCCATGTTTGCCATGCCGGCACCAGGCGCGGCGGCGCAGGCAACGCCATCGGGCGTGCGCGACAACCTGGGCTTTGAAGGCTTGAGTTTCGCGGCCGATGGGCAGTCGCTGTGGGCGGCCATCGAGGCGCCGCTGCTGCAGGATGGGCCGGTGGCCGATTTCATTTCCGGCGCGCACAACCGCATCACGCGCTTTGGCCGCGATGGCCGGGTGCTGGCGCAATATGTGTATCCGCTGGACAAGGTGGCGTCCATCGCCGGTCCCACGCGCTTTGCCGAAAACGGCATCTCGGAAATCCTCGCCATCGACGAGCACCGCCTGCTGGTGATCGAGCGGGCCGGCGTGCAGGATGCGCAGGGCGTATTCCACGAATTCGTGCGCGTGTATGAAATGGATGTGCGCGGTGCAACGGACGTCACGGCGATGCCGGCGCTGGCCGGCGCCAGTTATACGGCGGCCAGCAAGCGCCTGGTGCTGGACATGAATGCATTGAACTTGCCGCGCCTGGACAATATCGAAGGCATCAGCTGGGGGCCAACCCTGGCGAATGGCCACGCCAGCCTGGTGATGGTGTCGGACGACAATTTCCACGACAAGATCCAGGTGATGCAGTTCCTCGTCTTTGAAGTCTTGCCGCGTTGATGTTCAGCGTGCCAGCAGGCGCTGCATGAAGAGGTGGAAAAAGCGCGGCTGGTCCGACGCCAGGCACACCTGGGCGTTGGCCTGGCCCGCCACTTCGCGCGTATAACCATCGTCCGTGACGGCGATGCGCAGCGGTGTCGTGGGGCAGCTGGCCGGGTCGATCAGCCAGGTGACGGGCACCACGTCGAACAGCGACGGCATGTTGCTGGACCAGGGCTGATAGGTGTCGATCCACTGGTGGTAGAGCAGGGTGACGGCATCCGTCAGCGGCGAACCGTGGCCGAAGATGGCGTTGCGCTCGACTTCGTCGAGGCGTATCTGCGTCGAGTCGAGCGGCATCATGACGATGGAAACGCCGGAGCCGAACAGCGCCTGCGCACCCTTGACCTCGGACGCGATGTTGTATTCCTTGTCGGCCGGGCGCACGGGCACATACTGCGACTTGCGGTAGCCGGCGCGCACGGAGCCGCCCATCATGACCACTTGCTTTACCTGCTTGAAAGTAGCGGCGTCGCGCGCGATGGCCGCGCCGATATTCGTCAGCGGTCCCAATGCGAGGATCGTGATCTGGCCAGGCTGGCGCTTGATCTCGCGCAACAGAAAATCGATGGCGTCCTGCGGCGGCTGCGTGGGTGCGGCTCCCCGCTGCGCATAGCGGGCCTGTGTAAACGGCGTGGGGTTGGGCGTGGCAATGCCTTGCGCGACGGGAATGTGGGCGTGGCCTGTTTCGCGCAGCAGGCGTTCGAGCAGGCGGCCGCGCAAGGCCGTGTCGCCCCAGTCGGTGGTGATGCCGACGATCTCGATGTCGGGGCTTTGCAGCAGCAGGGCCAGGGCGAAGGCGTCGTCGATGTCGTCGCCGATATCCATGTCGACAATGACCTTGTGGGCAGGCGCGGCGGCGAAACTGGCGGGCAGGGCGGCAAGCAGCAGGATGGACGAGAGCGCGGCGCGGCGCAGCAGGGAACGGCAGAGTGACATGGCAGGCCTGTAGGGAAAAAGAAGGGCGCGGCGATTTTAGCAGGCGCACGCATTGCATCAGTACAATGCTGCCACTGCCCTCTTGATGAAAGCCGCCATGTTGTCTTGCCGCCGTTTGCCCTTTGTCCTGTCCGCCTTGTTGCTGGGAGGCTGCGCCCATGTCGGCACGGACAGTCCATCGGCCGCTGGCACGCAGGCGTTCGAGCGTGCTGCGCAGCAAGACAGCATGCGCAGCGAGTGCGACTGGCGCGTGCGCTACGCGCCGGTGGCCCCCGCAGACGCCAGCGTGGCGCAATTGCAGGCGGTCGCCACGGCCCGCCTGGCGGCCCTGCAGCTGGCACCGGCCTGGAGCCTGGACATGTCCGGCAGCGAGGCGCAAACATTTACGGATTCGCCCGAAGACCGGGCCGGCTTGCAATTGTTGCTCAGCATCGTCTTGCCGGCCATGGAGCGCTATCCGGCCGGGGTCTTCGCGCGGACGGGCTTGCGTCATGTGGTGCTGGTCAAGAACCTGAGCGTGGAAGGCCAGCGCCGCCTTGCCATGCCGGCGCCGGAAATCGACAGCGTCGTGTATGCCGACAACCTGCTGGCCGCCATGTGTCCGTCCGGCATGGAGCTGCGCGTGCACCACGAGTATTACCACTTCATCGAATACCGGCTGTTCAATGACTTCTACTACCGCGACCCCGCCTGGCTGGCCCTGAACCCGCCCGCCACCGTCTACGGCCAGGGCGGCGCCACGGCCTACGGCAAAGGCTTCCAGAACCTGGGCCACCCGCAACCTGGCTTCGTCAGCCTGTACGCGGCCTACGGCCCCGAGGAAGACAAGGCGGAAGTGTTCGGCTGGATGATGACCCCCGCCTACGCCCCGCGCCTGCAGCAATGGACCGCATTCGACCCCGCCTTGCTGGCCAAGCGGCAAGCGTTGATGGAAGTATTGGCTACCTTGGCGGGTTCTTACTAAATATCAAGTATTTCCTTGTCGTCTCATGGCATTGTCGTTTCTCCAGCCCGATTGTGCAGCATGACCGGAGAAAGCCATGGAAGGCGATGAGTCGATATCTGGTGCCCAGCGGCCATTGCGCCTGCGCTTGGGAGCGTCCCGCAGGATACCGCCAGGCGTGCTGATACCGCAGCGTATCGCTGGTAGCGAGGCCATCTGTGGCGGCATCGAGTATCGCCTGCTGTGCGTCTCCACGCATGCTGATTTGCGATTGAACAGCTTGATCGCCCTGCCTGCCGCAATCGATATCGTGACGGACCAAGGCCATGTGCGCAGTGTCTGCGGCATCGTCACGCAGGCGAGCGCCGGCGACAGCGACGGTGCGCTGGCCAGCTACCAGCTGGTGTTGACGGATGCATTTTCCATCCTGGAAAAACGCATCAATACGCGCATTTTTCGGCGCCAGTCGGATATCGATATCGTCAAGCTCATGCTTGATGAATGGATACGTAGCAATACTGTGCTGGCACATGCATTTCAGTATGCGTTTGCCGATTTCTTCGAAGCGCAAACGTATCCTCAGCGTGAGTTTGTGATGCAGCACAACGAATCGGACGCGGCTTTTATTCGACGTCTGCTCAAGCGCAGCGGCGTGGCCTGGTTTTTTCGAGCCGATGGAGAGCAGCAGGCAGATCCGCACGTCGAACCTGCACATACGCTGGTGATGTTCAATCACAGCGATGCCTTGCGAAAAAACAAGGCTGACACAGTGCGCTATCACGCGGACCGCGCGACCGAAGAACGCGATACGCTGACGTCGTGGAATGAGTTGCGCAAGTTACAGGCCGGTAAAGTTACACGCCATAGCTGGAACGAGGAGCAGCCACGCGGGCGGCCATTCATGAGTGCCGATGCAGCGGGCCAGAGCCGGCAGGGTCTGGAAGCGAGTCTCGATGATTACCTCGTGCTGCCGCCGAGGGCGGGCAAGGATCACGACGCGTTGTGTCAATTGGGCATGCTGGCCATGCAGCATCACGATTACGAGAGTAACTGTTTTCATGCCGCCGGCAGCGTACGCGATTTGTGTCCAGGCGAATATTTCACTCTTGCCGAGCATCCTGATATCGACGCCCTGCCACTGGTCGAGCGGGACTTTGTCGTTACTGCATTGCAAGTCGTGGCGCAAAACAATTTACCCAAGGAACTTGCCGTCAGGGTGGCACGCTTGTTCGTGCGCAACCGGTGGCTGGCCGAGGGCGATGTAATGCTGCAGCGTGAACTGGCGACGGCAGTCGATGATGCTTCCTTGCGCATGCATATCGAATTGAGCGCCGTGCGGCGTGGCGTGCCCATCGTACCTGCCTTTGATCTCCGTACTGATTTGCCGGCGATTGCCATGCAGAGCGCGATAGTGGCAGGGCCTGCCAATGAAGAGGTGCATTGCGACGCCATGGGGCGGGTGAAGGTGCGCTTTCCCGCCACGCGCGTGCAGGATCATCAGCATGCCGGTGGTACGGGTGCGTCGGATACGGACGCCGACTCTGCCTGGGTGCGTGTTGCTTCCAGTTGGGCGGGAAATGGTCCCGGCAGTGCGCAGCAGTGCGGCTATCTGGGGCTGCCGCGCGTGGGCAGTGAAGTCTTGTTGGCCTTCCTGGGGGGCGACCCGGACAGGCCCATCATCGTTGGCCAGCTGTACAACCAGAGCGCGCAGCCTATCGCCTTGAGCACGGTGGGAGACTTGCCATGCAACCGCTATCTATCCGGTATCAAGAGCCGCGAAATCAAGGGCACACGCGCCAATCAGTTGCGCTTCGACGATGTGCACGGGCAAATCAATGCCCAGCTTTCCAGCGATCATGGGGCTACGCAGCTGAACCTGGGCTGGCTGACGCAGGACCGGCGCAATGGCCAGGGCATGGCGCGCGGCGAGGGTGCCGAGTTACGCACCGACGAACAGTTGGCCATGCGTGCAGGCAAGGGGATGCTGATTTCGGCTTGGAAGCGTCTGGATGGCGATGGTGGCCAAATGGCGCGCGAGGAATATTTGGGCTTGATGGAAAATTGCCTGGAATTGTTCCGCTCTCTGGGGGCGTATGCGGCCAGCCATCAGGCGCTGGAGAGTGCGGACGAGGCACAGCAGGCGTTGCAGAAAAGCTTGAAAAGCTGGGAGGGCGCCAGCAATACCGAACCGCGCGCCGAGCCAGGCGGCGCTGCGGCGATTGCCGTTACGGCACCTGCCGGCATCAGTTTTGCCAGTTCAAAAGCCATTGTCAGCTACGCCGCCAGCAACATCGATACGGTGGCGCAGCAGCATTTGCAGGCGGTGGCAGGCCAGCGCTACAGCGTGAATGCTGGCAAGGGGATCTCGCTGTTCTCCCATACGGACGGCATCCGTGCCATCGCGCACCATGGCAAATTTCTGCTGCAGAGCCAGCATGATGATACGGAAATCAATGCGGGGAAAAGCCTGAAGCTCACGGCCAGCGAAGGCAAGCTGACTGGCATGGCCGACGAGATTGTGCTCATCTCCAAGCACGGCGCCTTCATCCGCATCGCCGATGGCATCACCTTCGGCAGCAAGTCGCCGCTGAACTTCAATGCGCCCAACTTTGTGTTCAATGATCCGCAAAGCATGGAGGTGCAATTGCCTAGCTTTGCCGAAGGCAAGGCTGACCAGCAATTCATCTTTCAGTACGAAGGCAGCGAGGGCTCTGTCGATGGCATACCGCAGGAACCGCAACTGGCGCCACAAGCCCATTTTGCCGTGAAACTGGGTGATGGCTCCTCGGCCGAAGGGCGCAGCGACGACGGCGGCAAGTCGGATCTGCTGGAGCGCGCGGCAATGCTCCTGGCCGCCATTGAAGTATCCAATAACATGGATTGAAGACGCCGGGAGAGTGCGATGGGCAGCTATCCGAAAATACCGTACGTCGTCGGAGAGGATCTGGCGCTTCTGCATTGCGAACGCAGCGTGTGCAAGAAGGTGAAAATACGCCGCAATTTGCCGGGCAATATCATCGTCATCCATGGCGTCAATGATGTGGGCGTCAGCTACAAGGCGGTGGAGCACGGCTTGTGCGAGGGATTGACGCAAAGGCTGGGGCGCGGCTTTACGCCCGCCGCGTACCGCATGCCCATGGCGGCGGACCGGGACAAGCTGGAAGACGATCCCGACGCCGTGTTCTTCAAGCGCACGGTCACCACGGAGACGAATAGCCCCGTGATTCCGTTTTACTGGGGCTACCGTGAAGTGGCCGAGAAATGCCGTACTGTCAACGGCCAGTTCGTCGACCGCCATGGCAACCGCCTGGACAAGGATTTGTCCAAGGAAGGCGGGCCGTTTGGCAATGCCACCAGCAATTTGCCCGACATGTGGCGTCCGGGTATCTATGCCCCAGTCGACCCGATGGGTGACGCCTTGCGGCCATTGAGGACGGCGCCCGGGCGCATGTACATGGTGCTGGCAGCCCAGCGCCTGGCCGCGCTCATTTCCATGATCCGCGATTACGATGCTGATGATACCGTCAGCATCGTCGCGCACAGCCAGGGCTGTTTGCTGTCGCTGCTGGCGCAAGCAATGCTGATGGAAAAGGGCCTGGCGCCAGCCGATAATCTGATCCTTACGCATCCGCCTTACAGTCTGGTCGACAGCCTTCCATTATTGATGCGAGGGGCGGCATGGTTCGATGGCGGCGAAGATGCGGCGATGAAGCCCTACTACCATTTGCTCGGCGGCGCACAAACGCTGGGCGCGCGCCTGAAGACCTTGGTGAATATCGTGGCCGGGGTGGCCAAGGGTAGCGGGAAGGCATGTACGCCGCCGTTTGCCGACCTGAAAAAAGATGAGCATCGCGGCATGGTCGGTAGCAAATGGCAGAGCGCCGAGGACCGCGATAACCGCCGCAAGATTTATCTGTATTTTTGTCCCGAAGACATGACCGTGGCGCTGGATAATATCCAGGGCATAGGCTGGGATGGCGTGCCGGATCATGTATCGGGAAGTGAGCTGGTGGAAGAGGAGGAAACCTCCAGTGTTGACGGGTATAGCGTTTCTACCGGGCATACGACTATGGTGGAGCGCCAGCAGGTACGAAATGCGCTGACAGAACTGGGCGGCAGGTTTTATCAGCGGGTATTCAGCAACAAGACCAGGCTGGATACGGCCACTGGAAAGACCACGGTGTCATTGGTAGGCAAGCCGCCACCTTTTGATTTTTCATTAAGACTCACGACAGAAAGCGAACAGTCGCATGTGGAGGTTTCCTTGCGCAGTCATCGTGCGCAACACAAGGCGGTGGCGTGGCCTGTCAATACCAAGTTGAGCAAAACGGAACAGCGCAACGGCATACGCACCATCACTGGCGAAGCATTGAAGCAGCCCGTGGCCGCCGACTTGCGCGGTACGTCGCAGATTGATCCGGCGAATATTCCGGCAACGTCCATGATGAGAAATCGTACGGTGGCAGATCAGGGTCCCGTGGAGGAGGTGGATCAATGCGATGCGCCAGTGGCTCTGACGAGTGGGACAGGCATGCAGCTACGCAGCAAATATCGTCCTGACCCGGGAGGCTATCAAAAGTTTCCCGACCGGGAGGAGCATCTCGGTCCACGGGAGCTGGCATTGATGACGGCAAGCTACAACAAGGAGAAGGGGCTCGACGTGAAAGGCAAGCTGGATCGACGCGAAGTTGTTTCCGCGAAACGCTACCCGGACAGCAAGGTTGTGGCGCAGATTCAGGAAAGTCCGAACGAGGCGCGCTTGCGCTGGCAGCGGGAAGTCAGTGCCAAGTCCTTCCATAGTTCCATTATCGCTAGCGCGAAGAATCATAGCCAGGTGACTGCGTATGACGTGGCGATTGGCAGTGGCAAGGCTAGTTCTGATCCGTTGTTCTATGCGTATCTATGTGCGGTGGCGGACTGGCGGGTGAAGAACCTGAAAAACAACGAAAAAAGGCGCAATGGAATACGGATAAAAGAAGAATTCGTAGTGGAGTTTTCCCCATATTTATCCGTAGAACCTGCATGGAGAAGTGCGGTGATCAATGGCAGCATTGACTATTACAACACGGGAATTTTGCCTGCAGGACTGCCACTGCTATCAGGATCATTATGGAAAATTGTTGTGTCACAAACAAAGAACATAAACATAGTCACCGAAAAAAAAGCCAAATAAGAGAGTAGGCGTATCTCCTTGGTAATAACTCGCTTGAACCAATTATTGTTTCTCCGAAAGTGCAGGCCAAAAGGTGATAGCCATGATGACGCTTCGTTGGTTGGGAATATCGGTAGTTATTGTAATTTTATTTTTTGGCTTGTTATGGCTTAGTGCCTTATCCAAGAGCCAGGCGCGTGAAATTGCGACACAGTTACAGGCGCAACAGCCCAAGAAACCTGTGGAGCCAGCTCAAGAGTACGTGCTGGAAGTGATTGGATTAGGCGTGACGTTGGATAAATACCGTCAGGGTAAATTGTGGCAAGCCTTGCAAAAAGGAAGTGCTTACACCAGCATACGCGAACAAGATCCCGAGAAATACCCATGGACAGGCGATGACAAGAATGGGAACGGTGGTAGCAGGGCCTATGATGCGTTGGAAAATGGTGTTAACTTTACCCCGATGTATTGGGGCTTGCCTTCATTTTATGCTGGTGGCTCCATTCTTGATCCCGCTGCACAGCCGAGCTTGTTGGAGCCAATGGGGGGACTCGTAGCTGGCGCTGCCACTTCGGGCATGGCCTGGCATCTGTTTTCGATTGCGTCCTGGAAGCTGGATGAACATCCTGACCAATTGCTTATTGATGTATTTGATTTTTTCGATAAGCATCCTGACGTCCCTTACATCCTTTTGCACTCGGAGGACAGCGTTGGCACGCGGGATGGAAACCGGAAGCCCGGCACCGCAAGGAAATTAGTAAACGGACATTTTATTCCAGATATGCCTGATGCCACGGCAGTATTCATCCTGGCGCGCCGCGAAAGAATAGAACCCTTGCGCCCTTTTGTATGGGACGACCCTGAGAATAATTTTGTCCAGGAGCAATTTAGAGCGATGTATTA
>RCUS01000631.1_pt1 | contig 22073 bp, 21 predicted proteins | sample 2166221 | NCBI WGS metagenome assembly RCUS01 (sample SAMN09932758, study PRJNA488358) | compost metagenome | isolation source: compost soil in cyclohexanecarboxylic | place: Germany: Experimental Botanical Garden | reverse complement strand
GCTTGTGCCTGCGCCAGGTTGCGGCTGGCCTGGCGCTGCTCCATCTGGCGATTCAGGGTGCGCTGGAAATCGCCAGCGCCGCCGCTGGACGGCTGGGCGCGGTTGCTGGCGCCGGGCGTGGCGTTGGGGGATGCAATCTGGGAAATCGGGGTAGGCTGGGTTTGCATGGTGCTCTCAATGACTCTCGGTGTTGCTTAGCGTTTGTAATAGGCTTGACGCGCCGCGTGCTCATCCATTGCCTTCTGGTCGCGCTTGTTTTCCAGCTTCAGCGCCTGTTCCTGCGCCCGGTTGTTCAGGGTGGTGTAGGACATGCGCTTGCGCTCGGCATCCTGCCAGCGCTGTTTTTCATGCTCGCTGCGCGCCTGCGCATGGTTGACCACTTGCTGCTGGCCCAGGATGGCGCTGTCGAGCTTGAGCATGAAGGCCTGGAAATTACGGTAGGCCATGGGAGTGATGCCGCTGCTCATGGTCGTTTCAAAGCGCTTGGCGTAGTCGTCGCGGTAGCCGGACAGCATGTCGAGTTTCTGGCGGCAATCGTCGAGCGCCTTCAGGGCCGCGCCCAGGCGCTTGGCGCAGTCATCCGTTTCGCGCTGGGCGAGGTCGATCAGGGTAGCTAGTTGGGAAGGAGAGGCCATGGCTGATTATATTCCCAGTGCGCAAGCCCTAATCAGTCGAATAGAGCGGTAAGTTGCCCCAAGCTCTCGTCCATGCTGACCCGCTCCGTGATTTGCTGTTGCAGGAAGGCTTCGATTTTTTCATGCAGGGCGATGGCCTGGTCCAGCACGGGATCGGTGCCGGCGCTGTAGGCACCCACGCTGATCAGGTCGCGGCTGCGTTCGTAGCGCGAATACAGCTGTTTCAGCTTGCGTGCTTTTTGCTGGTGTTCGTGCGAGGTGATGGAGTGGGCGGCGCGCGAAATCGACTGTTCGATGTCGATGGCGGGATAGTGGCCTGCTTCGGCCAGGCGCCGGTTCAGCACGATATGGCCGTCGAGAATCGCGCGCGCCGAGTCGGCGATCGGGTCCTGCTGGTCGTCGCCTTCCGTCAGCACGGTATAGAAGGCCGTGATCGAGCCGCCGCCTTCCTCGCCATTGCCGGCCCGCTCCACCAGCACGGGCAGCTTGGCGAAGACGGACGGCGGATAGCCCTTGGTGGCAGGCGGCTCGCCGATGGCCAGGGCGATTTCGCGCTGCGCCATGGCGTAGCGGGTCAGCGAATCCATGATCAGCAGCACGTTTTGCCCCTGGTCGCGGAAATGTTCGGCGATCGCCGTCGCATACGCGGCCCCTTGCAGGCGCATCAGCGGCGGCGTGTCGGCCGGCGCGGCGACGACGACGGAACGGGCCAGGCCTTCGGCGCCGAGGATTTGCTCGATGAATTCCTTCACCTCGCGGCCCCGTTCGCCGATCAGGCCGACGACGATCACGTCCGCTTCCGTGTAGCGGGCCATCATGCCCAGCAGCACGCTCTTGCCCACGCCGGAACCGGCGAACAGGCCCATGCGCTGGCCACGGCCCACGGTCAGCATGGCATTGATCGAGCGCACGCCCACGTCGAGCGTGTCGACGATGGGCGCGCGGCCCAGCGGATTGGCGGGGCGCACGTTGATGGGCGCGCTATCGGTGGTGTGCAGCGGCCCCAGCTGGTCGAGCGGGCGGCCGGCGCCATCCAGGACGCGGCCCAGCAGTTGCGGCCCCACGGGCAGGTGGCGCGCGCGGTCGCTGGGGCGGCGGCGCGGGTGCGCCACGCTGCCGGGACGGGGAATGGCCGGTTCGACGGAAAACACGCGCGTGCCGGGCACGATGCCTTCGACGTCGCTTTGCGGCATCAGGAACAGGCGGTCGCCTTCAAAACCCACGACTTCCGCCTCGACCCGGCCGCCATTCGGCAGCGGCACGGTGCAGGCGGCCCCCACGGCCAGGCGCAGGCCCACCGCTTCCATCACCAGGCCGGCTACGCGCGTGACCCGGCCTGAAATTTGCATCGGCTCGACGAAGCCCACCACGGCCGAGCAGTCGCTCAGGTAGGCGCGCCAGCGCGCCGCATGGGCGTTCGGGCCTTTGACGGGCTCGCTCACGGCGCCAGCCAGTCCAGGTCTTTGCCCAGCGCATGCGTCAGGCGCTGCCAGCGGGTGGACGCCTGGGCGTCGATCTGGTTGCTGGCCGTGTCGATCTTGCAGCCGCCGCGTTCCACGCTGGGGTCTTCGATGACCCGCCAGCCGCCTTTGTCGAGCTCGTCGCCGATGCCGTCGCGCACCACTTGCGCGTCTTCGGGGTTGAGCATCAGCAAGGCCGGCTGTTGCAGCACGGGCAAGTATTCGATGGCTTCGCGCACCATGGGCAGCATCAGTTCCGGGCGTACAGGCAGGGCCGTCTTGAGCATGCCCTTGGCCAGCTGCAGCGCCAGTTCCATGACGTCATTGGCGATCAGTTCGTCGGCATGCTGCACGGCGCCGCCGAATTCGACGGCGATGGTTTGCAAATGCGCCAGCTCCACGGCGGACGCCGCCTTGCCTTGCGCATATGACTCCGCATGGCCATCGGCGTGCCCGGCCGCGTGGCCTTCCGCATAGCCGGCGGCGCGGCCTTCGTCGAAGGCGGTGGCGCGCGCTTCCTCGCGGATGGCGTCGAGCTCTTCCTGTGTCGGGTATTCCAGCGGCGGGGCCAGCTCTTGCTCGTGCAGCTCGCCGTATGGATCATTTTCCGGGTCGAGCTCCGGTTCCGGATCCGGTTCGAGCAGCTTGCGCGCCGCCACCACGCTGGGACGCTCGTCGCCAAACGAGGTCATTTCCCAGCGCTGGTAAGCGGTTTGCTGTTCCTTGGGAATCAAATTAGACAAACGAATCCTCGCCTTTTCCGCCTAAGACAATCTGCCCTTCGTCCGCCAGGCGGCGCACGATCTGCAAGATCTGTTTCTGCTGCGATTCCACTTCCGACAGGCGCACGGGGCCTTTCGATTCCAGATCTTCGCGCATCATCTCGCCGGCGCGCTGCGACATGTTCTTGAAGATCTTGTCGCGCAGCTCCTGCGAAGCGCCTTTCAGCGCGATGATCAGCATTTCCGACTGCACTTCGCGCAGCAGCAATTGAATGCCGCGGTCGTCGATATCGATCACGTTGTCGAACACGAACATTTCGTCCATGATCTTTTGCGCCATGTCGTTGTCGTAGTTCTTGATATTGTCCATGACCGAGCCTTCCTGCTCGCCGCTCATGAAGTTCAGGATCTCGGCTGCCGCGCGCACGCCGCCCAGCGACGATTTCTTGATGTTTTCGTTACCGGACAGCAGTTTCGTCAGCACGTCATTGAGTTCGCGCAAGGCAGCCGGCTGCACGCCGTCCAGGGTGGCGATGCGCAGCACCACGTCGTTGCGCAGACGGTCCGTGAAATGGCCGAGGATTTCGCAGGCCTGGTCGCGTTCCAGGTGGACCAGGATGGTGGCGATGATCTGCGGATGCTCGTTGCGGATCAGTTCGGACACGGATTGCGAATCCATCCACTTCAGCGATTCGATGCCGGACGCGTCCTTGCCGCCCAGGATGCGCGACAGCAGCACGGAGGCCTTGTCGTCGCCCAGCGCCTTGGTCAGCACCTGGCGGATGTATTCGTCCGAATCGAGGCCGACGGTGGAATTGAGTTCCGTCTGCGCGCGGAAGTCGTCGAGTACCTCGACCACCTGGTCGTGCGCGATGCCTTTCATGGTGGCCATGGCGGCGCCCAGCTTCAGCACTTCGCGCGGGCCCAGGAATTTCATTACCTCGGCCGCTTCGCTCTCGCCCAGGGCCAGCATCAGGATGGACGCTTTTTGCAGTCCCGTTGTCTCAGTCATTATTGCCTATCCATGCTTTGATCACGTTGGCCACGACGCGTGGGTCTTCCTGCGCCAGTTTCCGGGCCATCGCCAGGTTTTCGCGATAACCGCGCGCAGTGTCTTCTTCCAGTTCTTCCAGCTCCGCTTCGCTGAGCAGGACCTCGTTGTCTTCGCCGTCTTTCGTCAGTTCCGGCTCGATGACGGGCGGCGGGGCGCCGAAATCGTCGATCTTGCGCATCACGGGGCGCAGCATCGGGCGCACGATCTTGATGAAGATGTACAGCAGGATCAGGGCGGTGATGAGGAATTTCGCCAGTTCCTTGGCCAGTGGCAAGTTGGCCGGGTCGCGCCACCACTCCAGCTTGCCTTCCGGCGCGCGGTCGATGCCGTCGAATGGCGAGTTGGCCACGCTGAAGCTGTCGCCGCGCTCCTTGTTGTAGCCCATGGCTTCCTTGACCAGATTATTGATCTGGACCATTTCGGCAGGGGAAATCGGCTTGACCGTGACCTTGCCATCCTTGTCGAAAGTACGGCGGTAGTTGACGACGACGGCGACCGACAGGCGGCGCAGGCCGCCCATGGACTTCTGTTCATAGCGCACGGTCTTGTCGACTTCATAATTCGTCGTCGATTCCTTTTGCGAAGGCAGCGTCGGCGCGCCGGCCGGGGCGCCCGGCGCTTCCGCCGTCAGCGGCGCCGTGGCCACGCCTGGCGGCTGGTTCGACAGCGCGCCCGGCACGCCGGACGGATTGGCATTGCCGGCGCCCGTCGATTCGCTGGTCTGCTGGCTGCGGATGGTCGACGCTTCCGGTGGCGAGTTCGGCTTGTAGGTTTCGGCCGCCTGCTCGCTCTGCGAGAAATCCACGTCGGCCGTTGCTTCGGCGCGTACATTGCCTTCGCCGACGATGGGCAGCAAAATCGACTCGACCTGCTTGATCACGCTTTGCTGCAGCTGCTGCACATACTTTACATTGCCTTCGCCGACGATGGGCAGCAAGATCGATTCGACCTGCTTGATCACGCTTTGCTGCAATTGCTGCACGTACTTCAGCTGGTTCGGGTCCAGGCTCTTGATGCCGTTGGCGCGGTCCTTGTCCTTTTCCTGGTTCGACAGCAGATTGCCCGCCTGATCGACCAGAGTGACATTGATTGGCAGCAATTCCGGCACGCTGGACGCCACCAGGTGGACGATGGCGCTCACTTGCAACTGGTCCAGGCCACGGCCCGGATGCAGGTTCAGCAGCACGGAAGCCGTGGGTTTTTGCTGTTCGCGCACGAAGACGGACGGTTTTGGCAGGGCCAGGTGGACCCTGGCCGTGTCGACGGCGGAGACCGATTCGATGGATTTGGCCAGCTCGCCTTCGAGTGCGCGCTGGAAATTGACCTGTTCCAGGAATTGCGACACGCCCAGCTTCTGGTTTTCCATCAGCTCGAAACCCACGTTGCCGCCCTTGGGCAAGCCTTGCGCCGCCAGTTTCAGGCGTGCATCGTGGACTTGCTCGGACGGCACGAGGATGGCGCCGCCGCCTTCGGAAAACTTGTGCTTGATGCCCAGCTGGTCCAGCGATGCCGTGATGGCGCCGCCGTCGCGGTCCGTATAGTTGGAAAACAGCACCTTGTACTCGGGCGGCTGGTTCCACATGTACAGGGCGATGCCGATGCCGATCAGTGCCGCCACGCCCAGGCCGCGCAGGAAGTTCTTGCCCATCGGCGTCTTGGCGAAGTCCTGCATGGACTCCACCGGCGTGCGGGCGCGTGCCGGTTCCGGTGGTGCCTGGGTTACATCGAGTTCTTCCGCTACAGCCATGATTGCCTTCCGGGGCGCTGGTATTTGGTGGTGAGTGGGGGCCGTTCCCTCTGGAGGAGGGGGCGATATGCAGAATTATCCGCCACTGTCACGCGCTTCAATCGTTCAAACAGAAGGCGCTTTTGCCGCTTGCTCGGCCGAGTGGCTGGCGTTGGCGCTGGTATTGTGGAACCCTGGCAACGTGTGACGGAAGTTATTGTACCCGTCGTTGCCTTGCAAGCCAGGGTTTTGTTCTCTGGCAGCAACAGGCAGGAATACACGAAAATGGGGAGGCAAGGTGAAAACAGGCGGTATCGATAGCAGCAGGATCGAGGCGATGATCGCGCAACTGAAGTCGGCGGCCACGCGGCCGGAGGCGAAAGTGCCGGCGATCCAGACCGAAGCCCCGGCGGCCAAGGTGAATTTCGCCGACGCCTTCAAGGGCGCGCTCGAGTCCGTGAGCAGTGCGCAAAAGGCGTCGTCGGCCATGGGCCAGCGCTTTACCATGGGCGACGAAAAGGTCAGCCTGTCGGATGTGATGGTATCGATGCAAAAGTCGAGCATCGAATTCCAGGCGACGGTGCAGGTGCGCAACAAGCTGGTTTCTGCGTATCACGAGATCATGAACATGCAGGTGTAAACGTCGCACCAAAGCTACTGCGCGGCGCCCTTTGCGGCCTGCGATGCTCGCTGTACTTCAGTACAGCTGCGCGTCTCGGCCGCAAATCATCGCCGCTCGCTACGCTTTGGCGTGACGTTTGGTGGCCTTCAATGCTGCCTTACCCCAATCCAGCCATGCGCGCATTGCGCTCACGCTCCAGCCGCGTGATGTAGCGCTGCACGTGCGCCAGCATGCTGCGCGGCAGGTCGACGAACTGGCAGCCCAGGCGGCGATTGAGTTTGTTGTTCAGCAGGGTCATGTCCAGCGAGTTGCGGATTTGCAAGGTCGCCGTGACGATGCCGACGTCCGGCAAGTCGATGCGGCAGCCCGGGTAATCCTTGCCGATGGTGTCGCCCAGCATCAGTTTATTGTCCAGGATGGCGATGCCGCCGCAGCTGATGTCGGCCAGCGGGAAGGGCGTGTCGGCGCCGCCCAGCGCGGGCGGCAAGGGAATCGAGACGCGCACGGGATTGCTGACGGGCGTGGTCATGCGGTAATACTCGCGCCGCTGCAGGCGGATCAGGGTTTCCGGCACGGCGATCTTCAAGGCGGGCGTGCCGCCATGGTTGCACTCTTCCACCAGGGCGCTGGCGAACAGGATGCGGATCTTGTCGAGCGAGGTTTCAAACGAGATGCCGGTGGCGGCCACCATGCGCCGGTTCTGGTCGGCATTCACGGAACGGTCGAGGATGACGGTATTGCGCTCGGCATCGACTTCCAGGATCGAGGTGACGCACACATCGGATTCGCCATGGATCAGCATGCGGATCAGCTGGTTCTTTTCGCTGATGCTGCGCAGCAGGGCGATGATTTCCCGCCGCGATTCCACTTCAAAGTCATGCCAGTTTTCAAGGCCGGAATCCATAATATGTGCTTGCATTGATGCCTGTCTATGTATCGGTGGAAAGTGAGCTGGTATCGGGCGGCGGCGGGATCGGCCCGCCCTTCGCAGATTCAATATGATATAACCAGGCCAGCAGTTCCGCAATCGCCCGATACAGCCCCGGTGGAATCTGCCGGTCCAGGTCGACATCCATCAGCAGGGCCACCAATTCCTTTGACTCATGCACGAAGACGCCGTGTTCGCGCGCCGTGCTGATGATCTGGTCGGCGATCAGCCCGCTGCCCTTGGCCACCACTTTCGGTGCCGGCGTGCCGCTCTGGTAGGCCAGGGCGACGGCTGTCTGCGGCACCTTGCGCCTGGTATCGTCAAGCATCGACGTCTCCCGCCGCCGGTGTTTCGACCGTGTCCGGCTTGCCGGCAATGCTCAGCGACGCCAGTGGCCAGCCGGCCGCGTCGAGCGCCGCCTCCAGCCGCGCCGCATGCTGGCGCAGGGTGTCGGCACTGGCTTCGCTGCCGGCCTGCATCTGGATGGCGACCCTGCCGCCTTGCAAGACCACGTGCGCGGCCAGGTCGCCCAGCAGGGGAAACTGGAAGCGCACGCTGCTGCGCCACGCGGTCGCGTCTTCCTCGTCGCCGCGGCCTTCCTGCTGCTGGCCTTCCGGCGCATCGCGGCTGATATCCCACTGCATCTTCTGTCCGGGCCAGGCTTCGCCCTGCCACTGCACGCGGGCCTGCTCGTGCGTGTGCAGCTGCATATTGATCAGTTGCGCCGAGGCCAGGTCGGTACCGCTCTTTTGCGCGTCGGCCTGCTGGGCTTTCTGCATCTGCGGTTCCAGCAGCAGCGAGGCCAGCGGACGCTTGCCTTCGGCCCATTCCGCCACATGCGATTCATAGAACAGGCCGCTGCTGCCGACCGTGTCGCGCAGCTTTTGTGCCACTTGCGCGGGATCGGCGCCCGGCGTGGCCATCAGCGGCGTCTTGCCGACCAGGGTGACAGGCGCGCCGGGCACGCTTTCGGCCTGCACCAGCACGCTGCTGATGGCGCGCGCGGTGGTGCTCAGCTCGGGCGCGGGCGTGTCGCCGGCCAGCGCGGGCAGCAGGTTGGACGGTGTCAGGGGGGCGCGGCTGAGCAGGGTGGCGGCGGCGCTGCCGGTGCGGGTGCCGGCCTGGGCCGCGCCAGCCTGCGGGCCGCGCGTCTCGGCCGCGTCGGGTTCGGCATCGGCGTCGGCGTACGTCAGCAGGGGATTGGCGGCCTGGTCGCGGGGATTGCCGATCTGGAAAGAAGGGCGGGGATTGATGCCGATCAAGGTCAGCGGGATTTCCGCCCCCAGCTGGGCGCCGGCGGGCAGCTGCATGCGGGCTGGCGTGCCGGCCACGCGCACGAGGAAGCTGCCGTCGCCCATGCGCGCCAGCACTTGCCCCTGCATGGATTTGCCGACCAGTCCCTGCAGCGAACGCTGGAACTCGGCCTGGCGCGGATCGCCAACCGTGTCGGCGGGCCGCGCGACCTTCACCGGGGTCAGGGGCGTCATGCCGATGGCGTCCATCTTCGGCAGCATGCCGCCCCCGCCCGCGCTTACACGCCGTAGGCGTTGGCCAGGCGCCGTTCGGTGCCGGTGCTGTTGATCAGCTTGGACAATTGCGCCATCCACGGCATGGTCAGGTCGCGGATCTTGCGGTCGTCTTCCAGGATCTGCTTGATCAGGGCCACCTTGCGCTGGCGCCCCGCGCTTTCCAGCACGACTTTTTCTTCATTCGCCTTCAGCGCGGCCACATGCGCGGTCACTTGCTGCTCCAGCACTTCCAGCTGGTCCCAGTCGGCATTGCTGGCGGCGGTCACCATCTGACCCGTGAGGGACTGCATGGCTTCGTAGGTGGTCAGGACTTCTTGATTCGTCATCATGGATCAGGCGCTCGCAAGGCTGGGCATACGTTTCAGGTCGGCGCCGGGCGTGGCGGCGGGCGTGGAGCCAATGGCGTTCCAGGTTTCGCGCAGGTCGCTCAGCAAGCGCTGCACTTCTTCCAGCAAGGTGACATCGTTCTTCAGGTTGGCGCTCAGCAGGCGTGCGCCCATGTATTCGTACAGGGCGTCGAGGTTCTCGGCGATCTCGCCGCCCACTTCCTTGTCCAGGCTGGCCCGCAAGCCATTGTCGATGATCTGGATGGCGCGCGATATCGCCTTGCCTTTTTCCGGCACGTTGCCCGACTTCATGTGCATCTGCGCGCTGAGCACGGCCACCAGGGCGCCGTCGTACAGCATCACGATCAGCTTGTGCGGCGAGGCCGAGACGATGCCCGTTTCCAGGCCGACCTTGGCGTAAGCGTTGACGCCGCGTTGTTGGGTTCCAAACATGTGATTCTCCTGATGAATGGGCTTAGCGGTTGGCGGCGATGGCGGCCAGCTGCTGGGTCAGATAGGTTTGCGTGTTTTGCATGGCGCTCAGCGACACGTCGAGGCGCGTGAACTGGGCGCGGTAGCGCGCTTCGATGGCGGTCAGCTTTTCACTGAACTTGTCGCGCTGCGACGCCACCGATTTCAGGGTTTCGTTGATGCCGTTCGTGCGGCCGGTGATGATGCCGCCCGTGCCCAGGAACGAAGTAGCCAGGTTGTTGAGCTGGTAGGCGTAGCCTTGCGAGAAGCTGACGGTGCCGCGCGCGCCTGTTGTGCCACCCGTGACTTCAATTTTCAGGCCTTCCGCCGGTGAACCGGGCGCGCCCGTCAAGGTCTGGCCCGAACCGACGACCGGTTGCCCGCCCAGTGTACCGGCCACATCGGCGCCCTTGACCGGCTTGGCCGTGCCAAACAGGGCTTCCGTGCCAGTGCCCGTGCCGTTGCTCAGGGCCAGGTTCGACACGGAGCCATAGCGGCTCGATGCCAGTACCAGCTTGCCCGTGCCATCGATCGAGGCCGAGACGGTGGCGCCATTGTCCGAGAAGGCTTTTACGCCATTGATCGACGATTGCACCAGCGCCGCCAGCTGGGTTGGCGTATAGGTGCCGGCCGGGATCGTCACCTGGGCCGTGTTCTTCGCTGCCGATGGCTCCGTGTCGTTCAGGGTCACGTTCCAGGTCGTATCGCTGGCGATGGTCGTGCTGGCGCCCAGCACGCCGGTGGAAGTGAGCGAACCCTGGCTGGCCATGGTGGTGATGGTCAGGTCATACGAGCCGGGTTTGGTTGCCGCTGTCGAGCTGGTGAAGGCGACGTTGCTGTCGCTGGCCTTACCAATGGCCGAGAACAGGCCGGCGATATCGCTGAAATTGGCACTGATGGCTTTGTCGAGCTTGCTGGAATCCAGGGCCAGGCTACCATCTTTCTGGAAAGAAATACCCACCTGGCTGAGCGTGCTCATGCTGCTGTTCAAGCCGGTGATCGGCGCGCCCAGCTGCCGGCGCAGCTGGCTCTGGATCGATTGCACGGTCGAGTCGCCCAGCAGCACGCCGCCCGTCTTGGTGTCGGGGTTGTAGTCCGTCATCTTGCCGATCGCCGCGTTCAGGTCGTTATACGCCTTGACGAAGGTGTTGATGCTGGTCTTGACGGTGGACGTGTCCTTGGCAACGGACAGGCTGCTGCTGCCGACTTTCGTGATACCCAGGGTAACGCCTTCGATGGCCGTATCGACGCTGTTCGAGCTGCTGGTGATGGGAATACCGTTGACGCTGAACATGGTGTTCTGGGCCGCGCTGTTCTGCTTCAGGTTTTGCGTGCCGCCAACATCATAGGCCAGCAAGTCGTTCAGGGCGCTGTCGGGCGGCTGGCCATTGCTGCCGCTCAGCGAAATCTTCATGGCCGAACTGGCGCCTGTCTTGGTCGAGCTGAGCACCAGATGGAACGGTTTGTCGCTGCCATCGGAGACGATGCTGGCCGTCACACCCAGGCCGGCGTTGTTGATGGCGTCGCGTATGCCCTGCAAGGTATTGTTGCTCGAATCGATGACCACCGACCCTGTCGCCTGCGTCGCATCCTGGGTGAAGCCCGCATCCATGTAGCTGCCGACGGTACCCGCCGTCAGGCCGGCCGCGGCGGGATTGCTGCCGGCGATGACGATGGGGCTGGCATTGCCCGACGCCAAGGTGATGGCGCTGGCAATCGTCACATCCGAGCCGTCATTGGTGGCGCCCGTGGCCTTGCCGATGCCGCCGCTGACGCCGCCCGTGACGACTTCTTCGATATTGATGTTGGAGCCGTCGGCGCGCGTAAATTGCAAGGTGCCGTCGGCAGCCTTGCCCGTGACCGTGATATTCGCGGCGGCCAGCGCATTCGAAACGGCATTCGGGCCTTCCAGCGTGGTATCGAGGCTGGCGGCGGTAATGCCGGCACCAGCGGCCACGTTCTCGCCTTGCGAGACGATTTCAATGCCGCCAACGGACAGCGAGTAGCTGCTGCCCGTGCCGCTGGTGGCCACATTGCCGTAGGTGGCGAACATGCCGGCGGCGCTGCTGGCCGGCTGCGCCGTGGCCGTCACGCCCGTGGTGCTGCTCTTGGCATTGATGGCATCGGCAAGCGAACGCGCGCTTTTCGTGCTGGCGTCCGTCGGGATGGCCGTGCCGTTGATGGTCAGCGAACCGTTGCTCACGCCCGTCAGCAGGGTGCTGCCGCTCAGCGTTGCGCCTTTGGCGCCGAAGGTGCCGCCGCTGGCCGAGCCCAGCTGGAAAGAAATCGTCGTCTTGGCACCCAGGCCGATGGTCGACAGCTTGCTGGCCATGCCGCCCGACGTCAGGGTTTGCGCCTGCGCCAGTTGGGTGACATTGATATTGTAGTTGCCGGCCACGGCCTTGGCGCCGGCACTGGCGGACAGCACCAGCGGGTCCGATGGCGTGGCGCTGACGGCGCGGAAGTTGTTCGAGTTGGTGAGGGCCGACAGCGAATTCTGAAAGGTGCTGACGGAACCGCTCAGGGTGCCCAGGGCGCTCAGTTTGGCCTGGTAGGAGGCCGTTTTCTTGTCATAGAGATTCAGCGGCGTCGATTCAGCCGCCATCAGCTTCTCGATGATGGCATTCACGTCCAGCATGCTGTTGCCGATGCCTGGCGATGATAAAGTTGGTGAGATGGCCACTGAATGCTCCTAGGAAAACACTAATATAAGCTGTTATCGGCAGAATCAATCAGGACTTGAGAGGGGGATTTACCGCGCTGTTTTCAATTCGGGCGGAAAAGGGTGCTGCGGGCGAGGAATATCGCTGTGCATATGGAAAAACGGGATCCGGTAGCGCTGCTATCGGAGCCCATTGTCGTGCCAATATGTCATGTTCTGCTGAAGCATGCCGATGGGCAATGCCATGTCAGGCACTCTGGCTGATCAGCGAACCTTTGGCCGCATCGAAGGCCTTGGCCAGTGCCAGTGCTTCCTTGGTGGGAATTTGCCGCAAGACTTCCTTGGTTTCCTGGTCAATCACCTTGACGACCGTGCGCTTGCTGTCTTCGTCGACGGAAAATTCCAGGCCCTGCGTCTTGATCTGCGATGACTGGTTCAGTTCCGATACGGCCTGGTCCAGTTGCGCGCGGCTCGGTTCCTGGTCGTTTTGCTCCGTGGCTTGCACGCCCTGGCTGCTGGCGCTGCGGGCCGTTGCCGTGCGCACTGGCGCCGTGTCTGCCTGGGCGTAACTCTTCTCGATCCGGCTTGCCGAGGCGGCCGCTATTGTGTCTATAGTCATGGTGCTCTCCTAGTGAAAATTCCCCTGCCGAAAAAATCCGGCAGGGGAACCTGAGTCCAGCGATGTGACGAGACTAATCGAAGATTAGCCGCGCAGCAGGCTCAACACGCCGTTAGGCAGCGAGTTCGCTTGCGCCAGCATGGCGGTACCAGCTTGTTGCAGGATCTGGCCGCGGGTCAGGCTGGCCGTTTCCGATGCGAAGTCGGTATCGACGATGCGGCTGCGCGAAGCGGACAGGTTTTCCGTCGTCGATTGCAGGTTCGAAATCGCCGAGGAGAAGCGCGATTGCAAAGCACCGTACTGGGCGCGTTGACCGTTCACCGTCGACAGGGCGGCATCGGCGATCTTCAGTGCCAGCTGGGCGCCGTCGAACGTCGTGACGTCCAGCGAGGACACCGATTTCAGGACCGAGGCGGAACCTGCGGCTGCCGTGGCCAGGCCGGAGCCGGCATCGGCGACGGAGAAGCTGCTGTCCGAGTCAAAGGTCAGCGTACCGTTGGCCGTGGCCGAAACGCCTTTAGCATCAATACCGGTGACCAGCGCATTATCCGTATCGTAGGTGCTGACGGTCAGGGTGTTCTGGTCTGCAGCAACAGTGATGGCGTCGGAAATCACGATGTCCGAACCAGCCGAGTTGCTCAGCTTGATGCCGCCGTTTTTCGCGTCATACTGGGCCGTCACGCCGGTCTTCGACGATTGGGCATTGATGGCGTTGATACCGGCCGCGAAATCGGTGGCGCTGCCAGCGGTGCCGCCGACGGCGAACGAGACGGTGACCGGATTATCGGTGGCGTTGTTGTCCGAAGCGATCGAGAACGAGTACGACTTGCCGCCGACCAGGGCCAGGTTGGCTTCCGTTTTCGCCGTGGCGGTGACGCCCGTGTCAGCGGTTTTCTGGTTGATGCTGGCGGCGATCGATTTTGCCGTGTCGGTGGCGACGGTGTCGAACTTCGCCGAACCCAGCTTGCCGTTGATGGTGATGGCATCGGTTTTTGCGGCAACGTTGCTGACTGGTGCGGCAACCGTGCCAGCCTTGGCGGCAACAGCGTCGCTTTGTACGCGGTTGTTACCGTAGGTGTTGGTCAGGAAGTTCGCGCCATTGGCCGAAATCAGTTGGTTCGCATCTGCGCCGACCTGGAAGTTGGCCGTACCCATGGTGCCGTCCAGCAGCGCCTGGCCGTTGAACGAGGTGGTTTGGGCGATACGGTTCAGTTCCGAGTTCAGCTGCGTCACCTCGGTTTGCAGCGCCTGGCGGTCGCTCGACGAGTTGGTCGAGTTCGACGACTGTACTGCCAGTTCGCGGATACGTTGCAGGATGTCGCCAGAGCTCGACAGTGCACCCTCGGCCGTTTGGGCCAGCGAGACGCCGTCGTTTGCATTGCGGGTTGCTTGGGTCATGCCGCGGATTTGCGACGTCATGCGGTCGGAAATCGCCAGACCAGCAGCATCATCCTTGGCGCTGTTGATGCGCAAGCCAGAGGACAAGCGTTGCAGCGAGGTGCTCAGGGATGCTTGCGAGGAGCTCAGGTTGCGTTGCGAGTTCAGGGAAGCGATGTTGGTGTTAATTACTGCAGCCATGTTAATTCTCCAGACAGGTACTACATTGCGCTATGTGCTAGTCACTTTGGCCTGCCCCGCTGTTCCGGGACAATCAAGCCGCTGTTGTTTAGGGTAACGGTTGCTCTGCGGGAAAATTTATGGCGAAAAACGCTTTAAATTTTATTTTTCTGCCCTTCAGTTTGCAGTGTGCCGCGCGTTAGACGGCATGATTTTTGGAAACTTGAGGGGAAAAATAGTTTTATTTTCAGGTCGGATCTTCCTGCGCCCCAATCAGATAGTAAGAATTTTAGTATTTATTTGATATTTTTAAGAGCTGGCCGAGCGCTGTTGCACACGCACTCAAATTTTGTCGAGCGAAAACGTAAGCTGCATTTGGCAGTAGCGAGTATGCGAGCGGCTCCTCTTCGCTTGTCGCATGGTGCAACCGCTCCATGGCGGCAGTTGCAGCGGCTCATGACCCATGCGCGGACCAGCGAGCATGGGCCAATATCAAATAGTGAGGATTCAGTGCTGACAGTTTTAACGGATACGCGTCCTGCGGCGTTGCAGGATGGTGAACCCGATCAGACCGAGTCCCGCCAGCAGCATTGCGTAGCGATCAGCTTCCGGGACGGCCGAAGTAATGATGATATTGAGTTTTTGCCCCGGTTTGAATTCGACAAAGTCGTTCCAGTTTGATGCCTCGATCGTAGACTTGAATACAAAACTCACGTCCGCTCCGGATTGATAGGCAGCGTTGACATACTCCGTCAGGTCAATTGTTGAGGTTTTTTCCAATGTTTTGGCCGGTACTTTGCCAAGTATACCTGTGACGGGTTTTGGTTGCTGGTAATAGCCAAAATTCGTCCAGGTGGCGTTGGTGCCGTACAGTTCCAGCGAACGGTTCGAGTTTGGCTGGACTTCGTAGGAGAAATTCAGTATGGCTGAGCTAATCGACGTTCCAGGGACGTAGTCAGGCAGGGTAAATAGCTCGAAATAGCGCGAGAAACTCTGAGCGTTCAGATTTCCTGCGTAGGCGTGTGAACTAATGGTGTCGGCTGTGAACGTGCGGGTATAGTAAATGGCTGTCAGTGCCGCAGTTGTTTCAAGTGATATTTCTTGTACGGTGGCATGTGCCGTATTTTGAAAAAGTGAAGAAAAAATAAGGGATGCGGCGATAGAGGTTTTTAATAGTTTCACTTTTTATCCTGATGGGAGAATATTTTCATATTCTCCCATCAGGATTTAATAATATCTAATGAATTATTTCAAACGAGTTGAATTTATTTGTTGGCAGTCATTTTAATTAAAGTTGATGCCGGTTTGCCTCACTCCGCCACCACCACCCGGTTCTTGCCAGTCTGCTTGGCCTGGTACATGGCGCGATCGGCGCGTTTGACCAGTTCGGCCTGGTCTTCGTTAGGGTGGCGCAGGGCCACGCCGGCGGAGAAGGTGATCAGCACTTTCTCGTTGTCGTGCAGGAAGAAGTGGCGCGTCAGCTCGCGCTGCAGGCGCGTCATGGTCGAGGCGGCCGCGTCGACCGTGGTTTCCGGCAGCAGGATGAGGAATTCCTCGCCGCCGAAGCGGGCGATGACATCCATCGAGCGCAGGGTTTCCTTGACGATTTTCACCAGGTGTTTCAGCGCCGCATCACCGGCCAGGTGGCCATAGGTATCGTTCAGGCGCTTGAAGTCGTCCAGGTCCAGCATGGCGATGCACAGCGGCGTGCCGCGGCGGTCCGAGCGTGCCGTTTCGCGCTCGAACACATCGTCCAGGCCACGGCGGTTCAGACTGCCTGTCAGCTGGTCTTCCCGCACCAGCTCGCTCATATGCTGCAGCTTGGCTTCCAGGGTGTGGATGCGCTGTTCCGCATCCTGCACTTCCTGGCGCGCCAGCACCATCTTGTCGCGTGCGCGCAACGCCTCGTTCTGCACCATGCGCGTTTCGCGCAGCACTTCGTCGAGCACGCTGTTCAATTCGCTGATGTTTTCCGCCTGGCTGATCTTTTCCGAATAGCCGCCGATCTTTTCGTGGAAGTCGCCCGTGCTGGCCGCCACTTGCCCCAGGCGGTCGATAAAGGTCATCATCATGTTCTTGACCGTCAGCTTGACGTCGGACAGGCTGTGCTTGAGCTGGCCCTGCTTGTAGATGACTTCCTTCAGGCTGCGCGTGGCGTCTTCCAGCGCGCGCTGGTCCAGCGGGCCGGCGATGAGGTTTTGCACGGCATCGACCTGGCCGCGCAGCCAGCTGTCGTCGTCCAGCAACTGGCTGACGTTGTCGAGCAACAGCTTGAACAGGCGCAGCAGCAATTCCTGCTGCTCGGCCGTGTCGCCGCTTTTCAGTTCGATCTGGTAGCACAGCTGCTTCAGGCGCAGGGCCGCTTCGTTCAGTGCCTCTTCCGTGTGCGCCTGCTTGATGGCCGCGCCCAGGGATTCGGCCTCTTCCACCAGCGCGGGCGTGCCCGTCAGCAAGGTGGCGACGGCAAAACCCAGGGTGCGGCTGAGCAATTCGCGCAGGGTGCGCGTCTGTTCGCCGTCCGGCAGGGGCGGCAATTCGATGCCGCCGCCTTTCTTGACCTGTTTTTCCGCCAGCTGGGCCAGGGTGCGCGCATAGCTGTCCCAGTCGCGCGCTTTCAGGGCGCGCTGGAAGCGCCGGCCAAAGTCGCCCAGTTCGCCTGCCGATTCGCTCATCTTGGCGGCGAATTGCGTCAGGACATTTTCCGCGCCGCTTTCCGTGGGAGCGCTGGCGGCCAGCACGGCCGCAGGGGCGGCAGGCGTGTCGGCCGGTTCCGTGATGCCGGCGATTTCATTGTAGATATCGCGGTAGGCGCTCGGCGTCGGCGCGATGCGGCGCGTCGCCAGGCGGCGAAATGCTTCGCGGGCGATATCGGCCGGATTCATCGGCGTGCCAGCGGCGGTATTCGTGGCGCCGGCAGGGGCGCCTGCTGGCGGAGATGGCAATTTACTGGACATGTAGGCAAAGCCTTTTTAGATATTTTCTAATTATCCCCATGATATGCGAGTTGGCAAAGAACTTATTGTGCGAGAAGCAAGGATAAGTCCGTTCAATTCGCCAGATGCCAGCGGGCATGCCGCTTTGCCGTCAATCGACCAGCTGGTTGCGGATGGCGTAGTGTGTCAGTTCGGCACTATTTTTCAGCTTCATCTTGACCAGCAGACGGGCGCGGTATTCGCTGACGGTTTTCACGGACAGCTTGAGTTCTTCGGCGATCACGCCGACGGCCTTGCCCGAGGCAATCATCACCAGGGTCTGGTATTCGCGGTCCGACAAGGTGTCGTGCAGGGCCGTTTCATGGTCTTCGCCCACCGTGTTGGCCAGCTCCTGGGCCAGCGAGGCGCTGATGTACTTCAAGCCCTGCGCCACCTGGCGGATGGCCGTGACCAGTTCGCGCGGCGCGCTCTGCTTGGTCAGATAGCCGGCCGCGCCCGCCTTGAGCGAACGGATGGCGTACTGGTCTTCCCGGTGCATGGACAGCATCAGCACGGCCAGTTCCGGTTTTTCCTTCTTGATCTGCTTGAGCACGTCGATGCCGCTGCGGTCGGGCAGGGAGATATCGAGCAGCATCACCTGGCATTTCGAGCCACGGAACAGCTTGATGGCATCGTGGCCATTTTCCGCCTCGCCGGCCACGATGATGTCGCGGGTATCGGCCAGGATCTGCTTCAAGCCTTCGCGCACGATCGCATGATCGTCGGCAATGAATACGCGGATGGTGGCTTTTTCTTTCATGACTGCATTGTTTCCTATCTGATTCACTCGCGCCAGGCGCGTCCGTCTTGCCTTACGGCGGTCCGCTGTGCGCTGGCGCGCTGGCTGCAGCCGCTATTATCGCCTCTCGCGGCGTGGCCAGCCGGATTTTTATGTTCACCACCGTGCCGCCGTCCGGGCCATCCATCAGGCTCAGGCTGCCGCCGAGGGCGCTGGCGCGCTCGGCCATGCCGCGGATGCCGAACGATTGCGGTTTGGCGCGGTCGGACAGGCGCATGCCCACGCCATCATCGGCGATGGTCAGGCGCAGGTGCTGGCGCTGCCGGGCCAGGCGCACCGTCACCTTGCTGGCCTGTGCGTGCTTGGCGATATTCGTCAGCGCTTCCTGGGCGATGCGGAACAGGCTGGTCGCCTGGTCAAGCTCCAGCTCGATATGCTGGCGGTTCGAGACGAACTGGCAGGCGATGCCGGCCTGGCGCGCGAATTCCTTGACTTGCCAGTCCAGCGCGGCGACCAGGCCCAGGTCCAGCATCGACGGGCGCAAGTCCAGCGAAATGCGGTGCACGGCGTCGATGCTGCGATCGACCAGGGCGTCGACATAGTCGGCCTTTTCCTGCAACTGCGGGTCGTCCGGCGGCAAACGGCGCGCCAGCATGGCCAGCGCCATCTTGATGGCCGTCAAGTTGCCGCCCAGGTCATCGTGCAGTTCGCGCGCCAGGCGCGTGCGTTCGTGCTCCTTGACCTTGTCGATATGCGCCGTCAGTTCAGCCAGGCGCGCGCGCGACTGGCGCACCTCGATCTGCTCGAGCCGGCTTTCCGTGATATTCGTCATGATGCCTTCCCACTGCACCGTGCCGTCCGCCAGCGCGCGCGGCGTGGAGCGCAGGTTGATCCATTTCACGTCTTTCCAGGCATCGACCCAGATGCGGCCTTCCCAGTTCCAGCTCCACAGTGCCGCTTTCGACGCCTGCATCGATTCCAGATAGGAGGCGCGGTCATCGGCGAGGATCAGCTGATAAAACAGTTCCGGGCGTGCATGCAGCTGCGCCGGGCTCAACCCCAGCAGGGCCTGGCAGCCATCGCTCAGGTAGGCGAAGGCGGCGCGGCCATCCGCATGCAGGCAGAACTGGTACACCAGGCCCGGCGTATTCGAAACGATGGCGTTGAAGCGCGACTGCACCTGGGCCAGGGCGGCGGCCGTCGCCTGCGGCGTGCGCAAGTCCTCGGCCACGGCCAGCAGCAAGGCGCGGCCCAGGCGGCTGGTGCGCGACAATTGCAGCGACAGCGAATACAGGCTGCCATCGCGGCGCCGCTGCTGCACATGCAGCCGGGCTTGCGCACCGATGCTGTCATCCAGCGAGCCCAGCACGCCGGCCAGCTGCTGCGCATCGAGTTGCGGCGCCAAGGTCAGCGGCGTCATCGATTGCAATTGCTCGCGCGTGTATTGCAGGTTCTCGCAGGCGGCATCGTTGGCGTCCAGCAATTGCAGGCTGGCGGCGTCATACAGATAGATTTCGGCGGCCGCCGCGCGCATGGCGGGCGCCAGCTTGGGAAAGTCGGGCATGGTGGTGGCTTTCTGCATCAGCGGCGGGCGCGCCAGAAGGCGGCGAAACGGCGCAGTACCCGTGCCGGGCGGGAATCATGGCGGCCGGCCGTGCGCTTGCGCAGGCGCTGCCACCAGGCGCGGCGGGCTCGGCCCAGCGCGGCCGACAGGCGGCTGACCCGGCGCCATGGACGCGTGGCGCGCAGGCGGGCGATCCAGCGGTCCTTGGTTTCCATGAACAAGCCATGCCAGCGCGCAAACCATGGCAGGCTCAGCAAAGTAGGGCGCGTCAGGCTGTACAGGCGCGCGACGGCCGCCGCGCCGCCCAGCTTGGCGACGACGATCACGCCGATGCCGGAAAACGCATGGCCGCGCGCGATGGCCAGCAGGGCCAGCAGCTTGACGGGAAACAGCAGCACGGCCGGCAGCACGAAGATGGCCAGCGCCCAGTACGGCGGCAATCGCTTGATCCACGCTTCGAGCGCATGCAGCGGCGGAAACTGCGCCACCACCTGCATGATGCGCGCGCCCGTCGCCCACAGCCATTCCTCGGCCAGCAGGAAAATGGCGGCCAGGTAGACCAGCGGCGCGAACAGCCAGCGCCTGACTCTGTAGAATTTTTTCATCCGTCTCCGTGCGCGGCGGATGTTTGCCGCGATTGCCACGATGATACGTCAAAAAAGCCCGCTTGCCCCCGCTTGCGGTGTGCCAGGCACCGTCTGGCGGGGCTACAATAGACGGATGAATAAAGCCTTTGTAAAAGAATCTGACAACGACGACGACGAGGAAGCGGCCGCCCTGGCGCTGGCCATTCCGCCCGGCGCGAAGAACTACATCACGCCGGCCGGTTACCAGCGCATCAGGGAAGAGCTGCTGCAGCTGATCGACGTCGACCGTCCGGAAGTGGTGCGCATCGTCCACTGGGCGGCGTCGAATGGCGACCGCTCGGAAAACGGCGACTATATCTACGGCAAGCGGCGCCTGCGCGAAATCGACCGCCGCATCCGCTTCCTGACAAAACGCATGGACCTGGCCGCCATCGTCGACCCCAGCGTGCACCATGGCAGTGACCAGGTGTTCTTTGGCGCCACTGTTACCTACCGGACAGAAGACGGCGAAACGCACACCATCACCATCGTTGGCATCGATGAATTCGACCCCTTGAATGGCAAGATCAGCTGGATCTCCCCCATGGCCCGCACCATCACCAAGGCGCGCGAAGGCGACCTGATCACCCTCAACACGCCGCAGGGCCCGCAGGAGCTGGAATTGCTGGAAGTGACGTATCCGGCGCCGGGGGAGGGGTAGTTTGCGGTGACGCAGGGTGGCTGATGCGCACGCGGGCACACTGATCATTTAGTTGGTATCAGGAGTTGCCATGCCCCGCCGCCTTCGCCTCGTCTTGCACGGCGTTCCGCTGCATGTGGTGCAGCGTGGAGTGAATCGCCAAGCATGCTTTCCTGATGGGCAGGACAAGCAGCGCTATCTTGATTATCTGCGCAGTTGTTTGGTGCTTGCGCCATGCCATCTGCATGCTTATGTGTTGATGAGCAATCATGTGCATCTCTTGCTCTCCACGCAAAGCACAATCTCCCTGTCGTCGCTGATGAAAATGCTGAACCAGCGTTATGGGCAGTATTTCAACTGGCGTTATGGACGCACCGGCAGCTTGTGGGAAGGTCGCTACAAGTCTTGCCTGGTGCAGGGCGAGCGTTATTTATTGTTTTGCCAGCGCTATATCGAACTTAATCCCGTCAGGGGCGGTATCGTGGCATTGCCTGGGCAATATTGCTGGTCCAGCTATCGGAGCAATGCGCAGGGCGTAAATGATGATCTGCTGTCTCCGCATTCCTTGTATTTGACGCTTGGACGTGACGCGTCTGAACGGCAAGAGAAATACCAAACGTTATTTCAGGATGAGTTGGGCGAGCGTTGCATTGGACAACTGCGTGAGGCACTCAATGCTGAATTTGCGGCAGGCGACCAGGCGTTTTTACAGCGAGTTGCGGAAAGGAGTCGGTAGCCAGCAGCGGAGATCCGGGGTCAGACCCGGCGGGTCTGACCCCGGCTTTTTGCTGTGTTAATTAATAACATTCGAATCAGCAAAACATAAGGGCCTGGGTCAGTCGCTTCGCGATTGGATTGCGCCCCATTGGGACGTATTGCCCCGGCGGGTCTGGCCCAGCTCTTTGCCAACAATTCTTAGTTACGCTCGCGCAGGATGCGGTTCACCCCGGCTACCCGCCGCACATTGCGCAGCAGGGCGGCCAGGTGGACGCGATCCTTGACCTGCACGGTGAAGCGCAGCTGGTCGAGGACGTTGTCCTTGTCTTCGTCCATGCCCACATAGATGATATTGGCGTCCGATTCGCCGATTTCGGCGGCGACGCGGGCGAGGATGCCCCGTTCGCTGTTGATCAGTACCTTGATGCGGCAGTCGAAGCGGCGGTTCAGTTCGGTTCCCCAGCGCACGGCGATCCAGCGGTCCGGTTCCTTGGCGCGCTGGCG
>RCUS01000629.1_pt1 | contig 22112 bp, 26 predicted proteins | sample 2166221 | NCBI WGS metagenome assembly RCUS01 (sample SAMN09932758, study PRJNA488358) | compost metagenome | isolation source: compost soil in cyclohexanecarboxylic | place: Germany: Experimental Botanical Garden | reverse complement strand
ACCCGCACTTCCTTCCACAGCAGCGTGCGTGCGTTGGAACTGCCGACCTGGCCCAACGCCAGGCCGCGCACCATCAGTGCCAGCACCTGGGTGCCCGCATTGCCGCCGAGCCCGGCGACGATCGGCATCAGCACGGCCAGTGCGACCAGCTTGTCGATGGTGCCTTCGAAGTGGCCGACCACGCTGGAGGCCAGGAAGGCCGTACACAGGTTCACCGACAGCCACATCAGGCGGCGTCGCATCGCGCGCCAGACCGGGCTGAACAGGTCCTCGTCCTCGTCCAGGCCGGCGGCGCCCAGCGCCTGGTGCTCGGCCTGGCCACGGATGATGTCGACCACGTCATCGATGGTGATGCGGCCGATCAGGATGTTGTTGTCATCCACCACCGGCGCGGAGATCCAGTCATGGTCGGAGAACTGCCGCGCCACTTCCTGGTCGCTTTCGCCGACATCGATGGCGGGCTGCTCATCGTCGATCAGGCGGTTGATCGGCGTGGTGTCTTCATGGGTCACCAGCGAGGCCAGCGACACGCGGCCCAGGTACTGATGACGGCGGCTGACCACGAACAGGTGATCGGTGTGGTCGGGCAGCTCGCCGCGCAGGCGCAGGTAGCGCAGCACCACATCGACGTTGACGTCGGCGCGCACCGTCACCACGTCCGGGTTCATCAGGCGGCCGGCGCTGTCCTCGGGGTAGGACAGCACCTGCTCCAGGCGCTCGCGGTTCTCGCGGTCCATCGACTTGAGGACTTCGTCGATGACCGTGTCCGGCAGGTCTTCGACCAGGTCGGCCAGATCGTCGATGTCCAGGTCTTCGACCGCGGCGATGATCTCGTCCGGGTCCATGTCCGCGAGCAGGCTCTCGCGCACGTCGTCGCCGACGTGGACCAGCACCTCGCCGTCGTCCTCCGGATCGACCAGGCCCCAGACGATCTCGCGCTTGCCCGGAGGCAGCGATTCGAGCAGGTTGCCGATCTCGGCCGGCGCCAGGGTATTGACCAGACGGCGTACCGGGCCCAGCCGACCGCTGTCCAGTGCATCGGACAGCATCCGCAACTGGCGCGCAGTCTTGTCGTGGCGTACAGCCTCAGCCATCGCAGCTCCCGCGGGGATAAGAAAAGCCGCGATCCTTGCAAGGATGCGGCAACAGGGGTGTTCAGCGCGTCATTATCGCAAGGGGATGTTTCAGCGCATAGCCGCCGGGCATGGCGGCCTGCGGGGTCCACACATTCCGCCGGGCATGGCCCTGCGCTACCAAGGGTGACACGCGGCGGTAGCGCCGGGCCGTGCCCGGCGAGCGCGTAGCGCGGGAATCAGGACGCGTCCGCCACCAACGCCAGCCAGCGCTCGATGCCGCGGCGGTCACGCATGCCCAGCAGCTTCGGTGCGCGGGCGCGCAGGGCACCCAGGTCGGCATCACGGACAGCCCGGCGAACTTCCAGCAAGGTGCCCGGGTGCAGGCTGAACTCGGTCAGGCCCAGCGCCAGCAGCAGCGGGGTCATCCGTGCGTCGCCCGCGATTTCGCCGCAGACCGCCACCGGAATACGATGACGCGCGCCGGTTTCGATCACCATCTGCAGCAGGCGCAGCACGGCCGGGTGCAGCGGCGAATACAGTTCGCCCAGTGCTTCGTTGTTGCGGTCGGCGGCCAGCAGGTACTGCACCAGATCGTTGGTGCCGATCGACAGGAAGTCGACCAGGTCGATGAAACTCTCCAGCGCCAGCGCGGCGGCGGGCACTTCGATCATCGCGCCCAGTGGCACATGCTCGGCCACCATGTGGCCCTCGGCGCGCAGCTGCTCGGTCAGCTTGAGCATGCGCCGGCGTACCGCCAGCAGTTCGTCGCGGGTGCTGACCATGGGCACCAGCACGCGCAGCTTGCCGTAGGCCGAGGCACGCAGGATCGCGCGCATCTGGGTGTCGGCCACTTTGGGCCGGGCCAGCGACAGGCGCACGCCGCGCAGGCCCAACGCCGGGTTTTCCTCGTTGCTCAGGGTCAGGCCGGTGCGGTCGGCCTTGTCCGCACCCAGGTCGAGGGTACGGATGGTTACCGGGCGGCCACTCATGCCCAGTGCCGCATCGCGGTAGGTCTGGAACTGCTCTTCTTCGTCCGGCAGTTCGTTGCGCTGCAGGAACAGGAATTCGGTGCGATACAGGCCCAGGCCGTGGGCGCCCAGCGCATGCGCCTGGGTCACATCCTCCAGCGATTCGGCATTGGCCAGCAGGGCGATGTCGACCTGGTCGCGGGTACGGCTGGGCTTGCTGCGCAGGCGGCCGAGCTCGCGCTGCTCGCGCGCGTGCTCCTTCAGGCGTGCGCGGTAGTCACGCAGGTTGTCGGCCTGCGGGTTGACGGTGATGCTGCCGTCGGCGCCATCGATGATCAGCACGTCGCCGTCGATCACCTTGCTCAGCAGCTGCGGCACGTTGACGATCAACGGCAGGTGCAGGCTGCGGGCGAGGATCGCACTGTGCGAAAGCGCGCTGCCAGCAGTGGTGACGATGCCGACCACACCGTGCGACTGCAGCTGGGCCAGCTCGGAAGGGGCGATGTTGTCGCAGACCAGGATTTCACCGGCCAGGCCCTTTACCGCTGCCGGGCGCTCGGGCTGCAGGAAGGCATGGATGCGCCCGATCACATGATCGAGATCGTCCATGCGGCTCTTCAGGTAGGCATCGTCCATGCCATCGAAGACTTTGGCCAAGCGGTCGCGCTGCAGGCGCAATGCATAGCCGGCGCTGTAGGGACCACTGCGGATCAGTTCGTCCAGGCCGAACAGCAGTTCGGGATCGTCCAGCAGCAGTGCATGCAGGTCGAGGAATTCGCCCACTTCCTGGTTCAGCGCACCATGCAGGCGCTGGCGCAGCTCGTGCATTTCCGTGCGCGCCGCGTCCACGGCGCGGTGCAGGCGTGCCAGCTCGGATTCAATCTGGGAAGGGGGGACGCGCTGTTCGGCTACTTCCAGTGCATGCGGCAGGCGCACGCGGGCGCGGCCCATCGCAGTACCGCGGGCGGCGCCGTGCCCGGCCAGCAGCTGTACCGGCCGTTGGCCGGTGGGGGCTTGGCCGGCGCGCGCGCGCGGCACGCTCAGTTGTCCTCGTCGAAGCGGCGCTCGAACAGGTCGACCACCGCGTCCATCGCCGCGACTTCGTCTTCGCCGTTGATGCGGATGGTGACCGGCGTGCCTTGCCCTGCCGCCAGCAGCATTACGCCCATGATGCTCTTGGCGTTGATCTCACGGCCCTTGGCGGCCATGGTCACGTTGCAGCGGAACGGCGCCAGGGTCTGCACCAGCTTGGCGGTGGCCCGGGCATGCAGGCCCAGGCGGTTGCTCACAGTGAGTTCTCGTTCAAGCATCGTCGACTATCGCTCCATTACGGGTGCCCGCCGCCGCAGTGGCAGGCAGTTGATCCAGTCCCTGTTCCGGATAATTCATCACCCGCAGCAACATCGGCAGACTCAGCGCCGACACCCGGCGAACCGGGGTCCCCAACCGGGCCAGCTGCCCGGCAAGGTTGGCGGGGCTGGCGCCGTACAGGTCGGTCAGGATCAGCACGCCCTCACCCCCATCGACCCGCCGCAGAGCGGCCGAGGCGAGCGGGAGCAGAGCATCCAGGTCTGCGTCGAACGGTACTTCGAAAGCTTCGGTTTTCAACGGCAACTGCCGCAGAAGCCGGGTCGCCACGTCGAGCAGGGCGATCCCGACCCCAGGATGTGTTACGAGGAGAATGCCACAGGTCATTACTGCACGTTAACAGGTCAAGGTGAATTGGCGATAGCAGCAGGAGAGGGGCACTGTGTCCCGTATTCAGTGTTGCTCGGGTCGGAGCCCTTTTTCGTTGAAAAAGGGATCCGACCCCATCCGTTTTTCGATACCCGACAGAGATTCATCCACGCATGGCGTGGATCTACTGTGTCGACCAAGGTCGACACCTACCAACAGCAGCAGAGAACGCCGTCCCGACAGATCGCGGGAACCTGTCGAAGGCGGGGCGGGTCAGCAAGCGGGGGCGTGAGCCGCATGGATGCGGCGACCGAGCTTACATGGACGTACTTGCAGCGTCCCCCGCTTGCTGACCTGCCCCGCCACCCCGGGGAATGCAGGCGTTTGCCGTTGACGTTGCCGTGGTTTCTGCGGGTGCCGGGCGCAGCCCGGCCGACCACCCCTCAATCCTGTTCGCGGTGATAGGTCGCCACGTCTTCCCAGCCCATCTCACGTGCATGGCGCGCCAGGCGTTCGGCCAGGAACACCGAGCGGTGCTTGCCACCGGTACAACCGAAGGCCACCGTCACATAGCTGCGGGTGCCATCACCCAGCTTGGGCAGCCAGGTATCCAGGAAATCCATCAGCTGCGCCAGGTAGCGCTGCACATCCGGCTGCGCTTCCAGGTAGTCGCGCACGCCGGGCTCGCGACCGCTCAGCGCCCGCAGTTCCGGATCCCAGTGCGGGTTGGGCAGCACGCGCGCGTCGAACACGAAGTCGGCCTCGGCCGGCACGCCGCGCTTGTAGGCGAACGATTCGAACAGCAGCGACAGGCGCGTGGCATGGCCCATCGCGAATTCGGTGATGATCCGGCGCCGCAGCTGATGCACGTTCAACGCACTGGTATCGATCACCGCATCGGCTTCGCGGCGCAGCGGCGCGATCAGTTCGCGCTCGCGGGCGATCGCTTCCGGCAGCGACAGGCCCAGCTGGCTCAGTGGGTGCCGGCGGCGGGTATCGGCATAGCGCTTGAGTACCGTTTCATCGTTGGCCTCGAAAAACAGCACCTTGGCGTCCACGCCGGCATCGGTGGCCAGCTGCCGCCAGCTGGACAACTGGGTCAGGTCGCTCTGCCCGCGTACATCGATACCCACCGCCAGCCGGCGCGCTGCTGCACCGTTGTGGTGGCTCAGGACATTGCGCACGAAATCCGGCAGCAGCTGGATCGGCAGGTTGTCCGAGCAGTAATAGTCCTGGTCCTCGAAGGTCTTCAGGGCGACGGATTTACCCGAGCCGGACAGGCCGCTGACGATGATCAGGGTCGGGGCGGTGGGACTGACGGTGCTCATGGACGGACTCTTCGAAGGGCTGGGGGGTCAGGGCGTTCGCCGTTCCAGCAGGTTGCTGTGGCGGGCGATGAACATCGCCGCCGGGTCGATACCCTTGGTACGCAGAATGTGCAGGCGGGTGGCCGCCTCGGTCAGAACGGCCAGGTTGCGGCCGGGCATCACCGGCAGGGTGATCAGCGGCACGTCCAGGTCCAGCACATGGCGCGTGCCCGAGTCGCCGGTCAGGCGCTCGTAACCATGGGGGGTGGGCTCGGTCATCGGCTTGGTCAGGTGGACGATCAGCCGAAGGTACTTGTTCTTCTTTACAGCGGTGTCGCCGAACATCTCGCGCACGTTCAGCACGCCCAGGCCGCGCACTTCCAGCAGGTCCTGCAGCAGTTCCGGGCAGGTGCCATCGAGCACGTCGGGGGCGATCTGGGTGAACTCGGGGGCGTCGTCGGCCACCAGGCGGTGACCGCGGCTGAGCAGTTCCAGGGCCAGCTCGCTCTTGCCCGATCCCGCTTCACCGGTGATCAGCACGCCGATGGAGTAGATCTCCATGAACACGCCGTGCAGGATCACCCGCGGCGCCAGCGTGCGGGCCAGGTGGTAGGACAGATGGTTGAGCAGTTCGTGGCCGCGCTTGGGCGACAGCCACAGCGGCGTGCCGGATTCATCGGCGGCCGCGCGCAGGTCTTCCGGGCAGGGCTGGTTGCGGGTCAGCACCAGCGCCAGCGGATGCGATTGCATGATCTTTTCGATGGTCTCCCAGCGCTGGCGTGGTTCCAGCGCGTCCAGCCAGGACAGTTCCTCGGTACCGAGGATCTGCACCTTGTTGGGATAGATCGCATTGAGATAGCCGGCCAGCGAAGGGCGTCGCGAGACCGTATTGCCGGCCTCCAGCTCGCGCTTCTCTCCGGATTTGCCCGCAGCCCAACGCAGGCCAAGCCGCTCACGCTGCTGTTCGAACAGTTCGCGGGCAGTGATGCTGGTATTCATGCGGCGCTCGCCGGTGGGGTCAGGTCCAGGGCCTGGCGCAGCTCCCGTGCATCACCGGCCTCGCGCAGCGCCTGGCGGATGCAGGGCGCGGAAAACAGCTCGGCCAGCTCGGACAGCAGCATCAGGTGTTGATGGGTGTAGTGGGCGGGAACGGCCATGGCGAACACCAGGTCCACCGGCTCGTCGCCACCGAAATCGACCGGGGTCTGCAGACGCAGCAGCGCGCCTCGGGGTCGATCCAGGGTCGGCGCACGACCATGCGGGATGGCGATGCCGTAACCGATCGCGGTACTGCCCAGCGCTTCGCGCTGGCACAGGTTGAGATAGATCTGTTCGGCATTGGCCTGGCGGCAGGCCAGCAATCCGGCCGCGGCCTGCAGGACGCTGTCGCGGTCGGTGGCCGTGCAGAGCTGGGTCTGCACGGCCGCCAGGAGGTCAGTCAGGGGCATGTCTGCGGGGAGCGGTGGCGATCAGCCACCATTGTCGCCCACCGGCAGCGGTGCGTGCTGCTGTTTTTTCTCCTTGTGCTTGATCACCAGGCGGTCAAGCTTGTCCGCCAGCAGGTCGATCGCGGCATACATGGTCTGCGCATTGGCTTCAGCGTGCAGGGTCTGACCCGGAATATTGAGGCTGGCATCGACGTGGTGCTCGGTCTTCTGCAGCTTGAGGGTCACCCGCGCTTCGCAGTGCTGGTCGAAGTGTTTGCCGATCCGGGCCAGCTTCTCCTCTACATAGGACTGCAGGGCCGGGGTGACTTCGACATCTTTGCCAAACGTTTCGATGCGCATCGGGTTTCTCCTTTGATCGGATGTGCCAATGAACCTCTCCGCCGGGCGCGGCGGCGCGTCAAACGATTCTGACTCTTTCGTGCGAGGCGGAGATGTTCATGGCCTCACGATACTTCGCCACGGTGCGCCGCGCTACTGGGATTCCCGATGTCTTGAGCAGGTCAGCCAGCTTGGCGTCAGAAAGCGGCTTGCGTGGGTTCTCGTCATCGATCAGGCGCCGGATCATGGCCTGGATGGCGGTGCTGGATGCTTCGCCACCGCCCTCGGTGTCGATGCCCGAGGCGAAGAAGGCGCGCAGCGGCAGGGTGCCGCGTGGCGTACGCACATGCTTGCGGGCGATCGCGCGCGACACGGTGGATTCGTGCAGGCCCAGTTCGCCGGCGATCTCGCGCAGGGTCAGCGGGCGCAGTGCCTGTTCGCCGAATTCAAGGAAGCCCGCCTGCTGCTGGATCAGGCTGCGCACCACCCGCAGCAGCGTCTCGCCACGCGCCTGCAGGCCCTTCAGCAGCCAGCGCGCTTCCTGCAGCTGGCCGCGCAGATAACCGGCATCGGCGTCACCGCAGCGACGGATCATCTGCTCGTAACCGCGGTGGATCACCAGCTTGGGGCCGGCATGGGCGGCCAGCGCGGCGCGCCAGATGCCGTTCTGCCGCCACACGACCACGTCCGGCACCACGTAGGTGTCCTGGGCGAGCGGAGCGATCTGGGTGCCGGGGCGAGGGTCCAGCGAGCGCAGCAGGGCCACGGCGGTCTCGACCTCGGCCAACGGCTGCTTCAGCTGCTGGGCCAGGCCGGTCACGCCGCTGCGCGGCAGCTGTTCCAGTGGACCGGCGGCGACCTGCCGGGCCAGGGCCAGGCACGGGGTGTCGACAGGCAGCACGTCCAGCTGCAGTTGCAGGCATTCGCCGAGGCTGCGTGCGGCCACACCAACAGGGTCGAAGCGCTGGATCTGGTGCAGCACGGTCAGGATTTCGTCTTCACCGGCATGGATCGCCGGCAGCAGCGCTTCGGCGATGGCCGCGAGCGGCTCGCGCAGATAGCCATCGTCTTCCAGCGAATCGATCAGTGCCGCACCGATGCTGCGGTCGCGGTTGGACAGGTGGGTCAGGTGAAGCTGCCACAGCAGGTGGTCGGCCAGGGTTTCGGTTTCGGCGACGCGTTCGGCAGCACTGCCGTTGTCGTCGTCATCATCGAAACTACCGCCGCTGCCGCCACTGCTCCAGTCCAGCTCAGCGGGCGCCCAGTCGTCGCCACTGCTTTCAGCGTTGTCGGGCGGGGCGTCATTGTCGCCGCCCGCCTCGTCGCTGCTGGCGTCCTTGTCGACACCAGCGCCTTCGTCGCTGCTGTCGGACCAGTCCAGCAGTGGATTGCTCTCCACCGCCTGGGCGATTTCCAGCTCCAGCTCGGTCGTGGACATCTGCAGCAGCTTGATCGCCTGCTGCAGCTGGGGCGTAAGCACCAGCTGCTGTCCCAACGATGTCTGCAGCCGAGTCTTCATGCCTGTGCCGAACGGAAGGGAGAGGGCCCGGCGGCCGCGGTTACAGCTTGAAGGAATCCCCAAGGTAGACGCGGCGTACGTCGGCGTTGTCCAGGATCGCCTCGGGCGAGCCCTGGGCCAGTACGGTGCCCTCTGCGAGGATATACGCGCGGTCGCAGATTCCCAAGGTCTCGCGCACGTTGTGGTCGGTGATCAGCACACCGATGCCGCGTTGCTTGAGATGGGTGACGATGCGCTGGATTTCGCCGACCGAGATCGGGTCCACACCGGCGAAGGGTTCGTCGAGCAGGATCAGCCGCGGCTTGGCGGCCAGTGCACGCGCGATCTCGCAACGACGGCGTTCGCCACCGGACAGGCTGGCACCAAGCTGTTCGGACACGTGCCCCAGCTGCAGTTCGTCGAGCAGGCTGTTCAGTTCACGCTCGCGGCCAGCCGAATCCAGGTCCTCGCGCAGTTCCAGCACCAGGCGCACGTTGTCGGCCACGGTCAGCTTGCGGAACACCGACGGCTCCTGCGGCAGGTAACCCACACCCTGCTTGGCGCGGGTGTACATCGGATCGCCGGTGATGTCCTTGCCGTCCAGCACGATGCTGCCGGCATCGGCACCGACCAGGCCGACGATCATGTAGAAGCAGGTGGTCTTGCCGGCACCGTTGGGACCCAGCAGGCCGACTACTTCACCGGCGTCCAGGGTCAGCCCGAAGTCCTTGACGACTTCGCGCTGCTTGTAGCGTTTGCGCAGGCCAGTTGCGACGAGCATTACTTCTTGCCTCCCGCCGGCGCCGCAGCCGGGGCGGCCGCAGGCGTCTTGTTCTTCGGCGGAATCACGGTGCGCACGCGGCTGCCATCGCCGCCGGAGTTCATCTCACCGCTGCGGGTGTTGTAGACCATGCGCTGGCCGGCATTGGTGCCGCGCGCGCTGGTGACCTTGTAGTTGCCGGTCAGGGTGATGATCTCGGTGGTGATGTCGTAGTCGATCCGGTCGGCCACCGCATCCATCCAGGTGCCATCGTCGAGCTGCTGCTTCATCTTGGCCTGCTTGCCGGTGAACACCGCACGCACGGCTTCGCCGCCCTTGAGGTAGATCTCGGCCTCGGACGAACGCAGGTCCAGCGTGCCCTGGGTGATGATCACGCCGCCCGACAGCACGGTCTTGCCGTCACCGGTGAGGGTGCCGGACTGCGCGCCGGAATCAATGTTCATCGCTTCATTGCGGTCGGTCGACTTGGCAAAGGCGACAGCGGGGACAAGAAGACTGAGTGCGAGCACGGCTGCAAAGGGAATCTTCATCGGGGTCCGTTCTACCGGTGGTGGCCCTCCGGCGGGACCGGGGGCTGCGGGTGGGGGCTGCCTGCTTCGCGCCTGTCGGGAAGACGTCGCGGGCGGGCGGCGGAATCAGCGCTTGGGCGTGTAACGGCCCTTGGACTGGCTGAGGAAATGATACGTGTTGTTCTTCGAATCCACCTCGAACCCGACGCCGGACTGCTCCATGCCCGGCCGGGTCATGGTCACCAGGGCATCGGTACGGGCGCGGTTGTCCTTCGGGAACACGTCCAGGTGGTCGGTGCGGAAGGTGGTCGGGACCACGCCGGGATCGGCCGGGCTGTCGCCGGCGACGTTGCCCCGCAGCTTCATCTCGTCACCCTTGGCACTGAGCCAACCGGTCTCGGCGCGCAGCGTCCAGTGCTTGCCGTCCTTGTCGGGCATTTCGAACAGTGGGGTGGTGATGCTGAGCGTCTGGTCGCCACGCTGGCGTTCCAGCAGGGGCGCACGCAGGGTGGTCGATTCCTTGCCGTGTTCGTCCAGGGCGACGATCTGGAAGTCGTGCAGGATGTAGTCCACACCGGCGTCCTGGCCTTCGACGACAGGTGCCTTTTCACGGTTGCGCAGCGCGGCCCAGCTGCTCAGCAGGGCCGCCAGCAGCAGGCCCACGCCGAGGATCATCCGCCAGTTCAAGGTGGGGGCATTCATGCGCCGAACCTCGCCAGCACGGCGTCCAGGCGGCCCTGCGCGGCCAGCAGCACGTCGCACAGCTCGCGCGCGGCACCACGGCCGCCGTCGGCGCGGGTGATCCAGTGCACGCGCTCGGCGATCCACGGATGGGCATTGGCCGGGGCCACGGCCAGGCCGACCGCGCCCAGCGGCGCCAGGTCCGGCAGGTCGTCACCCATGAAGGCCACCTGCTCCAGGCCGATGCCGTGCTGCGCGCACAGCGCCTGCACGCTGGCCAGCTTGTCGCCGACGGCAATCTGGGTGTCGATGCCCAGGTCGGCGCCGCGCTTGAGCGCGGACTGGCTGTTGCGCGCGGTGATCAGCACGGGGTGGATACCGTGCTGCTGCAGCAGTTTCAGGCCCAGGCCATCCTGCACGAAGTACGCCTTGCTCTCGTTGCCATCCTTGTCGTAGTACAGCCGACCGTCGGTGAGGGTGCCGTCCACGTCGAAGCAGGCCAGGCGGATATTGGCCGCAACGGCATGCAGGTGGGCGGGGAAGGCGGGCAGGGGGGACCAGGGCATCAGGGCATCGGACTCGGTGGTTGCGGGCTCGTTGGTACAGACTGAATGGGGTCTACGGACTGTCGGTTAAACCACCCGGGCCCGCAACAGGTCATGAATGTTCAGGGCGCCAACCGCGCGGCCCTGGCTGTCGACCACGATCAGGCCGGTGATCTTGTGGGTTTCCATCAGCCGCGCAGCCTCCACCGCCAGCTTGTCGGCGCTGATGGTGCGCGGTTGCCGGGTCATCACATCGGCGATCCTGGCGGTGCGCACGTCCAGGTCGGTGTCCAGCGCGCGGCGCAGGTCGCCGTCGGTGAACAGGCCGATGAGCACGCCCTGGTTGTCGACCACGGCGGTCATGCCCAGGCGCTTGCGGCTCATCTCCATCAGCGCTTCGCTGAGACTGGCGCCGACATCGACCTTGGGCAGGTCCTCACCGGTGTGCATGACGTCGGTGATGTGCAGCAGCAGGCGGCGGCCGAGGCTGCCGGCCGGGTGCGAGCGGGCGAAATCGTCGGCGGTGAAGCCGCGCGCGTCCAGCAGGGCCACCGCGAGGGCATCGCCCATCGCCAGCGAGGCGGTGGTGCTGGAGGTGGGCGCCAGCGCCAGCGGGCAGGCTTCGGCCGGCACGCTCACATCCAGGTGGAAATCGGCGGCGCTGGCCAGGCTCGACTGCGGGCGGCCGGTCATGGCGATCAGCACATTGCCCTGGCGCTTGAGCACCGGCAGCAGCATCAGCAGCTCGTCCGATTCACCCGAATAGGACAGGGCCAGCACCACGTCGTCCTCGGTGATCATGCCGAGGTCGCCGTGGCCGGCCTCGCCCGGATGCACGTAGAACGCCGGGGTGCCGGTGGAGGCCAGGGTGGCGGCGATCTTGCGCGCGACATGGCCGGACTTGCCCATGCCGGTGGCGACCACCCGGCCGCGGCTGCCCAGGATCGCCCGGCAGGCCTGCTGGAAGGCGTCGCCGAGGCGGTCGGCCACGGCGTCCAGCGCCTGCCGTTCGATCTCGAACACGCGCCGGCCACTGGCAACCAGGGCGGCAGGGTCGGCGGAACGGGGGGGCAACAGGGATTCGGCCATGCGGACGCCACGCAGCGGAAGTAGAATGGACGCACATTTTATTAGGAAAGCCCGTTGGACGCCGACACCATCCGCAATCTGATCGAAACCGGCCTGCCCGGCGCCCGCGCCGACGTGCAGGGTGACGATGGCGTGCATTTCGAAGCGACCGTGGTCAGCGAGGCCTTTGCCGGCAAGATGCCGCTGGCCCGCCACCGGATGGTGTATGCCACTCTGGGCGACCTGATGGGCGGCGCGATCCACGCGCTCGCATTGAAAACCGTGACCCCGGCCGAAGCCGGCTGAACCGCAGAAGATCCCCAATACATGGCCAAGATCGTTGTGACCGGCGGCGCTGCGCTGCACGGTGAAGTAAGCATCTCCGGCGCCAAGAACGCCGTCCTCCCCATCCTGTGCGCGACCCTGCTGGCCGACGCGCCGGTGGAGATCACCAACGTGCCGCATCTGCATGACGTGGTGACCACGGTGAAGCTGCTGGGCGAACTGGGCGCGAAAGTGACCATCGACCAGGGCACGCTGTCGCGCGGCAGCGCGATCGTGGTCGACCCGCGCTCGGTCAACCAGCATGTGGCGCCGTATGAGCTGGTCAGGACCATGCGCGCCTCGATCCTGGTTCTGGGCCCGCTGCTGGCCCGCTTCGGCGCGGCCGAAGTGTCGCTGCCGGGTGGCTGCGCGATCGGCTCGCGTCCGGTCGACCAGCACATCAAGGGCCTGCAGGCGCTGGGTGCCGACATCGTGGTCGAGAACGGCTTCATCAAGGCAACCGCCAAGCGCCTGAAGGGTGGCCACTTCACCTTCGACATGGTCAGCGTGACCGGTACCGAGAACGTGCTGATGGCTGCCGTACTGGCCGAAGGCACCACCATCCTCGACAACGCGGCGATGGAACCGGAAGTCACCGACCTGGCGCACTGCCTGATCGCGCTGGGCGCCAAGATCGAAGGCCTGGGCACCGCCCGCCTGGTCATCGAAGGCGTCGAGCGCCTGTCCGGTGGCCGCCATGAAGTGCTGCCCGACCGCATCGAAACCGGCACCTTCCTGGTGGCCGCAGCGATGACCGGTGGCAAGGTCACCGTCAACCGCGCGCGTCCGAACACCATGGACGCCGTGCTGGCCAAGCTGGTGGAAGCCGGCGCGACCATCGAGACCACCGAAGACAGCATCACCCTGGACATGCACGGCAAGCGGCCGAAGGCGGTCAACCTGACCACCGCGCCGTACCCGGCGTTCCCGACCGACATGCAGGCGCAGTTCATGGCGCTCAACTGCGTGGCCGACGGCGTGGGCGTGATCAACGAAACGATCTTCGAGAACCGTTTCATGCACGTCAACGAACTGCTGCGCCTCGGCGCGGACGTGCAGGTGGAAGGCCACACGGCGATCGTGCGCGGTCACGAACGGCTGAGCGGTGCGCCGGTGATGGCGACCGACCTGCGCGCATCGGCATCGCTGATCCTGGCCGGCCTGATGGCCGATGGCGATACCACCATCGATCGCATCTACCACCTTGATCGCGGCTACGAGAACATCGAAGAGAAGCTGTCTTCGCTCGGCGCTACCATCCGGCGCGTGGCCGCATGATCCTGCGCGGCAAATTCAGCCGTCGCCGCAAGGCGCTGCTGGTGCTGGTGCTGATCGTGCTGGCGTGGCTGGGCTACGCCTGGTACGCCAACATCGCCATCACCAAGGGCATCGAGCAGAAGGACATGGACTGGAATGGCGACGGCACGGTGACCCGTGACGAGATCATCCAGTCGTTCTACGCGGTAGCGGTGAACGACAGCCAGGACGGCAACCGCCATTGCCGTACGTTCGTGCGCCGATCGACGGGCGAGCAGATCCGGGTGGACTGCCGCACCGAGTTCGCGCCGGCGGAAGAACCGAAGAAATAAAAAAAAACGCCCGCGAAAGCGGGCGTTTTTTCTGGGACATCCATCTACGCATGGCGTGGATCTACTGGGCCATGCGTGGATGGCGCGGATCGTCGGTCAGTTCATCGCCTTGATGGTCAGGTCCAGCGCATCGCGACCGCTTTCACGCTGCAGCATGCGCGCCGGCACCGGGAACTCCGGCACGATCCAGGCGATCAGCTCCTTGTTGCCGTCGACGCGCGAGACCTTGGTGGCCTCGTAGCTCTTGCCGCCCACGGTGACCGACTCCTTGCCCACCACGCGGTAGGTCATGTTCTTGATGCGGCCTTCGTCGACCATGCGATAGGTCAGCGGCTTGCCGGCAGCCAGGTCACGTGCAATGGCCAGGTTGATCAGCAGCGCGTCCATGTCGCCGGCCTTCAAGGCGATCGGACCGGCGCGGTCCGGCTTGATGTCGCCGGTCCAGGTGGCCTGGTTGCTGGTCCAGTTGTAGTTGGCCTGCACATTGCGCTTCTTCACCAGCAACGCCGAGCGGTCCTGGCTGCTGAGCGGGCGCAGCTGCCCGCGCACTTCCTCGAACACCGTGCTCTGGCTCAGGTCGGCCAGCTGGTTCTTCACCTGCAGGCTGTAGCGCCACTTGTTGCTGCCTTCGCTGGCCAGGGTCATGCTGCCGTTGGCCTGCATGCCCATGTAGCTGGCCAGGTAGTCGGCCTTGAACGGCTGCAGGGCCATGGCCGGCAGACTGGCCACCGACAGTGCGGCAGCGGCGATCCAGGTCAGGGGGCGGGTCAGGGTGTTCATGCTCAGACTCCTTGGTATTCGATCAGGCGCAGATCGACGCGATCTTCGCCGTCTTCGCGTTGCAGGATGCGCACCGGGGTGGGGACACCGTTGGCGATCCAGAGAATGGTTTCGTTGTTGCCGCCGTTGGTCCGATAGACCCGCAGCGCGTTGTAGGACAGGTCGCCGACCTCGACGTTCTCGGTCTGCGGCGCGGCCTGGTAATCGTGCTGGCGCACCTTGCCCATGTCGACGTAGCGATAGTGCATGGCCGCGCCAGGGCGGGCATCGCGCATGATCGCCAGGTTGATCAGCAGGGCGCTCTGATCGCCGGCCTGGAGCGGAATCGGCTGTGCGCGCTTCTTTTCCACGTCGCCACTCCACTGCGCGGTGCCGGCCTGCCAGTTGTAGGTGCCGACGGCCTTCTTGCCGAGGAACAGGCCCTTGCGCACCGTGCTCTGGCTGAGTGGCGCATAGACACCGTTGCGCTCCTCGAACACCGTGCTCTGCTCGATGTTCAGGCCGAGCACGCTGGCAAAGCCGCGGCGGCCCACCACCTGCATGTCCACCCGCCACTGGTTGCCACCGGTGTGGGTGACCTGCATGGTCGCATCGCCTGCTTCCTTGCTCCTGTAGAACGCCTGGTAGGTCGCGCTGAACGGCTGCAGCGGCGGCGGCTCCCAGGCCAGTGCAGGCAGCACCGGCGGCGCCACCTCGGCAGGTGCCGGCGCAGCAGGCGCTGTTGCCTGGCCCCAGCCCGCACAGGCAAGGACGGCAAGCGGCAGCAGCAGGGTTGTACGCAGCAGGGACGTGGTCTTCATGGCCGACAGGAACCGCAGGAGGGGGCAGAATGCCAGCCCCGCAGTCAGCGGGGCGTGTGCACGGGCGTTACCGGTTCAGGTTCCCGGCGGAATCTAGAGCCAAGGGGCTAAACAGGGGGTGACCGTCGAATGTCGGCTGGCCTTCCCGTTCAGCCAGGCGGCCTGCACAGAGCAGTTCCAGGGTCGCGATCAGCAGCGGATGCTCCACCGCAAGCACGCGTTCGGCCAGGGTCTGCGCATCATCGCCGGCAAGCACCGGAACCCGCGCCTGCGCCAGCACCGCGCCGGCATCCAGTTCCGGCACCACCAGGTGGACGCTGGCGCCGTGCTCGACGTCACCGGCCTCCAGCGCCCGTGCATGGGTGTGCAGGCCCTTGTGCAGCGGCAGCAGCGAGGGATGGATGTTGACCAGGCGGCCATTGAAGCGCTGCACGAAATCGGCGCCGAGGATGCGCATGTAGCCGGCACAGACGATCCAGTCCGGGGCGGATGCAGCCAGCGCATCACCCAGCGCCCGCTCGTAGGCGGCGCGCTCGCTGAATTCCTTCGGCGCATGCGCCCAGCGTCGATCCGCTGCCACCCGCTCCAGTGCGGTCGCATCGGGGCGGTCGGAGAACACGCCGACAACCTCGGCCTGCAGTCGCCCTGCAGAGATGGCGTCAACAATGGCCTGCAGGTTGCTGCCGCGGCCGGATGCCAGCACGGCGATTCGGCAGATGCTCATCGCACCGCGCTCCGGCGCACCAGCGGCCACAGCAACAGGCTGCCCACGGTCGCCAGCAGCATGTCCGCGTGCGCGTCCCACATGTCGCCCTGCTGGCCGTTGTAGGCCTCGGCCGCTTCCGGCGACAGGGCAAGGGCGATGCCCCATTCCAGCCACTCATACACCAGGCTGGAACACATCACTGCCATCACCGCCAGGGTGAATGCCTGGCCGATGCGCAGCGCAGGCCAGGACTGTCGCGCCAGCTGCAGCAACGCCGGGGTGAAGCAGACGCCATAGAGGAAGTGGATCAGGCGATCGAAGTGGTTGCGCTGCCAGCCAAAGGCTGCATCCGGCGACCATCCGAGCAGCGACTGCAGCCAGGCGTCATAGGGCACGTTGGAATACAGCCAGCGCGCGGCCACGCAGTGGATGGCGATGAAGCCGCAGATGGCGATGAACGCGCCGTTGTCCAGCTGCCAGCGCCGGTCCACCCACCACAGGGCGAGCAGGCCGATCACGGTCAGCGAGCTGTGCAGGGTCTGCTCGAGCGGCCACAGCGGATGGATCCAGGTTGCCGCGAATATGCACAACACCGCGGCCAGCGCGACCTTCTTCGGTCCTGACAGGGAGTGGGTGGCGCGGTTGCTGGCGAGCGTAGGAACAGCGGGCGTGGACATGTCGGAGCGATCAGCAGAAGGGACGGAACATGCGCCTGCCAGCTCAGACGCTGACGTGGTCGCCGCGGTCGAACAGTGCAGCGATCTCCGGTTTGCGCAGGAAATACACCGCATAGGCAGTCAGCGCCATGCCCAGCGGGCCGGCAAGCACTGCCGCCCAAGCCGCGCCACGACACCAGGGCAGGTTGCTGCGCTGGCCAAGCAGCCGCGCGGTGCGCAGCTGCAGGAAGCCCAGCCCGATGGCCAGCAGCGACACCGCGCCATACACCGTCGCCAGCACGGCGCCGTCATCCATGCCGCGTTCGAAGGCGACGATGCCGACAAAACCGAGGAACACCAGCGCTGCCAGCCAATGGAAGCCTGCCAGTGCGTAGAACAGAATCTTCAGGTTGTGCAGGTGGCTGGCGGTCTGCAGGTCGGCCAGGGTCTGCCTGGGCAGCGGCGGTGGGTTCAGTCCATCGTTCATGCCACACCCGCCTGGCCAGCGAAGGCAGCCTTCACCTGCGGGCGCAGCAGCACGACCAGGGTGAACACGCCGAGGATGGTGCCGATGGGGGTGAACAGGCACGACAGCCCGGCCACGATCATGCACAACAGGTAGCGGCGCTGCTGCGACAGGCAGCGGCCGGCATAGGCGACAAAACCGGCCAGGGTCAGCCCACCAAGCACGATGCAGACGCCCATCACGGTGAACAGCCAGCCAACGAACTGCTGTTCTTCCGGCGAAGACGGTTCACCGCCGGACTTCATCGGCAGCGAGCCGGACAGCATGGCGATGCCCAGCACGATGTGCAGGATGAAGATCATCGAGAACACCGCCATCAGGCCAGCGACCACGTAGTGGCCGATCGCCAGCTGGCGCAGCTGGGTGGCGTCCTGCTGACCGAACACCGGCACTGCCGGGTTCGGCGGCAGCACCGGCGGAGCCGGCGGCGTCGACAAGGGAGGGGGTGCGTCCATGCGGGTTCCTTTGTCCAGTGGATCAGGCGATGTGGACGCGCTCGCCGCCCTGGGCGGTGACCACCTGGCCGATCGTCCAGTGGTCCAGGCCCTGCGCCTTGACCGCAGCGGACACGGCCTCCAGCTGGTCCGGGGCGACGATCAGCACGAAGCCGATGCCGCAGTTGAAGGTGCGCCACATCTCGCTGTCGGCCACGGCGCCTTCCTTCTGCAGCCACTGGAACACCGGCGGCAGGGTCCAGGCGTTTGCCTTGATGTCCAGACCCAGGCCCTCGGGCACCACGCGGATGATGTTCTCGGTCAGGCCGCCACCGGTGATGTGGGCCATGCCGTGGATGGCATCGCCATGCGACTTCAGCAGCGACAGGATCGGCTTGACGTACAGGCGGGTGGGGGCCATCAGCGCATCGACCAGCTTGACCCCGCCTTCCAGTTCCAGCTCGGCCGGGCGGCCGGCGCGGTCGTAGATGCGACGGACCAGCGAGTAGCCGTTGGAGTGCGGGCCGGACGAGGCGATGCCGATCAGCACGTCGCCTTCGGCGACATGGGCGCCATCCTTCAGCTCGCTCTTTTCGACGGCCGCGACGGTGAAGCCGGCCAGGTCGTACTCACCCGGCGCGTACATGTCGGGCATTTCGGCGGTTTCGCCGCCGATCAGCGCGCAGCCGGCCTCGGTGCAGCCATTGGCGATGCCGCCCACGACTGCCGCAGCAGTGTCGATGTCCAGCTTGCCGGTGGCGAAGTAGTCCAGGAAGAACAGCGGCTCGGCGCCCTGCACCAGCACGTCGTTCACGCACATGGCGACCAGGTCGATGCCGATCGTATCGTGGCGGTTCAGCTGGTGGGCCAGCTTCAGCTTGGTGCCGACGCCGTCGGTACCCGACACCAGCACCGGTTCGCGGTACTTGTTGGACAGGTCGAACAGGGCGCCGAAGCCACCCAGGCCGCCCATCACCTCCGGACGGAAGCTGCGCTTGACCAGGGGCTTGATCCGCTCGACCAGCTCGTTGCCGGCGTCGATGTCGACACCCGCGTCACGGTAGGTGAGGGGGGAAGGGGCGGAAGACGGGCTGTTGGTCACGGGCGTCGGCGCTGGCAGGGGTTGAATCGCCGATTTTAACAGGCCGCATTGGCGCAAAGGCCGTATTCGGGCAACAATTCCCCCCGGATACGTCGAGCCAATGGATGTCCTGATGCGCCGCAGCCTGTTTTTGACCCTGCTCCTTGCGCTGTGCCTGCCGGTGGCCACGATGGCCCAGAGCGGCATGCGAACCGAGGGGGATGTTGCCACTGCCAGTGGTGCGTACGAGGCCGAAGTGCCCGTCAACAGCCAAGCCGAGGCTGACCGCAACGGTGCACTTGCCCGCGCGTTGAGCGTTGTACTGGGCAAATTGTCCGGCGATCGCAGCGTCATGTCGCGCCCCGGCGTGGCGCAGGCGTTGCGCAATGCCAAGGACTATGTGGCCAGCTACGACTACAAGCAGGACCAGAGCGTGGGCGCCAGCGGTGCGCCGAGCTTCCGTACCCTGCTGGTCGCGCGCTTCCGCGAGGATGACGTGGACGGGCTGGTGTCGGCGCTGGGCCTGCCGCTGTGGCCGCAGCCACGACCGAAGCCGGTGCTGTGGCTGGCCGTCGATGACGGCAGCGGTCCGCGTCTGGTCAGCGTGCAGCAGGCCAATGCCGCGCGGCCGCTGCTGAGCCGGGCCATCGAGCGCGGCTACAAGCTCGGCCTGCCCAGTGGTGGCGCCGCCGAGCAGGCCCTGGCCGGTGCCATCTGGCGCCAGGACAGCGCCGCTGTCACCCGGGCCTCGTCGCGCTACTCGCCGCCGATGCAGCTGATCGGCAAGCTCTACCGCGCCAATGGCGGCTGGCAGGCGGACTGGGTGTTCGTCGACAACGGCCGTGAACTGAACAAGTGGACCAGCAAGGACGCCAACGCCATGCGCGCGATGGCTGCCGGTGCCGATGGCGCTGCCGACGCGCTGGTCAAGCGCTATGCCAAGGCCGGTGCGGCCACCGGCCAGGCGGGCACCTACCGCGTGGTGGTGACCGGCATCAACAGCGCGGACGACTACCTGCGCCTGGCCGCCGGCCTCCGTGAAGTGGCGGTGGTGCGCAACGTCACCCCGCTGCGCGCGGCCGCCGACCATCTGGAGCTGAATCTGGAAATGACCACCGGCCTGGCCGGCTTCAACCGCATGCTCGGCGACAACGGCGTGCTGGTGCCGTCGGCGACACTGCCGGCCTTGCCGACGCCGATCGACGATACGACCGGTGCACCGGCACCGGCACCGGCACCGGCGCCGGTCAGCAACGAGTACCGCCTGCGATGATCCTGTCCCCGGAAGCGGAAATCGCGCAGTTCCTGCGTCGGCTGAAGTACATCCTGCTGGCGGGCCTGATCGGCTGGATCGTCTGGCTGCTGGCACCGATCCTGACCCCGTTCGTGCTGGCGCTGGCGCTGGCCTGGCTGGGCGATCCGCTGGTGGACCGCATCGAGGCCACCGGTCGCTCGCGCATGACCGGCGTGGTGCTGGTGTTCATGGCCATGGTGCTGGTGATCGTCGCGCTGTTGCTGGTGCTGGTGCCGATGATCGAGCGCCAGATCACCACGCTGATCGCCGCGGCGCCACAGGCGCAGGCCTGGTTGATGGAGAAGGGCATTCCCTGGTTCGAGCAGAAGACCGGGCTGGAAGTGATGCAGTGGATGGACCCGGACCGCCTGATCGAGTGGGTGCGCAGCCATTGGCAGCAGGCCGGCGGGTTCGCAACGACCTTCATGGGCTACGTATCGCGCTCGGGCTTCACGGTGGTCACCTGGGTGGTCAACCTGTTGCTGCTGCCGATTCTGGCGTTCTACTTCCTGCGTGACTGGGACAAGCTGGTCGAGCGCGTGGCATCGGTGATTCCGCGCAACCAGATCGGCACGATCACCGCGTTGGCGCGCGAATCCAATGAAGTGCTCGGTGCGTTCATCCGCGGGCAGTTCCTGGTGATGCTGGCATTGGGCGTGATCTACGCCGGTGGCCTGTCGCTGGTCGGGCTCAAGCTGGGCCTGTTGATCGGCCTGATCGCCGGCCTGATCAGCTTCATTCCCTACCTGGGCGCGACCACCGGCATCCTGATGGCGATCGTGGCTGCGCTGGTACAGGCGCAGGGGTTCGACCTGAAACTGCTGATCCTGGTGGGCGTGGTGTTCACCGTTGGCCAGCTGCTGGAGAGCTACGTGCTGACCCCGCGCATCGTCGGCGACAAGATCGGCCTGCACCCGGTGGCGGTGATCTTCGCGGTGATGGCCGGTGGCCAGCTGTTCGGCTTCCTGGGCATGCTGCTGGCGCTGCCGGTGGCGGCGGTGACCAATGTCCTGTTGCGCTATGCGCACCAGCGCTACCGGCAGAGTGAGCTGTATGCCGGCGAGAAGCCCGCGATCGTGCTTGATGGCGTGATCGACCAGCCCCATATCATCGTGCCTGGCAATGACAAGGGTCCGGAACTGAAGTGATTGGTGTGCCGCAACTTCCGCTGGCCCTGCATTACCCGCGGGACCAGCGCCTGGAGAGCTTCATCGGTGCGCCGGACGGCGCGCTGGCGCAGCTGCGTGCCATCGCGGTAGGGGCCAGCCACGATTGGATCTACCTGGAAGGCGCGGCCGGCACCGGCAAGACCCATCAGGCGCTGGCGATGTGTTCCAGCGCCGAGCAGGCCGGGCGCCTGCCGACCTACGTGCCGCTGGCCAGTGTGGTTGGCCGGGTGCGGGTCGCGCTGGAAGGACTGGAGCAGCGCGAGCTGGTGGCGCTGGATGGATTGGATGCGGTGGCGGGCAACCGCGAGGACGAAATCGCGCTGTTTGATTTCCACAATCGCGCGCGCGCTGCCGACGTGACGGTGCTGTACACGGCACAGAAGTCGCCCGGCGAACTGGGCCTGGTGTTGCCGGATCTGCGGTCGCGCCTGGGTCAATGCGTGCGCGTGCTGCTGCAGCCGCTGGACGAGGAAGGCCGCGCGGCGGTGCTGCGCGAGCGCGCGCTGCGCCGTGGGCTGGCGATCGACGAGGCCGCCATCGAGTGGCTGCTGTCGCACACCGGCCGCGAGCTGGGTGGGCTGATCACGCTGCTGGATTGGCTGGATCGCGAATCGCTGGCGGCGAAGCGGCGGATCACCGTGCCGTTCCTGCGCCAGGTACTGGAAGAAGGCCGTCCTCGTTACTGAGGGGTGTTGTCCGGCAGGGCTGCGCCCTGCACCCGCCGAAGCCAGGGCAACGTCAACGTCAACAGCAAAAGCTCGCTATCCGTGGGATGGCGGGGTGGCTCAGGTTGCGGGGGACGGCGCAAGTACGTCCATGTAGCCTCGGTCGCGCCATCCATGGCGCTCACGCCCCCGCAACCGGACCCACCCCGCCT
>RCUS01000626.1_pt1 | contig 22218 bp, 22 predicted proteins | sample 2166221 | NCBI WGS metagenome assembly RCUS01 (sample SAMN09932758, study PRJNA488358) | compost metagenome | isolation source: compost soil in cyclohexanecarboxylic | place: Germany: Experimental Botanical Garden | reverse complement strand
CCGGGAAGCAGGCAGAACAAAGTAGGGAAGCGGCATGTGCCGCTCCCCTCTAGGGTCTATGGATAGGCGCCTCAAGTCCGGCTGCCTTGACCGGCCCTAACAAGGGGCCGGTCAGGACCGGTCCGGCTTCTCGCGGCAGATCGAATCCGCCTCGATCCAATCATGCGACCAGTGCTCCAGGTCGCGGATGACGGATTCCAGCGCCAGACCTTTATCGGTCAGTGAATACTCGATGCGCACCGGCGTTTCGGGAAATACCATCCGGCGGACAATGCCTTCCTGCTCAAGATCCTTCAGTCTTTCGGACAGGAGTCTTCCGCTAAGAGGCAGAGCAGCTTCAATTTCGCCGAAGCGCTGCGGCCCTTGAAGAAGCTGGTAAATGATCAGGCCGGTCCATCGTTTGCCGATGATATCCATGCTTTTTTGCAGCCGGGGACACAGGGAAGTCTGCTTCATGATTCTCACCTCTTGCACACTATTATAAACGAAAAAACAAACCACTAAAACAAATTTGAAATAAACGGAGACGGAAGGAGATATACAAGAATGGCCAAGAAGAAGAACACCCCGCCCGCTCCGCGTGCGCCGAAGGCAGACGCCCAGCCTACGCTGAAGGATCTGCTCAGCAGCGAAGTGCTGAACAAGCTGAAGGCGCAGGCTGACGAGCTGAAGCAGGAGGAATCCAGCCGCAAGGAAGCGGAGCGCAAGGCCGCCGAGGACGCACGCAAGGCGGAGCAGAAGCGGCTGGACAATGATTTTTCCCATCTGTTGGAGAACAGCGATCCGAATTGGCGTAATTATAAATAACCGGATTTAGTCCGGTTTTTGGCTGGATTCATGCAAAAAACACTCGAAAGAGTGTTTTTTTATTATGTTTTTTGCATGAATTGGTTGACAGACGGTTGAGATTACGATTAAATTTAAAATAATGCGAATGAAAATCATTATCAATTGGAGAGGAGACAATGAAACTTTGGCATTTGGCCGCCCTTCTGCTGCTGTTCTCCATCGGATCGCTGTTTATCGGGATCAAGGATATTTCGCCGCTTGACCTATTCAGTCTGACCGACTCCCAGCGTCAAGTGCTGCTGGTCAGCCGCGTCCCCCGGCTCATGGCTCTCATTGTGGCGGGCATGAGCATGAGCATCGCGGGACTTATCATGCAGCAGCTGTCCCGGAACAAATTCGTCTCGCCGACGACGGCCGGTACGATGGATTCCGCCAAATTCGGCATTATGGTGGCTCTCATGTTCTTCAGCGGAGCCGGCGCGATGCAGAAGCTGCTGGTTGCGTTCGTCTTCTCGCTGCTGGGAACCTTTCTGTTCATGCGGATTCTGGAGAAGATCAAGTATAAGGACAGCGTGTTCATCCCGCTCGTCGGGCTGATGTTCGGCAACATTGTAGGCTCGGTCACAACTTTTTTTGCCTACAAGAACGACCTGGTCCAGAATATTTCCTCCTGGATGATGGGCGATTTCTCATCTGTGCTGAAAGGAAACTATGAGCTGATCTACATCAGCGTTCCGCTTCTGCTGCTGGCTTACGTATTCGCCAACCGGTTCACTGTAGCCGGGATGGGAGAGGATTTCGCGGTCAATCTCGGACTGAACTACAAAGCCGTGGTCAATATCGGCCTGGTCATCGTCGCCCTGATCTCTTCCGTGGTTCTTCTTACAGCGGGCATGATTCCATTTCTCGGTCTAGTCGTCCCGAACATCGTGTCATTGTACATAGGTGATCATCTGAAAAAAAGTCTGGCGCATACCGCGCTGCTGGGAGCCGTATTCCTGTTGTTCTGCGATATTCTGGGGAGAATCGTGATTTATCCCTATGAAGTATCCATCAGCTTGACGGTAGGCGTTATCGGCAGCGGACTCTTTATCTATTTACTGCTGCGAAGCAGAAAGGGGGTGGCGGCGTGAGGCTCAAGCTAACGGCGCTCTCGGCCGCAGCCCTTGTTCTGGTGCTGGTCTTCATGACCATTCACGCCGGAGGCAACTGGGATTACGTGCTGCCCAGCAGAGGACGCAAGCTGGCAGCGATTGTTCTGACCGGCTCGGCGATCGCGCTGTCGACGGTGATCTTCCAGAGCATCACGCATAACCGGATTTTGACCCCGAGTATTCTCGGTCTGGATTCGCTGTACATGCTGATCCAAACTGCCGGCATCTATGCGCTGGGTTCCACCAACCTGACCTTTATGAACAAAAACCTTAACTTTTTGTTCACCACAGCGGCCATGATCCTGTTCTCCGGGTTGCTGTACAAGCTCATGTTCCGCAGGGAAGGCTCCAATCTGTACTTCCTGCTTCTGGTCGGACTAATTATGGGCACCATGTTCCAGAGCGCCTCATCTTTTATGGAGGTTATGATCTCTCCGGATGAGTTCCTGGCTCTGCAGAGCAAGATGTTCGCCAGCTTCAACAATGTGAACGCAGAACTGCTTGCCCTGTCGGCCGCTGCGCTGCTGATCGCCTTTCTGTTTCTCATAAGGTATCTGAAGGTTCTGGATGTCCTTTCGCTTGGAAGGGAGGATGCCATTAACCTGGGCATTCCTTACGAACGGACGGTTAAAGGTCTGCTGATCCTCGTATCCGTCTTCGTTTCGGTATCCACGGCGCTCGTTGGACCCATTACTTTTCTCGGACTGCTCGTGGCTAACATCGCCTATCAGCTGATGCGGACCTACCGGCACGCCCTGCTGCTTCCCGCTGCGGTGCTGTTAAGCATTATTGCCCTTGTCGGCGGACAGCTGCTGGTGGAGCGGGTATTCACGTTCAGCACGACGATCAGCGTCATGATCAACTTCGCGGGAGGCGTATACTTCGTCTGGCTGCTCCTAAAGGAGAACAAAGCATGGTAGTCGTAAAGGATTTATGCAAACGATATGGCGGGATTCCTGTCGTGGATCATGTGTCGCTGTCTGTGGCCAAGGGGAAAATCACTTCCTTCATCGGCCCCAACGGCGCCGGTAAAAGCACGCTGCTCTCCATGATCAGCCGGCTGACCGGGCGGGATGGCGGGGAGGTATGGATCGACGGGCAGGAAATCAGCAGCTGCAAAAGCTCCGAGCTGGCACGCAAGCTGTCGGTTCTGAAGCAGTCGAACCAGATCGGCGTCCGGCTGACCGTAAGAGAGCTGGTCTCCTTCGGACGGTTCCCCTATTCACAGGGCAGGCTGAATGCGGAGGACTGGCTTCATGTGGAGGAGGCGATATCCTACATGGAGCTTGATGCGATGCAGCATAAGTATCTCGACCAGCTCAGCGGAGGCCAGCGTCAGCGGGCCCATATCGCCATGGTTATGGCTCAGGACACCGACTATATCCTCCTCGACGAGCCGCTCAATAACCTCGACATGAAGCATTCAGTGCAGATTATGAAGGTGCTGCGCAGACTGGCTGATGAGCGGGGCAAGACGATAATTCTTGTCATTCATGATATTAATTTCGCCTCCTGTTACTCGGATTATATTGTCGCGTTCAAGAACGGCCGGGTCGTCAATCAGGGAACCCCGGAAGAGATTATTCGTACGGATGTGCTCGGCGAGGTGTACGGCATGGACATTCCGATCGAGAATATCGGGGGAAGGCGGATCGGCGTATATTTTTAACCGGACATTTTGCATCAATCCATGAAGCCATTTCAAATTACCGGTTGATGCAAAATGCCGAATCAAATTATCGAATTTAAAAGGAGTGGTTGAATAATGAGAAAAAATGGTTGGGTATTGGCAATGGCTATGGTGCTGACACTAATTCTGTCCGCCTGCGGAGGAAATAATGGATCGGGCAAAACTGCGGATTCCTCTTCGGGTAACAGCGGGAATTCATCATCTGGCGCGGCGGCTTCTCCCCAAGCAAGCGCAGAACCGGCTGAACTGACTTACACGCATGCACTTGGAGAAGTTACGGTCAAGAAGAATCCCAAGAATGTGGTCGTATTCGACTTTGGCGCACTGGATACGCTGGACAAGCTGGGCGTAGAAATCAAGGCTCTGCCTAAAGCCAACATTCCGGCCTACCTGTCTAAATACGAAGATGCCAAATACGAGAATGTCGGAAGTCTGCAGGAGCCCGATTTTGAGAAAATCAACAGTCTCTCGCCGGAGCTCATCATTATCTCGGGACGGCAGCAGGAGGCATACGCCGAGCTGAGCAAGATTGCGCCGACTCTGTATGTAGCGGTAGACAATTCGAAGTACATGGAGTCCTTCAAGGAGAATACGAAGAGACTCGCCGAAATCTTCGGCAAAGAGACGGAAGCCGACAGCGAACTGGCGGCGATCGATCAATCGGTGCAGGATCTCCATGACCGTGCCGCGCAGGACGGAAAGAAAGCTCTTGTCATTCTCGCGAACGAGGGGAAAATCAGCGCCTACGGCTCGGGATCGAGATTCGGCCTGATCCATGATGTCTTCGGCTATACACCGGCGGATTCCAACATCGAGGTTTCGACTCACGGCCAGAGCGTTAACTTCGAGTATGTGGCTGAGCGCAATCCGGATTATTTGTTCGTGGTAGACCGCGGGGCTGTCGTCAAGAGCGAGAACGGCGAATCCTCTCCGGCAAAGGAGACGGTCGAGAACGAACTCGTTCAGAACACGAACGCCTTCAAGAACGGAAAGATTGTATATCTGGACCCGAATTACTGGTATCTGTCCGGCGGAGGACTCATGTCGGTCAGCGAAATGGTCAAGGAAGCGCAGACTATGCTGGAGTAGAGGTTGAACTGATTTTAATAAGTGAAAATGTGAACTGTCCGGTGCGTGCCGGGCAGTTTTTTTTATATCTGAAAGCCGCGAAATCCTCGTCCGTCCCGCCGTTTTATCCCCTTTTCCTTTTTTCTGCCAAAAATTAAAAAGTTGTTACGAAATCGGGGGTGCTGTGGGAATAATATAAACATGTCGCCGTTTTGAGGCAGCACAATTGGCAAGGAGAGTTCACCATGAATATGAGAAAAATAGGGATTATCGCAATTGTATTCGCCGTGGCTGCCGTCCTGACGGTTCATTACGGTTTCGAGAGGGGGAAACGGCCCGTTCATTTTGTCATGGGGAACCGGGTCATACCGTATTCGGGACCCTTCGATTACAAGGGGCATGAGCTGATGGTGCCGAAGAACGTCGCGGAACATCTGCTTGGTATCAAGATCGATTGGAAACCGGCGCCGGCTCTTCCCAAAGGAGTCCATTACCGGGACAAGGTGGCGGTTCTGATGTACCATCATCTGTCCACGAAGCCGCTCTTGCCCTCCATTCTCTCGGTTAACCGGTTCGAGGGGCAAATGGAGCTGCTGAAGCAGGAGGGCTATCATGTTATCACAATGAATCAGTACCGGAAGTTTATGCTGGATGGGGGACAAGTGCCGGATAACGCTGTGCTGCTTACGTTTGATGATGGCTATGAGAGCTTCTACAAGCTGGCGTATCCTGTTCTGAGAAAATACGGCTACACCGCAACGAATTTCGTCATCGTCTCCGACGTCGATAATCCCGGCAAGGGAGGTCTGCCCAAGCTGACCTGGGCGCAGATGCGGGACATGAAGAAATCCGGTATGAGCTTCTACAACCATACCTATAATTTGCACTTCTATGATGTGGTGGATGCCGAAGGCGGCAAGCAGCCGGCTCTCTCGGCGCTGCTCTACATCAACGACGAGAACCGGAACGAGACGAACGAGGAATATTACCGGAGAGTGGAGGGGGATCTGGGTAGGGCGGAGCTGAGACTGAAGCAGGAGCTCGGCAACACCGACTCGGCGCTTGCTTTTCCTTACGGCGCTTACAATGACCGGGTGCTGCAGGCAGCATCATCGCTCGGCATTCCGCTGACCTTCACGGTGAAGGAAGGACTGGCGCAGAGAGGCGTACTGAACGCGGACCGCATCAACGCCGGAAGCAATCTTCGCACGCCCCGGCAGACGATCGACCGGATTCTCCGCTACGTTCCGAAGCAAGAGCTGCTTGTCAACGGGCAGGGTGCGGCGGATCAGACGGCGCCGGAATACAAGATGGGCAAGCTGTTCGTCCCGCTGGACGACATCTGCCGGTCGCTGCATATCACGATGGACTATGACCGCTCCAGCGGGACGGTCCGACTGACGCCGCTGCTGCAGGCGGGCGCCGGCACGGCGGCCAGTACGGCGGCACACTCCCAAGCCGCGCACGCATGACCTCCCGCTGTGCAGCTTCGCCGCAAGCTCTGCACCGCCTGTCCTCTCTCCGTGCATTGCTCTGTCCTTGTGCAGTGTCCTGCCGCCTTCCAGGTAGACCTGCGCCGCCATTCGTCGTACAATCAGGAAACAGCAGGAACCATTCTAAACGGGGAGCTGACCAGAATGAAAGTAGGAGTCGTATCGGATACGCATATGACGCGAATGGCGAAGAAACTGCCGAAGGCGCTGACAGAAGGGCTGGCGGGAGTCGAACTGATTCTGCACCTTGGCGACTGGGTCGATCTGGAGATTGTGGACGAGTTGGCCAAGATTGCGCCGGTTGAAGGAATCGCCGGCAACAACGACGGCCGTGAAATTGTGGAGCGTTTTGGAGAGCAGAAGATCCTGACGCTTGCGGGCGCCCGCATCGGGATGATCCACGGGCACGCGCCTTACTCGGGCAGAGGTACGGACGGCAACGCGCTGAAGGCTTTTGCCGGTGAGCAATTGGACTGCATTCTGTTCGGACACTCCCATCAGCCGCTGCTGCGCCGGGAGAACGGGCTGTTGCTGTTCAATCCCGGCTCGCCAACCGACAAACGGCGGGAGAAGCTGTATTCCTTCGGTCTCATGGATATTGAGGATGGAAATATTGAAGCACGCCATGTGTTCTACGAGTCGAAGGGGTGAGAGGAATGCCGCTGCAGCTGCGGGAGCTTGAACTCCAGGAGGACAGAGATCTCTATGCCATGGCCCGCGAAATCGGGCCTGGTGAGAACGGCTTCGTCAATACGCTGTACACCTCGGGTTACCCGAGGTTTGTTAGGCTGCTGCCGGTGCTGCGGGATTATGCCAGCGGAATCGGCCTGCCGCCGGGCCAACCGCCCCAGACGCTGTATGTGCTGTACGACGGGCAGCGGCCTGTCGGCTATGGCAAGCTCCGCCACAGGCTGACGAATTCCCTCCGCGTGACCGGCGGACATATCGGATACTGCATCCGTCCCTCGGAGCGGAGGAAGGGCTACGGCTCGGCGCTGCTTGCCGAAGTGCTGGAGCAGGCCGCCGGAATCGGCATTACCCGGGCGCTCCTCACATGCAACGAGGACAACCTTGGTTCGCGGAGAGTGATCGAGAAGAACGGCGGCAGACTGGCCGAGCTTGAGAACCGGTACTGCCGCTACTGGATCGATCTGGCTGCGGAGCAGCCTTCCTCCCGGCTCGGATAAGTCCAAATGTTGTGCCGATTACTCCATGTTCGAAAGACACCCGCAAATCTAAAATGACGGTAGAACAAGATTTGCGAGGGGAGCGTTATCGGCATGGGATTGTACACGGTTGTAAAGGCGGGGCTGAAGGATCTGGACTCTATCGTTCCGCTGTTTGATTCTTACCGGACCTATTACGGGCAAATGTCCGATCCGGAGAAAGAGCGGAGGTTTCTGGAGGAACGGCTTCGCCTGAAGGAATCGGTCATCTACCTGGCGCTGCGGGAGAATGCGGAAGGCGCCGGGGAGAGCAAGCGGAAGGCGGCGGGCTTCGCACAGCTGTATCCGTCCTTCTCTTCCCTTACGATGGAGAGGCTGTGGATTCTGAACGATCTGTTCATCGAGGAGGAAGCGCGGGGAACGGGCGCAGGCACCCTGCTGCTGGAGGAAGTCCGGCGCTATGCGCTTGAGACGGGCAGCAAAGGACTGACGCTGGAGACGCACCCGGACAATATCGCCGCGCAGAGTCTGTACGTGAAGAACGGTTTTGTCAAAGATGACGAGTTTGACTGCTATCAGCTTTTTTTCTAAAGAGGTATTTTCAGGATACAGGATAAGGATAAGGAGAATGAAAGTGGAGAGTAACGGTAACCGTGCTGTGTTCTTTGACCTGGACGATACGCTGTACGATCATCTCGTTCCGTTCCGGGACGCGGCGAAAGAGGTGCTGAACCTGGACGGAGTAAGCCCCGACATGGCGGAGCTGTTTCACCGGGTAAGGCATCACAGCGATCTGCTGTGGCCGAAATATTTGAACGGGGAGCTTGGCCTTGAGGAGACGAGGGTTCGCAGGCTGGAGCTTGCGTTTGAGGAATTCGGGATCTTCCTGACCCGGGAGCAGGCAAGTCGAGTGCAGGAGGCATACATTGGACGCCAGTACAGCATCGAGATGATCGAAGGCGTGCTTCCGCAGCTCATGCGGTTCATTGAGCGGGGGGATGTCGTGGGCATCATCACGAACGGACCGAAAGATCACCAGATGGGCAAAATCCGCGGACTTGGCGTGGACAAGCTCATCCCATCCGAGCGAATCTTCATTTCCGACGCCGTCGGCATTGCGAAGCCCGATCCGGAAATCTTCGCTCACGTCAACCGGAAGACGGGAACGGCGCCGGAGAACAGCCTGTACATCGGGGATACCTGGCATAACGACGTCGTCGGCGCGCTGGATGCGGGCTGGAAAGTATGCTGGTACAATCCGCGCGGACGGGAACCGGGAACGGGACATACCCCGACGCATGTGTTCCGGAATTACCGGGAGTTTGCTGAGCTTTCACTGTTCTAGATACCAGAGCTGCAACTGATAAAGCGATAACATATATGATGCAAAAAAGCGGCCCGGCATATTTGCCGGGCCGCTTTATATTCTAACAAAAGCCTTCGCTTCTCAGTTGCCGAAGCTGTACGTAGGGTCGGTCAGCACGAGCCGTTTCTTGATGCCCGGCGTCGCATAAATCTTGTTGTCGTCGGTGATGAAGAAGCCTTCAACCTTCTCCGGGAGAGCCTCCAGGAATTTGAGCCCGTCATCCAAGCCCATCAGGAACACGCCGGTCGACAGGGCGTCCGCGTCGGTCGCATTCGGGCTCATGATGGTCAGACTCTTCAGGCCGTTCTGGGCCGGAAATCCGGTGCGGGGATCAAGAATATGGTGATACCGCACGCCGTCCTGCATGAAGAAGCGCTCATACACACCGGAGGCGTCGATGACCTCGTCGTTAATCTGGATCGTGCCGAGCTGTGTGCCGCGGCTCTGGTCCGGGTCCTGCAGCCCGATGTTCCACTGCGATCCGTTCGGCTTGTGACCGAGCCCGATAATGCTGCTGCCGCCCAGATTGATCATGGCGCTGTTCAGCCCTTGCTTCTTCAAATATTCGGCGATCATGTCGGCGGCATACCCCTTGCCGATCCCGCCCAGGTCAAGAACCATGCCTGTCCGCGCGAGCTTGACTGTCTTCGCCTGCTCGTCGATAATCACGTCCTTGTAGTTGGTCAAAGCCTTGGCCTTGTCGATCTCGGCCTGTGGCGGAACATGATCACCGCCGTTGCCGATGTTCCACAGATCGACCAGCGGGCCGATGGTCGGGTCGAACAGCCCGTCCATTTCCTTGGCGTATTCAACGGATTTCTTCACGGCATCCATCGTTTCATCCGATACCTGCACGGCCGACTTGCCGGCAGCCTCGTTGATGCGGTATACTTCACCGCCTTTTCTGGTCCGGCTGAACTCCATATCCATACGTTCCAGGATAGCCTGGATATCGTCCATATTTTGCTGGGATACCTTGTCGCCGAAGATCTTGATGTTGACTACGGTATCGTAAATGTAGAACTGCTGCGAGAGCGATTTGGTCTCTCCGGCGGCCGGGGTTGTTTCCGCTGACTCTTTGTCCTTACTGCTTACAAACAGCCATGTTCCGACGCCCGCCGCAATCACGATAACAAGCGCGGCCAGGAGCAGAGCTGCCTTTTTGTTCTTGAACATATCCCACCATCCATACATAAGATTCTTGATCACATCATTCTTATCATAACCCAGAGAAGACGAAAGGGGTAATAGTTTCCTTAAAAATTTGTCTTTGACGGGCGTTTACTATATAATTGTAAGTAATAATCACTAGGTAACCAGTAATTTGGCTCTGAAGGAGGATAATGAGATGAAAATAGAAGTATGGTCTGATTTTGCCTGTCCGTTCTGCTATATTGGCAAAAGAAAGCTGGAGCATGCGCTCAGCCAGTTCGAAGGGCAAGGCAGTGTGGAGGTGGTGTACCGGAGCTTCGAGCTTGATCCGAATGCGCCTGTTAGCGAGAGCCGGGACATTCACCAGGTGCTTGCGGACAAATACGGCATGTCCTACGATCAGGCCAAGACGATGAACGCACAGCTTGCGGAGCAAGCGTCGGGTGCGGGCCTTGATTTCCAATTCGATTCGATTAAGCCCACCAATACATTTGACGCCCACCGTCTGAGCCATTTGGCCGCCGCCCGCGGTCTGGCAACCCCAATGACGGAGCGGCTGCTGAAGGCTTACTTCACCGACGGCGTGAACCTGGGCGACCATGAAGTGCTGGCGTCGCTGGCCGCCGAAGTTGGCCTGGAGGAAGCCGAGACCGCGTCTCTGCTGGAGTCTGATGCGTACGCGGAAGACGTCCGGGCCGATATCGGCACAGCCGCCGGGCTTGGCGTAACCGGTGTGCCATTCTTCGTCTTCAACAATAAATATGCGATCTCCGGCGCCCAGCCGGGACCGGTATTCACTGAGGTGCTGGAGACGGTATGGTCCGAAGAGCAGAAGCAGCCGGAGCTTAAAGTCATAAGCTCGCCTCAGACCAGCGGCGACGGCTGCGCGGACGGTTCCTGCAGCCTGTAATTCGTCGAGGCAGCGTTTCGCTCAGGGCGCTCCGCTCAAGGCGAGTAAAGCCTGCACTTGTGCTGCGTTTTGCCGGGCAGATCCCTGCCCGCCATATAACAGCCATATTACCGGTCATATACCCGCCACATATAAGAAGCCAAAAGCCTTCTCCCGTCCGGAGAAGGCTTTTGGCTGTCTGCTAACGGAAGAACGCAGCAGAGCGGGATGAAAGTCAGTGCAGGGAGGTAGCCAAACTCGACACGAGCGTTCGCACGTCGTACTGGTAATGGTGAACCGGCGCCACCGGCTTGTTGATTCCCAGCAGCTTATAGACTGCGATTCTTGCGGCGCGCACCGAGTATTCCTCGGTGAACACAACATCCTCGGGAATTTCGCAGAATTGGCCCACCATCGCGAGATTCGTCGAGCCATCCGGCACAACCTTGGGCCGGTCGCCCAGCGCCCTTGGCATGAACTGCGAGGTGATGAAAGGCATCATGCACGGAATGCAGTTCGCCGTTGCCATGATGGCATCGCGATGCTGCTCGAAATGCAGATGTCCGATCAGCTCGGTCATAATCTCTTCCCCGGTGCACGCCGACATTTTCTTCTTCACGAAGTCGCCTTCTTTATCGACATTGAGGCCGTAGCCCCAAAATACCCGCACATGCTCCGGCTGATTGCGGAAATGCGGCTGATAGGCCAGCACGATGGACATCAGCCAGGACGAATCCTTGAACGTGACGAGAGCGCCCGTTCCCGCGCGGTTCCCCGAGAATTTCTCCATCAGGTCGAAGAAGACCGAATCGCTGAACGTCACGGTAAAGGACTCCCACTTGGAGCCGTCGATATGGTCATCGAACGGAGACGGATTGCCAAGCCCTGGCTTCTTCGCAGCGAGGCGGTCCCACAGCTCCCATGAGCTTCCCTTGCCGGTTAGGACGGGAGGGGCAGTCATGGAGCCCAGACTGGAGCTCTCGGTCATGGAGCCGTTCGTCACGATAACGAGGTCTCTGTCCCCGACGGCAATTGTGTCCTTGACGTCGCCTTTCAGCAGATGTATGCCCGTTACAGTAATGCCTTCGCCTTCCTTGAAATCTAGATCGGTCACGGTGCATTTCAGGGAGAAATCGACAGATTGCTTCTCCAGATATTTTTTAAGCGGCAAAATGACGGAGTCATATTGATTGTAAGGCGTCCGTGTAACTCCTTCGAGGGTGTGAATTCTCGGGAATTCATGCATAAAGCGGATCATATAACGTTTCAGCTCGACGGCGCTGTGCCATGGCTGGAAGGCGAAGGTCGTCGCCCACATGTACCAGAAATTCGTCTCGAAGAAATGCGGCGCGAACCAGTCGTTAATGCGGGCTGTGCCCATTTTGTCCTCGGGAGTCAGGATAAGCTTGCCCATGGCAAGCCGGTCGGCCATATCGAAGCCCATCGAAGACGAATTGATGATCTCTCCGGCAGCGTTCACCAGTCTGGCCCTGGAATGCGTAGGGTTGGCATTGTCGAAGGCGGTGATCTCCTCGCGAACCGATATTTCCGGATGATCAAGCGAAGGGATGGAGGCAAGCAGGTCCCACAGATTTTCGTAAGTCTCGTCATTGAGCATCCGTCCGCCGCGAATAACATAGCCATGTTCCTCACTGCCTGCACCGTCGTTGCTTCCTCCAAGAATGTGCATTTCTTCGATGACATGAATGCCGCTTCCCGGAAAATCGCAATCCCGAACGAGAAAAGCGGCAGCCGCAAGTGATGCGATTCCGCCGCCAACCAGATAAACCTGTCTGCCTTCATAATCCTGTCTCATAGACAATCTCCTCCACATAAGTGTATTGGACTATCTGTCTTAGAGTGTAAGGCGAAGCGTTTTCAAAAGGTATCGTCAATCCAGCCGAAATGTCCGGTTTTTAGTCATATAAGATAAACTGTCTAACTTTTCGACATAGGCTGACATTCAGAACGACGTATGCTCATACTTGCTCAGCGCTGTGAGGAACTGCCCCTCAAGCAGAACGCTCAGCCGTTCGATCATAGCCTGCGGGTTCTCCCTCATGCCATCCCTCATCCATTTAATAACGAGTCCGCTAAAAGCGAGCGTATAGAAATTGGCGATAAACTGCTTGTCCTGCACGCTGACGTTCATATTCGCGGCCAACTCGTCGATCACGCCCATAATGAGTTCATTCGTCACGGCATACAGATAGGCATCCAGGTGATTCCGGCCGAGCGATTCCAGCGTATTGCAGCAGAATGCACGGTTATTCTGAATATACAGAAAGATCCGGCAGAACCCGTCGGTCCAGGTATCATAGCTTCGGTAAGCGGAGATGCTGCCAACGGCCTCCTTCTTGTAAATCCAGCCCAGCAGCTCGAACAGATCGTGAAAATGGTAATAGAACGTTTGACGGTTGACCCCGCAATCGTCTGTTATTTGCTTGATGGTTATTTTGCTCAGCGGGGTATGCTCCATTCTTTTCTTCAGACATTCGGCCAGCGCTTTTTTGGTCAAAAGGGAATTTGGCATATTCATCCACCTCTCTGCCCCATCATAACGCAGCAGAGGCTCAATAGTGAAGAACCCACACCATGAGAAGGAAGACTAGGCATGCACCAATTTGAATCCAGGAGAGGATGGCGGAGGCTTTGTGTTCCCGGGCCATGCCGTTAACCCTGTAGTATTCCCTGTCCACTGTGAGAAGCATCAGGGCGGAGAATGCGGATATAGCCGATGTGAAAAAAAGCATGCGAAACATCGATTTCCGTCCTTCCTGCCGGCACCGGATACCGGCTTACGTATCTTTGAGCCCTACTCGGCGTATCGTCAGTCTGATGCGTAACTCGAGACTTACAGTCGGATACAGTTCCTCCCAGTCCCATTTGCTGTGCACATTCTTCTTCCAGTAAGACTGGTGATGCGCCCTTACGCTTTCGCCTATGCCAAAAATATCGGACCGGTCCTTTTGGGTCTGCTTGAACAGCAGGCGCAGAATTTGTTCCGTGTCCTGCTCGAATTCCTTCTCGAGTGCATGAAGATCGGCCGATGTACTGATTGGCTTGCTTGTGTTATAGTGCTCGTCCAAATCGCCTTCCAGATCGATGTCGCAGATCACATGCGGCTTCCCGTTCCGGATTACGGTTCGTTTCTTCGAATGCCGGGAAATGGTGCGGCTCATCACATCACCGTATTTACCCGTCTTGAACAGTACGGAATATCCGCCGGGGTCGATTCCCTGAAAAGCCATGTAGGCGCCGATGTCGAGCGGCTGTGTCGTTCCGACCAGTTTGTCTCTGCTGAAGTAGGCCAGTCCGTCGATGGTAATATTTTCTTTGTTGCGGATCGAGACGTAGGGCAGAAAGCCGTTCCGGCCCCATTTGGATTCCGCAGACCAGAAGTCTCCGATGAAATCCTGCGGAAATTTCCCGCTCTCGACGGCTCGGTCCATCATCGACAAAATATACAGGGTAGGCACGCGCTGCAGAGGAGGCTGGACCTTCATGAAGTTCTCGGCTTTCTGGTCCGTAACGAGCAGCCACGTTCTGCGCCGGACTTCCGGATTGCGGCGAAGATAATCATTAATCTCATCCAGCCCGTGCCGGGCGAAATCCTCGCTGATGACTATAATCCGAAGATGGATCAGATACCGGGGCTCGGCCAGTTTTTGCTGAAGATTATTGAGGCAGTCGTCCAGCGAATGTCCGTCGGCACTGACAACCCATACCGGATTTCCGCTGTCGCCGCCTCCTTCAGAGCCCGGACCGAGCGGAACCCTGCCGGGAACGGCGATCTGGGCGGTGATATGCAGCATATGCCCACCCGGCTGGTTGTTGAGATGCGTCGTCTTCAGCTCGGCTTTGGTGTTCGTGTCCTGCACCTCATCGATCGCAAGTCCCAGCACCAGAGCGCGTTCTTCGATGCTCTGCTCGTCCCAGCACCCGGTTAGCAGGAGGGAAAGAACGACAAAGAGAAACCACGGTACGGCCAGCTTCCACATGGTCCTGCTCATTGCGGCGTTCCCCTTTTTTTGCGAACAACAGCCACAACATAAAGAACAAGAGGGTAGATCATGATGTACAGATTGGCAAGTGCGATACTGTAGGCGGCGCTGTAGGTTTCGAAAATGTTCTTGGGAACAAGGGAGAGCAGGAAGACTACCGGCAGAAGAAAGCTGCATGCCGACCGCTGATCCCGCAGCGATAACAGTGTCCGAAGCGAATAGGCAGACAAATAGAACGTGCTGTATGCGGAGGTGAAGACGGAAAATACCCATATGATGATGAATAGGGCATCCAGCCGCTCCAGCACATTGCCGCCTATGCTGGTAGATCGGGCGGCCTCCAGCGTCGGATAGAACAGCAGCTTCGTCTCTTCGGCGCCGAACATTCCGACGACTGATGCGGCAATCAGCGCATACAGGATACCGATAGTGCCTACAGCTGCCGACATGACGCCGAGGGTACGCCGGGGACGCTTCATGAACGGGACGAGGAGAATGAAGATGAACGAGCTCTGGTACAGGCTGCTGGAAGCCACTGATCCCTTGAAGAAGCTATGGGCGTTCCCGCTTATGACCGGCAGCAGATTGAGGTGATCAATATCGCGGAGAGAGGCTAGAATGATGCCCGCCAAAGGGAGAATAATCAGCGGCAGATAGAAAAAATGAATCTGGGCGAACTTGATCACACCTCTCCGGGAAGCGAAGAGACAGAGCAGGAGCAGAATAAGAATTACAGCCTCGATAGGCGTCTTCCGGAACAGTACGATCAGCGCGACCTCCCCGAACTGCCGGGCGGTCAGTGCAGTGACCACGAGAAAGAGAAGACAGACGATAGCCGTCAGCAAATCCGCCGGGACCCGGCCGACCAGTTTGCGGCTGAAGAGAAAGAGATTCTCCCTCGGAAACCGCTGGCAGAGCAGCACGGCGGGAAGCAGGCCGACAAAGGCGAGAGCGGTTCCTCCTATGGCGACCAGTGGAGCGCCGCTTCCCCCGGCATTGGCCATATATCGGGGGAAGCTGAGGATGTTGACTCCGATTACGGTGCTAATGATGACGCTCGTCGCCCGGAGTGTCGTGATCTGGCGCGGGATGTGACTCATACCATTCACCTTTCTGGCTGAAGATTCGGTCCCACATCTGCTTGGTTGTACCTTGGCGGAGCTTGGTCATGTCCGGAGTGTTCAGAAAGCTGGGCCGTTTCTTAATCCACCACAACGGCGCCCGGATAACCGTATCCTTGAAATCCCGCCATTTGCCGAAGACGAACGGTGTCATGTAAGGCACGCCGAACGATTCCAGGTACAGCAGATGGTTAATAATGATAATGGTGCCGGCCATTACGCCATACAGCCCGAATGTTCCGGCCAGAATGACAAGCGGGAACCTCAGCATGCGGAGCGAGATGGCCGCGTTATAGGCCGGGGTGGCGAAGGAGCCGACCGTGGTCAGCGCGACGATGACCACGGTGATGGGACTGGCCAGTCCGGCTGAGACGGCGGCTTGGCCAATAACCAGCACCCCGACAATAGACAGGGCTCCGCCGACCATCTGCGGCATACGGATGGTTGCCTCCCGCAGCACTTCCATTGAAATTTCCATGATCAGCACTTCCAGAACCGCCGGAAAAGGTACGCCGGCCCTGCCTCCTGAAATGGCTACGGCGAAATTCGTGGGAATCAGCTCCGGATTAAACGAAATGACGGAGACATAGAGCGATGGGAAGAACAGGGAGAAGAACAAGGCAGCAACACGGATGAACCGGATCAGACCTGCGATGATGAAGCGTTCCGAATAATCGTCTATCGTCTGGAAGAATTGGTTGAACAGCGCCGGGACGAGCAGGGCGAACGGAGATCCGTCCACGAGGATGGCGGCTCTTCCTTCCAGCAGAGCGGAGGTTGTCTTGTCGGGACGCTCCGTATTCTGGATCTGGGGGAACGGAGACAGCGGATATTCCTCCATGAACTGTTCCAGATATCCCGATTCAATGACGCCGTCTATGTCGATGTCGGACAGCCTCTTCATCACTTCTTCGATCAAACCCGGGTTTGCAATTCCGTCCAGATAACAGAGGGCAACCCGGGAAGCCGTCCGCCGGCCGATCGGATTGATGACGGTTTTGAAATCGGCGGTCTGCAGACGCCGCCGGAGCAGCGACAGATTGGCCTCCAGGTCCTCAATAAACCCTTCCCGGGCGCCGCGGATTACTTGCTCGGTCTGCGGCTGCTCGATTCCGCGCTTCTCGATGCTCCGCAAATCGAACGCAAGTCCCTCTGTAGCTGTGCCGGCCAGCAGGACGACGCAGCCCTGGGACAACGCAGTCAGCAATTCGGGGAGACTCTTGATTGTGGAAGCCCTGGTCAGTTGGGTGACCCGGCTCCAAATCAGTTCCATCAGGTCACTTGGGCCGTCTTCGTCCTGCTCTGCGGGACAGGTCTCGCGCATTAGCGGCTTCAAAAGATGCTCCAACAGATTGGCTTTGTCGACGATGGAGGAATAGAACGTCAGCGCCGCCTCATGCCGGCCGAAGAGCTGAAACGAACGGATGACGAAATCCCCATTATCGCCGAGCAAGGATTGCAGCATGTCCAGATTGTCCTGAAGAACAGGACTGATCGGTTGTTTCTGCGCATGGCTGCTATCGCCTTCCGACCCACCTAGCCCCGGGAGGCCTGGCCGGTTGCCGGACTGCTTCTTTTTGTAAGCCTCGTATTGTTGTGTCCAGCTGCCCATGCCCTTCCTCCTTTGCAGGTCTTGTAAATTCATTGTTCGCTGCATAAGGGCACTTTATGTACGCTCCTGAGATCGATAGCCCCGGAATCGCCCTTTTTGTCTTCATGGCGGTTGCCCCTCCGCTGCAAAGTCCGGTAAACTGGAGATAGAAAGCTTGTAAGGAGTCAATGACCTATGAATACGCAGGAACTTACGATGGAACAAGCGCAGCAGGTGCTGCATAAATATTACGGCTACCCGGATTTCCGGGAAGGCCAGAAGCGGATTGTCGCGAGTCTTCTGGAAGGGCGGGATACACTTGGCATCATGCCGACCGGCGGCGGGAAGTCGATCTGCTATCAGGTTCCGGCGATGCTGCTGCCGGGCATGACGCTCGTTGTCTCGCCGCTCATCTCCCTGATGAAGGACCAGGTCGACGCTCTCACAACGGCGGGTATTCCCGCCGCCTACATCAACAGCACGCTGACCGGCAAGGAGGTTAACGACCGCATCCGCGCCGCCCGGCGCGGCGAGCTGAAGCTGCTCTACGTCGCTCCCGAGCGGCTTGAGCTGGACTGGTTCCGCCTGGAAATGGCGGAGCTGCCGCTTGCCTGCGTCGCGGTGGACGAGGCTCACTGCGTCTCGCAGTGGGGCCATGACTTCCGCACCAGCTATCTGGCGGTGTCGCCGTTCGTGGAGGAGCTGCCGAACCGGCCGATCCTCGCGGCCTTCACGGCGACCGCGACACCCGAGGTCATGGAAGACATGACCCGGCTGCTCCGCCTGCGCGAACCCGGCGTGTTCGTCACGGGTCTTGGCCGGGACAATCTGGCGATGTCCGTGCTGCGCGGGGAGAACAAGAAGGACTTCGTCCTTCAATATGCAGCGGCGCATGGTCATGAGCCGGGCATCGTGTACGCGGCCACCCGCAAAGAGGTGGATGATCTGTACCAGCGGCTCCGCAGCGCCGGATTTGCGGCGGGCCGCTACCATGCCGGAATGAGCGACGAGGAGCGGGCGGAGAGCCAGGAGGCGTTCCTGTACGACGACATCCGCGTAATGGTCGCCACCAACGCTTTCGGCATGGGGATCGACAAGTCGAACGTCCGGTTCGTCATTCACTACAACATGCCGAAGAATATGGAGGCCTACGTCCAGGAAGCGGGTCGTGCGGGCCGCGACGGCGAGCCGAGCGAATGCATTCTGCTCTTCAGTGCGCAGGACATCATGACCCAGAAATTTCTGATCGAGCAGAACCCGCAGGATTCGGAGCGGAAGGCGAACGATTACCGCAAGCTCCAGCAGATGATCGACTACTGCTACACGACGCGCTGCCTGCGCAGTGCGATGCTCGATTATTTCGGCGAGGCCCATGAAGACAAGCCCTGCGGCATTTGCAGCTCCTGCACGGATGACCGGGAGCTGATCGACATTACGGTCGATGCGCAGAAGATCTTCTCCTGCATCCACCGGATGAGAGAGCGGTTCGGCATCGCGCTGGTGGCGTCCGTGCTGAAGGGCTCGCGCAGCCAGAAGGTGCTGCAGTACGGCTTCGACAAGCTGCCAACCCATGGCGCCATGTCCGGCCGGACGGAGAAGGAGATTACGGAAATCGTCAACGTGCTGATCTCCGAGGGCTATCTGGCCCTGTCCGAGGGCCAGTATCCGGTAGTGCGGCTGCAGCAGCCTGCCGCCGAGGTGCTGCGCGGCCAGCGCGAGGTGCTGCAGCGGGCAGCCCGGGCTTCCAGGACCGGCGGCTCGTCCCGTGACCGCAGCCGTGCCCGCGACTACTCGCCGTCGGCCGTCAACGAGACGGTGTTCGAGCAGCTGCGCCTTATCCGCCGCGAGCTGGCTGGGCGGGAGCATGTGCCGTCTTACATTATTTTCAACGATGCGACGCTTCGCGAAATGAGTATCGCCGCACCACAAACCGAGGATGAAATGATGTCGGTGAAGGGTGTCGGGGAGGTCAAATACCGGAAATACGGCAAGGCGTTTCTGGAGTTTTTTCAAAGCGATTCCTATTCCAATGAAGGGTAAAGGGGTTCTGACAGCATGAAGATCGTTCTCGCCACACTGAACGCCAAGTACATCCACACCTCGCTGGCCATCCGTCTGCTCAAGGCGTACAGCCAGCATGAATTCGACATCACCCTGGCGGAATACACCATCAAGGACCCGGCCATGAATATCGTCTCCGACCTGTTCCAGAAAGCTCCGGATGTCATCGGCTTCTCCTGCTACATCTGGAATATTGAAGAGACGCTGAAGCTGGTCGGTATGCTCAAGAAAATCATGCCGGAAGTCACGATTATTCTGGGCGGACCCGAGGTCTCGTATGAGCCGCTGCACTTCATGAACCGGGAGCCGGGAATCGATTTTATTATCTGCGGCGACGGGGAAGAGACGTTCCATCATCTGCTGCAGGAGCTGCGGGATGAACGGCGATTTCATTTTGTGTTCGGAGCGGCCTATCGTAAAGGAGAGGAAGCAGTCGTCAATCCGCCGCGTCCCAAGAGCGATTTGAACACGCTGCCGAGTCCGCACCGTTTTCCCGAGGATGTGCCGGATTTAAGCAAAAGAATCGTCTATTTCGAGACGAGCCGCGGCTGTCCGTTCAACTGCCAGTTCTGCTTGTCGAGCGTCGAGGTGGGCGTGCGCTATTACGATATCGAGCGGGTGAAGTCGGATATTCTGTACCTGATCTCGAACGGGGCGAGGACGATCAAGTTCCTGGACCGGACGTTCAACATCAACCGGAGCTACGCGCTGGAAATGTTCCGTTTCCTGATCGACAACCACGGGGGCTGCGTCTTCCAGTTCGAAATTACCGCTGATATTATGCGTCCCGAGGTGCTGGATTTTCTGGCGGAGAACGCGCCGCCCGGCATTTTCCGCTTCGAGATCGGCGTGCAGTCGACCAATGACGAGACGAACGAGCTGGTGAAGCGCCGCCAGAATTTTGCCAAGCTGTCCCGGACGGTCATGAAGATCAAGGAGAGCGGCAATATCGACCAGCATCTCGATCTCATCGCGGGGCTGCCTATGGAGGATTACGACACCTTCCGCAAAACATTCAACGATGTCTTCGCCATGGAGCCGGAAGAGCTGCAGCTTGGATTCCTCAAAATGCTGCGCGGCACCGGACTGCGCGCCCAGGCTGCGAAGTATGACTACGTCTACATGGATCATGCGCCTTATGAAATTTTGAGCAGCCATGTGATGCCGTTCTCGGATATTATCCGCCTGAAAAGGCTGGAGGATGTGCTGGAGAAGTACTGGAACAGCCACCGGATGGATCATACGGTCAAATATTTGCTGCGGCATGTCTTTGACTCGCCCTTTGATTTCTTCCAGGAGTTCGGCAATTACTGGGAAGAACAGGGCTGGCAGCGGATCGGCCATCAGCTCGAGGATCTGTTCACCCGTCTCTACGGCTTCCTGACTCAGCGGGACACGCCGGGAATGGAGATCATTACAGGCCTCATGAAGCTGGACTATCTGCTTGGCCATAAGTACAAGCCCCGCAAAATCTGGTGGGAGCCGATCATCGGCAAGAGCGAATGGGGCCGCTGGCTCCGCCTGATCGCCGAGCGGCCGGAGCTGCTTGGCGCGCCGCTGGCGGGCAGCGGCAAGGCGGGAACGGCCGGAGGCGCAGAAGCGGAGCCTCCGGCCACGCACCCAGGCAGGCCCGGGGCGGAGGCCTTGGCGCCGGGGGCTGGAGCCAAGGCCGACCGGCAGAGCGCAGCTCCGGGAACGGCTGCGCTCCGGCCCGCGCTGCCGGGCGAGCGCGAGCTGCAGAAGTTCGCCGCGCTGGAGCTGCTGCCGTTCCCGCTCGCCGAGGTGCTGGGCTCCCTCGGCGGCGTTGCTGCGGCGGGCGAAGCACCCGCCGCAACCGGCCCAGCCGCTGCTGGCGCGGCTGGACCTGACGGCGGCCGCAAGCAGGCTTCGGCCGCCGGGGACACGCTCCTGCTGGTGCTGTACCAGCAGGAGGAGGACGGCAGGCCGGCCGTGTACGGCCTGCCGGTGGAGTCCTTGGCCGGCGGTAGCGCGGTCAAGGCGGGCTTCCGCCAGGCCGGAGGCGGCGGAAGATTTGCTGCTGAGGCCCGCGCGAAATGAGCGGGCCGGTGGCGCTGACTCCGTACCGCGCCGGGCATCGTGAAGGCCTGCTCGCCTTCACGCTCCCGCAGGAGCAGGAGGTCTTCACCGGCATGCCGGCTGAGACGCTGGATACGGCGCTGCAAGACGATAACCGCGACCCGGTTGTGGTGATCTGCGGCGAGGCGCCGGTAGGCTTCTTTGTCCTCCACGGATGGGACGGAATCGGGGATATTTACAGCGGGAACTCTCGCGCTCTGCTGCTGCGGGCTTACCTGATCGACCGGGCCAGCCAGGGCCGGGGATACGGCAGGGAATCCATGGCGCTGCTGCCTGATTATGTGGAGCGTTATCATCCGGGCACGGAAGAGATTGTGCTGCTCGTTAATGAGCGGAACAGGGGGGCGGAGCGGCTGTATCTGGCCTCCGGCTTCTATGATACGGGCCTGCGGCGTCTAGGGGCCAAAGGGATGCAGAAGCTGCTCCGCTATGATCTGCGGCCGTCGTCCGCGCGGCCCGAACCGGATCAATGATCTCCCAATCATCCCAATCTGCCCTGATCAGATTAATGGTCTTCAGTGACCCAGATCGTCCCCAAGAGGAAATATGGAGGGAAATGCGATGCATGAAGTCAATG
>RCUS01000625.1_pt1 | contig 22230 bp, 38 predicted proteins | sample 2166221 | NCBI WGS metagenome assembly RCUS01 (sample SAMN09932758, study PRJNA488358) | compost metagenome | isolation source: compost soil in cyclohexanecarboxylic | place: Germany: Experimental Botanical Garden | reverse complement strand
CGGAGATATCGGGGATATCGCAGATCCGGCGCCATGCGGGATTGCGTTTGCACCATTCAGCAGCATGCTGAGAGGCTTGATCGACAGAGTAGAATTCCTTTGTGCTTTGTTCGGTCATGGCATCAGCTCCTTTGGCACCTGGACGGTATCGCCGAGCTTGTGGTTGACGAGGCCCCGGCAGAATGCGATTAGGGCCGTGGGGCCGTAGCACCAGACCCCGGCTCCGGTCGGGCCGCCGGCGTAACACAGATCGGCAGGCAGCCCGGGAATGTGCTGAGCGGTGCCGCTGTGCTTGTCGATCAGTTGACCGCCGTGCTCCCAGCTTGATGAGGGCCTGAATCCGTAGCCCATCTCGACGCCGCGGATGCTGACGCTGGTAGGATCTTCTTCGTTGAGCCAAACATTTGTCAGGCGCTCTGGATCTGACTTGAATCCTTCGGCTATGGCCACAGCCCAGTCCAGCGGTGCACCGACCAGGTTGGATACCCTCACACTGATCAGGTCGGTCATGCGCGCCTCCGCTCTGGGTTGCCATACAGGTCGTACTCAGGGCGCTCTGGCGGATATGCTTCAGCGGTGAGCGCCTGGTCGATGGCGGCGCGTAGGTTCTCGTTGTCGTTCTCGCCGAGTACCCGCGCACATGGCTTGCCCATATAGTGGCCGACGATCTCAATGCCTATCGTGTAGTCGCCATCCATCCCATTCGAATGGCTCTCGAAACGAACATCCCAGCAGCATGACTCCAAGGCGTTCAATCGCTCACGGTCGCGGCGCAAGTCCTCAAGCTCAGCGCTGGAGACGATCGTGAAGTGAGTTTTCTTCTTGTTCACAGCTGATACCTCTCATCAATCCAGCGCCCAGGCGCCAAAGCGGGTGTAGGTTCGGGTTGGGTTTCGTGCGGGGAGAGCTGGCGCTCGTTGCCGGCCTGCAGCTGGCTGTCGGGGATGCAGCTGATGCCGACCCCGTTCAGCAGGTAGCAGGTGACGCCGCGCTGGCTGTCGTGCTGCACGTCTATGACGTTCTCGGTTGCGCTGGCGCCGGTGGCCAGCAGCAGGAGGCAGAAGGCGAGGCGGGTCATGCGGTGAGCTCCAGTTGTGGGTCGGCTTTGGCGGCCAGTTCGGCGACGACGATGGCGTAGGCCTCGGGGTGCTGCTTGTCGAATGGCGGCATGTTCTCGGTCTCGATCCAGGTTCCACGCACTGACCCGCGATCGAGCCAGCCAGGGTCGATACCCTTCGGTCGCGTCCAGGCGGTCGGGCTGATGCCGAGTTCTTGGATCTGCTTTGCCGCGATGTAGCCCTGCGCACGCATCAAGGCGATCACCCGCAGCGCCGCTTCCTTCCAGGGTGTGAGGCTGACCGGAGAGGGGACGCCGGCCTGGTGTGCACCAACCGCCATTGGCACCCGGCATCGCTCTGCCGGGTTCCAGTCGAACAGGTGTAGGTACTCTTCGTTGACGAAGAACGACAACCAGTCCCGGTTGTCCACGCAGCGCACATCGAATTCCCAACCTGACTTGTCGCCGCCACGAGACATCCAGCGGGGGAGCACAACAGGAACTCCGAGCAGACCCAGCATGCGGCAGATTCCGTGACTGGCATCGCTGGCCTTGCCGACGATCACCAGGCGATGGTCCGGGCCAGGCCTGCCGTAGAAGTTCTCGTAGTCCTTCGGCAGGATCTGGTCGGCCACCTTGGCGTTCAGGCTCATCTTCGCCTCGACGCCGATCTGTCGACCGCTGGTGTGCACGGCCAGGATGTCGAAGCCCGCAGCTTCGGGGTAGCAGGTCCAATCGGCCTGCTTGTTCATCGACTGGATGAAGGCCGCGCACAGTTCGGCCTCCGTCTTGATCGGTGTCCTTTCGAGCATGTCGATTCCTTGGCCGCCATATCGCGGCATTTAACAGTTAGAAAAGGAGTGCAAAAGTACTCCATACTTGTCGACATCTGACGATGTGATCATGACGGTCGTTACGGGCATGGTTACAGATGGGTAGGTCGGTGACGGTGTATAATTTGCTTAGGTTGTAATTGAAACCAATCTGGGGGCGTGATGGACTATTCAGACTTAATTAGCGGGCTTGTAACCTTTGTCGTTGGTTTGATTGCTTTTGTAGTTTACTGGATGCAAAAGAGGTCCGAAAAAGAAGCGGCGGCTACAATCTTGGTTATGGATATCAGACATACAGAGCAAGTCATATCTGCGGTGCTGGAAAGAAACTCTTTTGACAATGCGATGGGCAGGCCTGTTGGCTTTAATAACTGGGAAAGATATAAGCATTTTTTCGCCAAGGACTTAAGCACTGATGAATTTTCTGCATTCAACCGTTTTTTCTTCGCGTGCGGAGAAATTGCTGGGGCGAGGGATGATATGCGCAGGATTTTCATGTCTGGGCTGGAGGCTAAAGGCGCGGCAATACAAGCGCTGCTATGCGACCTTAATTCCAATGATCCAGAATATCAAGCCAGACGTGCGCAGATAATAAACACTTCGGGTGGTGAAATGTATGTTTTTGATCCGCAAGAGCCGAAAGATAGAATAGTGCGAAGCATTCAGATTATGGGGCGTCTGACTCAAAGCTCGGGTTTCGTAAAATTAAAAAAAGTTGCTCGAATGAAGTCATAGGATTTCAGTATTCACCGTAAGCACGGTTTAAGCGGCTTTAAGGATTGCTTCAATCACACGCTGTCCGGCTAACGGCGGTACTGCATTGCCAGCCATGTGCATGGTAAGCCGGTGATTTTGTGGGCGCAGAATGTCGGCCGGAAACGACATGGCGGCCAGAGCCTCGGTGGCGCTGAGCATCCGCATGTTGTCGCCATCGACCAGGGCCCAGCGGTCCAGGGTAGTGATAGTGCCGATCGGCCGGTTGATGTCGCGACCGGTGGTGCCGGAGCCTTTGCCGTAGTAGGGCATGATGAACCGGTCCCCGAAGCGCTGGCGCCCGTTGCGCACCCGGTCGAGCGTGGCCTGGGCCCGGCCTGGTTTCTCGATCTGTGACCAGCGGCCGGCGTCGAAGTCGAGGAAGCTGCTTGCCGGTACATGCCGCTCCTGCGGTAACTGCAGCATCAGCGGGGCCTTGCTGCGCGTCAGGACCATGAACAGGCGCACCCGGTGCTGCGGAACGCCGAGGTCCGCGCAGTCCACGATGTGTGGCGCACACTGGTAGCCCATAGCTTGGATGGCCTGCAGCCAAGCGGGGTAGAGCAGCCAGTCGGTGAACTCCGGAACGTTCTCGATCACTGCCGCCTGTGGCCGGTGGAACTCAAGGGCCGATACTGGCGCCCAGGCCGTCGACCGCGAAGCGTCATGCTCAGGGTTGCCCGACCTCTTACCGCGGGCCTTGGCGTGCCCTTGGCAGCAGGGCGAGGCAAGCAAGATGTCGTGCGCAGGTACCTGTTCCCAGCGTGCCTGGTGTAGGTCCTGGCAAACGTGCTGCGTGTCGGGGTGGTTGGCGCTGTGCCATTCAACGGCCACCGGCCAGTGGTTTGCCGCCCAGAGAACCTGGACGCCTGCGGCGCGCGCGCCGGTGCTCCATCCGCCGAGCCCGGCGAATAGGTCGATTGCTGTCGGCATGGGCTACCTCTAGTAAATTTGTTGTGAGATGATTTTCTATCAAGAGATGACAGTTACGGAGATGGCCTTGCGTAAATTTGCAGAACGTTTTAGTTCAAGTCTTTTGGATCTGTCGCCGTTGGTCATAGTTGTTTGTGCTGGGATTGCTATTTACTACTATCGAAGCAAGTTTGACGGAGGGTTTTCCGGTAGTGCGAATGATTGGTCGGCGTTCGGCAGTTATGTGGGCGGCGTATTCGGACCGCTAGTGTCTTTCGTTACATTAATGGCCGTCTTGAAAACGGTATACCTGCAGCGAGATATGCTTGATGCCCAGAAGGTTGAGTTTGATCGTATAACTGCGCGTCACGATAATACTAACCAGTCACAGCAACTGCAGATTGAACGCGCCGAAATTGCGGCTAAAAGGGTTCAGATTTCTTCAGCTATCGACTCAGCGATAAGGTTGATAGAGATGCGTTTATCAATGTTTCAGCATTTGTATGCCACTCAAAATGAGTTAGTTCTAAAGTATGAGCAGGCTGTCGCGCTCGCTGGCACAAACCTAGATGAGAGAGAGCTAGAATTTGCAAGGCATCGTAGGGGGGCATCTGCAAGCGCGGCTTATTTATTGTCGGAGCTTGCGCTTGAGATTAACGGATTAGACTTCGATGAAGTTAATCAGGTCAGGCAATTCGTTAGCGAGCGAATAAAAAAAATTGACGTGAAGGTTGGGTATAATCCAAGCACCTTCTTTGTGATTTACTAATCTTGATTGGGCGGCCGTACTGGCTTTCCGTCGGTTCTGATTTTTAACTTACGGCGCCAGCGACTGCGGAGAAGTTAGTGACCTCCCTTTCCTCGAGCGTGACGACTTTAGGGATGGTAGCCGTTTTGCTCACGTTTATATCTAGGTGCGACTGGCGCTGGCCAAGTTTTGAGACTCATCGGAGAGCTTAGTGATGCTTAGCGCAGCTGAAGATCTGGGCTGGATTTCAGACTTTTATGGGTACATCGACGACGGCTGCGTGAAAGAGGCGTTCGCGCTGCTGATTGGCACCTTTGCCTGCCTGGAGGGAATCACCTGCGGTCGTAAGTTTCAGGGCGATGTGCGATCAGTAGGCATCGATGTCGATGGTGAGTGTTGGTACGCAATGATGGTCGCCAAGCAATGGCTGACATTCCAGTGGCGACCGACGGTTACTAGGACAAAACGGTACCGCTCGGCTCATCTGCGATCTCAATTCCCGGACAGTTTCACCGATACCGCGCAGGCCGATCACTGGTCGGTCAAGATCACATCGCTCGATGACGCTTTACGGCTGCTGCTGATCCTGGATCTCGAGTCGCTGTAGCGGATAGGCGAACTATAGAGGCTCTATAGTTGGCTTTAAACCAGAGCTGGCGGGCAGCGCCGTGCTTGGATTAGTGAAGTGATATGCTTCGCCGCTTACCAAACAAGGAGAGTGGTAATGGGATGGAAGAGAAAGCTGGTAGCGTTGAGGCAGAAGTTCACCCGCCGGCAGCGTCTAGTTGTGGGTGGCGCCGCTTTTGTGGTCGCCCAGGTAGGCTCTTTCTCGTACCCGAGCCAACACTGGCTTTACCTTCTGATCTTCGGGGTCATCGTCTTCAGCAGCGCCTGGTCACCTGAGGTATACCGGAAGGGTTGATACGTTGACGGGCAGCGCCGGAGCGTCAGGCAGAGTAGAGGCGATCGAAGTCGTTGGCCGGCATCTTGGGTTTGGCGCGGAACTCCTTGAGTGCTGCCTTGTAGCTCGCCTTGGCTTCCTTCATGGTCGGAGCCCACTCGCCGGCAACCTCGAGCGTTTCGTATGGTGACCATCTCGCGAAGTTATAGTGGCGTCGGTATTGCCGGTATGCGCTCCCGCGGGGGTAGCGCACCATCCGGTACTCCCGAGCACCCCACTCGCCGCGCTGCTGGTACTGCGGCATGTTGATGCCGAGGAAGTGGGCGAACCCGTCGTAGCACTCGCACTCGTCGAGGTAGGCGTCGAACTTGGTGCGCTTGGCCGGTGGAGGGGGCGGTGGCAGCTTGTCCAGGGCGAACTGCTTGCCCTCGTCCGTGGCGCGATACACCACCTCGTCCTCGGAGCAGAAGGCCGGGGCCTTGCCGCGAGTCATCAGGCCGGCGGCCACCAGAACATCCAGATTGTTTGAATCGTCGTAGCCGGGGCTGGTGAGGAAGTGGTTGCGGGTGATGCTGCGGCGGCCCGAGCGCTTGGCGCACAGGCCCAGGGTGTGCCAGAGCAGGCCGAGCTGCTTCTCGGTGGCTTCGATCATGGCTTTCTCCATGCATGCGCCGCCCTCCGTGCTGATGGCGGCATGGTGGCAATTTGGGGTGGGATGGGGTATGAAAGCGCTCGATGTAATTCATAGATAACTTGGAGTTACGATGAGCTGGTTTGAAATTTCGCTGAAAGAATTTAGGGGAGCGTATACCCCTCTTTCTCCGATCAATGAAGAGGTCCAGAGGTATTCTTTTTTTTCAAGGTCTATTTCCGATTTTGATGCTTTGACTTATGTTTATTTACTAATTGGTATTATTTTTGCTGGGTTAGTGCTGTTTGCGTTATTCAGACGGGTTGGTGGAGAGGTAAAAGGTTTCTCTAGAATCATTTTCCTGTTGTGTGCTGTGATCTCGTTGTATGGGCTATATGTGCTAACGTTGCTGTGGAACGTTCCGGTTGGAGGGATCCCGGAAAAGCTTAGGGACGGTGCATTTGGTGATAGCTTTGGAACGCTAAATACACTTTTTTCTGGGTTGGCTTTTTCTGGGGTTCTAATTACTTTATTGATACAGAAAATAGATCTCAGCGAGGCAAGAACGCAGAGTTCTAGGCAGCAGTCGGAATCGCAATTTTATAATCTTTTAAATCTGCAGCAGCAAGTTATCCAAGGATTCGATATTCACTTGGAGTCAGGTAGGGCGACCCCAAAGACTTTGCTTGGTAGGGACTGTTTTAGGTACTGGAGAGGGAAGCTAAAAAGGCGCTATAACCCTAAGAGGTTTGAGGGTCGAGAAAACGGAACTGCTCAAATGGCTGCGTATGACTCAGTGCTTCAAGCTCATTTGGGTGATTTGGGTCTTTATTTTAGAAGTTTGTATGCGGTTTTTAGGTATATAGAGACAACGGCGATAGAAGATCGTAAGCATTTTGCGCTTGTGGTTCGATCTCTACTATCTGACTATGAGCTGATTTTTCTATTTTATAACTGTTTAAGTGATAAGGGTTCGAAGTTTAAAGTCTATGCGGAAAAATATGCTTTGTTCGATAACCTTGATGTTGGGCTTCTGCTTTCTGTAGATGATGTTGCGCTTATGTCTGTTGAGGCTTTTGGTGAGAATGAAGAGGCTCTAAATATTAAGTCTATATTTTCCCGGTAGAGCAATTTCATCCCCTGGATCTTGCTGAATCATCAGCATGCTCTTCCGGTCGAACGCCAGCGCCAGCCGCGGCGAAATGCTGATCTCATGCCGCGGCGGGGTAAGAAACTTCGCCGCGTGCAGTCGGCCCAGGGCGTGGATGCCGTGAATCAGCGCCTCGATCATCTGGCTATAGGTGGCGTCCGCCCATCCGCATAATGCCCTCAGGTGCTGGCCGGTTCGCTTCCTGGCTGATAGCCGCAGCGGCTCGGTCCGCACCACAGACCGATGTCGCTGTACTTGGCGGCGAAGGCTTCGGCCTTGTCGGCACGCTCATTGGCGGCCTTGACCTGCTTGTCCAGGTCGGTGCGCAGGCGCTCGGTGCGGCGACTGATGACCTCGTCCAGCTTGCCCTCGGCGATCAGTTTGGTTTCTTCGTCCTGGCCGGCCTTGGCCAGCAGGCCCTTCACCGCTTCGATATCCAGGCCGTCGAACTGACCTTTCAGTTTGTCCAGCTCGCCGCCCGGCTGTCCGTCGCGGTAGGTGTCGTAGCAGTGGTTGAAGCCCTTCGGGGTCCCGATCCGCAGCGCATGCCCGCCCTTTCTCGACTCCCCGGTCTGGGGGATCGTGTACTGGCAGGTCGAGAGCATTGGCCTGAGCACTTCTTCCCAGGCTGCCCACGGGCAGTCCGCCCATTCGTCCACCAGGACGAAGAACAGGCCAGAGCCCCGCAGGTTGTCGTAATTGTCCAGGCCGACCACACGCATGATGTGGCCAGACTTCAGGGTGATCGAGCACTCGGTCTCGTTCGGTCGAGCTGCGCGCCAGGCTTCTGGGATGGCCTGCTTCAGCCGGCGCCAGAAGACCCGCTTGGCCTGCTTGAACGTCGGCGCGCCATACCAGATCTCATCCTCGACGCTCACGCCCCACTCCGCAGCCAGCCGGGCCGCGCGGCGCATCTCAGCCTTGCCGAGGAAGGTCTTGCCGAATCGCCGGCCACACACCGCATCACGGAAGCGTGCCTCAGGCTGGAAGCCCCAGACGTAGATGTTCGCCTGCTTCGGCGTCAGCTTCACCGGCTGGTCATAGGTACGGGGTAGTCGGGACACCTTCGTCTGGCTCCAGCTTGTACTCAGCAACGGCGTGCTGCTGGTCCGCCTGGGAGCCCAGGGGCTTGTCGGGTTCTAGCTTGCGGTTTACGTACATGTCGCCGCACTCCCTGGCAGCCTGCTCGTACAGCTGGGCGGTCAGCGCAAGGTTGCGCATGCTCTCGGCTTTCTCAGCCATGCGGCCAAGGCCACGAAGGCGGAAGGCTCGGTTGGCAATGGGGATCTCAGCCGTTTCTTCACGGAAGCGCTGGCGGGTATCCTCAAAGAGGGTTCGCCACTTCGCCGACAGTCCCTTCCCGACGTACTTGGTGGGATCGTAAGTCGCAACCTGTTGGCGGGTGACGACGACATCGAACTCCTGCTTTACCGCATCGGCAACCTGGGTTGGCGTGTCAAAGCAGGCAAGGCCTTGCACTATGAAGGCTTTCACCTCGTCTTTGAGTGCAGCCATGGGTTGTCATCCGTAAAGGTCCGGTAAAACTACGCGACCCGACTGAGACAGGTTCCGCAGGCCCTCGCAATGTTGATCTTGGCCACCTCAGGCGGCCGGCTTGCAGCTTCGATCAGCTGCTGTACGTCGTGCCCGGCACCGTAGCGGCGAACCACGCCGACGAACTCCTCCACATCGTGCCCACGCAGCGTCAGGCTGGGCAGCCCGTCCTGGGTGAACTTGGGCGCGCCGTACTGATCGAGCTTCTGGGCAATGTGGTACAGCTCATGTTCGATGAGGGCGCAGAACTCGGTGTCGGAGCACTGGGAGCAGTAATCCGCAGCCAGGGTGATGACGAAGCCCGGCACCTCGCCGAACCAGTCGATCATCTGTTGCTCTTGCCGAGCCTTCTGCCATCCGCCCGCGCGGAACATCAGCTGCTCGGCCTGGCCAAGAACAACCCGCCCCTGCTTGGCGAACCCGGACGAAGCCCAAAGCACGCCAATGTTGGCGTCCATCAGGTGGGCGTGTTCAGGGTTATGGATGCTGCCGGTGTCGGCAAGAATCTCGGCCTTAAGCCAATCCCATATTTCAGGGGCAGGAGCCAAGCGGATACCGAAGTCGGATAGCTCGGACAGTTGAAGCAGTGACGATGGAGGATACGGCCTATCCATAGGTCACCTTGTGTTTGAAATGATGTTGCGGTGCCGGGACGGCAGCAGTCTATTCAGTGCAGGAGGGAGTACTAAGCCGAAAGGCGATTGGCTCAACGCAAGCTATGCATGGTGATTGCCCCATCTGGCTGCCATGCGGCATTCCATTTCAAGCGTTCGCACGAGAGGCCGACCCGATTAGCTCTTATCATCATGCACAGTGACCCTCACTCCCGTAGCAACGATCTCATACTCCGTTTCGGAGATCTTGTTCACGGCACCACCCATTTGCATTTCGAAATGCTTCAAGCCTTCATGTCGAACCATTCCGCTCGAAGAGCGCTCGACCGTCTCGTCTTGGTAGATGTAGATGACGTACTCGACATTATCCGTGCCAAGCCCAACTATTCTTCCAACATATTTATCTGCCATGTCCGGACTCCTTGCGTGAAGCCTCAAGGTAGCCGGTGCCAACAGATCAATCCACTGCATTGGAGTGTTAATCATGAATATGATGCTGGTCTGAGCGTGAGCACGCTCATGCAGCAAGGGGCGACCCGGCCCGGTAGGCTCGTTCCATCGCCTCCCAGTCGGGTTGCTTCGTTGTCATGGGATACCTACTTAAACCAGCCGGTCGCTTCTACACCACAGCAGCGGCAGTGAACCGCGCCGCTGGCTTGACCTGGCTTGCGCATGATGAAGAATGTTTCGCTACCGCAGTTGCAGTGGAATGCCTCATCACCTGGCTGCGGGCCGAATGGATACTTGAACGCGCCGCGATGGGTGCCGCACTCCGGACACTCCAGTTGCGTGGCGCCTACCGGAGCAGTCGCTATCCATTCATGCCGACAGTTTGCGCAAATGCACTCGCCGGAGGCATGCGGCTCTTCGCGATCTCGCGGCTTCAGCTCAACCACATTCATTCGGCCACCATCTTGTGGGCTTCGGCGTGAGCGTGGCCGTGCAACAGGCCGACCAGCAGCCCCTGAGGAAGGCCGGCTGCCTTGGCGGCATCAATCGCCTTCACCAAGGCCGCATCGAACTCGGCCACCGCGTGGACGATATCCAAGCTTACCGGCAGCTCATGGCGAATTCGTGTGACGTTGCTCATGGCTACTCCCGCGCCACGAAACGGCGCATCTCTATTTTGTAGCGCGGATCAATCAGCCTTGCGGGCCGGCAGCTTGAAGTCAGTGACGCGGTCGGCAATGTTGCGCACCTTCTCCACACCCAAGAAGCCGACCCATCCACCTACAAACGTGGACATGCTCTGCGGCAGACCGAAGAACTCCAGGCCGCTGATGATCGTCAGGGTCAGGCCGCCACATATTGCACCCTCGACCAACATCTGGCGACGGGTGCCACCTCCGTAGGTGATTCGCAGGACAGCCATGGCGCAGGAAAGGCCTGCCGCGTACAGGAGGGGCGAATGCTGGCTCAACCACGCAAGAGCAATCGCCCAGGTGTCTGGTTTGTCTGGCATGTTGGACATACTCGATATCCCCTGAGGGGCGACAAGAAGAAAAGGCCCGCTGAGGCCCTATTCAGGGACCGGGCAAACGTGCGGAGCAGCACATAACGAAAAACCCCGGAAGTTCCGAGGCTTAGAATGGTAAGCGTACATCCGTTGATCTGATGGGAAGACAATTCGCCTGAACAAAAAACCGCCCGAAGGCGGCTAGCTAGTGATTTATTAGCGCTTTCCCAATTTATTGGGCGCTTCAATCAGCTCAAATGTTCTACTTCACGACTTTCGCGGATCATTTTTGACATCTTTCTCAGCGACCTTGTCGTGCCGACTATAGAGCTCTGCCTTTGAAGCCCGCTCGGTGTTGGCACCCTTACTTCCCTCCGCCCTTGGGCCTTGGGGAGATGTATTTTCGCCAGAACTTCTTTCACCCTGGTGCGATGTTTTATCTGTCATATAAACCTCTGATGAGCCCGGTTATCCGAGCTCAAATAAATGAATTACTCAGCGAGTGATCCATCATGTGTACGCATCTGCCTCCGGTCACTCTCCGGACCTTTATCAAGGCCTGGCTTGTCATCATCTGGGGTGTAGCCTAGAGGGTAACCAGCTTCGAGGAGCGTATGTGGCGAAAGAGCCGTACTTGGTTGGGTGCCTCTACCAACGGCGCCAAGGATAAGTCCAACCAGTCTGCTGACTACTGAACTTTTCCGTATTTGAAGCTTTTTGACGCTCAGGGGACTCAGACTCTTGTTCAGGCGTAGCGTCGGGATCTATATAATCGTCCCTATCCTCTGGGCTAGATTTGTCCAAACCCTCACGCTTTTCTGTACCTGCTTCAACTTCCGATTCAAGTCCCGGAGATCCATTTGGTTTGGTAATGTCACTAGACATAAGTACCTCTCAATAACTCAGAAAACCTGAGCTAAAGCGAGTATGCGCCCTAAGTCTGGCATAGGGTAAAATAACAGACCACCGGGACAATTAATAAGACCGGCGCAGTGCTGGGCCTCTTGAGGCCCTCTTCGGGCAATAAAAAACCCGACTCAGTGGTCGGGTTCTTTTGTGTCAATCCTCAACGTGCGCAGGAATGACAGGATGGACGCATAGTGGCTCATTGGCTCAGTCGCAGTCAAGCGACATTTGCTACCAAAAGGCCTTCATGATCGAGAATGTGCTGCGCCTCCACCAGCGCGGCATCTACTTCGCGCTCCAGAGCCTTGCGAATGTCGCGCCTCCAGCGTTCCTGAGTCTTAATCGGGTGCGGATCGTCGCTCCAGTTGTCCATCTCGTACCAGGCCGCAGGCAAAACGCTGGTACTCCGCTTGCCATCGACTCCAGGAAGCTTAGGCATCGCCCAGGTCAGGATGGCGCACTGGCGGAAGCGATCCGGGGCCGGCGAGCGATGGGTGCGCGTCAGCTCCTCGATGGCCGCATGCTTGCGGTCCACGTGGGTGGAGTACTTCGCCACCAGGTGGCGCCAGTGCGATGCGCTCAGGTTCTTGTGCAGCCGGCTGAAAGTTTACAAGGAGAATGGGCAGCTTCTGTTCGATACCGAGAAGATCACCTACGGGCTACTGAAGAGCGGTTACCTCTCGTTTCAGCTCAGTTGGCCACGCCTCTACCATCGCTCTGCCCAGCTTCCGCCGAATGAAGGGAGTAGTTATTCAGAGTCAACGATTGCGGATGCAATCCACGGCTTTAGCGTGACGGGGGCCGTGGCGCCCATGGTATTCATCACGGGCTCGGGGATCTCTTGCGGCTCCTCAAAGTCGGGTGATACCACGACGTTCTACTTCATCGGGGCCAGCCCTTCCACGAAGTTCTATTACTTCGACACCATGCGCAACTCGCTAAGCGGCGCCGGCTTGAAGTGCTACGACGAATCCGGCGCGCTGACCTTCAACTCCCTGCAGTACCCGCTGAACATTGTGGACACGATCAGTGCTCCGGCGCCGCCCACGCCTACGGTATGGAATGGCATAAAGATGTACGGCGTGCCCTTCGCGGGGGCCAGCATGTCCGCGACGCGCTTTATCAACAGCGGCCCTTACTACTGTGTAGCGCGTGTGTTCATCGCGGTTGGCTCTGGAGAGTTTGCGGCCAGCACCACGTTCTCCAGGTCGTTTGGGCAGGGAATCATGGACAACATGTCATCGCCTGGAACGTCCGGCAATCCGTTCCCGGCATATGCGTCCATGCAGGCGCACATGGATGGTGCCTATGGCGCTGGCGGCGGGATCTACTTCATGGCCTGCGATGCCGCCCGTACGACGATGCTGTACAGCACGACAGCGGCCAATAGCTACTTCGACATTCCAACAGATCGATACCCGCAGGCGCTCGTCATCAAGACGGACGACCTCCCATTCCCATTTAATTAATCGGAGCATCCTATGCCCTGGTACAGGACAGGCACGGTCGCGATTACGGCTGGCCAAACAACGGTGACCGGCACCGGCACCAACTTTTCCGCAAACGCCCGAGTGGGTGATGCATTTCAGGGGCCTGATGGGCGCTGGTACGAGGTCACAAACATCACCAGCGCCACAGTCTTGACCATCCTGCCGGCATACCAGGGGAGCGCGGTTGCTGCTGGGGCCTATGGGCTGGCGCCGATGCAAGGTTATGTAAAGGAATCGGCTGATCGGCTGCGACAGCTGGTTGATCAGTTCGGCTCGGTCATTGCGGGGCTTGGCGCCGTCTCGACCGAGAACGTCGTGCCGGTCGCAAAAGGGGGCACTGGCGGGACTACTCAGTCTGCCGCTCGCAGCGGCATCGGTGCGCTAGGTGCTGGGGATTGGGGGATTGGCGGGGCCGCTCTGGCCGCCCCTGGCGCTATAAGCGCGCTAAGTGCAACCCAATTCTTCTCAACAAGTGCGGCGGCCACCGATGCACCGATTGGGGCAGGGACGTCAACCGGCCAGGGCTACGGCGTTCGCATCCAGCATGCGAATGCCTCGTTTGGGTTTGAGGACTGGACCCAGCTGGTCACCAACCGCAGATTCTTCCGCGTAAAAGCGTCGGGAACTTATCAACCTTGGGTGGAGCTGTATCACACCGGCAACACGACACGTGGCTCAGGCGGCGCCCTTTCGGCGGCCTCTCCAATTGTACGCATCGCTGATGTCTCCTTGACTGAACGGCGGGACCTTCAGGAACAAGCCTTTGAGCCGGCTGGCGTCTGGGGTGTCGCCAACGATGAAGCGCGAGGTGTTGAAGTCGTCCGGCTTGATGTGGGCGTCTATCAGGTCAGCGGCAGTCTTGGCCTGGCGTCTGAGGGCTGGCGAACGCAAGACCCTTGTTCTCCGGATGGTGGACGCGCCCTTGGCGTGACAACCAGCGAGCAGACTGAGGATGGCGTTGTGACCATCCGGCTGTTCAAGCAGCGCTGGACGCTGTCTGAGGATGGCGAGATGGTCCCTGGGTTAGGCGCTCCAATGGATGTCCCGCTGAACAGCTGGATTGATGTTCGTCTCGACATGCCAGAGTCCGAGGCCCCACCAGAGCTACCGCCAATCAACGAATAGCAGCCCGCCAATGAGCGGGCATTTTTTTGCCTGGAGAAACCATGGCCAGACTCACCGAAGCCCAGGCCGGAGGCGCGAACGTGCTCCGGTTTCTGGATCTGATCGCCTTCTCTGAAGGCACCTCGACCGTCAAGGGGAGCGACGACGGGTACAACGTTCTATATGGAGGTGGCCTGTTCCAAGGTTGTGCCGATCACCCGCGACGCAAGCTGACATTCCCCATCAATGGAAAGCCCGTGACCAGCACGGCAGCAGGCCGGTACCAGCTGCTCGAGCGTTACTGGGATGCGTACCGGGTCAGTCTTCGTCTGGCGGGCGGATTTACGCCGGAGAACCAAGACCGCATCGCGCTGCAGCAGATTCGGGAGCGCAAGGCGCTGGACGACATCAAGGCCGGCCGCATTCAGCAGGCCATCGCCAAGTGCTCCAACATCTGGGCCAGTTTCCCGGGCAACACTTATGGGCAGAACCCGCACCGCCTGGAAAAGCTGCTGGCTCAGTGGCAGAAGCTCGGCGGGGTGCTGCCGTGAGTTGGCTCGGTGCGGTACCGGCCTGGTGCTGGTGGCTGATTGCTCTGGTGCTGGTCGCCGGCGGCCAGCAGTACCGGGTGGTAGTGGCGCAGGGTGATACCGCGACGGCCCGCAGCGAGCTGTCCGAATACCGGCTGCAGGTGTCCGAGCGCGATCGGCGCGCAGCCGCCCAGGCCAGAGCTGAAGAACAACGCCGCCAAGCCGTGGCGGACGAGGAGGGTGAGAGTGCACGCAAGAAACTGGAACTGGCCCAAGGCCGCTCCGCTGGCGCTGAGTCTGCTGCTGACGGGCTGCGCGGGGAAATCGCCAGACTGCGGGACGGCCACCGAGCCACCTGCGACGCCATCGCTACCCAGCAGCGCCGGGCAGGAACCTCTGCCGTCGTGGTGCTCGGGGGATTGCTTGAGGACGCTGACCGAATGGCGGGAGACCTCGCGACGGCGCTTGAGCGAAGTAGAATAGCCGGGTTGGCCTGTGAGGCGGTGGTTGACCGTATGAAGGTTCCGTAGCGCTGCCTATAATGATCCGTCTATCGGTACGGAGAAGGCCAATGGACAAGCGCACCTTCATTGGGCTGGTGGAGGCCGGTGAGCCACTGATCCAACAGGCCATCGATGCCATGCGGGAATACCACCAAGCCCAGGACTGCAACGCGCCGCCTGAAGAGGTCGAGCGCCTACGCCTATTGGCGGATTCGCTATACCAAGCGGTTATCGATTACCAGTTAATCCAAGCAGGGCGGGCACCGGCTACCATTCAGTGATGGCCCCTCAGGATGGAACCCCGATGAAATGTAAGCCGCCGATCCTTTACCCTGACCATCCCATGTACACCGACGCCGTAGAGGCATTGAAGCGTTACCATGAGGCGCAGGCTTCGGATGTGCCGGCGGAAGAGGTGGAGCGTCTGCGGATGATTGCCGAGTCGCAGTTCCAGGCGGTCACCGACTACCAGCTCAAAGCGTTAGGCGGCCCTGCTGGCCAGGTTCACTAATCGGCGCGATTAGATCGGCGCCTTGGTTGCGCACATTGCCAACGGCCGTGCTGACTCGGTACCACTCGAAGGCCTCGGCCGGCTCGCCCAGGTTGAGCACCAGTTGTTCTGCGTGCTCGCTCGGCATTCCTGTCGCGATCCACTCGTACGCCAGCTCTGGCGACAACACGACAGGCCGGCGGTCGTGAACATCGACCATGCCACCCTGGGCGTCGGCGGTGATGATAACGAACCCGTCATGCTCGCCGCCGGTGAATTGGCCGATTGACGCGCATAGGGCAGGGTACCCATCCCGGCGCCGGATGTAGTACGGCTGCTTCTTCGGCCCACCCTCATCAACCCATTCGTACCAGCCGTCGATGGGTGTGATGGCCCGGTGCGGCCAGATCGCTCGGAAGAATGGGCCGTGCGCCACCTTTTCGACCCTGGCGTTGATCGGAGCAGCACGGTCGGTAGCCCAATGCGGCCGCCACCCCCATCTCACCAGGTCCGCCCGCGGGCCTGGATCATCCACCCGCAGCACTGCTACCGGCGTTGTTGGCGCGACGTTATACCGGCCAAGCGGCTGGTCGCCGACGTTGTTATTCCAGGCCTCTGGCAGGCTCAGGGTTTCAACGAAGTCGTGAATGCCACGGTACTGGCTCAACCTTCCACACATACGCCCTCCTACCGGAACCTGAAGGATAGCCGCTGGCTGGTAGTAGTGCCGAACTGGCTTTCGTGCTCAAACACTGTATCAATATACAGTGTCGGTGCAGTATGTATTTCCTCCTCGTTCGCCGCCGCGTGAATGGCGTGGCCATCCCTTCCGATCAGCTCAGGAAGATCCAGCCCTTGCGGGCCGACATCCACATCGGTGACCACCACAGTGAGCCGCTGGGCCGGGTTTCGACCCAGGCGTGGGTGTTCAACCCGTCGCCCGGGCCCGACATCATCCCCCGGTTGCACGACGCCAAGCTCAACGGCATGGCCCAACTCGGTCTCAACATCAACGGGGTTGAGGAACTCGACGGCGCCCTTTACGCCCAGTCATGGTGGTGCAGGGCGGTGGGCGATTATGGCAACTGAGCTTCCGCAGGCCTGGTTGGCCGAGCTGTACGACCAGGTTGCCCTGGTGGCTGATCCTGATGGGCGTGCGGCAGTGCTCGATGAGATGGCCTATGCCGCACGCCGGCGCCAAGAGGTCGATGACGGCGATCTGGTCGACATGCTGGATCTGGTCGAGTCAGCCAGGCTGTGGGCGCTTGATGAGTCTGAAATTGAACGGGGTTGAATTAGTTCGGCAGAACGCCGGAGGAGGGTGAGCGATACCAATTTTGATACCAATCACTGAGTTTTGCGGGGGGCAGAAGGGGTATTTGGCCCAGCAAAATCAACCGATAAGCACCGCCGAACACCCACTAAATACTGCATGGTGATGTTGGCGGTAGAAATCAAGTGCTTTTCCTGCGGGGGTTCCAGAGGTGTATTTAGGCCATCTCGTCAGTCTTGGGCCAATTTTGGGCCAATTCGACTCGGGGCGGCAGCTTCTCCAGCTCCCTCCAGTCCGAGGAGGAGCTGATCCATTTCGCGTAGGTAGAGAGCAACATCTCGACGCTGTGGCCAAGCTGGCTCGCGATGAACGCGGGGTTCATCCCAGGCATCAGGCATAGGGTGGCGTAGGTGTGGCGGGTGTCGTACTGACGGCGTTCACGGATGTTCAGCGCCTTGAGCGCCGATTTGAAGTGGCGGATTGTAACACTTGGTTCGTTGATCCACAGCCCACCTTTGCTCGGCTGGAACAGAAATGGGCGGATCGGGTGCGCTGGCTTGGGATGCCATGCGCCGGAGAGTTGCCATCCTCTGGGCCTGCTGGATGGCATTCAGCGCGCTCGTTGAGCAGCGCTGATCTGCGAATACTTCTAAGCGTCGCATAGAGGCGCGAGATATCATCGTCAGCGCTTTACTCAGGATGATCACTACTAGCTGAAGGGATTGCTTACATGGAAAGAAGCTATTTCGTAACGATGCTTGCACTGATTCTTCATCAAATAGATGCCGCGTATTGGCACGAATGGGAGATGTTTTTCCTACCTGGCGGGGTACAGGGCTTCCTCCTGTTCAATATCTTGGCAATACCAGTGTTGCTGGTTGGTTATCGAAGCGTGTTGCTGGGTACGGTTAACGCGGTGTTTTTCGCCAAAGTTTGTACCGGCCTAGGCCTGATCACGTTCCTTATCCATGCCGGCTTCGGATTGGCTGGATATCACCAGTTTCACCTGCCTGCTTCGATCTCCATCCTCATTCTGTGCTTGGTCAGCTCTGTATGGCTGATGGCAGGGATACGATCCTCATCGCAATGATCGCAGGCGCCGCGCTTACGATCCTGCATCGCTGCGCATTTAAATAACACGCCGGTGCAGCCTGCGATGGGGAGCAGGGCATCGGGCAGTTAACGTCAGGCTGACATGATGCTGGTTGTTCGGGCTACTAAGCGGCCACCGATGGGTAGTAGCAGCTCAGCGCGTCGATGCAGCACACGGTGAATGGCAGCGAGTAGCACTTCTGCTTAGGACCAATAAACTCACGGCGCCAGCGGTCCGCCAAGTCGTTCTCAACGCTTGCAGCCAACTGACAGTGGGTCACTTCGGCGGCAACCTTGTTTATCCAGCGGTTCACTACAGCCCATACGTTCATCTTCGTTCCTCCAGTAGATTCTTCGTAAGCGCTCCATAAACCCCACATTCAAAGCACTTACCTGATCCCTGATGCTGTGCTCCCGATTTCTTTCTGGAGCTCGCCGGCCATGATGCGACCCGACGGCAAAGTCGAAAAAGTGTACCTCTACCCCAAGCCTGTCGACTTTCGAAAATCCATCGATGGCCTGGCCGCGCTGGTCGAACTCGATATCAAGGTGGCGGTGTTCGACCCGGTGCTTTTCGTCTTCCTCAACAAGTCGCGCAACCGCGTGAAGATCCTGTATTGGGAGCGCAACGGCTTCTGCCTCTGGAACACCTGCCGCTGGCGTCCTCAGTGGAGGACTACGAAGCGCTGCTGCCATGGAATTGCACGCCTAAAATACATAGCTAAGTGCTCTACCCATCGTGGGTCAGGTGGGGCCTACGAAGCGTTTGAAGAACAAGAGAGGAGTAACCATGGACTACGACGATAGATTGATTGAAGACGCAGTGCTTGCCCTGTTGGCAGCTTATAGCTCCGACAAAGGTAACGCGTGGAAAGGATTCGACTTCGAGATTATGAATCGACTGCATGAACAGGGTTTCATCAGTGATCCAGTTAACCGAAACAAATCCATCTGGTTGACGACGGAGGGACTGGAGCGAGGCCGGCAGCTAGCAGACCAATTGTTCGGGTTAAAGACTCAAGCGGGGCAGATGCCCGACTCGAATACCTGATTTTCCCGCCCTTCATGTAACGGGTGGGGTTTATGGATCGCTTACGAACTTCCTTACAGGAGCGACGGCGCGAGGACGAGCGCCGTCGCCACATCTGGGGAACTCGGTGCAGAGCTGGAGTTTGAGGCTTATAGCGAAACCATCTGGCTTTGCACCGCTATCCGTGGAACCTGGACCTTTACATGGCGGCAGGCGGAGAGGACACAAGAATCCCAACTCTTGTGTTTCTCTCCACAATTGTCACTATTACGAGATCCGGCTTGTACGCTTCAACAAGCTCAGCGATCACCTTTGGGTTAGACCACTGATGATGTAGCTGTAGAGTTTCAGTGAACGTTGCGGCCATGAATGGGGACATCGCAGATCCAAAAGAGTCTCTTAGCCACAGAACACGCTTATGGTTGAGAGCTCTTTCGGATCGAACTAGAAGGGGCTTCTCTGGGGCGTTGACTTGAATGTTGTCGCCGGAATAAACCAGTTTCATACTTTTGAAATCGAACTGACTCACTGGCATTTTACGAATTGAGGAATCCGCCAGCTCTAGCTCAGTGTCTTTAACGTAAGGACGTATCCGTTGGAATGTCGAAAGATCTCCACCAATTCTTGGTCTAGACTTTACCGCTTTCGGATCTGGAGAAGCTGGAGTCGTGATTTCTGGATGGTCCAATGCCAGTCGTTTTGCTAGTGCATCGAACGAGATCCAGGCCCCAAGTACGTTCCAATGCGTGTCTGTCATGTAGTACAGAGGTACATCGGTAGAGGCTTTCATTTCCAGTAGCTCTTTACGCGGGTATACGAAAATCTCAGGTGATCTCCGAGTGAACTCCTGAGGTATGCTATCTTTCGAAAATACTGCCCAGTTAGGCAGGTTCTCAGGATAAATCGTTGATTTGTCTGGGCCGACCAATACATAGTAAGAGCTGACCCCATGTGACGAATACCACTTTCGCCATTCCTTCGAGTTCTCGTCTATCTTACCAATAGTCGAAATGTCGCGAACCCTGATGCCGTCTCTCTTAATGGTTAGGGTCTTCTCGAATGAATCGCCAAGGAACATCCATCCGTTTTTGCCTAATACAACTTTTTCGGGGCTGATGGATATTCCTATGGCATGTAAAGCTCTGCCAGTATAGGAGAGAGCAAAATCCATGTTGTATGCCATTGATTTCCAGTCCCCCCACTTTTCTGGTAGTTCCTTTTTTGAACTAATTGTACTGTATAGGTTTGCGACTGGGGCTATCGCCAACGCGGCAATAGAAATGAAGATGAATGCATGTACTTTCTTTTTCATTTCCGTTGCCGTTAGAAGTTAAAGTAGAGGAAAACAGTGCTTGTTGATTGCACTGTAGAGTACATGGCAACGCTGAATAGCCCAGACATCCAGACTATTTTTGCAGCGCCAGCCTTGCCAGTCGTCGTGATCTCGAATGAGTTTCTCTGTGCAATTATCACAAAGGCCGCAGCGATCAACGCGTAGCACAATGCATTGGCAGCTATACCGATAGGAAGAACATCCATAAGCTTGTCGGAGCCGACCCCCGCCCAGGCCAAGTTGGAGGTCGGCACATCAGCCACGGTTGCCGCAGTAATCGATTTAAAATTCACCATACCGCTTAGAATCGTCATGGCATCATCCAGCGAGGTGGCTCGGAAGAATACCCATGTCACATTAACGAACAGGAAGGTGACGAGCCAGGCCAAGGGACTTGGCATCGACATTCCCATCTGCTTCCACAGGCGGTGAATGACTAGCGCGCCGCCATGCAGTGCTCCCCAAATTACAAACATCCAGCTTGCGCCATGCCATAGCCCGCCTAGAACGAAGGTGGCCATAAGGTTGAAGTAAATGCGAGCTGACGAGCACCGATTGCCACCAAGCGGTATGTAGAGGTAGTCGCGGAGATACCGGCTCAGGGTCATGTGCCAGCGGCGCCAGAAGTCCTGAATATCGAGCGATTTGTAAGGCGAATTGAAGTTGATAGGCAGCCAAATATTGAAAAGCAAAGCGGCGCCAATGGCCATGTCGCAATAGCCACTGAAGTCAAAGTACAGCTGGAAGGTGTATGACAGGCTCGTAGCCCAAGAAGTGAAGAAGTCGTGACTAGCACCGCTCGCAAACCCAGCATCTGCCCAAACGGCAAACGTGTCAGCGATCATCACCTTCTTGAAGAGGCCAATACTGAAAATGAACAGGCCCATCAAAATATGTCTGTAGCGTATGGTCAATGTCCACTTTGATTTGAACTGACCCATCATTTCCTTGTGATGAAGGATCGGGCCGGCGATGAGGTGAGGGAAGAATGTTACAAACAGGGCGTAGTTTACGAAGTCATACTCCTTGGCTTCGCCCTTGTAGCTGTCAACCAGAAATGCAATCTGAGTGAACGTGTAGAAGCTGATGCCGAGCGGAAGAATTATCTCTGTAAGAGAGTAGTTAGAGCCAGTTGCGGCATTTAGGTTGTCAATGAAGAAATTGGCATACTTAAAGTATCCTAGCAGGGCTATGTTTGCTGCAATGCTAAATGCCAGAATAGTCTTTCGCGATGTATGTAAACGTAGTCCTTTTGCGTGCGGGGAGATAGCACATCCAATTACGAAATTAAAGAATATAGAGGCTAGTAAAAGTGGAATGTAATCAATGCTCCAGTAGCCGTAGAAGAATATACTTGCCGCAACAAGCCAAAGCTTTCCGGCTGGAACTAGCCGTAGCTTGTTTAATCCAAAGTAAACAAAAAATACTATTGGCAGGTAAGCCAATATAAATGCTGTAGAGCTGAATATCATCTTGTCGTCCTGATCTGTCCCTGGAATTCCAGAATGATCCCGATTGGCCCGTATGTGTCTTTTGTTTTTATCTGCTCAGCTTATGCAAAGCGTTCAAAACGGCCGAGATTCTACCTGAAATTTGATGGCATATGCCCATCGCCAAGCAATGTCTACTGCAGATCCTTCCCAAAGCCCCCCCGCACTCGGGAAATCTTTGCCTGGAGAAACCATGGCCGACTCACGGGCCCCAGTCCGGAGGCAAGAACGTGCTCCGCTTTCTTTACCTTATGGCATTTTTTGAAGGTACCTCCAGCGTCAAGGCAAGCGACGACGGATACAACGTTCACGGCAAGCCGGTGACCAGGCTCAGGGTTTCAACGAAGTCATGTATGCCACGGTACTGGCTGAGCCTTCCG
>RCUS01000624.1_pt1 | contig 22245 bp, 17 predicted proteins | sample 2166221 | NCBI WGS metagenome assembly RCUS01 (sample SAMN09932758, study PRJNA488358) | compost metagenome | isolation source: compost soil in cyclohexanecarboxylic | place: Germany: Experimental Botanical Garden | reverse complement strand
GGCAAATAATAGAAGGCCTTGATCAGATCCAGGTAATCCTTGCCGGTGAGCGGCGGGTTAGGACGTTTCCGCAGTTCGGAGATTTGAGTCAGCAGCCGGCGGACCTCATTGTACTGCCTGATCTGCAGACGCAGCTCCCCTTCGGTAATCACGTTCCCGGACAACTGTTCGAGATCGGCCTTGAAGCTCTGAATTTGGGAGCCATAGAAATCTCGCGAAGAGGGCTTGGCTTTGATGCGGGGAAGGGTATAAATGTCGGTTGGCGTAAAAAACTCGCCGATCGCCTCACCGACCGTCTTGATGCAATCGCAGGTGTAGAACGTGTACACTTTATCCAGCGATGTATAGAGCGGGTCTTTCTCCTTGAAAGCGCCGAGGATGCTCTTCGTGAAATCGCAAAATACGCTCTGCGTAATCTGTTCTCCGCTCGCCACCGTCTCGGTGTCGCCCGCTTTGAACAGCCGGATATGGGAGACGCCGGCAGCGCTGATCATCTCAAGCGGCGTATAGGAGCACAGATAGCCCACCTTCTTGTGATCGTCCTCCTGGACCGACAGCTGCTCCTGACGCTCCGCGATCCGGTTCTCGACGCCGGATAAATCGAGCCGGAACCCGTCTGATAGGGCCCCGCTGTCAGTTAAGGCTGCGCGCGAATCATTCAAGGCATGGATCGCCGCTCCCAAGGCTCCTGCAAAGATCGTGTCGATCTTCGCTTCAATCAGCGGGTGACCGGACAGGTCCTCCAGCGCTTTGCGCATACCGACGTTGTTCGAAACGCCGCCGGAGAAGATCAGGCCCGGCTCGATTCCAACACGCTTGAGCAGGTTGCGGACCCGCTTCGCCGAAGCGAAATGGATGCCGGCGGCGATATTTCGCCGCGTCTCTCCTTTTGCCCGCAGCGAGATGACCTCCGATTCGGCGAACACGACACACTGGCTGCTGATCTCCGACGGCTCGTCAGCCAGCACGGCTTCCTGTCCCAGCTCATCGATGTTCAGCTCCAGAATTTCGGCCACCTTCTCCAGGAACCGCCCCGTCCCCGCCGCGCATTTATCGTTCATGACGAATTCGGTCACGCCCCCGGTCAACGGGTCTACCCGGATTGCCTTGGAGTCTTGGCCCCCTATATCCACAATGGTCCGCACATCCGCATTGAGATAATGCGCGCCCATGGCGTGGCATGAAATTTCGGTTACGATCCGGGTCGGAATATCAGGATACCGCAGGGCGATCCGGCCATACCCGGTTCCCACGATATAATCGATGTCCGAGCGGGTCAGCCCCGACTTGTCCAGCAGATCCTCCAGCAGTTCATCGGCCGTGTCCTGCATATTGATGCCAGTATAGACCGAGCTTGTATAAATCTCCTCTCCTTTCAGCAGCACCGCCTTGCCCGTTCTCGACCCGATATCGATGCCGATTACGGTTCCGCCAGACAGGGAATCCAGCAGCCTTTCGTCAACTACCTCTTGTATCCGCATGGTTCATCCACCTCGTATCCTAGTTTTTGATTGCAACCAATTATGCTTCTTCCCGGATCAAACCGAACCAGACACCGCCAACCGCAGCACTTCCATCAGCTCCTTACAGGCCTCATTCCCCGGAAATCTCCTGCTTCCAATGCGTCGCTCTTTTCTCCCAGCGGACAAGGAGCATGTTGATCAGCACGCCCAGCAGTATCAGAACAATCAGCCCGGCGTACATTTGCTCTACCTTGTAGTTCTGCTCGGAGGTGAAGATCAGGAAGCCCAGCCCTTTATCGGCGCCAAGCATTTCAGCCGCCACCAGAATGATGATCGAACGGGAAGCGCTGAGCCGGATGCCTGTGAAGATCGACGGGAGAGCCGACGGAAGGATGATTCGAAACAGCAGCGTGAGCGGTGAAGCCCCCATGGACCTGCCGGACTTGACCAGAAGCGGATCGGTCCGGCTCACTCCCTCAACCGTGTTCATCAGAACGGGCCACACTGCGCCCCAGAATATGATCGCCACCTTCGACAGCTCACCCAGCCCGAAGACAAGGATGAAGACCGGATACAGCGCCAAAGTCGGCGTATTCCGCATGAACTGCATGGCAGGGTCCAGCACCCGTTCAATCACATCCGACCAGGCGATCAGGAAGCCGAGCGGAAGGGCGACCAGAACAGATACCGCGAACCCTAAAGCGGCACGTTCGAGACTGGCGCCGATGTCCGGCCAGATCTGTCCCGTGATGAGCAGATCGAACAGCTTGTAGACCACCCGGCTGAACGGAGGCAGAATAAAATCCTTCACGAGACCGCTGCGCGAGACCAGTTCCCAGAGCAGGCATACCGCCGCGACCGCGACCCATCTTTCGCAGGCGGATACGATCCGCACCGCTCGCTTCATCACCTCGACCACCTCTTTCCATCAACAGCGAAGCCGGAAGCCGGCAAGCTGAAGGCATCACTTGAGCGTGTCGTTGAACTCGTTCGTGTAGATATCTTCCGGCTTAATCCCGGGCTTGATCTCCTTAAAGCGGGACAGCAGATCGATCCAGGTCTGGACCGTCTCCTTCTTGATTTCTCCGTGGGGAGCGAAATGATTGGCTCTGATCTTACCCGGTTCGATATCGCCGCGCTTGGCCGTGATCTCGATCGCTTTGTCCGGATTGGCGTTGACATAATCATTGGTCTTGCTGATTACTTCCACGAACCGCCGGACCACATCCGGCTTCTCCTTAATGAACTTCGTGGAGAAATACAGGGGAGTGGCGCCGCCCTCGTCGCCCCAAATATCATAGTCCGTGAAGACGACCCGGAGATTCCCGCGCTTGATAATGGTGGACGGGTTCTCATGCAGTCCGATAATATCGACATCCCCCTGCAGCAGGGCCTGTTCCAGCTTGATCTCGGGCGCGGTGACGATCTCGAATTTTCCCTTGGGTTCCTGAATGCCGTTCTTCAGCAGATAGGCGTAAGGCGTATATTCGTTGCAGCCGCCGAAAGCGGGAATCCCGACCTTCTTGCCCACAATGTCCGCCGCGCTCTTGATCGGGCTGTCTTTGGTCGTGACGAAGCTCATATGCGGTACTTCCTCGGTCGTTTCCGTCTGGGCGACAACCGCCTTGATTTTCGCTCCGGCGCTAATTCCGGCAATCGTCCGGTTGATATGGCCGCCCCCGACATCGATTTTGCCCGCGACGACGGATGCCACCAGTTGGCCAGCTTCTACGGCGCCCACGTAATCAAACTTAAGTCCCGCATCCTTCACATATCCGAGCTCTTCAGCCACATAATAGATGGATATTCCGGTGAGATTGGTCGGTGTAGGCAGCCGGATCACGTCCGGCTCCTTCGAGGCTTCCGCTCCAACCGCTGTGGCGGATTCCGAATCATTGCCGCAACTAGATAGAATAATTGTCGTTGTTAGAAGAAGAATAATAAGCGATGCGATGGCAGAAATGCCGTTCCTTCTTTGGCGGTGCATGGTGGTTTCATCCCTCTTTCCGTCAGCAAAATGGTTGGGATTACTCATAAATACCTGCAGCGTTGCGGAAAAAGCCAGGTTCACCCTTTGACCGCTCCCTCCTTCCAACGGGTTAGTGATTTCTCCAGTTTCACCAGTCCATAGTTGATCAGAACGCCCAATACCGAAATAAAGATAATGCCGCCGAACATTTCGGGGATGGCGTATCTTTCCTGGTAATAGAAAATCATGAAGCCCAGCCCCCGGTCCGCGCCGAGCATCTCGGCAGCCACCAGCATCAGGATCGCGTTGGCGGCGCCCAGTCTCAGACCCGTGAGGATCGAAGGCAGCGCCATCGGAATAATAACCCGCCTGAAGAGACTAGAGCCCGGCACTCCCATGGATCTTGCCGCCTTGATCAGCAGCGGATCACATTCCTTGACGCCTGAAATCGTATTCAGCAGAATCGGCCATATAGTTCCCCAAATAATAATCGCAACCTTGGAGGCTTCGCCCAGACCGAAGAACAGAATGAATACCGGATACAGTGCAAGAGTCGAGGTATTGCGGCAGGCTTGAATAAGCGGATCGATGATTCGCTCAATCCGCTTGTTCCAACCCATGAACGCGCCGACCGGAATTGAGAAGACGGCAGCGGCGGCAAAGGCGAGACCGGAGCGTTCCAGACTCTTGGCGATATGCCGGAACATCTCGCCGGTCAGGAACAAATGAAACAGGCTTGCGACCGCTTCGCTGAATGGCGGAAGCAGAAAGGGATCGACCAGACCGAGACGCGGCAATGCTTCCCACAGCAGGACGACTGCCAGCATGACCACGGATTTCTCTGCAGCCCTCCGCAAGCGGATGATCGCAGCGCGCCCCCTTCCCGGGACGCTACAGTGAACGGCGCCGCCCCGGGATGCCGGTATCCCGGCTGGTTCTCCCGCATTCGGCATTTGCTTCACTTCCTTTCCTGCATGAGATCACCAAGCGCAATACATCAGCCGATACGCGGCAGCATGGCACCGATTGCTGATTTACACATTGAAATATCCCAGGCTCAAGTATCGCTCGCCGGTATCGGGGGCGATACAGAGTACCCTTCTGCCAGGTCCGAGCTGCACGGCGATCCGGAGCGCAGCCCACACTGCTGCTCCGGAGGATGGTCCTACCAGCAGCCCCTCCCGGCATGCAAGCTTCCGCATGACCGAAAGTGCGTCTTCATCCTCAACTTGTACAATATCGTCGTATACGCCTGTATTCAGCACCTTGGGAATAAACCCGGGGCCGGTCCCAACCAGCTTCGTCGTCCCCGGCTTCCCGCCCGAGAGAACAGGCGACGCCTTTGGCTCGACGGCATAGATGGAAACGCCCGGAATCAGGGAGCGAAGCGTCTCACCTGTTCCCGTTATCGTCCCTCCCGTACCGGCAGCCGCGACAAACGCATCCAGTCTCCCCTCCATCTGCCCGGCGATCTCGACAGCCGTCGTCAGCCGATGGATGGCCGGGTTGGCGCCGTTCTCGAATTGCAGCGGCATGAAGCTCCCCGGTATTTCCTCATGAAGCTTGCGGGCCCTGGCGATCGCTCCCTTCATACCATCGGCAGCCGGGGTCAGCACGACCTCCGCGCCATAGGCTTTCAGAAGCCGGATGCGTTCCAGACTCATATTGTCCGTCATTACGATGATAGCCGAGTACCCCCGCGCAGCGGCGTTCATGGCGATCCCAATCCCCGTGTTGCCGCTGGTCGGCTCGATGATGGTACCCCCGGGCCGCAGCTTGCCCGCAAGCTCCGCTTCGCAAATCATATGGTGCGCCGCCCTGTCCTTGACGCTGCCCGAAGGATTGAACGACTCCAGCTTCACGAACACGTCCGCCGCATTGGCCGGAACCAGCCGGCCAAGCTTCACAGCCGGCGTATTGCCGATCAGATCCGTCACACTGCCGGCTGCCACCGCCCTCGGCATAACCAGCCCGCTTCCTCTCCGCATTCGCCTTCCGCCGCCCTACAAGCCGGCGGCTGCGGTTGCGTTCTGGCGCGCTTCCAATTCCACCAGCTGCTTGCCCCACTCGGACGCCCACTTTCGCAGCTCGCCTGTCTCCAGAGGAGCCGGAACCTTCGATTCCGTATGGTCGGCGATTTTTTGGGCAAGCGACTTGTAGATTTTGGCCTGCTCGGAATCCGGGTCCGCCTCAATCGTCGTCTTTCCCTGAAGCTCCGCCTGGGTCACTGACACCGAACGCGGCACATATTCCATAACCTTGGTCTGGGTGCGGGCCACGAAATCGTCGACGATCTCGCGCGCATACGGCGCGTTGATCGAGTTCGCGATAACTCCGCCGAGCAGTGCTCCTCCTTCGGTGGAGTATTTGTGAATGCCCTTGAACAGATTGTTGGCCGCATAGATCGCCATGAAGTCCGCCGAAGTAACCGTGAAGACATGCTCTGCGATTCCTTCTCTGACTGGAACGGCAAAGCCGCCGCAGACCACGTCGCCCAGAACATCATAGATCACATAGTCGAGATCCAGCTCTTCGAACACTTTCTGCTGCTTCAGAAGCGAAACGGACGTAATAATCCCTCTGCCCGCGCAGCCGACGCCTGGAGCGGGGCCCCCTGCTTCCACGCAGTAGATGCCGTTGAATCCCTGGAAAATGACCTCATGGGCTTTGACAATCTGCTTATCCCGTAGCGTATCGAGTACGGTAGGAATATACTCGCCTCCGCGCAGGGTATTGGTGGAGTCGCTTTTAGGGTCGCAGCCGAACTGCATCACCTTGTAGCCGGCCACGGACAGCGCCGCGCTGATATTCGAGGTGGTCGTCGATTTGCCGATTCCTCCTTTTCCGTAAATGGCGATTTGCTTTGGTTTTTTTGACATAATCCGCACTCCTTCTTATTTGCAATTCATGTTAGCGCCAATCTATTCTCTCCTGATACGTACAGCATTTATCTCGCTGTTATGCGCAGGAGTCTTGATCTCGTCGAGACAAAAATAATAAGTCGCAGCCGACCCTAACCCGATCTTCCGGATTTCGGTCCGGTTATGCGCCGCTCCAGGCTTCCGGATTCATCGGCCCGGTTATGTGCTCATCTGCTACAGCGCCGCCGACGAAGAAATCTGCTCCGCCAGTTCGAACTGCGCCGCCGCGACGGGCTTGACATCCGGCTTCGCTGCCGATTCCTCGTTCTGCAGCAGCTCCCAGACCCGGTGTCTGATCCAGCCAAAGTCGGGAGTCGACTGCACATCGCCTACGCGGCGGGGCCGGGGCAGCGATACCGGAACGATCTCGCGCACCCTGCCGGGATTCGGCGACATAACTACCACGCGGTCGGCAAGGGCGACGGCCTCGTCGATGCTGTGGGTGACGAAGATAATCGTCTTGCCAGTCTGCTCCCATATCCGCAGCAGCTCATCCTGCAGCGTCTCCCGGGTCTGGGCGTCGACCGCAGCAAAGGGCTCATCCATGAGCAGCACCTCGGGATCATAAGCCAGAGCTCTGGCAATGGCGACCCGCTGCTTCATCCCGCCCGACAGCTCGTAGGGATAGCGGTCGCCGTAATCGCTCAGGTTAACCAGATCCAGAAACCGGTCGACGATCGGTTTGCGGTCCTTCTTGGGCACCTTCTTGATTTCAAGCCCGAATTCGATATTGCGGCGAACCGTTCTCCACGGAAAAAGGGCGTAGCCCTGCATCACAATCCCTCTGTCGAGCGCGGGACCCGTGATTTTTTTGCCATCGATGAACAATTCGCCTTCGGTCGGATGGGCAAGTCCGGCAATGAGATCGAGCAGCGTCGATTTACCGCAGCCGCTAGGCCCCACAATCGTCAGGAACTCTCCCGGCACCACCTTTAAATCCACATCACTCAGAGCGGTGAACAGCTGCTTCCCGCCATCCTTCGTCTGACGGATCGAATACCGGCGGGTTACCCCGCTCACCGTAATTTTCGCTTCATTCGCGGACATTTACATTCTCCTTTCTATTGTTTCCGAAAGATTAACCGATCCGGGCCGCCAGCTTCTCCGAGTCGTCGATGTAAGTGAACGGGTCCTGCTCATACCAGCTCTCCCGGTAAGGCAGCTTCGTGTTGCCGCCCAGATTCCGGTTGAACGCCGCATTCTTCAGAATCCGGCTGACCCGGGCTGCCACCTCGAACACGCCTTTGTAACCCAGATAGTCATCACTCTGGCCGAACAGCGGGAAGATGGCATACCCCTGTTTCGCCGCGGAGCCGTTCACGCCAATATGGCCAACGAAGAGGTCCGGAGTGATTTTGCGAAGAAGATTCGCCTGCTCGAACACCTGGCCGGAACCGATATTGAAGATCGCTTTCTCCGAGTCCGGGACATCCTGCAGGTATTCTTCCAGCAGCACCTCGCCGTACTTGTCGAAATGGTAGCCCCGCAGGCCCAGTATTTCGAATCCGAGATTGTGCAGCAGTTCGGCCGTGGTTAAAATGCGGACTTCGCCGCCGGTAAGGAACGCTGTCTTGCCCTTGAATTCTGCCCGGTACCGCTCAAGCGCCTTCTCAAGCTCCGCCGTCTCGGCGGCGATCAGCTTCTCGGTCTGTTCTTCGATGCCGAAGAAAGAAGCGATATCGCGGAGCCACTTGTTCGTGTTCGCGATGCCGATCGGGATGGTACGAAGCACGTAAGGGATGCCGTACATCTCCTTGAAATGCTCGACGAAATAATCATCATGCGTAGCGCAAATGCTGACATTGAGTGCCGCTTCATGCGCATAGACAAAATCATCAGGATGCGAATAGGAAGGCAGAATTCTTACATTCAGATCGAGCGCCTTCAGCAGACGGACCAGTTCTTCCTCATCAATCCGGCTCATGGAACCGACGTTCAGCAGATTGACGGTCCGGCTTATTTTCGCCTGATGCTCGGCTTCTTCCTCCGGTGTGCGCACGATGGCGGGCTGCAGGCTCTTGTCTTCGCCGACCAGATTCCGGATCAGGCCGTGATAGACGGAGTCGTAAGCGGTCGCCTGGATTTTGGTCTTGAAGCCTTCACAGTGAATCGGTACGATTTTGGCTGTGACCTGCTTCTGCAGATCGCCCAGAATACCGTCGATGTCGTCACCGATCAAGGCAGGCACACAGCTGTTGAACACCAGAATCGCGCTCGGCCGGAATTCACGCTCGGCCTTAAGCACGGCCTGTCTCAGCTTGGCTTCGCCGCCGCTGATGACATCGACTTCGCTCAGGTTGGTGTTGATCCAGCGGAGCCCAATCGCCGATTCCTGACGGAGCTTCTGGAACACTTTGTTGATTCCAGCGTTCTGGATCAGATTCCCGCCGCAGCCGATCGGGCTGTGAATGACCATGACTGCGTCACGGAGCGAGCTGATCATCCCGAGGCTTAAGTTCAACTGGCAGCCCTGGGTTTGGGAGAAGGAGCGTTTGCTTGCGTACAGGCAGCCCTTCTTGGAATCCTCCGACAGCTCGCCGCAAGTTCCGCCATAAGCCTGGCATGCCATCAGACGGTCCTCGCGAACCGGCGGCACCTTCTGTTTGATATAATCCATCGATAACACCCTCCTTATGAAGTGGATCAACGATAAGCGCCAAGACGCTTACCGAGAAATAGAGAATTTAATTGAAATGCGCAGTTAATAAGTGCTACTACCAATATTTTAAATAAATTCAATTCAGAGAAAATTTAGCGATGAGCGACCAACAGGCTTAGGACGTCCTCTGCGAGTGTCAAGCCGCCCGAATAGCCGGCATAAGCGCGGTTCAGCACAACCCGGTTGGAGATCGGGTAAGTCACCGGCAGCAGCGGCACTTTGAATTGTTCGGCTGTATCGCGCTCCATTACGCTGCCGACGATAACTCCCGGGGAGAAGCCCTTGTAGTATTTCTGACCGTTAGTCTGCGGCCAATGGCGGTTGATGTAGCCTACTACGCTGGATGCGTCTGAGTCAAATACGATCTCCGGCTGAAGTCCGGATTCATAACCGCTGAAAGCCGACAGCACCCGTTCTTTCTGTTCATCCTCCAATATGTCGGTGATGACGACCAGTTCCGGGAGCCAGCCGAGATCGTCGGCCAGAAACCGGGTCAGCGCCTGCGTATAATTGGGATCGCCGACGACGGTCGCATAGCGCTGGAAGTCGAGATCGTTATAGACATCCGCGAGCCGTTCGAGATAAGGGTAATAAGCCTTTCTCTCTTCATGGATCAGCGTTTCGATCTTGGCCTCATCGACGCCGAGCGCGCTTCCCACCGTCCGCAGAAACCGGGAAGTCCCGTGATCGCCAATCGGAAGCGGAACGGTAATGTAAGGAACCCCATGTTCTTCTTCGAATACCTTGGCCGCTTCGATTCCGTATGCGTCCGAGACGACGATGTTCAGAACCGCTCTGCCGGCTTTCTTCAGGTTGTCGAGCGTCTCTCCCTGACCGAAGAAGGTGTTCGTCTCGAAGCCGAGCTTCTTGAGCAGTCCCTTCAGCACACCGAGATTGCCCTTCCAGAACACATCCTGCATGGGGACTACTCCCCAGAGATTAACCGTCGCCGTATCCTTGACCGGGGACTTCTCTACAAAATCCCGAAACAGCGTCTCCAGCACCAGCTCATAGCCATAATACGAGTTGCCTTTGAAGCTGACCGTCTCCGCTGCCAGCACCGGCAGGTCGCCGTTCTTGTAGCGCTTGACTACCGCCCGGACATCATCGCCGATCATCTCAACCATGCAGCCCGTGACAACAAAATACAGATCTCCGTCCATCACCTTCAGCGTGTTGCCGATCTGCTCGTCAAGCCGGCCTTCGCCGCCGAACACGATGTCGCGTTCGGATACATTGGAGCTCGGCAGCGCCTGTCCGCCGCAATAGTTGCCTCCGTTGTAGCCCGAAGCGCCGCTCAGCGCTCCCGCCAGGTTCCCGCCGCAGCCCGATGAGGAATGAAGAATCGGAATCGCTCTTGGCAGCGATTGAATCGTGCCGATCGCGCCTCCCAGCGCGCATACATAACGCGGTCTTTCGATGACCTTGCTCATGACACGCCTCCTGTCTGGGCAGGCTCCCGGAACAGTACGGTCGATAAATAGCGTTCGCCCGTATCCGGCAGAAGCACTACAATATTCTTGCCCCGGTTCTCCTTGCGTTTGGCCAATTGGGCGGCCGCGAAGACAGCCGCGCCTGAGGAAATGCCAACGAGCAGCCCCTCGGTCCGGGCCAGGTCTCTGGCCGTCTCCAGCGCCTCCTCGTTCCGCACCTTGAATACTTCATCGATGATGTCCCGGTTCAGAATCTGCGGCACGAAGCCTGCGCCCAGTCCCTGAATCTGATGCGGACCGGGATTGCCGCCCGAGAGCACCGGAGAATTGAATGGCTCCACAGCTACGATCTTGACGTCCGAGTTCCGCTCCTTCAGCACTTCGCCCACTCCGGTGATCGTGCCGCCGGTGCCTACTCCGCCGACGAAGATATCCACCTTGCCATCCGTGTCTTTCCAGATTTCCTCCGCCGTCGTCGAGCGGTGGATCTTGGGATTGGCCGGATTGTTGAACTGCTGAAGAACGAAGGAATTTGGAGTTATGGCCGCCAGCGCTTCCGCCTTGCGGACCGAGCCCCCGATTCCTTCCGCGCCGGGGGTAAGCACAAGCTCCGCTCCCAGCGCCTTCAGCAGATTGCGGCGCTCTTCACTCATCGTATCCGGCATCGTCAGGATAAGCCGGTATCCGCGGGCAGCCGCGACGAAGGCCAGGGCGATGCCCGTATTGCCGCTTGTCGGCTCGATCAGGACGGTATCCGGTCCGATCAGGCCCTGTTCCTCCGCATCCTTGATCATCGCGTATCCAATGCGGTCTTTGACACTCCCTGCCGGGTTGAAGTATTCGAGCTTCGCGATCACCGACGCGCCAAGCCCCTTCTCTTCGCTGTACCCGTTCAATTCCAGAAGAGGAGTGTTGCCGATCAGATCGGTCAGCTTGCTTGCGATTTTTGACATCAGTAGTTCCCTCCAGGTTCAGGTAAATTCATCAGCATCAGTCATGGCAAGCGCGCAGGCTTAACCTTTCTGATGATTTAAAAAGAGGCCCACTCCGATTCTGCCAAATCGGAACAAGCCTCCAGTTAACTGGTTGACGTGGTAATGCCAGGCATAGGTTAATATTGTGATTAATATCACAATCATTCCCGGAACAAAATCCAAAAAAACCGGAAGCCAAGCGCTCCGAACCATCGGAGGCCCAGCTTCCGGAGTACCGGTCAGCCTTATGCCAATTCATATTATTACAATGGGATTTAATGGTTATTACGGATTATAGAGAACAATCTCTATCCTGTCAATGCCTTTTATTTCACTTAACAGCTTAGGCTTTCACTGCTACACGCTTATCAGCCAACGACTTCTTCCAGACGCCGAGGATGAGCGCCGAGATGACGGAGCCGATGATGACCGACAGCATGAACAGCAGCGCGTGGTTGGCGAGAGCGGCTACGAAGATGCCGCCGTGCGGTGCAGGAATGTTGATATGCCATAGCTGGGTCAGACCGCCGGCCACTGCGGAGCCGATAATGCAGGAAGTCAGCACGCGAAGCGGGTCAGCTGCCGCGAACGGAATCGCGCCTTCGGTGATGAAGCTCAGCCCGAGCACATAGTTCGTCAAGCCGGACTTCCGTTCTTCTTCCGTGAATTTTTGCTTGAAGAAGGTTGTTGCCAGGGCGATCGCCAGCGGAGGAACCATGCCCCCGGCCATAACGGCCGCCATCCATACGCCGTCGCCTGTCGAAGTGAAGATGCCGATAGCAAATGTGTAAGCCGCTTTGTTAAACGGACCGCCCATGTCGATCGCCATCATGCCGCCGAGAATAATGCCGAGCAGTACGGCATTGCCTGTTCCAATGTTCTTCAGACCATCGGTGAGGCCAGTGTTAATCCAACTGAAGAACGGGTCGAAGATGAAATACATAATCGTGCCCGTAACCAGAAGACCAAATACCGGGTATAGCAGGATCGGCTTCAGGCCGTCCAGCGTTTTAGGCAGGCCGGCGAACAGCTTGCGCAGGCCGATGACAATATATCCGGCGAGGAAACCGGCGGCCAGACCGCCCAGGAAGCCGGCGTTGGACGATGCCGCCATATAACCGCCGACGATACCGGGCATCAGCGCCGGACGGTCGCCGATGCTCATCGCGATGAAGCCGGCGAGAATCGGAATCAGGAAATGGAACGCGCCGTCACCGCCGCCGATTGCCATAAGCAGCTTGTAGATCGGATTCTCCGCGCCGCCGACCTGCTCGAACAGGAATGAGATGGCGATCAGAATACCGCCGCCGACAACGAACGGGAGCATATGGGAAATGCCGTTCATCAGATCCTTGTAAATCTTGCTGCCAATGCTCGGCTTGCCCTCCGCGGCCGATCCGCCTGCGGAGGATGCCCCGCCCTTGCTGCGGTAGATCGGCGCGTCGCCGGCCGCAGCCTTGCGGATCAGCTCTTCCGGCTTGCGGATGCCGTCGCTGACCGGTCTCTGCAGGACCGGCTTGCCATCGAAGCGGCCCATCTCGACCTGCTTGTCGGCGGCGACGATAACCCCGCTGGCACGGCTGATTTCATCCGCGGTTAGCGTATTCTTGGCGCCTTCGGAGCCATTCGTCTCAACGCGGATGTTGATGCCAAGCTCCTTGGCTTTCTTCTTCAGCGCATCTTCCGCCATGTAGGTGTGCGCAATGCCGGTCGGACAGGCCGTAACCGCCACTACAAACGCTTCCATTTTATCAGGTGCCCCGACGATCATTCCGCCGTCTGCAGGCTGGGCTGCCGCTTGTTTCGAGGCTTTGGCCGCCAGAGCCGCTTCTTCGGCTGCCTTGGCCGCTTCGTCCGCCGCCTGCTTCGCATCGAACAGAGCCGCCACCTCATCGGGCGTGCGGGTATTCTTCAGCTGCTCGATAAAGTCGGGATCGATCAGCATGCGGGACAATGCGGCGAGCGTGCGAAGATGCGTGTTGCCGGCTCCTTCCGGAGCCGCGATCATGAAGAACAGGGAAGCCGGTTCGCCGTCCAGCGTCTCGAAATCAACGCCAGCTGCGCTCTTGGCGAAGACAACCGTCGCTTCGTTCACGGCCTTTGTCTTGGCATGGGGCATGGCGATTCCGCCGCCGATCCCCGTGCTGGACTCTGCCTCGCGCTTCAGAATCATTTCCTTGAACAGCACCCGGTCATTGATGCGTCCGTTCTGATCCAGGCTGGCGATAAGCTCGTCGATAGCGGCTTCCTTCGTCGTTGCCTGGAGATCCATGATCATGGTCTGTTTAATCATCAAGTCTGTAATTCTCATATCTGTCAACTCCTTTAAATAGCTAAATTTCAAGTTCACGAGTTCAATTTCATGAGGTTCAATTTCATGATGACGATTCCGGCCTCTACAGCATTACAGCGGGGTAATGTCAACTTGGGGGCGCAGCCGCTCGATCTCCTCCTTCACGGCCAAATCGTCGGAGAATGCGGTGGCGCTGCCTGAAGCGACCCCGGTGCGGAAAGCTTCGATGAGATCGCCGGTCAGGACCAGCGTCCCGACAAATCCGGCGATCATGGAGTCGCCCGCGCCTACCGAATTTCGCACCGTCCCGGACGGTACGGTGGCGCGGTACACCTCATTCTCCGTAATGAGCAATGCGCCTTCGCCTGCCATGGAAATCAGCACATGCCGGGCGCCCTCCGCAAGCAGCTTGCGGCCATATAAGACAATCTCCTCTATGGAGTTAATCGTAACGCCATACAGTTCGGCCAGTTCATGATGATTCGGCTTCACGAGCAGCGGCTTGTGAACAAGCGCTTCCTTGAGCGCCTTGCCCGTCGTGTCGATGACGAATTCAGCGCCGGACTGCCGGCACGCCTGAACCAGCTCCTGATAGAAGCCTCCGCCAAGCGAAGGCGGCGCGCTGCCCGACAGAATGACAATGTCATCAGGCTGCAAATGCGACAATTTATCCAGAAGCTTCGCGGCTTCCTCACCTTCGATCACCGGGCCAAGCCCGTTGATTTCCGTCTCTTCTCCCGCTTTCAGCTTGATGTTGATGCGGGTGTCATCCTTGACGAATACGAAATCGCGCCCGATTCCGTCCTCCCGCAGCTTGTCGTCGATGAACCTTCCGGTAAATCCTCCGAGAAAGCCGAGAGCCGTGTTGCCAACTTCGAGCTGATTCAGCACGCGGGATACATTGATCCCTTTACCTCCTGGAAGCTTCAAATCCCGCTTCATCCGGTTCAGATCACCTAGCTTCAAATCTTCTACCTCCACGATGTAATCAATGGAAGGGTTAAGAGTCACCGTATAGATCATATTTCATCCCTCAATTATTTTGGTTTTTCCGGCAAAGGATTGGCGCAGCCGCTCCGGAACGGCTTCCGTGATTACCGCAGCTTCATGCAGATCAAACAGCTTGGCGAATGCGACCTCGCCGAATTTGCTGGAGTCCGCCAGCACGTAAGTGGTACTGGACAGCTGGTGGGCCCGCCGCTTGATAAGGGCCTCCTCCGGATCGGGAGTCGTGAACCCGAATTCCGCATCTACGCCATTTGTACCCAGAAAACATTTGTCGAAGCGAAAGTTCTCCATATTTTGCAGAGCAATACTGCCAATGACCGCTTTTGTATGGCTCTTCATCATTCCGCCGAGCAGGTAGCTGCGAATCCGCTTGCTGACCAGCTCTTCCACATGCGACAGACCGTTGGTGACAACCGTGATGTCCTTCGCAGTAATTTGGGAAATCATTGCTAACGTTGTTGTTCCCGCATCCAAATAAATACATTCACCATCCTGCAGCTGAGCGGCGGCTAAACGGGCAATCGACTGTTTTTGTTGAACGTTTTTGGAGGTTTTCTCCTCCATGCCGGGCTCCAGGCTCCGGTGAGATAGAATGGAGGCGCCCCCATGTACCCGTTTGAGCAAATCTCGTGACTCCAAATCGATTAAATCCCGTCGTACCGTAGATTCCGAAGCATCCAGCAGAGTGGTTAGCTCATGAAGCTTGACGACCCCATTTTCTTGTAAGCGCTGTAATATCAATGCGTAACGTTCTTCCGTAAGCAATTTCATTCCTCCTGCCTAGTCATATCGTATCATAAATCCGGTAAAAAACAATCACTATTATTCAAAAACAATCAAAAATCTTCAGAACCCTTCAAAAGTGTATCCATTTGGTGAACTGCTTCAAAAGACCGGATAACACTGGCCTCTCTCTCGCGAAATTTGGGATTGCTAGAGTTGAGAGTACATATTCAAAGATATGGACAAAGGGCCAGTTCCTAGTATTTTCAGATGAATATAAATATAGCGCAAGGAAATCTAGCACTGCCCTATCAATCGTCATGAAGGAGGGGGAAACTATGACATTGGACATCGTAATCACCGGTTTTGTATTTATTATGGCTATGCTGGTTATTTTCTGGAGGCCCGGAGGGATCAGCGAAGCCTGGCCGGCGTCCGTCGGGGCCGGAATTATTCTACTAACCGGAATCGTATCCCGCCATGACGTTGCGAACATCATCCAGAAGATTGGAGGAGCGTCCATTACCATAATGGCGACGATCGTCATGGCGGTCATTCTGGAAAGCTTCGGTTTTTTTAATTGGGCGGCTGTAAGGCTGACTCTTTTGTCCAAGGGCTCCGGCTATCGATTGTATTGGTATATTCAAATTCTCTGTTTTTGCATGACCCTATTATTCAACAATGACGGAAGCATTCTGATTACAACCCCGATCCTCATCCTGCTGCTGAAAAATCTGCGCTTGAAACCGCATCAAATGATTCCTTATCTATTAAGCGGTGCGTTGATTGCAACAGCTTCCAGCGCTCCTATCGGGGTTAGCAATATCGTTAATCTGATCGCCCTGAAAATTGTCCATATGAGCCTGTATATGCACACAGCCATGATGTTTGTTCCTGCGACCACAGGACTGCTGTTCATGTCGTCCCTCATGTTTCTTGTTATGAAGAACAAGCTGCCTCAAACACTGCCGTCCGCAGAATACGATCTGGAAGAGACCTTTTTCACTGCCGACCTTCATCCGGATAAAACCAAGAAGAAGCGAACCTTTTTTATGCTGAAAATTTTAGGCTTTGTTTTTATACTGCGCTGTCTTCTCTTTGTCGCCTCCTTCTTGGCCATTCCGGTTGAATGGGTTGCCGTATTGGGTTCGATCGTTCTGCTGCTGTGGAGGTGGTACCGTCTGGGGACAAGTCCCTCCGATATTGTGAAGAAAATTCCGTGGCATATTCTGATCTTCGCCTTCTCCATGTACGTTATCATTTATGGCCTGCACAACGCCGGACTGACTTCTGTACTGGTAAAAGCGTGCGCCCCCATCGTAGCACAGGGATTGCTGCAGGCAAGCTTGATCATGGGCGGACTCGTCTCCATTCTGTCCAATGTGTTCAACAATCATCCCGCGCTGATGATCGGAACGATCACCTTGACCGAATTGAATCTCGATCCTGTCACACTGAAGATCATCTATCTGTCCAATATTATCGGAAGCGATATCGGCTCCCTGCTGCTTCCAATCGGAACTCTCGCCTCTCTTCTGTGGATGCATATTCTTAGACAACGGCACATCCCGATTAAATGGAAAGATTATTTGCGTGTCACCCTGATCGTCATTCCTCTAACGACCATTGTAACCTTATTTCTTTTATACTATTGGGTTCAATTAATCTTTGCTTGAATCTGTATACCAATAATAGTTGAACAACTAGAAACAACTTCATAGAAATGCATATGATGTATCAGAAAGTTGGAAGGGAGACAAGAAGATGAAACATGTAGAACTGCGTGTAGAGCAAGATGCTGGAGTAGGACAAGGTTACTTTATCGAGGAAATCCCTCCTGGTATTAACGCATTGGTACTGCTCAAGAACGAAGGCAAAGCGCTGCTGCAGCTGGTGATTACCCGATACAACGCGCCGACCCTTACGTTTGATGTTGCGCCGCACACCGATTTTGCAGTGGAACTGGCCAATATCCAGACTGTAGGCATCTTCGTTCCGGTAGACGATAATCACAGAGGAAAAGGAAAGCTGATTATCATCCCTAACTTTTTGAATATCAATCTCGTATAAACTACAGTTCAGCACAGTCTGATTTAAAAGAATCCGAGTCCCAAATATCGCATTCCCTCTCTTGAATGGCGGGGAATGCGATATTTTTATGCTTCGTGATTAGCTTGCCCTCGCTGTGTACTAGGGCAGTTGGCTGCGGACTCTCCGGGATTAATCTTTGGGATTACCCCCTGGATTACTCACGGGACTATATGCGCGCTGAGGGCTTGCATCTTTAAACCAGTGCAGCCGCTAACGCGCTCGGGTCCAGGCGTGAGTCTAGGCTATGCGCGGGAGCAAACGCTACAGCTTGTTGTCCCGGCATAGGCTATACTGGGAGCATGAGGTGGTTGCATGCAAATCGGCAGATTGTTTGAAATTGTGTATCTCCTGCTGGAGCACAAAAATACGACGGCCAAAGCGCTGGCCGAGCATTTCGAGGTATCCGTCCGCACCATTCTGCGCGATATCGATACGCTGGCGGCGGCGGGCATTCCTGTATATACCGCCCAGGGAAAGGGCGGAGGCATTTTCATTCTGGATACGTTTGTTCTGAATAAAGCCGTCATCTCCGAAGAGGAGCAGAACGACATTCTGTTCGGCCTGCAGAGTCTGTCCGCCACGCGGCATGTCGATCCGCAGCATACGCTCGGCAAGCTGCGCAGTCTTTTTGAGAAGAGGGATACGGAGTGGATCGAGGTGGATTTATCGCGCTGGGGCAATTCGAAGGCAGACCGGGAGAAGTTCGAGACGCTGAAGAACGGCGTCATCCAAAGACGCGCACTCGCCTTCACCTACTTCAATTCTAGCGGCGAAGCCCGCGAACGGCGCGTGTACCCGCTGAAGCTTGTATTCAAATCGCACTCGTGGTATTTGCTTGCCTACTGCCTGTCCCGTTGCGATTACCGGATCTTCAAGATAAGCCGCATGTCCCTTCCCGCGCTGCTGGACGACACCTTCGACGCCGGCGCTTATCATCCGCCCGAGATTGAGCCTTCCCGCGAAGACTACGGCGTCCCGGCGATGGTCAGACTCAAATTTTCGCCTCATGCCGCCTTCCGCATCTATGACGAGTTCGGGGATCAGGACTTCGTCCGAAGCGAAGACGGCTCCTTCCTGGTTGCCGTGGCGTGGCCGGAGGATCAATGGCTGTATGATTATATTTTGTCCTACGGACCCGCCGTGGAAGTGCTGGAGCCTCCCTCCGTCCGGAACGAGGTCGCCCGTAGGGCGGAGCGGATCGTTCAGACCTACAAACCGGATTAAAACATGAAGCGCTGTTGTCAGGTTAGGTGTGATACGCTGTACAAGCAGTTAACCATTTGAAGCGAAAGGGAGAATCGAGATGACAGCTGCTTTGTGTCAAAGCTGTGCCATGCCGATGGAGTCCTCCGAATTGTACGGGACGAACTCGGACGGAAGCCAGAATCCGGATTACTGCAAGTATTGCTATGAGGATGGGGCCTTCAAAGCCGACATCACCCAGGAACAGATGATCGAGGAATGTGTTCCACATATGGTCTCGGCCAACCCTGAAATGGACGGGGAAAAAGCGCGGGCCATCATGCACCAGGTGTTCCCAAGCCTGAAACGCTGGCGGACCCCTGAATAGCAACTGATTCTTAACAATAGCTGCGGATATCTAACAAAAACCCGTCTGCGCTGTTCTTACGGGAACGGCGCAGACGGGTTTTTTTTATGAGAAGCTATGTCAATCATCCGGGGCTGGTCATTATTGGAATTGAGTGGACCAACCGATAAATAATAGAAAGGACAACCGCTAAGGATTACCCGCGATTGTTGCACTACATAACAAGTCGGGAGATGGTCTCATTGGATACACAATCATCACAGCAGCTTTCCGGGTTGAAAGAGGCGCTGGAGCAGTCTTTGCCTTTGATCCAGCAGCTTTTTCCAATGGATGTGATGTTCGCACTGACGGATACAGAGAAGTTCCTGCATTATTTATCGGGACGCACTTTGGACATCCGCCTGCAGGAAGGAGATGCGGTTCCGGACACCAGCGGTCTTCGGCGGGCGATGAACAGCGGACAGTTCGCCAGCGCCGATGTCGATGCCCGGGTATACGGCATTCCATTCAAATCCAATACCTTGCCCCTAAGGGATGAGCAGGATCGGATTATCGGGGCGATTACGCTGGGCATCAGTCTGGAGAATCAGCTGATTCTTACCCAGGCGGCCGAGAATCTGGCAGTCGGCTCAGGGGAGGTTCGCTCCGCAACCGACAACATCGCCGCATCTGCAACCCAGCTGAATTCCGAAATTCAAGATCTCAAGCAGCTGGGAGAGCAGATTGTCGTCCATTTGAAGCATACCGACGAGATGCTCGGCTTCATCAAGCGTGTAGCCGACAACTCCCGGCTGCTCAGCATCAACGCATCGATTGAAGCTGCACATGCGGGCGAGCATGGACGCGGCTTCAGCGTCGTCGCCTCGGAAATGCGCAAAATGGCCGATTCCAGCGCCTCCTCAGCCAAGGAGATCGAGGAGATTCTGAAGACGATCCAGGGCAATATCGCACGGCTCGACGAGACGCTGGCCGCCTGCCTGGAGCAGAGCGAGCAGCAGGCTGCGGCGACCGAGCAGATCGCCGCTTCCATGGAGCAGCTGGCCGAATCGGCGAAGGACATCCGGGGCATCGCCCGCCTGATCTGAGCCATGCCGTCAGGGCCGCATGGTTCCTCCATTGACGCATGAGCCTGGCTGGCACGGCCCATTCATGGCCCAATTGATCAGGGCCATGCTGTTAGGGCAGGTGGAATGCCCGCCCCGAACGAATGGCACGCAGTACTTGGTACGGATAATTGTCTACGAAGGGGCGTGATGCGGATCATCCCATTTCGTACAGCTCCGCATCCATTTCCCGGAGATATGGCGTCCACTCCTTATCTGTGTAGAGCAGCAGCCGGTGCATTGCGCGCGTGCAGGCCGTATAGAACAGCTTCCGCTCGCTCTCCCGGCTGTACGCTCCGCTGGAAGCGTCATAGATCAGCACGGCATCGAACTCGATCCCCTTCGCCAGATAAGCCGGAATCACAACCGTTCCTTTCTCAAAAGCAGGCGTCTCCTTCGTCACGAGCCGCAGCGATTCGCAGCCCTGAGCCGTCAAAGCGTCATACGCCTCCCGGCTCTCGGCAGCGGTCTTCGCAATGACGGCGATCGAGCCGAAGCCGTCTGCTTCCAGCGCCGCAAGGTCCGCGGCGATTCGCGCCGCCCGCTGTCCGGGATCGCCGGTCACCGTAAGCAGCGGCTTCGGGCCGCCCCGGTCGAACGGCACAATCCGCCCGCCATCCGGCAGCATCGCTCTCGTGAACTCCACAATCTCGCGGGTCGAGCGATAGCTTCGGAGCAGAGAGATCAGTCTCGTCGCATCCTTCCCGTAGAGCCGGATAAGTGGCGAATCCGTCTCATGCAGATTCGTCGAATGGGTGAATATCGCCTGGCCGAAATCCCCGAGAACGGTCATGCGGGCGCGGGGAAAGAGCTTTTGAAGAAACATGTATTGGAACGGCGAATAATCCTGCCCCTCATCAATGAACACATGCCGCACCTCCGTATTCGTCCGGACGCCCTCGACCAGCTCCTTCAGATAGAGAAACGGCGTCGCATCCTCATGGAACAGCTCACCACGGTTCAGCTTCTCTCGGGTCTGAGAGCAAATGTCCGGCCAATGTTCGGGAGCCTCGGCGCCGCCCGTCATCATACGATAGTCCTGCTCCCCGCTAAATAACTGAGCGTACAGCTCTTTCAAATCCAGGAAACCGAGCCGCTTCACCTGCCGCTTCAACGGCTTGAACTGCTCTTTCACGACCATCCGGCTCAGCAGTTCCTCCTCCTGTTCAGCGAAATCGAAGACATTCTCCTCTCCCCGGCCATCACCCTGCAATTCGCCCTGGGCTTCCAAGTAAGGCTTGGTAAAGTCAAAGACTGGCTGATCGCGCCGATACTTTTTGGACAATTCATTGTAGGCGGCGTCATAGTCGTCTTTGTCGAGATAATCGAGCTCCTCCTGCACCCAGAGTGCGTCCCGTTCCTTGCGCTCCAACGCTTCCAGCCGCCGCAGCAGCCACTCCTGAAGCAGAATGATGCGGTTGGACAGCCGGATAGAAGCGTCATAGCTGTAGAATTGCGAGACCATTTCCTCTGAGCTGATCAGGTCGCGCCCGCGAAAAGTAATCCCGATGAACCGCATCCCTTCCCCGCCCAGCCACTGCGCATAGCCTTGCAGAGCTTGCCGGTATGCCTCCGACGCCTTATAGAGAATTCCGCTCAGCCGCGCCTCGTAGCCCGGCTCCGACTCCTGCGTGAGCACATATTCAATCTGGTCGAACGGGTCTTCGGGACGCCAATCTTTTCCCAGCCCGTATTCCAGGTATTCCTGAATGGTCGTCTGCTGCATGTTCTCCTCGCCAAGCTCGGGGAGAACAGTGGACACATAGCTGTTGAACATCGGATTGGGCGAGAACAGCACGATCTGGTCCGCCCGCAGCCGGTCCCTGTTCTTGTAGAGCAGATAGGCGACCCGCTGCAGCGCCGCAGACGTCTTGCCGCTGCCGGCTGCGCCTTGGACAATCAGCATCCGGCTGTTATCGTCGCGGATAATGGCGTTCTGCTCCTGCTGGATCGTCGCCACGATGCTCCTCATCTGCGAGTCCGCTTCCTTGCCAAGCACCTGCTGGAGCAGCTCGTCGCCGATGGTGATGCTGGTGTCGAACACATTGTGAAGCTGTCC
>RCUS01000622.1_pt1 | contig 22254 bp, 18 predicted proteins | sample 2166221 | NCBI WGS metagenome assembly RCUS01 (sample SAMN09932758, study PRJNA488358) | compost metagenome | isolation source: compost soil in cyclohexanecarboxylic | place: Germany: Experimental Botanical Garden | reverse complement strand
ACTGGATTGCCGCCACTTCCAGCGCTTCGTGCTCGTCCAGCGGTGGCAGCAGCCCAGGAAGGCGGCTGGCGAGCAAGGTCTTGCCGGTTCCAGGCGGCCCGGTGAACAACAGGTTGTGCGCCCCGGCCGCAGCCAGCAGCAAGGCGCGCTTGGCTGCCAGTTGGCCCTGCACTTCGCTCAGGTCCGGGTAGGGGCGTTGCTGCAGGATCAGGCCGTTGGCTGCGTAGGGCGGCAGCGGCACCTGGCCGTTCAGGTGGGCGACCAACTCCAGCAGGTGGCCCACCGCATACACCACCAACCCGCCGGCCAGGCTGGCTTCCTCGGCGTTTTCCCGTGGTACCACCAGCGCCCGGCCTGCTTCGCGTGCCGCCAGTGCCGCCGGCAGCACGCCCTGCACCGGGCGCAATTTTCCCGACAGCGCCAGTTCGCCCAGGCATTCCATATCGGCCAGGGTGGCAATCGGCACCTGGCCGTCGGCGGCGAGGATGCCCAGGGCGATGGCCAGGTCATATCGGCCGCCATCCTTGGGCAGGTCGGCGGGGGCGAGGTTCTGGGTAATGCGCCGCTGCGGGTACTTCAGCCCGGAGTTGACGATGGCGCTGCGCACCCGGTCCTTGCTTTCCTTGACTGTGGTTTCCGGCAGGCCGACCAGGGTGAGATGAGGCAGGCCGTTGGCCAGGTGGGTTTCGACGCTGACCGCCGGTGCCTGCACGCCTACCTGGGCGCGGCTGTGGACGAGAGCTAGAGACATGAACACTCCGTTGTTGCTGGAAAATGCCGCTTCCTGCGGCTGGGCAAAGAATAGCCAGTGCTGCCATGGCAGGTGCAACAAGTGTGCGTCGTGGTTTTTCAGGGCAGGGGTTTTCCTTGAGCTTTCATGCGCTTCGGCAAAAATGGATCCAATAGATTTTACGCAGGTACCAGCTATGGCTTAGTTTTATGGGCAAATTGCCTTGCGCCGGAGCTTGCGGTGTTCGGCACACCTGTAGCGGTTGAGAAAGGAAATCTGGAACGTGATCTGCTTGATGATATACGCCGTTGTGCCCCGGCCATTTCATCGTGTTAGCGCCGGAGGTTGACGAACGAATGAGCTCATTACGGCTTGGCCGCACCGAACACCGCGCTCATCTGGTTAATGCGTTTCGGTACCGGAGCACAGCCCCATCAGTCGCAAGCTAGCTTCTGCTATGGCACTCGTGCTCAAGTCTGATGATAAAAATTCGGCCCTTTTCTGTGGAGAGCCACTCCGAGGCACTTAACTGCAAAATATCTTATAGATGTTTTGCAGGTCTTCGTATGGCCCGCTTATACGCATCGTATCTTTGCCAGGTTCAATATGTATAATTTCACTTTTGCATTGATGGAGCATGCTGAATTTATTTTCCTTTCTCGAGAATCCTCCGCTCTTATTTTTACAAAAACCCATTTTTAACAGGCCGCTCTCTATCGAGCTAAGTTCTATTTCGGCTGGCAATTCAAGTTTTGAAAATGCATTGTCGTAATACATTTTCTTCATGGCCACTGCTAAGAAACCCAAAGTCCCACTGCCTGCGGCTCCAAATAAGAGATCGCGGACAAGACCGAAAATTCCTAATAAATAAAAAAATACTAGTATCGTCAAAAAAGCCACGATTAGTTTCTCACAAAGGGCTAAGGCCTTCATCGGGTCATACTTGAGCTGGGCTAGCAATTTCAGCCTACTTAACGTGGTGGTCATATTGTCTATTTCCATGGTGCGTTAATCGTAAATTTATAGGCGTAATTCTTCAGGCTCACATTTTTTGCCAATTCTGCACGTCGTGACACATTGAATGGCTATGTGATTTTTCGATAAATATAACTACCTAATAGTGGCGCTAGGCTCAAGAAGCTTGCGCCACAGATCGACCAGACTACTCAGCTACCATTGGTTTGCGGAAAGAATGATGTTCCAGAAAATCCGGAAGGATCCCAAGCATTGGCAGCATCCTTGACAGCATTGTAAGCCGTTCCACCTCCTATAGCGCCTAAGCCACTACCTACTGCAGCACCACCCGTTGCACCAATTGGCGTTCTCGATCCGATGGCTGCACCTAAGGCTCCTCCCAGCGTCGCACCGACATTTTCAAAAAATGTATCGCCCTTGTCGCCTCCGGAAATCTGAGACAGCTCTTTTTCTGATAGGTCTCGCATTCTTTAATAGCCTCCCATTGAAAATGGTGATTTTAGATTAATGTTCACACAGGAATTGTATTTTGCATTTCAATTTGATTTGCAGGCCAGCGAGCAACTATTTTACTTTTATAAGGTGGCAAAGCATGTTGCATAATTCATGTTAATTATTTCAGTGCATGTCAGTAACAGTTCGATAGAAACCGGCGGCCGCAATCCTTGAAAGTTTTATTAGCCTCAATTCAGCTGTCCTATTCGACGAGCAAAGCAAGCCTTTAACAGAGTGCTTACGGTGGATAGAGTGTACGGCGGTAAGGTTACTATCGCGCTTCGCGACATTGACTAGCTCAATGGCTTTCTGTCGGTGTGACATAGCATGATCGTATCGCCGACCAATATGAACAGTGCAAGCAGGCTAACACGCCAGTAGTACCTAGCCGAAAGGGGGGTATGGTGAAATGACGCAAATAAACCGCCAAAGGGCATTAAGCATTGAGAGCTCATCGAATGTCATTTTGTCTTTTCAATGAATACAGAGTCACACCTTCACTGCGATTCCATGGTGTCATCTTGGACCGCGCGCCCACTGGTCCTGCAATATTGAAACCACTGACTTTCCTGATGGAGTAATCAATTCGCCGCCGTGCCCAGAAGACGCTTTTGATGCCGCTCTCGAGGAAAAATATTTTTAACATGGCCAACGATTCCCTGATGGCGCCACAAGGAAAGCAGAAGTCAATGATCCAAGTCCGTCCTCCTTCATTCCATTCTGATGGATGTAATAAAAAAGCGGGGTCGTAGAGCAATCGGTGTTCACTGTCGGGAGCCAAGTGGGCCCATATCACGAAACCTATCGGAATGGACGTCCGATCGTATAAGAATAGTATTTGTTCGTGCTCGATTGCAGGTGCCAGCCAGTACTGGAGCGTCCGTATTTGAAAACTGGAGGAACGATGGCATCTGGACATTATCATCACTGCGTATCCCAATGCAGAAGCTCTGTCCTTCAATTTTTGATTTAGACAAGCTTTCCTCAATTCATAGTGTTTCTTCATGTATTTCATTCCAGGCCCCGCGGTAGAAGTCGAGCGCTTTACGAATATTAATCTGTCTGTTAGACAGCGCCAATAATTCATATGCCGTTAATGCTCCTGCCGCTGCTCCCTCCAGCATGAATATACCGGTCAGTGGATCGAACCAGATCGATTGTTGTTCGCATAGCCAGAACGGAACGGATAAACTGTGTTCATTACCCAGATTAAACCTGGCTGCAAGAACAGCATCATCATTCAACCGCTGAAAAGCCGATTTTTTTTCACTCTCTTCATAGCAATCGATAGCTTCAATGAGGGGCTTTAGGTCATGCATCATCTGGTGGCTATGGTTCAGCCGGGTAACATTGAACACCATGCAACGATAAAGGTTCTGACTGCTTATCCCTCGTGCGCACGCGGCCTGTGAAATTTTTTCGAAGAGTTGGCGATAACACATGCGTAACATGTCAACTTCTGGTTCACCCAAATCTAGCCATAACAATTCAGCTTCCGCTGAATCCCTAGAGCACCCGTTCAGAAGTTCCAGATACAGTCGAAACGTCCAGCGCACGTAGCCCTCCCACCCGCTTTCATGGGAAATGGGAGTAACACTAAAATTATCAAGCTGTAGCACGATGTCAAGGCATCGGCTAAACTCCTGAAATTCAGTGGTGTTCTCTAAACAGATCAATAGCCACAGAGGGAAGCCCGCTTGGGAGGCTTGGTAAAGACGCAAGTGACGTGTGTACATATCCCTAAAATGTACTGCGGCAGCCTCCCATAGTGCTAAGGATGTATCGGCACTTACCACAGCATATTTGCTAAGGTAGTAGCATAGGCTGTGAATGCTTTGCAGAGCAGGCTGATACTCTCTATTGAACCGATCGAGGCTCAACCGATCGCCGTTGATGAAATCAGTGAAAAGACAGACGCCACTAAGATCCAGCCATCCGCCCTGTATCGAGACATTTGAGGCACTGACATTGTAGTGAATTATGTGCTTGGCCCTCGCTGCAGCAAATTGCTTGGCATATCGGCCCGCGAGTTCAATCAGCCCATTTTTTAGCCGTTTTGGCAAACTTTCGGCTTGGTCCAAGTTTATAGGGTCGGGCAGGAAGTCAACAAGTTTATTTATTGCCTCCTTAACCCGCTGTGCATCCTCCCCAAGAGTATCCCGGCGTTTCTGCTTGAAGTAGATGGATCGAATGAAGTGTGCCGGTCGTACTACCGGTTCGCGCACGAGCAAGGCACGCTTTTGCGGACCCTGCATAGTCTCGTACTTTAGCCCGGTGTCGAGAATAGCGACGGATCTTGCAGCGCCATAGGGCAGCACTGCTTGAATGATTTCGGCCCATATCGTCTCATAAAATGCGGTGACGAGCGATAAATTGCCGTCGCCATGGCCAGCGTCGACGTCGTGTCCAACTAAAGGATTGGCCCCTAGGCCTTTGAGTTGCCAAATCCCGTCGAAGCCGCAACGCGCACCACCACCATTGTTCAGAATGCCATCGCCACCATAGCGCTCTGCCTTGAATATCTTGGCTGGTCCACTATTACCGTCGCGCTGTCCAGAAGGCTTTATCATATAGCTGTAAGCCTCACACAAAGTCGCCATGCAACCCGGACCGGGCAGTGATGGATTGAGAAATACTACCTTGCAGCCTGCGACTGGCTGACATTCGAAATCCAGGAAAATTTCGTGCAGGTCGGCAAGTACCTTGCGAGTTGAAATAGTCATGTATAAAGTGACGGTCGTAATTGTTATTAGTCTGCACCAAACCAAGGTGCAATGAAAAACCGTTTGACGGAAGTCATCTTCTTTAAGCTACAGCTAAACCGCATCGTATTGGTACCCTACAGGCGTAGGGGTTGCCAAAATTTATTCTTTTGGCAGAATTGGTTCGGTTGCTGCTAATTTTGCATGCGCTGGCTGTTGGATGGCTGATGTAGCTAGGAGAATCGCAAGTTCGGTTCTGCTCTTCACGTTCAGCTTTTTGAATAACGAAGAAACATGGTCTCTTACCGTGTTGTGGCTAATGCCTAAATCAAGACCTATCTGTTTGTTGGTTTTGCCTTGGCCTACTAGGAGCATGACGTCGCGCTCTCTCTCTGTAATATTCAAAATATGTCCTTGCGTGTGCTGAAAATGGCTAGTGCGCTAGCCGCCGAAGGCTATCGGCGCCCATCCATGCTTGCATGGAAACCAATGAATCCAACAAGAATTTGAATATAAATTGTATTGCAGTGTGTTAGAGAGGCTTCCCAAAGGTGGAGGTGCGTGAGTGACAGACAAGGCGTCTTTGTTTCGGCCCGAAGCGATCTCCGCACGGGGAATAAACTGGCTCGGTGAGATTGTGCTGATTCGTCCTGTTTCGTTCAGCCTGCTTACTTTTATTGCGATGCTGCTCGCTACGATGGTAGTGGTCTTCTTCATTTATGGAAGCTATACCAAACGAAGTACAGTAGCGGGGCAGCTTGTCCCTTCTTCCGGGTTGATCAGGGTCCACTCCCCACAATATGGTGTTGTGCTCGAGCGCTTTGTCGAAGAAGGACAGAAGGTTGATCGAGGTGCGCCACTGTTCAGATTATCCAGCGAACGCTTCAGCGATTCCGGCCTAGTGCAGGCCAGTGTCAGCGAGAAACTTTCACAACGTCGTCGCTCGTTGAACGAGGAGCTCATCAAGCAAGAGCAGCTGCAGGCCGAGGATAGACTAAGCCTGCAGAGCAAGTTGGCAAGCCTGCACCAGGAGCGAACTACACTAGCGCACCAATTAAGCAATCAGGAACAACTCGTCGTCTTGGCCGGCAATGCGGCTGAGCGTTATCAAGGATTGATGGACAAAGGCTACATTTCGATGGATCAGCTGCAACAACGCCTGGCGCAGTTGCTTGGTGAACGGCAGGCCCTGCAAGGCCTGATACGCGAGATGACATTGCTGCGCCAGCAGTTGGTCGAGCGGCAGAATGAGCTCTCTGGGTTACCGGCATTGCATGAAAATCAACTGTCTAGTATTCGTCGTGTATTATTCTCCGTAGAACAGGAACTCATCGAAAGCGAAGCAAAGCGCTCAGTGCTCATTACTGCTCCTGAATCAGGAGTCGCTACTTCTATCCTCGCCGATCCTGGTCAGACTGTTGACAGCACTCGCTTGCTAATGGGCCTCGTACCCAACGACTCCATCTTGCAAGCGGAACTCTATGTGCCAAGTAGAGCCATCGGGTTTATCCGAACGGGCGACACAGTGTTACTTCGCTACGAAGCCTACCCCTATCAGAAGTTTGGTCAATACCAAGGGCATGTTCGATCAATCTCCCGCTCTACACTTTCAGTCACCGAACTCAGCAGCATGACTGGAAGTGTGCCGGGGCTTGGGGCTGATGGTGAGCAGATATATCGCATTCGCGTAGATATCGATAAGCAGTCAGTGGTTGCCTATGGGGAGCACCACCCATTGCAGTCGGGCATGTTGGTTAAGGCGGATGTTCTCCAAGAGAAACGTCAGCTTTACGAGTGGGTGCTCGAGCCGCTTTACACCGTGGCTGGCAAACTGTAGGTCCAATAGAAATGAGCTATCTCGACGCAATTAGCCTACGCCTTGGGCGACGTTTATCACTGGTCCTGCAGACGGAAGCGACTGAATGCGGATTGGCTTGCCTGGCGATGATTGCCAACTACCACGGCTATCACATCACACTTATGGAATTACGTCGTCGGTATAGCGTGTCGCTCAAGGGGTCGACCCTCAAACATCTGATTCAGACCGCTGACCGACTGAAGTTTGGAACGCGAGCAGTTAGAGTTAAATTGAATGAACTTGACAAACTAAAACTACCTTGTGTGCTGCACTGGAATTTCAACCATTTCGTAGTATTGAAGGCTGTCGATGGTCAGCGCTTAACTCTGCACGACCCCGCCCAAGGTGTTCGTCAACTGAGTCTGAACGAGGTTAGTAAGGGATTCACAGGTGTTGCCATGGAGGTCTGGCCCGAAAGTGACTTTCAGCAGCAATCGCCGCCGACCCGGATCGGGTTGATACACATGATGGGCCATGTTAGTGGGCTTTATCGGGCGCTAGGGCAAGTGCTACTTCTGGCTCTTGCGCTCGAGGTTTTCTCGCTGGTCAGCCCCTTTTTACTACAGTGGACTATCGACAATGTGCTCGTAACTTTGGATCGTGACCTTTTAGCCACTCTCATGATCGGCTTCGCCCTGCTCTTGCTGATGAAGCAGGTCGTCAGCCTTGTCCGGGATTGGGTAACAATATATATCAGCACTCTTTTAGGCGTGCAATGGCAGGCAAACGTCTTTAGTCACTTGTTGCGTCTGCCCATCCACTACTTTGAAAAACGTCACTTAGGGGATGTAGTCTCGCGTTTCGGCTCAGTGGGTAAAATACAACAGACCCTGACGGCTACCTTCTTTTCCACAATCCTCGATGGGCTAATGAGCCTAGCTACCCTGATCCTGATGTTAGTCTACAGCCCGCTGCTAGCCATGATCGCGGTGCTAGCGATGGCACTATACATTTTAATACGCTGGGTCTGGTACCAACCCCTTCGGCGGGCTAGCGAGGAGCAAATCGTCCATGCCGCACGAGTAGACAGCCATTTTCTGGAAACGCTGCGGGGCATGCGTACGCTGAAGTTGTTTCAGCGTCAGAACGAGCGTCGTGCGACCTGGCTCGGCCTGTTGGTGACGCAGATCAACGCGGGATTGCGCACCCAGAAGCTGCAGTTGCTTTACGCCCAATTCAACAGTTTGATCTTCGGCCTTGAAAACCTTCTTGCCATCGGATTTGGCGCCTCCTTGGTTTTGGACAACAAGTTCAGTGTCGGCGTGCTGATGGCCTTCATGGCTTACAAAGGACAGTTCGTCGGCCGCGTGGCCAGTCTTGTGGATCACTTGTTCGAGTTGCACATGCTGCGTCTCCAAGGCGAGCGCTTGGCTGACATCGTACTGCATCCCCCCGAGGAGACGCACAATAGTCTGGCTATGACTGCTTGGACACCGACTGCGCTCGATATCAGCATCCAAGGTTTGCGATATCGCTATTCGGATCAAGAACCTTGGGTGCTCGATGGAGTCGACCTGAATATCTCTCCAGGACAATCCATCGCAATCACTGGTGCTTCGGGATGCGGAAAGAGCACGCTGGTCAACCTGATGCTTGGGATACTGCAACCTACAATGGGGCATATCTACATGGGCGAGAGCGACCAGCGTCACCTCCATATTGATATCTGGCGCAGCAGGATCGGCACGGTACTGCAGGATGATTGCCTTTTCGCCGGCTCGCTGATGGAAAACATCACCTTCTTCGAGCCTAGTCCTGATCTGAACTGGGCCATGGAGTGCGCCAGAAATGCTTCAATGCATGAGGACATATTGGCGATGTCGATGGGCTACAACACGCTTGTAGGCGATATGGGCACCGTTTTGTCCGGTGGGCAGAAACAACGCTTGCTACTAGCAAGAGCCCTGTACAAACGCCCCGACATACTGATTCTCGATGAGGCTACCAGCCATTTAGATTCAGGCTGCGAGGAACGCGTAAATTTAGCGATAAAAGCCTTGGATGTGACTCGGATCATCATCGCTCACCGAGCGGAGACGATCGCTTCAGCGGACCGTGTGATTCGTCTCGAAGGGGGGCGGATTGTTCAGGACTGTAGGGTAATGGAAAAGCAGCCTACCGACGAAGTAGGCGCAGCATGATTCGTGCAGCTATTGCCGGTGTGCTGCTGACGTTGGCCTGTGTCTGGGCTGGTGGTGCGATCGCAAGGGATGTCCTGCGGAGCAAACAAGGAGATTTTGCTGACTGGCTTCCTGAAGGCCATCTCACGTCTAGACCATGCAATGAAATCCCGACTCGTCCGCCGTTGAGCCTAGGAGTAGTGATCGAGGAGGTTCTTTGTCACGACCCGCTAACACGACAGGCATGGGCTGAGGCGAGGGCTCTCGCTGCACAGGTAGGAGTGGCCCGGTCAGCGTACTTGCCTAGGCTTGGTGCCAGTTCGGCGATCACTTTTGCACGCAATCACACCAATTATAAACAGATGGAGGATTACTCCACCGAAGGGTACCAGCGGCGGCTTGAGAATCGTCTGAACCTGAGTTGGGTATTGTTCGACTTTGGCCGGCGAGAGGCGACCCTGCGCAATGCCCATCAGCTGTTGGTCGCCGCTAATGCTTCCAAAGACAGCCAACTGCAACAGACATTCATGCAAGTAGCCCAACTGTATTACTACACCCTGGCAGCACAGGATAGCCAACGCGCGGCGCAACAGGTTACTGCGCTCGCGGCAGAAAATCTGAAAGACGCCAGCGCCAAATATGAAGCCGGGGCGGCGGCTTTGTCCGATTGCCTGCAGGCGCAAACAGCGTATACCCAAGCCATGCTGAGCGAAGTCCGTGAGCAAGGGGTGGTGCGCAGTGCTCAAGGGCAGATTGCGCTGCGCATGGGCTTGCCACCGGAAACACCGATTACTTTGACCGCTGGTCTGGCGAGGGTTCCTGATAGGAACTTTGTCGATGACGTCGAAGCGTTGCTTGCGCAGGCTAGCGAGGGACATCCGTTACTTATCGCTGCCAGAGCCAAGCTGGAAGCGGCTAAAGCGACGGTCAAGCAGCAGGAAGCTGCGGGTCGTCCCAGTATTTCTTTTGTTGCGTCTGTTTCGTATGCGCAGGCCCAACAGTCCGCAGCTTACTACGGAGATAGCCGCATTCGCGATAACAGTGTCGGATTGCAAATCGATATCCCCTTGTTCGAAGGGTTCGAGCGCACTTACCAAGTACGTAGCGCCCGAGCCCGAGTCGATGCCAGCAAAGCGGAGCTGGCGGAAGTCGAGCAGCGCATTGCCTTGGAACTATGGGCCAGCTATCAGGCTTTGGTCGTTGAGACGCAAGCACTTGAAACCACCAAAAAGTGGGTAGAGCAAGCTGTCCAAGCATTACAAGTTGTGCAGGGTCGATACCGGTCGGGCGTAGGAAGCATGACCGAACTACTTAATGCCACAACTGCCTATGCAAGCGCCGAACAGCAAAACATCAGGACCTTAAATAATTGGCATGTGGCTCGATTGAGGCTGGCAGCAAGTCTGGGGCGGCTTGGCTTCTGGACGTTATGAAATACATCTTAGAGCGCGCAATTTAAGTACTATAAAAATGGCCGAATAAATAAGATAAACTGCGAGGTCCTGATGAGTGCGAACATGCCGGACAAGGAGCAGGAAGTCCTTGGTATCCCTTCGTTTTATCACAAAACGTTCTACGTGCTATCGCTGTATTGGCGGGGCGAGGAGAAAACATTTGCTTGGTGCTCGTTAATAGTATTGTTTATCCTTTCTCTGCTCGCCGTGGCGACTTCTCTAGCAATAAACGAATGGTACAAGCATTTCTACAACGCGATTCAGGAACTCGACTCACAGCGATTCTACGTTCTGGTGCTAGTGTTTCTCGGGATCATTCTGTTCTCCGTCGTCCGCTCTGTAGTTATCACATATCTAGTTGACGTGTTCGCCCTCCGCTGGCGACGCTGGCTGACTAACTACTACCTCTCGGCATGGATCGTTGAATCCGAGCGACCGAAGCATGTTGAACACCGCGTGGATAACCCTGACCAGCGGATTGCAGAGGACATCAACAAATTTACATTCGAGACCATCGATCTTGCCTGTGGTCTGCTCTACACATTAGTCAGCGTTGTGTCCTTCAGCATCGTGCTGATTGGCATCTCTGGCGACGCGCTGTTGTGGGGCGTGGATATTCCAGCCTACATGTTCTGGGCTGCCATAATATATGCCCTGCTGGGAACTTATATCAGTCAAAAAATTGGTTTCAAGCTGGTGTCATTGAGCAACAACCAGCAGCGTTCCGAAGCCGATCTTCGCTATTTTCTTTTCCGCTTTCGTGACGGCTCCTTCGTCCAGGGAGATTCTATAGGCCGAAACTGCGAGAAGGAGCGCATTAGCGAAAAACTCGATGTGAGCCTAGCAAACATGCGCCGCACCATCCGAGTGAAGATGCGCCTCTCTCTCTTTACCGAGAGTTACAGCCAGCTTTCATTGATTCTCAGCAGCCTGCTGGCAGTGCCGAGGTTCTTCTCCGGGGCCATTATGTTCGGTGATGTTATGCAGATTAACTCGGCATTCGGAAATTTGTGTGGAAACCTTAGTTGGTTCATCAATGCGTATCACCGTCTGGCCGACTGGAAGGCTACGACAGATCGCTTAAATTCATTTGACGGCGCGCTCGCGGCGCTGTCCCGAACTGACACATCTGATCTTTGCCATCCAACGATATTTGTCAAATGATCAGGCAAGCCACAATCAGTCTAAATTTTTTGGTTTATTGAAGAGTTTCTATTCATTAAAAGTATCGGGGCGTTTGATAGATGAGAATCTACCTTTGGCAATCTCGTGCTCAGCGGTTACCTCTGTGGAGGATTTGGTGGAGCAGGCGGATCCTAAAGTTATAGGCCGCTAGCTTTTTGCCTGACTGCCATTTTTAAAATGGTCAAGGTGGTATTCAGCTTGATGTGGATGTTGCAGCGTTCTAACTAGTCGTATCTAGTCCGAATTTTTGCAGCTATTTCGAAAACCTGCTGCCGCCGCCGCTCTGCACCGGGCGCAACTTCCCCGACAGGCCGTTGGCCAGGTGGGTTTCGACGCTGACCGCCGGTGCCTGCACGCCTACCTGGGCGCGGCTGTGGACGAGAGCTAGAGACATGAACACTCCGTTGTTGCTGGAAAATGCCGCTTCCTGCGGCTGGGCAAAGAATAGCCAGTGCTGCCATGGCAGGCGCAACAAGTGTGCGTCGTGGTTTTTCAGGGCAGGGGTTTTCCCTGCGCTTTCATGCGCTTCGGCAAAAATGGATCCAATAGGCTTTGCGCAGTCGTCAGGTATGACTTAGTGTTGTTGGGCAACCGCAGTTGCCATGGGATGGCACTGCGTCTTCTTTCAAATGGACTTGAGGTATTGCACCGTGCAAATGCTCACCCGCACGCACCAGGCAATTCGCGAACTGGTGCAGGCCAGTGCATTCGTTGAACTCAACCGCTTTTTCGACAGGCTTGAGGCTCAATGGCGCCAAGCCCCGCCCGGCGAGTTCCCGGCCTACCTGGCGGCCATTGAAGGGCACATGCTGCTCGACCAGGAAAACCAGGGCGACAGGGCCCTGAGCCAAGTGCTCAGAGCCTGGATTGACGCGTGCCCCAGGGCTTACCACCCACAAGTGGTAATGGGTATGCACTGCTTCCACCGGGCCTGCCAGGTGCAGGTTGATGGCCCACGCAACGCTGCACGCTTGCTGGCGGTCGCGCAAATTTGTGAATCCGCCACCGCGCACCTGTTGCGTGCAATGGACCGCTCTGCGCACCCCGTGGCAGCGGCCATTGGCATGCTGCGCATCAGTGCGCAGCTCCATGAGCCTGGTTGGTTGCTCCAACTGTTCCAGGGGGAGCCTGCACGCTTCAGGCCCAGTGCCCATGCCGATGTAGAGGTACAGGAAACTGCAGCGCCGTTGCTGGTGAGGCATGGGTTGTTGCCCTTGGCCGAGCTGCCACAGGCGCTGCCGCACTACCTGGGCAAGCGGGTCGACCATGAAAACGAGGACCCTCGCTATTACTGGCTGCGCCATGCGCTGATCGCCCGCCCCGGTTGCTTCGAAGCGATCCAGGCCCTTGCTGTGTACCTGCTGCCCCGCTGGGGCGGCAGCCTCGATGCGTTCGAGCTGTTGGTCAATGGCCCGCTGTGCGCAACCTGGGACGAGCGTTTGCGTAATGCGCTGCGCTGGATGGCTGTCGAAGGCCGGCTGAAGCTGCCACAGGCTGACAAGGTGCAGGCCGTCGCCGACTGGCAGCACGTGTTCGAAGACTGGTCACAACGCCCGTTGAGGCCCAGGGAACGTGCTGTCGTTCTGGCATGGCGGGGGGCGCTGCACAGCAGGGCATTGGGCGACCATGCTGGCGCTATGCGCGACTTTGCCGCGAGCGTGGCGTGCAATGCCGATCTTGGCGCCATCCGCGCCATGGGCGTGCCGTTTCGCTGTTTGGTCGAGCTGATACTGCGCGATGGCATGGTAGATGAGAGGCAACTGCTACACGGCGCTATTGAGCGCCTGTGTGACGGCCGTTCACATGCTGCTGCCTGTGCATTACGCGCGGCCGGGCACCGTTTTGGGCTGTGGGCGCTGCCACGCTCGGCCGAGCAGGCAAGGCTATGGTTGCAACGGGCGGTGAATCGCCAGTGCGCGGGCCAGGCACCGGGGTTCGAAGTGCTTGAAGTGGCACGGGTGCTGTGGGCAGCCAACCGGCATGAAGTGGCCTGCTACCTGTACGAACGCTTCGCCGAACTGAACCTGCCGGGTGCTGCCCTGGCCTTGTACGAGCTGCACCATGGCTGTCTGGCCAACACCCCGGCGCATTACCTGGATGACGAGGCCGCCGGGTACTGGCTGCAGCGTGCGGTGGAGGCGGGCAGCAGGCAGGCCAAATACAACCTGGCCTGCCTGCGCATGGACGGCGATGAGGATTTGAACGAGCGCAGTGCCATGCTGGCGGTCAGGCGCCTGCTTGTCGACGCGCTGGGCAACCCGCAGATCAACGCGCGTGCGCGTTTGCATCTGGGGATTTTGTTACGCCGGTTTGGTGAGGCGCAGGAGCGGACCGAGGCGGTTGCTTACCTGCTGAGCCTGGTCGAGCACCCGGACCCGTGGCTTGCAGGGCGTGCCAGCGCCGAACTGGGGCTGGCCTGGATGCAGGGGCGTGGCACCCGCAAGCAAAGCCGCTTTGCCGCCATCGAATGGGTCAACCGAGCGGCCAGCTTGCAACCAAGGGATACGGCCATTGGTGATATCCAGGCCCAGATCCTCAATTCGCACAACCGGGTGAAGACGTTGTTTACTCAGTGCGGGGCGGCGTTGTTCCGCGGCACCTTGCATGCAAGTGAGCTACCACCGAAACAGGCCTTTACCCACGCCGAGTCGTTACGGGTTCAACCTGCATCGGAGGGGCTTAGGCGCGCACATAAACCCAGGCTGTCAGGCCCGATGCGAGGGTGACGGCGACACGCTTGTAGTCGGCAACTTCATAGCGGTCCGCCGCTGCCAGTTCGTCTTCGCTGATCTGGAAGACCATACCGGCCACGCTGTCGTTGGCCTGGCTGCTGGGGGAAACGATGGGGTGATGGGACTTGCCGCTGGTCGCCAGTACGTCCGGGTCAGTGATCTCGACCCAGTCCAGGCGGTAGCCCGGCATACGGTCGGCCTGGCCGTTCAGCTCACGGCCAAAGTTGGCCAGTTGCACGGCTTTATCCTGCAAGGTGCCGTAGGAAAACAACAGTACCGGGTATGCGCTGGAGGGCTGCATTCACTCATCCTGTGAAGTTGGGTTCAGCCGCGCTTCCAGCTCGGCTACCTGTTTTTCCAAGGCCTCGAGGCGTGCGCGGGTGCGCGCCAGCACGACCATCTGGCTGTCGAACTCATCGCGGCTGACCAGGTCCAGCTTGCTGAAGGCACCTTGCATCAACACTTTGAACTGGCTTTCCAGTTCGGCGCGGGGCTGGGCGGTATCGCTGCTGAACAGGCGCGAGGCCTGGTCGCTCAGGGCATCGAGAAGGGCTTTGGGCGCGAGCATGGGGCTGTCCACTGAAACGGAGAAATGGCCGCCAGTGTAGCACGCACAAACCTGGCGCCTGAGTGCACATTGGCCTTTGTGGGAATGGCCTTGCGTGGCGATTGGGCTGCACAGCGGCCCCGGCAATATCGGCATCAAGGCACAAATCGTAGGGGCGCTTCGCACCCCCATCGCGACGCAAGGCCGCTCCCACAAAGAGCGCGTGCGGTTTTTCAATCAGGTGCACATTTTTCGCGCAACTTGCCCCGCTGCTGCGCACCGAAATTGTGCATGTTTCCCATGCTGGCGACTGGCCAATCCCGACCAAATCACATAACGCTCTGTTTTTCGGCGCTTTGTCCGAACTGGCAAGGTTTCTGCAAAGACCTGTACGAGCCATGCACTGAAGCAGTTCCTTGTGACCAGGCAGTGCGCACGCGGAGCCGGATGCCGACGACGCGTTACAAAGCCAACCGCTGCGCTTAGACTTGAGACGGGTTTGTTTTCCTGGGGCAAGTCCACCAAATCGGGAGAGAGTTTCATGAAGCTAGTCACAGCCATCATCAAGCCGTTCAAGCTGGACGACGTGCGCGAGTCGCTGTCGGAAATCGGCGTGCAGGGCATCACCGTCACCGAAGTCAAAGGCTTCGGTCGGCAGAAGGGCCACACCGAGCTGTATCGCGGTGCTGAATATGTGGTCGATTTCCTGCCCAAGGTGAAGATCGATGTCGCCATCGATGACAAGGACCTTGATCGGGTAATCGAAGCCATCACCAAGGCAGCCAACACCGGCAAGATTGGTGACGGCAAGATTTTCGTGGTGAATCTGGAGCAGGCGATCCGCATCCGTACCGGCGAAACCGATACCGACGCGATCTAAGCAGCAAAAAAGCCTCACCAAACCCAACGCCCCAGGAGAAAACAACATGACTCTGCGTAAGATCGCAGGGCTAGGAGCCCTATTGTCCCTCGTAATGCCCGGGCTTGCCCTGGCAGAGGAAGCTGCCCCAGCGCTGAACTCCGGCGACACCGCCTGGATGCTGACCGCAACGGCGCTGGTGCTGTTCATGACCATTCCGGGCCTGGCCCTGTTCTATGGCGGCATGGTGCGTTCCAAGAACGTGCTGTCGGTGATGATGCAGTGCTTTGCAATTACCGGCCTGATGAGCATTCTCTGGGTCGTCTACGGCTACAGCATGGCCTTCGATACCGCCGGTATGGAAAAGGGCGTGCTCAACTTCAACTCTTTCGTTGGCGGCTTCTCCAAGGCCTTCCTTAGCGGCGTCACGCCCAACAGCCTGACCTCGGCCACCGCGCTGTTCCCTGAAGCGGTGTTCATCACCTTCCAGATGACGTTCGCCATCATCACCCCGGCCTTGATCGTCGGCGCCTTTGCCGAGCGCATGAAGTTCTCGGCGATGCTGGTATTCATGGGCATCTGGTTCACCCTGGTGTATGCGCCGATCGCACACATGGTGTGGAGCGGTGACGGTGCCCTGATGTGGGACTGGGGCGTACTGGACTTCGCTGGCGGCACCGTGGTGCACATCAACGCCGGTATCGCAGGCCTGGTCTGCTGCCTGGTACTGGGCAAGCGCAAGGGCTACCCGACCACGCCGATGGCCCCGCACAACCTCGGCTATACCCTGATGGGCGCAGCGATGCTGTGGATCGGCTGGTTCGGTTTCAACGCAGGCTCTGCTGCTGCCGCCAACGGTACTGCCGGCATGGCCATGCTGGTCACTCAGATCGCGACCGCCGCCGCCGCCCTGGGCTGGATGTTCGCCGAGTGGGTCGGTCACGGTAAGCCAAGTGCTCTGGGCATCGCTTCGGGCGTGGTTGCTGGCCTGGTTGCCATCACCCCGGCTGCGGGCACCGTCGGGCCGATTGGTGCGCTGATTATCGGCCTGGTTTCGGGTGTGCTCTGCTACTTCTGCGCCACCACGCTCAAGCGCAAACTCGGCTATGACGATTCCCTGGATGCCTTCGGCGTGCACGGTGTTGGCGGCATCATCGGTGCCATCCTCACGGGTGTGTTCGCGGCCCCGGCGCTGGGCGGCTTCGGTACCGTCACCGACATCGGCATGCAAGTCTGGATCCAGGCCAAAGGTGTGATTTTCACCGTGGTCTACACCGCCATCGTCACCTACGTGATTCTCAAGGTGCTGGATGTGGTGATGGGCCTGCGGGTCAACGAAGAAGAAGAGTCGGTCGGCCTCGACCTGGCTCAGCACAACGAACGCGGCTACAACCTGTAACTGCGACGCGGTAAAAAATTGCCCGGCTTGCCGGGCATTTTTTTGCCAGTTTTTCAGCATTTCCCGCACGGCAAACGGTTTATTCGGCACGTTCGTGACGTAGGTAAAAAACTTACAAGCCATAGGGCGTTTATGGTGCTTTGCTTTTTCCACGGGCGCGCTAGAATGCGCGCCGAAGGGTGTTTGACGAGTAGTCCACACACTTCGCCAGCCTTTGCTAGGCTTGCCAATAGCGTGTGGCCAGCAGGGGCTAATGGATTTGTCAGGTCCTGCCAGGAGCAGGGCCTGCTGGGTGCCGCCTCCCATCAGGAGCGCCGACCCAAGGGCAGTGGCCTAACCCACGGCCAGTTGAATTTTCACTGGTGGCTGCCGGTCTACGGCTGCACTGGTCTATAACTAACCTGCTTTTCGCAAGTCATGAGGTAGAACATGAGCGACGACGATCTGGAAAATGATGACCTCGAAGTAGGCGACGAAGACGAGGGTGATGAGGTCCTTGAAGGGGCGGCTGACGACGGCGTGGAAGACGCTGGCGATGACGACAGCAGCCCGGCACCCGTTGCCAAGGGCAAATCCAAGGCAGCAGTCTCGGTAGACGAGATGCCGAGCATGGAAGCCAAGCAGAAAGAGCGTGATGCACTGGCCAAGGCGATGGAAGAATTCCTTTCGCGCGGTGGCAAGGTGCAGGAAGTCGAGGCCAACGTGGTCGCCGACCCGCCCAAGAAGCCGGACAACAAGTACGGCAGCCGCCCTATCTGAGTGGCTGATCGCAAAAAAGCCCGCCGTCGCTGCGGGCTTTTTTACGCCTGTGGGTTTTGTGTTGCCCGTGCCGGCCTCTTCGCGGGCATGCCCGCTCCCACAGGTTCACCACAGGGTTCAGGACCTGCGCGGTCCCTATGGGAGGGGGCGTGCCCGCGAATGGGCCGCAAAGCGGCCCCGTCAGCGCCAGCGTGCAAGCACGTCAGGTAGTTGCGACAGGCGCTGGATCTCGGCGTCCGGCGCCTGATCGCCAGCCCAGGCCTTGCCTTGCGGGTTGAACCACACCGCCCGCAACCCGGCGCGCTGGGCACCGGCAATGTCATCGCCAGGGTGATCGCCGATGTGCACTGCCGCACCCGCGTCCACCTCGCCGCGGCGCAACGCTTCAAGGAATGGTGCAGGGTCTGGTTTGCCGATGCCCAGGTCCTCGGCGCACAGCGCAAAGCGGAAGTAATCCGCCAGCCCTAGCCGGCTGACGTCGGCATTGCCGTTGGTGACCACGCCCAGGATGTATTGATGGCGCAAGATTTCAAGTACCGGCTGCACCTCTGGGAAGATCTCCACCTGGTGGCGGGCATGCAGGAACACTTCGAAGCCTTCGTTGGCCAGCGTCTGTGCGTGCTGCTCGCTGTAGCCGACCTCTTCCAGGGCATGAAACAGCACGCGCCTGCGCAGGGCACTGATGCGGTGCTTGAGGCCGGGCTCTGCTTGCACCAGGCGCTCGCGGATGGCGAACAGGTGTTCCACCGGCACACTGCCGAGGGTGGGTGCGTTGGCCTCGAGCCAGTCGCGCAGCACGACTTCCGCGGTAGCAATCACCGGCGCGGTGTCCCACAGGGTATCGTCGAGGTCGAAGGTGATCAGCTTGATGCTCATGAGTCTGTGCCTTTGCTGCGTTTGGCCCGAGGGTGGGCGCTGTCGTACACCGCGGCCAGGTGCTGGAAGTCCAGGTGGGTGTAGATTTGCGTCGTGCTGATGTCGGCGTGGCCGAGCATCTCCTGCACCGCGCGCAGGTCCTGGGATGATTCCAGCACATGGCTGGCGAAGGAATGGCGAAGCATGTGCGGGTGCAGGTGTTGGCCCAGCTCACGCTCACCGGCGGCCTTTACCCGCAGCCGAACTGCCTGGGGGCTGATGCGATTGCCCTGGCGGGTGATGAACACTGCACGGTCGCGTGGGTTGCCGATGCCGCGCAAGCGGTACCAGGCCTGCAACGCCTCGCGAGCCTTGCGACCCACCGGCAGTACGCGGGCTTTTCCACCCTTGCCCAGTACCTGCACCAGGCCGGCGGCGAGGTCGAGGTGATCAAGATCGAGGTTGGTCAGTTCCGATAGGCGTAGGCCTGAGGAATAGAACAGCTCGAGGATCGCCTGGTCACGCCGGGCAATGAAGTCGTCGTCGACGCCACCATCGAGCAGCTGCAGTGCGCGATCGGTATCCAGTACCTTGGGCAGCCGACGCTCACCTTTGGGTGCGCTCAGGCCGGTGGCCGGGTCGTGCTGGCACAGGCCTTCGCGGTTGAGGTAACGGTACAGGCCGCGTACTGCCGACAGCAGGCGTGCCAGGCTGCGCGGGGACTGGCCATGGTGGTGCAAGCGGGCGATCAGCTGGCGCAGTTGCTGGATTTGCAGCGCCTGCCACTCGGCAATGCCGTGTTCTTTGCAGTAGGCGATGACTTTTTCCAGGTCGCGACGGTAGCCCAGCAAGGTGTGCTCCGACACCTGGCGCTCGTTGCGCAGGTGTGCGCAATAAGCCTCCAGCTGGCGTTTCATCAGCGTACCGAGCGCAGGGTCTGGGTAACGCGTGGCACAACGCGGCCGAGCACTTCGGCGATATAGCCGAGGAAAAGGGTGCCGACGCTGCTCTTGTAGTGTTGCGGGTCGCGGCTGCCGATGGCCAGAACCCCATGCAGCCCTTGGTACTCAAGAGCTGCCACGGCGCTGGAGCCTACTTCTCGGCGCTGTTCTTCACCGAACAGGAAAGCCAGCTCGTGCTCGCGCAGGTTGCCACTGACGGTCTTGCCACCGCCCAGCAGGGCACCGATGGCTTGCTGCGCCTCGGCATTGCTGACCCAGCGCCCCACCGGCGCGACGTTGTCGCCGAACAGGATCAGGCTGACGAAGGGCACCTGGAATTCCTGGCGCAGGCTGTCTTCGACCGCCATCACCACTTCTTCCAGGCTGCCGGCGTCGAGCAGGTCGAGGATCAGCCGGCGGGTCTTGTCGAACAGCCGGTCGTTGTCGCGCGCCACGTCCATCAGTTGCGACAGGCGATGGCGCATCTCGATGTTGCGGTCGCGCAGCAGCTTGAGCTGGCGCTCCACCAGCGACACGCTGTCGCCACGCTGGTGGGGGATGCGCTGTTCGAGCAGCAGCTCGTCGTGCTCGGCGAAGAAGGTGGGGTGGGCGCGCAGGTAGGCGACCACCGCTTCGGCATCGAGCTCGGCGGACTGCTTGGGTACAACCTTGGGCTGATCGGTCATGGCGGTTACTCGTTTAGAGACGAACCTGTCCTTCGTAGACGCGTACGGCCGGGCCGGTCATCATCACGGGCTTGCCGGGGCCGGCCCATTCGATGTGCAGGCGACCACCGGGCAGGTCGAGGGACACCGGGGAATCCATCCAGCCCTGGCTGATCGCCGCCACGGCTGCGGCGCAGGCGCCGGTGCCGCAAGCCTGGGTTTCGCCGGCGCCGCGTTCCCACACGCGCAGGTTGGCGCGGTGGCGGTCGATGACTTGAATGAAGCCGGCATTCACCCGCTGTGGGAAGCGTGGGTGGTTTTCGATCTTCGGGCCCAGCTCATGCACAGGCGCAGTAAACACGTCGTCGACACGCAGCACGGCGTGCGGGTTACCCATGGACACGGCGGCTATCGAGTACAACTGGCCGTCAACTTCCAGCGGGTAGCTTGGCGCCTGTGCGTCGGCGACAAAGGGAATTTCGGCAGGGATGAAGCGCGGCGGGCCCATGTTGACACTCACCTGGCCGTCGTTCTGCACGTCCAGCACGATGATGCCGCTCTTGGTTTCCACGCGGATGCGCTTTTTCGCGGTCAGGCGCTTGTCCAGCACGAAGCGGGCGAAGCAGCGCGCACCGTTGCCGCACTGCTCGACCTCGGAGCCGTCGGCGTTGAAGATCCGGTAGCGGAAATCCACTTCCGGATTGTTCGGCGCTTCGACGATCAGCAGCTGGTCGAAGCCGATCCCGGTGTGCCGATCACCCCATTGCTTGGCATGCTTGGGCTGGATGTGCGCGTGCTGGCTGACCAGGTCGAGGACCATGAAGTCGTTGCCCAGCCCATGCATCTTGGTAAAACGCAGCAGCATGGGCTTACTCCGGCAGCAGGCTTTCGCCAGCGTACAGTTCGGCGATGGTTTCGCGGCGGCGTACTTCGAACGCCTGGTCGCCGTCGACCAGGATTTCAGCGCAACGGCCGCGGGTGTTGTAGTTGGAGCTCATGACAAAACCATAGGCGCCCGCGGACTCTACGGCCAGCAGGTCACCTTCGGCCAGGTTGAGTACGCGGTCCTTGCCGAGGAAGTCGCCAGTCTCGCAGATAGGGCCGACCAGGTCATAGGCACGGCCTTCGCCTGCACGTGGCTTGACCGCGCTGACACCCATCCAGGCCTGGTACAGGGCCGGGCGGATCAGGTCGTTCATCGCTGCATCGATGATCGCGAAGTCCTTGTGTTCGGTGTGCTTGAGGTATTCCACGCGGGTCAGCAGCACGCCAGCGTTGGCGACGATGTAGCGGCCAGGCTCGAACACCAGGGCCAGGTCGCGCTCGCCCACGCGTTCGCGGATGGCCTTGATGTAGTCGGCCACCTGTGGTGGCTGTTCGTCGCGGTAGCGCACGCCGACACCGCCACCCAGGTCCAGGTGGCGCAGGTGTATGCCGCACTCGGCCAGGCGGTCGACCAGCACCAGCAGGCGGTCGAGGGCGTCGAGGAATGGCTCGACGGTGGTCAGTTGCGAGCCGATGTGACAGTCGACACCGACCACTTCCAGGTTCGGTAGCTGTGCGGCGCGTACGTAGATGGCCTCGGCATCGGCAATGGCGATGCCGAACTTGTTTTCTTTAAGGCCGGTGGAGATGTACGGGTGAGTACCGGCATCGACGTCCGGGTTGACCCGCAGCGACACCGGGGCAACCTTGCCCATTTCGGCGGCGACTACTTGCAGGCGCTCCAGCTCGTCGGTGGATTCGACGTTGAAGCAGTGCACGCCAACTTCCAGGGCACGGCGCATGTCTTCACGGGTTTTGCCAACGCCGGAGAACACCACGCGGTCGGCACGCCCGCCAGCGGCCAGTACACGCTCCAGTTCACCACCGGAAACAATGTCAAAGCCTGCGCCCAGGCGCGCCAGCACGTTCAGCACGCCAAGGTTGGAGTTGGCCTTGACCGCGAAGCACACCAGGTGCTCGGTGCCTTGCAGGG
>RCUS01000619.1_pt1 | contig 22410 bp, 13 predicted proteins | sample 2166221 | NCBI WGS metagenome assembly RCUS01 (sample SAMN09932758, study PRJNA488358) | compost metagenome | isolation source: compost soil in cyclohexanecarboxylic | place: Germany: Experimental Botanical Garden | reverse complement strand
TCAGGGTTTCCTGGTTGCGCCGGTACTGCACGATCTGCATGAAGCCATGCACGGCTTTTTCCGGCGTGTCGTAGGTGGGAATACCGGCGCGGTTGAAGATCTGGCGCGCAGGCGCCACCGCCGTGCCGCCCAGAAGACACGACAGCACCGTGCGCGAAGTGGCCTTGATCAGCGGCGTGACGGCTTCGGCGATGTCGACCGACGAGACCATGGCCGTGGGCGCGTGCAGCAGCAGCAAAGCGTCCGCCTGCGGCTCGTCGAGCAAGGGCTTGATGGCGTCGGCATAGCGCTGCACGGCAGAATCGCCGGGCAGGCCCACCGGGTTGTCGTGCGACCAGCCGCGCGGCAGCGCCTTTTCCAGCGCGATGACGGTATCGGGCGACAGTTGCGCCAGCTTGCCGCCGCTGCCCACCAGCGCATCGGTGGCCATCACGCCCAGCCCACCGCCATTGCATAAAATCGCCAGGCGCTCGCCGCGCTGCGAGCGGATATGCGTGAGCGTCTCCACGGCGTCGAACAATTCTTCGGCCGAGTACACGCGCAGCATGCCGGCGCGGCGGATGGCCGCATCATAGACGGCGTCGGAACCGGCCAGCGCGCCCGTATGCCAGGCCGCCATGGCCGCGCCTTCCGCCTCGCGCCCCGCCTTCAGCACGATGACCGGCTTGCTGCGCGCCGCCGCCCGCGCGGCCGACATGAATTTGCGCGCCGCGTGGATATCTTCCATGTACAGCAGGATGGCGGCCGTGTCGATGTCGCCGGCCAGGTAGTCGAGCAAGTCGCCGAAATCGATGTCGTAGCTGGCGCCCAGCGAAATGAACTTGGAAAAGCCCACGCCATGCGCATTGGCCCAGTCGAGCACGCCCGACACCAGCGCCCCCGATTGCGAGACAAAGGCGATCTTGCCGCTCGTCGCGCCCAGGTGCGCGAAGCTGGCGTTCAGGCCCAGCTTCGGCACCAATAACCCCATGCTGTTGGGGCCGAGGATGCGCAGCAGATGCGGCTTGGCCGCCTTCAGCATGGCCAGACGCAGCGACTGTTCGCGCGTGGGGTCCAGGCCAGAGGTCATGACGATGGCGGCGCGCGTGCCCAGCGCGCCCAGTTCGCGGATCAGCGCCGTGATGGTGGCGGGCGGGGTGCAGATGATGGCCAGGTCCGGCGCTTTCGGCAGCTGCGCCAGCTTGCGGTAGCATTTGAGGCCCATCAGTTCGTCGTACTTGGGATTGACGGGCCAGAGCTCACCCTGGTACTGCGCGCCCTGGTCGCCACCGCCCAGCAGGTTGTACAGGGCGATGGCGCCCAGCTTGTGTTCGCGCGCCGTGGCGCCGATCAGGGCCACCGAGGCCGGCTTGAACAGCTTGTCGAGATTACGGATACTCATGTTCTGGCCTCATGGATCGCCGGAGCGGCTATGCGCCAGTGTATAGGATGCGCCGGCAAAAAAACTTGACCTTGCGATGTGTTTCACGAAAAAGCCTGCTCACCAGCGCGAACGGTGGCTTTCCGTCACCCCCGCCAGCTGCGCCACGATGCGCTTGGGCGAGTCCGCGCTGGCCCGCACCCAGCCGCTGAAAGTGCCGATGGGCTGGATGTAGCGGCTGGCGGCGATCCACAGGTTTTTATCCTCGCGGCGCGCGCCTTCCGGCTTGAAATGCAGGTCGAGCAAATCGTCGTCCGTCCACACATGCCACGGCGCCAGCGGGTTGTCGGGGTTGAAGTCGAAATGCGCGCGGCCCAGCGCATACAGCTGGCCATCGAGCCACAGCGCGTTTTCATGCGCGCCGAAATAGCCGGCCTGCAGATTGAAGCCCAGGTCCAGGCTGTGCGCCGAGGCCCAGCGCCACTCCGTCTCGCGCGCCAGCAAGCCATTCGAATAGTCGAAGCTGGCTACGCCGTCGTCCAGGCTATAGCCCATGGCGCCGCAGCGCACCGTGCCCCATAGCGGCAAGCCGCCCGATTTTTGCGTCGCATGCACGGCGCCGCCGCCGGCCACCGGCCCCACGGCCAGCAGGGTGGGCGACACGGGCGGACCGAATTCCGCGTCGATGCCGAAATGGCCGCAGTCGAGCAGCAGGCGGCAGCGCTGCTGCGGCTGCGCCTCGATGCGGATGCTGTGCGACAGGAAGCGGAAACGGCTGCTGGCACCCGCATGCGGCGCCACGGACGCGCTCAATCCCGGTATGCCGTCCTGCGAGAAGGTGGCCACGATCTTGCCCTTGTGGCGGTCGAAGGCATATGCGAACGCCGTGCTGGTCCAGCCCAGGTCGACGATGGCCACGCCACAGAACAGGGTGGGCGTCGACAGGGCCACGTAATGCCAGCGCTTGTGGTGGAACAAACGCCAGAGGGCGCCACGCGCGTGCGGCGGGGCCAGCGCGGCCCAGTCAAAGGCGGCCAGCTGGCCCGTGTAGCGGCCAAAATGCGGCACGCCGTCGGCGTCGAGCAACTGCGCCGGAGCCGGTGGCAGCATCATGCGGCCCGCCTTGCGGCAGCGCCGCCGTCCTGCAGCGCCGCGGCCAGCTGCGCGCCAAACAGCGCCGGCTGCGCGCGCGCGATATCGATGTCAGGACACGCATGCCAGAGCGCCAGGCGCCGCACGGCGCCGGCCACGTCCTGCACCAGGCGGGGACTGAGGCGCACGCCCTCTTCCAGCGCCAGCGACTTGATCTCGAAGCGCCCCTGCGCGCGGTGCGCCTTGGCGTCCAGGCGGCCTACCAGCGCGCCACGGCGCAGGATCGGCAAGGTAAAGTAGCCGTAGCGACGCTTGTCGGCCGGCGTGTAGCATTCGAGCCGGTAGTCAAAGCCGAACAGTTCCAGCGCGCGCCGCCGGTCCCAGACGACGGGATCAAACGGCGACAGAATCGTCGTCAGGGTGGGCGCCAGCGTGCCGGCGGCGGCGGCGCGCAGCAATTTTCCATGCGCGGCATGCACGTACACGGCATCGTCCCAGCCGGTCACGGCGCAGCGCAGCAACGCGCCCTCGTCGACCAAGGTGTGCAGATCCTGCGCCAGGCTGGCGCGCGATTGCCTGGTGCGGAAGTAGTCGCTGATCCAGCTGGCGCGCGCCAGTCCCAGCGCCTTCACGCTGGCCAGCAGCAACCGTCGCCGCACCTGCTCTTCGGGCAGCAGCTGGCTGTCGTGCCAGCCCGGCAGCACGCGCTCGGCCAGGTCGTAATAGCGCTGGAAATTGTGGCGCTTGGCGATCATCAGCACGCCCGAGGTAAACAGGACTTCGAGCGAGCGCTTTTCCGGCTTCCAGCTCCACCAGCCGCCCGCCTGGCCATCCGTGCGCTCGAAGTCCGCCGAGCGCGCGGCGCCGTTGGCGCGGATATGTTCGAGTACGGAAGCGACGGCCTCGCCCTGCTCGGCCATCCATTTCACCGAGTATTTCCAGCCCATGGCGGCCGGGTCAAGCATGCGGTGGCGGTACAGGCCATAGTCTTCGATGGGCACGAAGCTGGCCTCGTGGGCCCAGTATTCAAACAGCGCGCCTTCGGCCAGCAGCTGCTCCAGCCACGGCTGCGGATAGTCGCCCAGCCGGCTCCACAGCACCAGGTAGGGACTGCGCGCCACCACGTGGATGGTATCGATCTGCAGTACGCCCATCTGGCGGATGGCGGCCAGCACGTCGGCCTTGACGGCTTTCTTGCGGCGCGCCTGCAGCAGGCCCTGCGCGGCCAGGTGCAGCGCGCGGGCGGCGGCGAGGGACAGCGGTGTGGCGGCAGGTGTCGGCAAGGTCGGCAAGGTCGGCAAGGTCGGAGATTCCTCAACAAATGGTGGTGCGCGCCGTCGGCAGGCATTTCAGGAAGATACCGCATTCCCGCCGCGCACCCGGGCTTTTTTCCTGAATGTTTTTCATGTTGTCACGTATTTCTTTCATGTTCCGCACCGCGATAGTGCGAAAAATCCGGCCAGCATGAACATTTGATGACAACTGCGGCAGACCGCTTGACAGGCATCTTGCGCTTCTATAACTTATGGAAAATATTGCCATACGGCAATTTAAAATACACTTCTCCCCGTACTCATCCATCCGTGCAACGCCCTGCCGCCTTCGGGCCGCCTGGCGCCGCGGTGATGGCGGCATCCATGCCGTCGTGCGGCGGCCGTGGCGGGAAGGTGGAACGAGCATTCTGAACAATCTCAACATTAATCAATAAAAACAAGGAAGAGAATATGCACCTATCCCAGCTTCGGTACCGGCCGCAACGGCACGGCCTCACGCGCTTATCCAGACAGGGCCTGCCGCTGGCCCTGGCCATGCTGCTGGCCGCCTGCGGTGGCGGCGGCGATACGGCCAGCACGCCGTCCACGGCGCAGCGCCTGCTGGCGCAAACGGCGTCTGAAACGGCGCTCACGCCCGTCGCCGCCACGGCCAGTTCAGCGGAACGGGGCGACCTGTCAGCCAATGCGGCCATCGACCGCAACGACGGCACACGCTGGGGCAGCGGCTTTTCCGACAATGAATACCTGACCCTTGATTTCGGCACCGCGCAAACCATCACGCGCGTGCGCATCGCCTGGGAAAACGCGCACGCCAGCGCCTACCTGCTGCAGATCTCGGACGACAATGCGCACTGGACCACCGTGCAGCGCGTCGACGACAGCCACGGCGGCATCGAAGACCTCACGGGCTTCACGGCGCAGGGACGCTACCTGCGCATGCAGGGCGTCAAGCGCGCGGGCCAGTACGGCTATTCCATCTTTGAAATCCAGGCGTTCTCGGGCACGCCCGTGCCGCCGCCGGAAACCCCGCCCGTCACCGAAGTGCCGCCCGTGACGATCGACCCGAACCAGCCCGGCGTGGAAATCCGCCCCGTGGCCGCCACCTCCTCGCCGGTGGAAAACAACGGCATGTCGGCCGCCATGGCGATCGATGGCAAGACCGGCACGCGCTGGGCCAGCAAGTTCGATGACGGCGCCTGGATCCAGTTCGACTTCGGCGCGAAGACGCCCGTCGGCTACATGAAGCTGCTGTGGGAAAACGCCTACGGCAAGCAGTACGCGCTGCAGGTCTCCGACGATGGCCAGACATGGTCGCAGATCCGCTACGTGAGCAATGGCCACGGCGGCACCGAGGAATTCTTCAACCTGGGCGTGAACGCGCGCTACATCCGCTTGCAGGGCGTGGCGCGCGCCACGCAGTATGGCTACTCGCTGCTGGAAGTGAGCTTCAAGACGCCGGGCAGCGACAACAGCCTGCCATCGACCAGCACCTCGGCGCTGAAATTTCCCGCCGATGGCACAGGCATGACGCCGCTGCCGGCCGCCGCGCAGCCGCTGGAAAGCCTGCAATTCACGCTCGCCGACGGCACCCTGGTGACGCGCTTCGGCGCGCGCGGCCTGGCGCGCCACGGCCGCGAACGGGGCGAGGAGTGGAATGAAATCGGCTACGGCCCGAATGAAACGGTAGACCCCGTCACGGGCCTGCCGCAGGACAAAGGGCCGGGCAATTACCTGACCTTCGTGCCGCAGTACTTCAAGAACCGCACCTGGGGCGTGGAAATCATCGACAACAGCCGTGTACGCGGCGTCACCAAGCCGACCCTCATCGTCAACCAGTACACCACCGTCGACTTCCTGTCCGGCGGCGTGGCCTTCTTCCGCGGCTTCGACCGCCCGGGCGTGACGGGCTACGGCTGGATGTCGCCCGGCGAACTGGTGGACCGCAATGTCCCCGTCTGCAAGCCCATGGCCTACCCCGCCAATGACCGCCTGACGAACGCCAACGGCATCAACGGCGCCTGCACCCTGCTGATCAAGGAATATCCCGGCCATGGCGGCCTCGACGCCAGCGGCATGCCGGACGGCAGCGACGTCAAGGCGCGCGCGCTGACGGCCGGCGACATCATCGAAGTGTCGCCATCGATGTTCTCCACCACCGCTTCGATGGCGGCGAAAGGCGACGCCGGCGGCATCCGCTACTACTCGTACGAGTGGACGTATGTCGTGGGCGCCGGCCTGCGGCCATGGTACGGCGTGCAGCCGCGCCTCAATTCGGTGCCACTGCCGGAAGAAACGCTGTCCGGCGGCCTCGGTTCCGTGTCGTATAACTACTCGGACAACGCCCTGTTCATGTTCCAGCAGCCGCACAACAACATCGGCATGCAGAACATGCAGCGCTTCGTCGAAGGGCGCCGCCTGGTGCACACGAATTTCACCACCGGCGAGCACAACGAAGGCGGCAACGACCGCTACGCGCCGGCCATAGGCTTGCAGGGACAGCGCTACGGCCAGTCGGCCTGCATCGCCTGCCACGTCAACAATGGCCGCAGCCCCGCGCCCGTGGCCCTGAACCAGCGCCTCGACACCATGGCCGTGCGCGTCGCCAGCATCAATACGGCGGGCCAGCAGGTGCCGCACCCGCAGTACGGCACGGCCATCCAGATGAATGCCGTCTCGCCTTCCGGCGTGCCGCAAAACTGGGGCAACAGCGTCAGCGTGGGCGGTTTCACGGCGCGGACGGTGGCGCTGGCCGACGGCACGCAGGTCGAACTGCGCAAGCCAACCCTGGCCTTCGAAGGCCCCGTGCCGCAAGTCGTCTCGCTGCGCGCGGCGCCGCCGATGATCGGCACGGGCTTGCTGGAAGCCGTGCCGGAAGCCGACATCCTGGCACGCGTCCGCAGCACGCCGGACGCCGATGGCGTCAAGGGACAGCCCAACTATGTGTTTGATCCGGAAACGGGCGCCGTGCGCCTGGGCCGCTTCGGCTGGAAAGCCTCGAAAGCCACCTTGCGCCACCAGGCGGCCGACGCGCTGCTGCTGGACATGGCCGTCACCTCGCCCGTGTACCGCAACCGCGCCTGCATGGCCGGACCGGTGGCCTGCGCGGCGGGCGGCGCGCAGCCCGGCATGTCGGAAGCGGACCTGCAGTCGATCACGCAGTACCTGGCCCTGGTGGCCGTGCCGGCCCAGCGCAGCATCGCCAGCGGTTTCCCGAAAGGTGTGGCGCCTATCGACGAACTCAAGGTCGACCCGCAGCAGGTAAGCGCAGGTTCAAAACTGTTCCAGGGCATGCGCTGCGCCGCCTGCCACACGGTGGAAATGCAGACGGGCGCCGGGCACCTGTTTGCGGAACTGCGCAAGCAGACCATCCGCCCGTACACCGACCTGCTGCTGCACGACATGGGCCCCGAGCTGGCCGACAGGTTCAGCGAAGGCCAGGCGCAGGGCAATATGTGGCGCACGGCGCCCCTGTGGGGCATCGGCTACACGGAAAAAGTCATGGGCAACGGCGGCAAGGCCGGCTACCTGCATGACGGCCGCGCGCGCAGCCTGACGGAAGCGATCCTGTGGCACGGCGGCGAAGGCACCAAGGCGCGCCAGCGCTTCGAGACCCTGTCGAAGACGGACCGCGACGCGCTGCTGGCTTTCCTCAAGTCGCTGTAAGCATCAGGCACGGCTGGCGCAGCTGTCATGGAAAGATGACAGTCAGCGCCAGTCCCCGGCCCTGCAGGCCCGCACCCAGCACGATGTGCGCGCCATGCCGTTCGGCGATGCGGCGCACGATGGACAGTCCCAGTCCGCTGCCCGGCATTTGCGCGCCGCCCAGGCGCACGAAACGTTCAAACACGCGCTCGTGCATTTCCGGCGCGATGCCCGGCCCCGTATCGGCCACGCGCAGGTAGCTGCGCCCCTCCTCCACGCCGCAACTGACGGCGACAGCCCCCGGCGCCGGCGTATAGCGCAGCGCATTGTCGACCAGGTTGCGCAGCAATATCTGCAGGCTGTCGGCGTCCAGCGCGCACGGCGCCGGCACCATGCTTACCGTCAGCGCCAGCCCGTACGGCACGGCCAGCGCCTGCCACTGCGCCTCCTGCCGCGCCAGCAGCGGCGCCAGGTCGCCCGGCGCCAGCGCCAGCACAGCCTCCTGCGCCTGCGGGTCGAGCCGGGCCAGCGCCAGCAGCTGGTTGACCAGGCGCGTGGCGCGCTCCACGCTGGCGCCCAGCGCGGCGATGAATTCCTCGCGTTCCTGCGCGCTGCGGGCCCGCTGCAGCACTTGCAGATTGGTCTTGATGGCGGCCAGCGGCGTGCGCAATTCGTGCGCCGCATCGGCCGTGAAGCGCTGTTCGTTGTCGCGGCTGTGCCGCACCCTGCCGAACAGGCGGTTGATTTCCAGCAGCAGCGGATGCAGCTCGGCGGGCGCGCCGCTCAGGTTCACGTCGGCCAGCTCATGCGGCGTGCGCGCCGACACTTCATCGGCCGACACCTGCAGCACGCGGAACACGCGGTGGATGCTCCACCAGATGGCGATGGTGGCCAGCGCCACCAGCAGCAGGCCGAACAGCGCGATGCGGTAAAAAAAGCCGCGGCTGATGTCGTCGCGGTGGCTGGTCGGCTCGGCCACCAGCAGCTGCAGGCTGCGCTGCCGGTCCCACAGCGAAAACAATCGCCAGCGCTGGCCGGCGATCGTGGTCCACGACAAGCCATCGGGCGCGCTGCGCGACAGCGCGATATCGCTGGCCGCGTCATTGCGGTACAACACCCGCTGCTGCGCGTCGCGCACCTTGAACAGCAAATAATGGTGGGGATTCGGCTGGCCGCGCAGCGGCAGGTCGATCGGTCCCGTCAAGCCGTGTTCGCGCACATCCTTTTCCACCAGCGACAGCAGCAAGTGTCCCGTCTCGGTCAGCGACTGGTCGAACAGTTCCTGGCTTTCGCGGCGCGCTTCCACGTAGACGATGGCGGCGCTGCCCACCCACAGGACCAGGGTCAGGCCCAGCAACACGGCCAGCAGGGTGCGCCGCAGCGACCAGCTGCGCAGGCGAAGCCCGCTCATGCCGGCGCCTGGCTGGCGAGCGCTTTCAGGCCGGTTTCGGTGGCGGCTGGATACATGGGATATGACCTTGGGAAAGAGTTTGCATGATGCCGCGGGCTTGTTAAGAATCTCTTAAGAACTTCTGCGCAAGATCCGGAGCGAAATAATTTATGGGAAGTCAGGGCCGCAATTGTAAATGATTCTTATTTTTTCAATGATTCCCATTACTCGATAGCGCTACCCATCAATAACCTAACAATAAGCCATCCACCATCAGGAGTTTGCATGTCCAACAGCACCCGCCGCGCGCACCTGCCGCGCCCCACCACCCTGGCCCTGGCCCTGGCCGCGCTGTCCTGCCTGCCTGCCCACGCGCAGGTCGCAACGACCACCAGCATGCCTGAAGTGGTGGTGTCCGCCTCCGGTTTCGAACAGGATATCAAGCAGGCGCCAGCCTCGATTACCGTGCTGACGCGTGAAGAACTGTCGAAGGAACGCTTCGGCAATCTGACGCAGGCGCTGGAAAGCGTGGAAGGCATCGACGTGGGCGCGGCCGCCGACAAGACGGGCGGCATGAACATCAGCATCCGCGGCATGCCCAGCGACTACACCCTGGTGCTGATCGACGGCCGCCGCCAGAATGCGGCCGGCAACGTCACGCCGAACGGTTTCGGCGGCACGCAAACGAGCTTCATGCCGCCGCTGGCAGCCATCGAGCGCATCGAGATCATCCGCGGTCCCATGTCGACCCTGTACGGCTCGGACGCCATGGGCGGCGTGATCAACATCATCACGCGCAAGGTGGGCAAAGAGTGGATGGGTTCCGTCTCGGCCGACTACACCGTGCAGGAAGAATCGGACTTCGGCGACGTCAAGGCCGGCCGCTTCTACTTGAGCGGCCCCATCGCCACCGACCTGCTGGGCCTGTCCCTGCGCGGCAGCAAGCAGCGCCGCGATGCGGCCAGCGTCAACTACACCAACGCGGCCGGCGCTGAAGTGCCCACCAATATGGGCGCCAACCCCGTGCGCTCGGACATTGAAAACTTTGGCGCGCGCCTGGCCTTCACGCCGAACCGCTTCCATACCGTCATCCTCGACGCCGACGCGGGGCGCCAGACCTATGACAATTCGAAGCAGCAACTGGGCACCGTGGGCTTGCAGGGCGGCTACGGCCCCGAGCAGAAATACAAGCGCGACCAGTGGACCCTGTCGCACACGGGCCGCTTCGGCTTCGGCACACTGGACAGCAGCTACATGGTGAACAAGACGGAAACCCTGGGCCGCACGATTCCGCCAGGCACGCCAGGCGCCGTGGCCGGCAGCGCGCGCACCCTGGAAGTGGAAAGCCAGGTCTTCGACACCAAACTGGTCATGCCGCTGGGCAAGCACATGGCCACCGTTGGCGCGCAATGGTGGAAAGCGGAAATGACGGACGGCGTGGCGCCAAAGACATTCGAATTCACGCAAAAAGCCCTGTTCCTGGAAGACGAATGGCAGGTGCTGGACAACGTCGCCCTGACCTTCGGCGCCCGCTATGACGACCACAGCATCTTCGGCGGCCAGACCAGCCCGCGCGCCTACGCCGTGTGGAACGCGACGCCAGGCTGGACCGTCAAGGGCGGCGTCAGCAAGGGCTACAAGACGCCGCGCGTGGAACAACTGTCGCCAGGCATCAACGGTTTCGGCGGCCAGGGCACGATTCCCCTCGTCGGCAGCCCGAACCTGAAGCCGGAAACAAGCACGACGGCGGAAATCGGCGCGTATTTCGACAACCTGGCCGGCTGGACCGCCAGTGGCACCGTGTTCAACAATGAGTTCAAGGACAAGATCACGACGGGCACGGGCCTGCTCAACTGCGACTACCGTCCGTCGCCGAACCGTCCCGGCTGCGTCAGCTTCGGCAACTGGCCCAATGTCGATGCGTTCGGCCAGTCGATCAACGTGGACGAGGCCGTCACGCGCGGCGTCGAGCTGAACACGCGCTTCCCGCTGGGCAAGACCCTGTCGGCCAGCGCCAACTACACCTACACGGATAGCGAACAGAAGAGTGGCAGCAACGCGGGCAAGCCGCTGAGCGACACGCCCAAGCACGCCGTCAATGCGCGCCTGTCGTGGGATATCTCGCGCGAGTGGAATGGCTGGCTGCGCGGCGAATACCGCAGCGACCGCTTCCGCGATCCGGGCACCTCGGCCGCCACGCGCGCCGCCAAGGCCGCGCTGGGCGACTACAAGGGCTACACCATGTTGCACGTAGGCACCAGTTACCAGCTGAACAAGCGCGTCACCCTGAACGCGGCCGTGTACAACCTGCTCAACAAGGACTTCATCGACTACCAGGCTTACCGCCCGGGATCGGGTCCGGCCCTGAACTACGCCAACCGCTATGTCAACAGCATGGATGGCCGCCGTTTGTGGCTGTCGGCCACCATGGATTTCTGATGAGGTAACACATCCACATCACCGCAACGGGCTGCCTCAGGGCGGCCCGTTTTGTTATCAAGCCGCTTTCGGCTTGTCGATGCAATAGCCGATCGCATGCACGGTGCGTATCAAGTCGCGCCCCAGCTTCTTGCGCAAATGGTGGATGTGTACCTGCACGGCGTTGCTTTCCACCTCGCCGCCCCAGCTGTACAGATTCTTTTCCAGCTGTTCCCGGCTCAGCACCCTTCCGCCATGCTCCAGCAACAATTGCAGGATGCGGAATTCCTTCAGGGTCAGGGTGACGGGCTGGCCGCCCTGCGTCACTTGCCGGTCGGCGATATCGAGCACCAGATCGCCATGCACGAGGTTTTCGCGCAGGCGGCCCGCCGCGCGGCGGCAGGCGCTGCGGATGCGCGCGGCCAGTTCATCGAGGTCGAACGGTTTCACGATGAAATCATCGGCGCCCGCATCCAGGCCGGCGATGCGTTCGCCCACCTTGTCGCGCGCCGTGACAATCAGCACGGCACCGCTGTAGCCGGCGTCGCGCAGCACGCCCAGCGCCTGCATGCCATCCTCGCCCGGCAAGCCCAGGTCAAGCAGGATGCAGGCATAGTCGTGCAGGCGCACGGCCGTGTGGGCATGTTCGGCCGACTGCACCCAGTCCACCGCGTGGCCGGCCTGCTCCAGGCCGATCTGCGTGGCGCGGCCCAGCTGCGGGTCGTCTTCGGTCAGCAAGATGCGCATGGGATCAGGGCCGGAGGCCCGCTCAGTCCTTTTTCTTGATCAGGCCCGCCAGCGCGGCAAACGGATTGTGCGTGGCCGGTGCCACCTCGGCCGACAGCAGGCCGGCGCCACGGTCCGCTTCCAGGTAGCGCGAGTGCTCATTGTCGTGGCAATACAGGCACAGCAGCTCCCAGTTGCTGCCATCGGGCGGATTGTTGTCGTGGTTATGGTCGCGGTGATGCACGGTCAGCTGCTGCACGTTGGCGCGCGTGAATTCACGCATGCAGCGGCCGCATACCCACGGATACATCTTCAGCGAACGCTCGCGGTAGCCGCTCTCGCGCTGGTCGGCGGCGCGGCGCGCTTCGGCCACGATCTTGTCCAGCCGTGCCGCGTCGGGCTTTTTACTCTGCATGACAACTTTCGATATGGGAGGAAGAAGCAGCCATTTTAATGAGGATGGCGGCGAAATTGTACTTTTTCTGCCACGGCGCCAGCCCCTGCCGGGGGTGGCGTGCTTTTTTTAGCGTGCGTGGCACCACAGCTACCTGATTTAACGCAAAATAAGGCCAGCGACAGACCACGACCAGACGACGGGAGGGACGGCAACAGGTTCCGCGCAGGGCGGCCGATTTCGGCTATGATGCGCGCCACGCCGTCCTCCCCTTTTACTTGAATCTAGCCTGCAAGCGCCCGTGATATCGATAACGAGACCCCTGCAACGCCTTGCCAGCCACGTTTACCGTATCAGCCTGGTGCCCGTCTTCGCGCTGCTGCTGCTGCTCGTGATGTGGGGCGCCGTCATCTATCAGCTGGGCCTGGAACAGGTCAGCGCCGCGCGCGACGCCGTGGCCGGCAGCCAGTCGCTGGCGCGCACCCTGGCCGACCATACCAGCTACATCCTGCGCCAGACCGACCACGCCACGCAGCTGTTCAAGCTCAAATACGAAGAATCAGGCGGCGGCCTGCGCCTGAATGAATTCACGCGCCGCCAGGGCCTGCTCGACAGCGTGCTGCCGTCGAAACTGGAGCTGCCGATCGCCCTGGTCGACGCGCACGGCAATGTGGTTGACAGCGCCAACGCCTATTTTCCGGAAAATCTGGCGCACCAGGCCTTCTTCCGCGCCCTGGCCGCCAATCCGGCCGACACGCCGCTGGTCGACACGCCCATGCTCGACGCCGACAGCAAGCACTGGACCATCCGCCTGGCGCGCCGGCTGAACGATGGCCAGGGCAATTTCGCCGGCGCCATCATCATCCTCGTCGACCCCACGTATTTCGTCGACGACTACGACCGCCTGAACCTCGACGAACACGGCGCGCTGATGCTGGTGGCGCGCGACAGCGGCCTGACGGTGGGACGCCTCGGCGAACAACTGATCATCAGCGACCGCATCGACTTCCGCATGCCCGGCCCACCGCATCACGCGCCCGAGGAACTGGTGATCGAGCCGCCCGTCGATGCCGTCCCGCGCATCTACAGCTACCGCGAGCTGCCGCGCTACCCGCTGCTGGCCGTGGTGGGCGTGAGCCGCGCCGTGGCGCTGGCCCGCTTCGAGCACCGGCGCAAGGTGTATCTGGGTGCGCTGATCGCCGCCAGCGTGCTGATCGCCGGTTTCACCGCGCTGCTGGCGCGCCAGAGCGCCCGCCTGCGCCGCAGCATCCGCCAGGCCAAGGAAACACAGGCGCTGCTGCGCGCGGCGCATCAGGGCAGCCTCGATTCCGTGCTGCTGCTGAAAGCCTGGCGCCCCGCACCGGGCAAGCCGGTGGAAGACTTCATTTTCGCCGACGTCAACGAGCGGGCCGCCGACATGCTGGGCAAGCCACGCGCGGAACTGCTGGGCCAGCGCGTGCTGCCGCACATGCCGCTGCTGCGCGGCGAGCGCTTTTTCCAGCGCTTCGTGCAAGTCATGGAAACGGGCCAGCCGCTGGAAGATGAATTCGAACTGCCCGTGGCCAGCGGCGGCACGCGCTGGCTGCGCCACCAGGTGGTGCCGATCAGCGATGGCGTGGCCGTCACCTCGCGCGACATCAGCGCGCGCAAGCACGACGAACTGGCGCTGCAGGACAACCGCAGCTTCCTGCAGTCGCTGATCGACCACTTGCCCGTGCTGGTCTACGTGAAAAGCGCGCGGCCGGAAAACTTCGGCCAGATGGAAGTGTGGAACAAGGCCGCCGAAGACATCACGGGCTACCTGGCCGCCGACATCATCGGCAAGACCGATGGCCAGGCCTTCGCACCCGATTTCGGCCTGCACGACGCCGAGGACGACCGCGCCATCCTGGCCGAACGGGGCGTCATCGACCATACGGACAAGCCGCTGCGCCTGCTTGACGGCAGCCTGCGCTACCTGCATGCCGTCTCCGTGCCCGTCTTCGACGAGCATCAGCAGATCGAACATATCCTGTGCATCGCCGAAGATATTTCGCAGCGCCGCCAGCAGGAGCTGGAGCTGCGCCAGAAACAGGCCGAACTGGCCGCCGTCAACGACGCCTCGCCGCTGGGCCTCGTGCGCCTGGACCGGCAGCGCCGCTGCACCTACGTCAACCGCACCTTCGAGGCCATCACGGGCCTGCCGCGCGCCGCCGCCCTGGGCGCCGGCTGGACCAGCGCGCTGCACCCGGACGACTATCCGCTGATGCACGTGGCGCTGGAACAGCTCACGCGCAGCCACGCGCCATTCCAGTCCACCCTGCGCTGCCTGCACCGCGACGGCAAGCTGGTATGGGTTTCCGTGAAAATCGCCCCCATCCTCATCGACGGCCAGGTGGAAGGCTATGTGGGCAGCCTGGACGACATCACCACCTTGCGCGAATCGGAAGTGGCGCTGCTGGAAAGCGAAGCGCGCCTGCGCACCATCGCCGACACCCTGCCGGCCATGATCGCCTACATCGACGCCGACCAGGTCTACCGCTTCCTGAACATCGCCTACGAGCGCGAATTCGGCCTGACGGGGCGCCATGTGCTGGGCAACAGCGTGCGCGCCACCGTGGGCGAGGCGCGCTACCGCACGGTCGCGCCCTACATCGAGCGCGTGCTGATGGGGGAAACCCTGAGCTTCGAGGAAGAAGACGAGAAAGAAGGCATCGAGCGCTGCATGGAAGTGATCTACATCCCGCAGATCGGCGAAGACAATCTGCAGGTGGTGGGCTTTCACGTCATGCGCCAGGATATCACCGTGCAAAAGCGCGAAAAACAGCGGCTGCTGAAACTGGCCCAGGTCGATGCGCTGACCGGCCTGTCGAACCGCGCCGGCTTCCAGCAAAAGCTCAGCGACGCCATGCACGCCAGCCGCCAGCAACAGCACCTGATGGCCGTCATGTACATGGATATCGACCGTTTCAAGCCAGTCAACGACACGCACGGCCACGGCATCGGCGACGCCCTGCTGCGCGCCTTCGCCCAGCGCCTGACGCAGACCATGCGCGTCACCGACATCATCGCCCGCCTGGGCGGCGACGAATTCACCATCATCATGGAGCAGATCGGCAAACCCGAAGACGCGGCCGTGCTGGCGGAAAAAATCGTCAGCGCCATGCAGCAGCCGTTCGAACTGGAAGGCATCACCGTGCGCATTTCCGCCAGCATCGGCCTGGCCTTCTACCGCGACGAAGATATTTCTCCCGCCGTGCTGCTGCAGCGCGCCGACGTGCTGCTGTACCGGGCCAAGCAGGATGGACGCAATACCTACAGAGCCGACACGACTGTCGCTTGATGGCTGAGGGCAAGCCCGACTGAAGGCTGGGGCCAGGCGCTTCGCGATCGGCAAGTCCCCTGCCAGGAAACTTGCCGCCGGCGGGTCTGCCCCCTGTCATTCCTGCTATATTGGCGCCTGTCTTCCCTACCATAGCCCCACCATGCGCCTGCTGCACACTTCCGACTGGCATCTGGGCCAGACCCTGCACAATTTTGAGCGGGGCCACGAGCACCAGCGCTTCCTCGACTGGCTGCTCGACACCCTCGTGGCCGAACGGATCGACGTGCTGCTGGTGGCGGGCGACGTGTTCGACAACGCCAATCCATCCGCCGCCTCGCAAAAGCAGCTGTATGTGTTCCTGCAGCAGGCGCGCGCGCGCCTGCCCGCGCTGCAGCTGGTGGTCGTCGCGGGCAACCACGATTCGGCCGGCCGCCTGGAAGCACCCGGCCCCCTGCTGGCCGCGCACGGCACCCACGTCATCGGCCATCTGCTGCGCGGCGAGGATGGCCAGATCGACCTGGAACGCCTGCTGCTGCCGCTGGCCGGCAGCGATGGCCAGGTGCGGGCCTGGTGCCTGGCCGTGCCCTTCCTGCGTCCCGGCGACGTGCCGAAACTGCCGGCCGGCGACACGCAGGACGCCTACCTGGGCGGCATCGCCCTGCTGTACCGCCAGTTGACGGACCTGGCGCTGGCGCGCCGCCAGCCCGGGCAAGCCATCATCGCCATGGGCCACTGCCACATGGTGGGCGGCGAAATGTCGAACGACTCCGAGCGGCGCATCGTCATCGGCGGCACGGAGATGCTGCCCTCGGGGATATTCGATGCGGCCATCGCCTACGCGGCGCTGGGCCATTTGCACAAGGCGCAAACCGTGGGCGGCCAGGAACACATCCGCTATTGCGGCAGCCCGATTCCCCTGTCTTTCGCGGAGGTGAATTACCGCCATCAGGTGCTGTGCCTCGACCTCGAAGGCGAACAGTTGCAGGACGTGCGCGCCATCGAGGTGCCGCGCGCCGTGCCGCTCTTGCGCGTACCCGCCACGCCGGCGCCCATCACCGACGTGCTGGCGCAGCTGGCCGCCCTCGACATGCCCGCTGCGCCACGGGAAGCGCAGCCCTTCCTGGAAGTGCGCGTGCGCCTGGACGCGCCGGAACCGGGCCTGCGCACGCGCATCGAGGCGGCCCTGGACGGCAAGCCCGTACGGCTGGCAAAAATCGAGACATCGAGCGCCGCGCGCGGCAGCGCGCCGGAAAACATGACCCTCGACCAGCTGGGCCAGCTGCAGCCCGACGACATCTTCCGCCGCCTGTACCTGCAAAAGTACGGCAAGGAAGCACCGCCCGAACTCCTCTCGGCCCTGGCCGAACTGCTGCTGCCCGGCGCCTGACCGTTCAAAAAAACACATGAAAATCCTCAAAATCAGCGGCAAGAACCTGGCCTCGCTGGCCGGCGAATTTGAAGTCGACTTCCAGCAGGAACCGCTGGCGTCTTCCGGCCTGTTTGCCATCAGCGGCCCCACGGGCGCGGGCAAGAGCACCTTGCTCGACGCCCTGTGCCTGGCCCTGTACGACGCCACGCCGCGTTTGCTCAAGGTGCTGGGGCGCGGCAGCGCCCTGCCCGACGTGGGCAAGGAAACCGTGAGCGCGCAGGATACGCGTACCCTGCTGCGCCGCGGCACGCCGGAAGGCTATGCGCAAGTGGACTTCGTCGGCAATGACGGCGCCAGCTACCGCGCGCGCTGGAGCGTGCGCCGCTCGCGCACCAAGGCCGAAGGCGCGCTGCAAGCCACGGCCATGAGCTTGCACCAGCTGCCCGCGCTGCAGCCCATCGGCGGCACCAAGACGGAAGTCAAGGAAGAAATAGAGAAACGCATCGGCCTGTCGTTCGAGCAATTTACGCGCGCCGTGCTGCTGGCGCAGAACGAGTTTTCCACCTTCCTCAAGACGGAAGACAATGAACGGGGCGAACTGCTGGAAACCCTGACGGGCAGCAGCATGTACACCGACATTTCCATGCGCGCCTTCGAGCGGGCAAAAAAGGAAAAGCAGATCCTCGAACGCCTGGGCGAAAAGCTGGCCGACCAGCGCCCCCTGTCGCCGGAAGAGCGGGCCGAAACGGCAACCCTGGGCGAGGCCGCCGAAGCTGCATTGCAGACCATCGACCTGCGCAAGGCCGTACTGGAACAGCAGCAGCGCTGGCACCAGGAAACGCACAAGCTGCAGACCCAGGTGACGGCCGCGCAAGAGGCGCTCGATGGCGCAGTAGCGGAGCGCGCGGCCGCCGACGAGCGCCGCGCCGCGCTGGCGCAGTGGGAATTGCTGCAGCCGGCGCGTCCCCTCGTCGACGCCGTGACGCGCCTGGCGGCCGATGCCGCCACCACCGCAGCGGCGCTGGAAGCGTCACGCCTGCAGGCCGCGCAAGCCGTGGCCAGCGAGGCACAGCAGGCGGGCGCCAGCCTGCAGGCGGCTAGCGTCCTGCAGGCGCAGGAGACGGCGCAACGCGAGGCGGCGCCCCTGCTCGACCAGGCCAAGGCGCTCGACGCGGGCGTGGCAGCCCACTTGCCCACGCACCGCCAGGCACAGGATGGCGCGCTGACGGCCGACCAGGCCAACGATACGGCGCGCGCCGCGCTGCAAGCGCTGCAACAGCGCCAGCAAGCCGCGCAGGCGGCACAGGAAACGGGACGCCAGTGGCTGGCCGCACACGGACACTGGCAGGCGCTGGCGCAGTCGTGGCAGTTGTGGGATCAATTGTTTGCCCAGGCCGGCCAGGCGGCCGCGCAAGCCGATGCAGCCGACGCCAGCGTGACCGCATCGGCGCAGCAGGTGCGCCAGGCCGGCGAAAGCGCGCAGGCGGCACAAGCGGCGCTGGCCAGCGCCGCCGCCGTGCTGGCAGCGCGCGAGAGCGAACGGCATGCGGCGGCAGCCGCCGTGCAAGCCATCGATGGCCAGCGCTTGCAGGAACAGCGCGGCCAGCTGGAAGCGCATGCGCGTACCTTGACCAGCGCGGAAAAGACCTGGAGCGAACTGGCGCGCCAGCAGCAGGCGCTGGCGCACTGGCAAGCCAGGTCCGCCCAGCTGGAACAGGCCGCGCAAACGGAAAGCACCGCCCTGGCGGTGGAAGCGGCACAAACGGCGCTGCTGGAGGCAGGGCTGGCGCAGGCGGAAAAATCCTTGAAAGGCGCGGAAGCGGCATGCGCGGCCAGCGTGGAGCAGCTGCGCGCCAATTTGCAGGAGGATCAGCCGTGCCCCGTCTGCGGCGCGCTGGAACACCCGTACAGCCACGCCGACGACGCCTTGCAGGCGATGCTGGCCAGCTTGCAGGACCAGGTGCTGGCTTGCCGCGCGCAAGCACGCGGCAATGTGGAACGGCTGGCCGCGCACAAGGCGGCGCTGGCCGCCCATGTGCGCGAACAGGCGCGGACGGCGGAAGAACTGGCGGCGCTGCCGTCCATCATCGACAGCCTGAACGCGCAGTGGCAGCCGCATGCCGCCAGCCTGCAGCTGCCGCAGGAAGCGCAGCGCGCGGACTGGTTCACGCAGCAGCTGGCCGAAAATGCGGCCGGCTTGCAGGCGCTGGCGCAGCAGGAGGCGGCGCTGCGGCTGGCCAGCATTGCGCGCGAGCAGGCGCAGGCGGCGCACGAACTGGCGTCCGGCGAGCATGCACGCTGCACAAGCAGCGTCGCCGATGCGCAAGCGCGCCTGGCGCAGCTGCAGGCGCAGCAGGCGGCGAACACGGACAAGGGCGAGACGGCGCGCGCCGCGCTCGACGGCTTGCTGGCGCAGCTCGATGGCGCGTTTGCCGACGCCGAGGGCGCCGAAGACTGGAAAGAAGGCTGGCGCGCCGGTCCTGCCGATTTCCGCGCGGCGCGCGAAACGGAAAGCCGGCAATGGCTGAAGCAGCACGCGGAACAGGACGGCCGCAGCCACGCGCTGGCCACCCTGGCGGCCCAGCTGGAAGCGGCGCAGCTGGCGGCCGGCAAGGCGCAGCAAGCGGCGCAGCAAGCGCATGCGGCATTCGCCTCCCTCGACAAGCGCTTGACAACGCTGCAAGCCGAACGCAACGCGCTTTGGCAAGGCCAGGGGGTGGCCGACGTCGAGCGCACGCTGGCGGCGAATGTCGTGGCGGCCAAAGCGCAACTGGCGCAGCGGCAAGCGGCAGCGCAAACGGCCAGCCAGGAACGCGCGCGTCTGGAGGAAGCGTGCGCGCAACTGGCGCAGCGCCTGGCCGCCCTGCGCGAACAGGAAGACGGCGCCGCAGCCGCCCTGCAGGACTGGCTGCGCCAGTTCCAGCAACGGCACCCGCATCACGCGCCGGCCACGCTCGACGATCTGCGCGCGCGCCTGGCTGTATCCGTCGATTCCATGCGCGCCGAACGCGATGCACTGCAAGTAATCGCCGACCGCCACACGGCCGCTGTTTCCGTGCTGGCCGAGCGCCAGCGGCAGCACGCGGCGCACCTGGCGCAGCCGCCCGACGGGCTGGAAATGGATGTGGAGGTATTGCACACGGCACTCGCATCGCTGCTGGCCGAACGCCAGGCGGCCAATGAGGAAGCGACGCGTTTGCGCCTGGCCATCGCGCAGGACGACGCCAAGCGCCACAGCGCGCAAGCGATGCTGGCGCAGATCGAGGCGCAGGCCAGCATCGAGCGGCGCTGGGCCAGCCTGAATGAGCTGATCGGCTCGGCCGATGGCAAGCGCTTCCGCAACTACGCGCAGCAATTCACCCTGGAAGTGCTGCTTGGCTATGCCAACGCGCATTTGAACCACCTGGCGCGCCGCTATCAGCTGGAACGCATCGACAACCTGAACAACCCGTCGCTGGGCCTGATGGTGCGCGACCAGGACATGGGCGGCGAACTGCGCTCCGTGCACTCGCTGTCGGGCGGCGAGTCGTTCCTCGTCTCGCTGGCCCTGGCGCTGGGCCTGGCCTCGCTGTCGTCGAACCGCGTGCGCGTGGAATCGCTGTTCATCGACGAGGGCTTCGGCAGCCTGGATACGGAAACCCTGCGCGTGGCCATGGATGCGCTCGACGGCTTGCAGGCCATGGGCCGCAAGGTGGGCGTGATCTCGCACGTGCAGGAAATGACGGAGCGCATCGCCACCAGGATCCTGGTCCAGCCGGGGTCCGGCGGCAAGAGCGTGGTGACGGTGCGCTGAGCAAGCAGCAGCTAGCGGCTGCCTGGCTCGCGGCACAGCCTGAGCATGTCCCAGCCCAGTTCGCGGCGGATCTGCTCGGGGTCGGGCGGCGGCCGGCGCTGTTCCAGTTCCGCTTTCAACCATTTCCTGACGAGTTCCTTGCCAGGCTGTACAACTTGCTGCTTGTCACGCTTGTCCATGGTACTACCTCTTCAATGGCGGCCAGACGGCCTCCTATATACGCTCAACGTCACGGCACGGATTCAGTTGACGCGTGCGTGGCGCAGATGCAACAACGTGTAACGATGGGCGGAGTGCGTTAAAATCGCCGCCTTCGCGTAACGACCCGCTACGCCCCGCAACAGTTCAAGGAACCCCATGAAAGCCGCCCGCAGCCTCACCTTCAAGTGCATAAAATGTCACAAATCCATGCAGGTCTTCCTGCAAAAAGTCTCCGCCTGCTCGCATATCCAGCCGTATCAAGGCATTTGCGCATGCGGCGAACTCAAGCGTCACGCCACGGGCCAGGCCGATGCCGTCAAGTCTTACCTGGAATCGGCGGACGGTAGCTGGTCGCACCACCACTAATGGTTAAAGTATGGGCGATTGCTGTCGTTAAATACGAGACACAACCCATATGCAAGCGACCATGTCCCAGCTTCCCGCCCTCCTTCCCGGCTCGCGCCAGCCTGCCGCCACTACCCTGGCAGGGCAAACGCCGCCCAAAGCGGGCGGCAATACGGGGGACCTGGGTGCTTCGCCGCTGATGCAGCGCACCGCGCAAGACGTGGTGGCGCTGTCGAAAAATGGCCTGGACCTGTCGGCCAGGGGACTGGCCCAGCGCACGGACGCGCTCGGCAACGCCACCGTCGACGTGGCGCAGGACTTTCTTACCAGCATGACGCGCCAGCTGTTCGGCGATGGCGCCAGCGTGGCCTTCGACTCCGTCGACTTGCAGGCCGATGCCAGCTTCAGCAGTGGCAGCGCCAGTGTTTCCGGCGCGCATGGCAGCAGCCGCGCAGCCGCCTTCAGCCTCGATGAAAACGCCCACTTCATCGGCAAGGGCAAGATCACCACGGCCGATGGCCAGACCTTTGCATTCGAAGTGGAAGTGCAATACCAGTCAAGCATCGGCGCGGGTGTTCTCGGACAGACGCAGGGCCAGGCGCAACAAGACCAGCCAGCCGATGACGCCGCCCTGCCCACGAAAGAATTGCCCGATACCCGCTTCGGTGGCAGCCTCAACGACCTGTTCAAGCTGCTGGGCCAGCAATTGCAAAGCAGCATCTTCAAGAGCCAATCCGGCAACGGCCAGGCCGATGGCATCAGCGCCAGCGGCCAGGATGCCGACCAGGCCGGCAGCCTCAGCTTGCGCCTGCTCAAGCTGGTACAGCCGGATGCAGCCGCCGACACCGGCAGGAAGACAGCGGATGCCACGCCCGAAGCGCAGGCGCGCGCCCGCGCGCTGGCCGGGGCCTATGGCACGGACATCACCGGCAGTGCAGGCGGCACGGGCAGCGACGTATAATAGAAGACGGCCTGCGCAGGCGACCATGCCGCGCGCCCACCTTCTATCGATTGAATCCCATGTCCGACACTTCTTCACCTACCGTCCATCCGCAGATCCACTGGAGCGAAAACGGCGCCGAGCATTCGGCCCGCTGGCGCT
>RCUS01000617.1_pt1 | contig 22423 bp, 20 predicted proteins | sample 2166221 | NCBI WGS metagenome assembly RCUS01 (sample SAMN09932758, study PRJNA488358) | compost metagenome | isolation source: compost soil in cyclohexanecarboxylic | place: Germany: Experimental Botanical Garden | reverse complement strand
GGAGTGGGGATTGCGCTCCTCGCCGTTGAAGAAGCGGCGCAGCCCGAACGGGCTGGAGAGGGGGCCCTGGACCGGCTTGTCGAACAGCAGGTTGCTGGGCTGGGTGGGGCTGAAGGTCTGGTAGGCCAGGGTCTGCTCGGCCAGTTCCCGGTTGATGCGGGCCATGTCCTCGGCCAGCGGATTGACCTGACGGGTGTTTTTGAGCTTGATGTGCTGCTCACGATAATGCTTGTTGCCGACCGTGAAGCTCAAGGTGCGGCCATCGTTCGTGGTCACTTGATGGGGGCCGGGCTGGCTCTTGAGCGGGATGCCGACGATGGCGATCCAGCGCTTGCCCTCTTCCTGCACCACCAGGACGGGTTTGTCCTGATACCGCACGGCGGGCGCCTTGGCGCCGTCTCCCAGTTGCACCACGGCCACGCCTCCCGGCACCGGGTGGTTGAGCAGACGGCTGATAAAGCTGGATTCGGCGTGAAGAGCGGGACTGCCGAGCAACATGAGAAGGAAGAACAGGTGGCGCATGGTGGCTCCATCGAACAAGGCGGTGAGATAAAAAGGGGGAAAATGATGCCACATTCTTGCCCGGCTGTCCGTCACCTCGCTCTGTCATGAAGGCGCTTCGCATCCATCGGCCCCGCAGGGCGGGGCTGAGGCTCATGCTCTGGTGCGTGCTGCTCCTGCCCTGGCTGGCCTGGGGCCATGTCCAGATCTCGGGCACCCGGGTCATCTACCCGGCCAACGCCCGTGAGGTTACCCTGGAGCTGACCAACAAGGGGAGCACCCCCTCGCTGGTACAGGTGTGGATAGATGCGGGCGATCGCCGCATCCGGCCCGGCGCCGAGGCGCTCCCCTTCCTGGTAACGCCTCCCATCACCCGCATCGAGGCCCAGCGTGGCCAATCCCTGCGCCTGGCCTACGTGGGGCAGGGGCTGCCTCAGGATCGTGAATCGGTATTCTGGCTGAACGTGCTTGAGGTGCCACCGAGCGTGAAGTCGACCCAGGCGGGGCGGAATCTGGTGCAGCTCGCCTTCCGCTCCCGGATCAAGATGTTCTACCGGCCATCCGGGCTGCCTGGCAATATCGAGCGCTCCGCCAAGCAGTTGAGCTGGCGCCTGATCCGTCAGGGGGACGGTTACGCACTGCGTGCCAGCAACCCCAGCCTCTATCACGTCAGCATCAGCAATCTGGAGCTGCAGGCGACGGCGTCGTCGAAGCGCTACAGCAACTCAAGTGGCGGCATGGTGGCGCCGGGGGGCAGCTTCGATTTTCCCCTTGAACCGCTGTCCGGGGTCGTCCATGCCAAGGCCGTGACCTTCTATTGGCTCAACGACTATGGTGCCCGCGAGGTGGGCGAATTCGTCTTCCGTTGATCCCGGTGCATGCGCTGGCGCTGAGGGGGAGGTTTGCCGTGACAGCCAGAATGCCCCTCTCTTGCTGCCTTCATGCCACCGCCCTCTGGCACGCCGCTTGCGGTCTCTCCCTGTCGCTCTGGTGCGCCCTTGCCATGGGGGAAGAGGTGTCCGGGCAAACAGGCAGCCCACCCGCTGACATCGAGTTTGACAGCCGCCTGCTCGACAGCCTGGGGGTCAACATCGACCTGGCCCGCTTCTCCCGTGCCGACTTCATCCCCCCCGGACGCTACCAGCTCGACATCACCATCAATGGCAAGGAGAGGATAAGCCAGCAGGTGGAGGTGAGAGCGGGGCAGGATCCCGGGACGCCTCTGTTCTGTTTTCATCCGGATCAGCTGACCCAGTGGGGACTGCTGGTCGGCAAGCTGCCCGATCAGGGGGCGGTGCAGCAGCAACTCCGGAGCGACTGCATCGAGGTGGGATCCCTGGTACCGGGGGCCAGTTTCACCCTCGATCTGGCCAGTCTGAGCGGAGCACTCAGCCTGCCCCAGGCTTATCTCGGTCAGGTCAGGCGGGACTATGTGGGGCCGGAGCAGTGGGTGCAGGGGATCAATGCGGCCTTCGTCGGCTATAACGCCAACCTCTATTACAGCGAGCAGGGGAGCACAGGGGAGCCATTGAGCAGCAGCGTCAACCTCAACACCGGCATCAACCTTGGTGCCTGGCGCTTGCGCCACAACGGCTCCTGGCTGGGCAACCAGAGTGGCGGCTATCAGCCCCTCAACAGCTATGCGCAGCGGGATGTCACCTCCCGCAAAGCCCAGCTGACTCTGGGAGAGTACTTCACCCCGGGCGACAGCTTCGACAGCGTGCCCTTCACCGGCGTGCAGCTCGCCAGCGACGACGCCATGCTGCCGGATTTCGAGCGGGGCTTTGCCCCCGTGGTGCGCGGGGTGGCCCAGAGCAATGCCAGGGTCAGCATCCGGCAGGGCAGTTCCCTCATCTATGAGACTCAGGTAGCCCCCGGCGCCTTTGCCATCGACGATCTCTATGCCACCAGCTTTGCCGGTGATCTGGATGTGACCATCACGGAGGCGGATGGCAGCGAGCGCAGCTTCACCCTGCCGTTCTCCTCCGTGGTGCAGATGTTGCGAGAGGACACCTCCCGCTTCAGCCTGACCTTGGGACGTTATCGCAATGATGCGGGCTCCGATGGTCCGGATTTTCTGCAAGGCACCTACAGGCGCGGCTTCTCGGATGCCCTGACCCTGTATGGCGGAACCATAGCCGCCGAGGATTACGGTGCCCTGCTGGGAGGGGCGGCCATGGGCTCGGACTACGGCGCCCTGGCTCTGGATGTGACCGGCTCCTGGGCGCGGGGGTTGCCCGCCAGCGCGAATGTGCCGGATTCCCTCGCCGGTCAGAGCTATCGCCTCACCTACAGCAAGCAGATGGAGAGGACCCAGACCTATTTCACCCTGGCCGCCTATCGTTTTTCCAGCGAAGGCTATCTCGACCTCAACGACGTGGCGGCGATACAGGCTCAGGCACTGGACAGGTTGCAGCGGGAGCGCAATCGCTTCCAGCTCAACATCAACCAGCCGGTGGGAGAGTGGGGGGATCTCTACTTCAACGGCATTCGCCGTGACTACTGGGGTGACCAGGGGGAGAGCAGCAGCTTCCAGCTTGGCTACAACCGTGGGTTTGACTGGGGCAGCCTGACCTTGTCAGCCAGCCACTCGCTGGAGCAGGGCGTCGGGGATCAATATGTGCTGAGCCTCAGCATCCCCATCGGGGACACGCTGGGGGCGCCGCGCCTCGGCAGCACTCTCTCCTATCAGGAGGGACAGGGCGCCAGCGCCAGACTGGATCTCAACGGAGGAACCCGGGACGGGCGTTTCTATTACGGTGTCTATGGCAATCAGAGTCGGGTGAGTGGCAGCTCGGCCCTGAGCTATGGCGCCAACCTGCAGTATCAGACGGCGGCCACCCAGCTGGGGTTGAGTACCAGCTAGGGGGAAGGTTACGCCCAGTATGTGGCCTCGGCCAAGGGAACCCTGCTGGTCCATGAGGAGGGTTGGGTGCTGGGACAGACGCAAGGAGAGACGATGGCGCTGGTGGAGGCCAAGGGGGCCCAGGGTGCCAGGGTCAGCCACGGGATCGGCAGCGAGGTGGACGGGGATGGCTATGCCGTGCTGGCCGGGCTCAACCCCTATCGCACCAATATCATCGGTCTGGATCCCCGCGGCTTGCCGCTGGATGTGGAGATAGATGGCAGCGCCCAGATGGTGGCCCCGCGTCGGGGTGCCATCGTCAAGCTGGCGTATGAGAACCATGTCGGCCAGCCCTTGCTGCTCAAGGCCGTGCGTCAGGATGGCAGTGAGCCGCCCTTTGGGGCCGAGGTGGTCGATGGCCGCGGCGATGCCGTGGCCGTGGTCGGTCAGGGGGGACTCATCTTCGTGCGTGGTGAGCAGGGGGCCCTCCATGTCCAGTGGGGCAAGGAGGGGGGTGAGCGGTGCCGGCTCGATTACCGGGTCCCTCGGCCGGATCCTGCCATGCCCTATCAGCAGGTCGCCGCCCGCTGTCTCGCTTCGGGAGCAAGTTCATGAGAGACACCCTTGATTGCCATGGCTGGTGCCGGGCCCTGGAAGGATACGCCATGCTGTCATGGCTGGCGTTGGGCTCCCTGCTGTGGTGCTCAAGCAGCGAGGCTGCCCTGAACCTGATGCGTACCCGGGTCATCTATGAGGGGGTCACTGAGGCCAGCCTGATGGTGCGCAACGACGGCAGCGAGCCCAGCCTGCTGCAGGCCTGGGTCGATGGCGGCAATGAGCAGCAGGGGCCGGCCGATGTCTCGACTCCCTTTCTGGTGGTGCCGCCCATGATGCGGCTGGGGCCGCAGAGGGGGCCGGTGCTGCGCATCCTGGGAGCGGATCTGAGCGGGCTTCCCCAAGACAGGGAGTCCCTGTTCTGGCTCAATGTCCTCGGGCTGCCCCCCAAGGCGCAGGCCTCGCAGGGGAGCGTGCAGCTGGCGTATCGCACCCGCATCAAGCTGTTCTACCGGCCGTCTGGCCTGGCGGGCTCCCCGGCCGAGGCGGTTAGCCGGCTTGGCTGGCAGGGGTTGGAGGGGGGCGGGCTTAGGGTCAGCAATCCTGGCCCTTTTCACATCAGCCTGAGTGAGGTGTTGCTGAGCGGGCCACACCTCGCCTGGCGTGAGGGCGGGGTGCTGCCACCTTATGGTTCCCTGTCGCTTCCCATGGCAGGCGCCGTGCCGGCGGGGGCTCGCGGGCGGCTGCGCTGGATAGACGACGATGGCAATTATCATGAGCAGGGGTTTGTCCTGAGCAGGCATGGAGGAGAGCGGGATGAGTGACGGCGTCGCAAACCTGGGCCTGCCTTCCTTGCTGGTGGCGGCGCTGCTGTTGCTGGGCAGCTTGTGGGCGGGCGAAGCACGGGCCGTCAATGGCCAGTGCACCAGTCCCTTCGTGGCGACCGGCCCCATCACTACCAGTACCCTCTATCAGCCCGGAGAAACCAGCGGTCCCACCGCCTTCTCGACCACGGGCACGGCTACCTGTGATTGCACTGGCATCTCGGTGGGGCTGTTTGTGACCGTCTATTACCAGGGGACCACCAACCTGCCCACTGTCTCCGATCCTCTGGGCACCCTCATCAAACTCAATCCCTATTTTGGCCTCAAAACTGAGTTCAATGCGGCAGGGGGATACCAGGAAGTTCCCTTCAGCGCCACGACCACAGGGCTGCTCAGTGCCTGCGTCGGTGGGTTGCTGAATGTCTCCCTGCTGGGGGGAATCAACGTGAATGGCGGCCGTTATACCCTGAAGCTGCTCAAGGGGGTCATGGGTACCCAGACCTTCAACGGCACCGTCGCCCACCTCTTCGTGCGGCGAGCCAGTGTACCCGACACCAGCCCGGTCAATGCCTTCAGCACCCTGGCGATGAACATCAGCGTCACCTCGACACCGACCTGCCAGTTCCCGGCCGGCACCAGCATTCCCATCGATCTCGGCGCCGTGGCGCAGAGTGCCTTCGTCGAGGGGGAGATACCCAGGGGTTATGCCCCGCGCAGCGTCAATGTGAGCGTGACCTGCAGCCAGATCCCGAGTGACTACGTGATACCGCTGTCCTACAGCTTCGGGGGGGCGCTCAGCAGCCAGAATCGCTTCATCACCACCAGCCTGGCCGGGGTCGGGGTGGGCATGGTCGAGCAGGATACGCTGACTCCTATTCCATTTGATACTGCCATCGCGGTACCCTACTCGGCGGCCAGCCACACCACCCAATATCAGGTGAGGCTGTATCCGACCCGGTTGCCGGGTCAGGTGGTGCGCACCGGTGCTTACACGGGCACCATCATGGTCACGGTGAGCGTGCCCTGATGACAGGGTTTTCTGCTGCTATTTTCGACGAGGTCAATGATGAACAGTGACAGCGCCCTGCGCCGCGAACCCAAACGCCACACCATAGGGCAGGGCTGGATCTGGATCCGCACCGGGTTCGACATCTTCAACAAGGGCATGGGCGCCAGCGTGGCCATGATAGTGATCTGGTTCCTGGTGGGCATGTTGCTGGAACAGCTGCCGGCAGGGGGCTTCATCTCCCAGCTGCTCTACATGGTGTGGGGCGCAGGCTGGGTGGCGGTGGCCCGCCGGGGTCATGAGGGCCAGCCCCTGCAGTTCGCCGATTTCTTCGCCGGTTTCCGTTACCGGCTGACCCCGCTGATGTTGGGGGGGCTGATGGTGCTCGCCCTGTTCATGGGGATACTGCTCATCTGCGCCTTCATGCTGCATCAGTGGGGCCTGACCGGTCTGCTCTCCCAGGATCCGGAGACCCTGACCCTGACGCCCGAACAGGCGCAGGGGTTCCTGCTCTGTCTGTTGCTGGGGCTGGCCTTGCTGGTGCCCGTGCTGATGGCCATCACCTTCGCTCCCGCCCTCATCTTCTTCCACGGCGTGGGGGCCTGGCAGGCGGCCAGGCTCAGCTTCAAGGGTTGCTTGAGCAATATGTGGCCCTTCCTTTGGTGGGGGTTGCTGGGGGCCGTGTTGATCTTCTTTGGTGCGCTGCTGATGCTGGTGGGCTTACTGGTGGTGCTGCCGGCCATCAACTATTCCATCTACGCCGCCTATCGCGACATCTATGTGGACGAGGAGGCTGCCGACGACGGCGAGCCGCCGGTCAAGGCGTTTGGTTTCGAGGCATAAGCCGACACAGGATGACAGGGGCCGACAGGCCCCTTTTTCATGAGCTCTCAGCGGGCCTGCCACAGGGGATCGTCCGCCATGCGTGCGATCAGGAAGTCGAGGAAGCTGCGCAGCAGGGGGGACATCTGCTTGCGGGTGCTATAGACGGCATAGACGCCGAGCTGCTTGGGCTGCCATTGGGTCAGCAGGGGCACCAGGGCGCCGCTCTCCAGGTGGGCCTGCACCGAGTAGGCGGGTTGCAGGCTGATCCCCGCCCCATCCAGGGTCGCCGCCAGCAGCAGGTTGGAGATGTTGGCGCTGAGGTTGCCGCTCACCGGCACGGACTCCGGGCCCTCGGGCCCCTGAAATTCCCACAGGCTCTTGCCGAAATAGGTGTAGGTGAGGCAGTTGTGCAGAGCCAGATCCTGCACCCGCTGCGGCGGCGCATGATGGGCCAGATAGGCGGGGCTGGCACAGACTACGGAGTGGCAGGTACCGAGGCGGCGCGCCACCAGGTTGGGATCCAGATCGTTGGTGATGCGCACCGCGAGATCGATCCGCTCTTCCACCAGGTTGACGGTTCTGTCCAGCAGCAGGATGTCGATGGCCGTTCCCGGGTATTGCGCCAGATAGTCGTTGGCAGCCCCGACCAGCAGCGCTTCGGAGAGGGAGTAGCTGCTGGTGATGCGCAGTTGCCCCTTGGGGGCCTCGTCACTGCGGATGGCCAGATGCTCCATCTCTTCCCCCAGCGCCAGCATGGCCCTGGCCCGGTTCAGTGCCTCCTCCCCCGGTCCGGTCAGGCTCAGCCGACGGGTGGTACGGTGCAGCAGTCTGGCCCCCATCCAGCGCTCCAGCTCGGCCAGATAGCGCGAGACCATGGCGCGGGACATTTCCAGTTTCTCTCCGGCGCCGCTCAGGCTGCCCTGTTCGACCACGCAGACGAAGACCCGCAATGCGGTCAGTCGATCCATCTATGGCTCTCTATATGTTCGATATATGCAACAGTGATGCGCTTTTTACGCTGTATTTGCAACTTAGGAGATCCAATACACTGTGTCCATCAAATGAACCCCGAATACTTAATGAGGAATAGATGATGAACAACACCCTGGTCCGCAACCTGACTCTGGCGACCACCCTGCTCGGTGGCGCCGCGCTGGCCGCTCCCCTGAATGTGACCGTCTACAACCCTGGCGAGAAGGCGATCTTCCCGGTCTCTTCCTCACTGGTGACCGGTGACAAGGAGGCGATCCTGATCGATGCCCAGTTCGACGTGCAAAATGGCCAGGCGCTGGTCGAGATGATCAAGAAGAGCGGCAAGAAGCTGACCACTGTTTATATCAGTGCCGGTGACCCCGACTTCTACTTCGGTCTGGAGCCCGTCATGGCGGCGTTCCCGGATGTCAAAGTGCTGGCCGACCAGCATGTGGTTGACCATATCAACCAGACCAAGGATGCCAAGCTGAGCTACTGGAGCCCGATCCTGGGCGAGGGCGCACCCAAGAGTCTGACCGTGCCGCAGGTGATGACTGCCTCCCATCTGACCCTGGATGGCGAGAAGATTGAGATCAAAGAGATGAACACCCCGAATGCCTACCTCTGGGCCCCTTCCATCAAGACTGCTTTTGGTGGTGTGCCGGTTTACCACGGGGTACACGTCTGGATGGCTGACAGCCAGACCAAAGCGGCCCGCAGCAACTGGGTCAAGGCGCTGGACAACCTGCTGGCCCTGAAACCCGAGCGCGTGGTACCGGGCCACTTCCTGGGCACTGCGCCCAAAGGCACTGCCGCAGTGACCTTTACCCGTGACTACGTCCAGCGCTTCGAGCAGGCGTTGGCCACCGCCAAGAACAGCGATCAGCTGATCGACGGCCTGAAGAAAGCGTTCCCGTCCCTGCCGGTGGACGATGGCCTGGCCATCGGTGCCAAGGTCAACATGGGCGAGATGAAGTGGTGATGGCCTGAGTCCTTTTCCCTGTGTTTTTTTGCCGGGCATTGATTGCCCGGTTTTTTGATCAACTGCCGAGGAGCACGCAGATGAACGACATCACACTGCACTATGTTTATGACCCCCTCTGTGGCTGGTGCTATGGCGCCGCCCCCTTGCTCGAGGCCGCGGCCGGGATCCCGGATTTGCAGATCGCGCTGCATGCGGGCGGCCTCTGGCTGGGCTCGCGCCGCCAGCAGATGGGCCAGACCCTGAGGGACCATGTCCGCCCCCATGACGAGCGGATCCAGGCCCTGACCGACCAGCCTTTCGGTGAGCGCTACTTCAACGAACTCTTGCTCAGTGACGGCCTCTTGCTCGACTCCGAGCCCCCCATCCGGGCCATACTGGCGGTCACCGAGCTGGGTGGTGATGGTTTGAGCCTGCTGCATCGCATTCAGCAGTCCCATTACCTTGACGGTCAGTGGGTCGGTGACCAGGCCCATCTTGCGCGGCTGGCGCAGGAGCAGGGCATCACGCCGGAGGCGTTCGCCCAGGCCTTTGGTCAGGTGGATCTCGCCGGGCACCTGGCCCAAAGCCAGGGCTGGCTGCGTCGGCTCGGCGGGCAGGGATTCCCGACGCTCGGGCTGATGCAGGGGGGGAGCCTCATCCCGCTGCCCGCCTCCTCATTCTTGGGGGAGCCGCAAGCCTTCGTGAGCCATCTCGCCGCCCTGATGGCGGCCTGATCCGGGCATGCCCTGGTTTGCCGCATCGGCCCTCAGGGTCACGGCAGTGGGCATGTCGGGTGAGCGGGGCAGGGGAGACCACTCCCCATTTCGGGCTTTCCTTGTCCCCCGCACCGTTCTTGGGCATGCTAACGGCCTCTTTGATTGGCAGGATGCAGTACCTATGAACCTTCGCGATCTCGAGTACCTGGTAGCGCTGGAAGAGGAGAAACATTTTCGCAAGGCGGCGGAGCGCTGCTTCGTCAGCCAGCCGACCCTGAGCGGCCAGCTGCGCAAGCTGGAAGATGAGCTGGGGGTGATCCTGATCGAGCGCACCTCCCGCAAGGTGTTGTTTACCCCGGCCGGCGATGCCATGGCCCGGCAGGCCCGCAAGGTGCTCAAAGAGGTGCGCGAGCTCAAGAGCATAGGCCAGCACTTCGCCGAGCCCATGTCAGGTGAGATCCACATCGGCTTCATTCCCACCGTGGGTCCCTATCTCTTGCCCCACATCATTCAGGATCTGCGGGAACACTTCCCCAAGCTGGAGTTCTATCTCTACGAGGAGCAGACCCAGGTGCTGCTCAAGCGGCTGGAGGAAGGAGAGCTTGATTGCCTGGTGCTCGCCGAGCTGGAGGGCATGGACGGCTTTGGCTCCATCCCTCTCTATCAGGAGCCTATGTGGCTGGCGGTGCCCCAACATCATCCGGAAGCCAGTGCCAGGGCGGTGCCACTGCACAATCTCAAGGGCAAAAAATTGTTGATGTTGGCCGATGGCCACTGTCTGCGGGAGCAGGCGCTGGGATTCTGTTTTGCCGCCGGCATCGGCGAGGATCAGCGCTTCAAGGGCACCAGCCTCGAAACCCTGCGCAACATGGTGGCGGCCGGCAGCGGCATGACGCTGGTGCCGAAGCTGGCGGTGCCCGCCAACGCCGAGGAAAGGGGCGTCAGCTATCGTCCGGTGATAGACCCAGTACCGGGGCGCACCATCTCCCTGCTCTATCGCCACTACTCGGTGCGCCGCCCCTGCTTCAATGAACTGGCCTCCCGCATCTCGGCCCTGATGAAAGGGCTGCTCGGCTGAAGGGCAGATAAAAAAACCGGCGCCAGAGCGCCGGTTTTTTTGCCTCAAGGGGCAGCTTAGAAGATGTCGTCGGTGGAGACGGGGCCATCGCTGCTGGAGCCATCGCCGCCGTAGACCTGATTGCCATCGGAGAGCTGGCTTGCATAGCGGGTCGGTTCAGTGCCTTCCTTGAAGAACTCCTCCATGCTGGCGCCATCGGCACGGTTGGTCAGCAGACCTGTCTCCCGATCGATGCGTACCTGCATGATCCCTTCGGGGACCGGCATCTTGCGCTCTGGCACTTGCTGCAGGGCCGTCTTCATGAAGTCGATCCAGATGGGCTGGGCGGCGCCGCCCCCGAATTCGGCCCGGCCGAGACCGCGCTGGTGGTTGTCAAAACCTATCCAGGAGGTGGCTACCAGATTCGGGGTGTAACCGGAGAACCAGGCATCCCTCGATTCGTTGGTGGTCCCCGTCTTGCCCGAGATGTCGTGACGCTTGAGGTCACGGGCCGCGCGCCAGCCGGTACCACGCCAGCCATTGCCACCCCAGATGGCGGTGGTCAGGGTGTCGGTGATCAGGAAGGCGCTCTGGGCACTGATGGTCTGGGGCGCCATGTTGTTGGGCACGACAGGGTCAATCGGGCACTGGGCCTTCCAGTCAGGGACTGTGTTGGCGTAGGCATCGGCGCTGTCGAGCCCGGCGGCGGCCAGCACACCGCAGTCGCGGCAGGCGGCGGCCGGATTGGCCTGATACAGGGGAGTGCCAAAGCTGTCGGTCACTTCGGTGATGAAGTAAGGCGTCACCTGGAAGCCGCCATTGGCCAGCACGGAGTAGCCACGCACCACTTCCAGCGGGGTGAATTCGGCGGCACCCAGAGCCAGGGATTCATTGGCGGAGATATGCTCGCGGGCGAAGCCGAAGCGGGTCAGGCCATCGATATAGGTATCCAGCCCGATGGCGCGCATCAGCCGGACCGACATCACGTTCTTGGACTTGGCGAGGCCAAGGCGCAATGTGGTCGGGCCTTCATAGATGGCCGGCGAGTTCTTGGGCTGCCACATGGGGCCCTTGGCGGGATCCCACTGGTTGATCGGGGCGTCGTTGATGAGGGACGCCAGGGTATAGCCCTGCTCCAGCGCGGTGGCATAGAGGAAGGGCTTGATGTTGGAGCCGACCTGACGGCGAGCCTGATCGACCCGGTTGAACTTGGAGATCTCGAAGCTGAAGCCGCCGACCAGGGCCTCGATGGCACCGTCCTGCGGGTTCATGGCGACCAGGGCGGCGTTGACGTCAGGGATCTGGGAGAGCAGCAGCTCTTCCCCTTTCTCCCGCACCCAGATCTGTGCGCCGACCTTCAGCACGTCCCGTGCCGATTTAGGTGGATAGGTCTGGCGATCGTCGGTGATGAAGGTTCGGGCCCACTTGATGCCGTTCCAGCCGAGTTCGGCCTGCTTGCCATTCTTCAGCACCAGGGTGGCGCTCTTGTCGCCGACCTTGGTGACCACGGCGGCCATCAGGGGTTGGTAGGTCGGTTGCTTGGCCAGGTGGGCCATGATCTGATCGTAGTCCCAGGCCGTTTCCCCGGCCTTCCACAGCAAGGCGGTCGGGCCGCGATAGCCGTGGCGGGTGTCATAGTCGAAGACGCCGTCCAGCAGCGCCTGGTGGGCGGCGCGCTGGCGCTTGGCGGTGACAGTGGTGTAAACGTGCAGCCCCATGGTGTAGGCATCTTCACCAAACTGCTCCACCATCTTCTGGCGCACCATCTCGCTCAGGTAAGGGGCATTGAGAGTTGTCTCGGCACCGTGGTAACGGGCTTTGACCGGCATCTTGGAGGCCTCGTCAAACTGGGCCTGGGTGATCTTGCCGGTCTCCAGCATGCGGCCCAACACCACGTTGCGACGTGCAAAGGCACGTTCCGGCGAACGGATGGGGTTCAGCATGGAAGGGGCTTTCGGCAACCCGGCGATGATAGCGATCTCGTCCAGGGTCAGATCCTTGACGTCTTTGCCGAAGTAGACCTGGGCGGCGGCGCCGACCCCGAATGCCCGGTAACCGAGGGGAATTTTGTTGAGATAAAGGGTGAGGATCTCATCCTTGGAGAGATTCTGCTCGATGCGCCAGGCCAGGAACACTTCCTTTATCTTGCGCACCAGGGTCTTCTCGTTGCTCAGGAAGAAGTTGCGCGCAACCTGCTGGGTGATGGTACTGGCGCCCTGGCGGGCCTGGCCGGAGACGGCCCAGACGGTGGCGGCCCGGATGATGCCGATGGGGTCTATGCCCGGGTGCTCATAGAAGCGGGCATCCTCGGTGGCGAGCACCGCATCTATCATGGGCTGGGGGATTTCATCCAACCGCAACGGGATACGACGAATCTCGCCGAACTGGGAGATCAGTTCCCCGTCCCGGCTGTACACCTTCATCGGAGTGGCCAGTTTGACATCGCGCAGGGCGCTCACATCCGGCAACTGGGGCTTGATGTAGAAGTAGATGCCGATGAGGCTGGCAACACCCAGCACTGCACCCAGCATCATGACAATAAACAGGCGAACGAGCCATTTCAGCATGGAAGAACTACCAATCGTCTTAAAATTAGCCAACGGGCGCAGAGTATAGCCTTTTTACCCTCGCGGATTCGAGGTTTTCCTGTCCGGGGACATCGACCTCGAGAAGAGGCGGGAGGGTAGCATTCCAGGACGCAATTACCAAGGGGGCCGCAATCAAGGCCGAAAGGAGAGGAGCGTCAACTTTTGACATAAACTTTATGACATTGATAGATAGAGCATTATATTGAGTTAAGTCATCACGTCGTGATGCACTGTCCTACAATAAGTCCTAAAACCCAATAACGCATGGATGTGTATATGTTTGGGCTATTAAGTAAGGGATCCCTCCTCTCCTTGGCGGGCATTGATTTTGGCAGTCAAACCATCAAGGCCGTCACCCTCAGCGGACGTCCTGGCAAGGTGCATCTCGAATCGGTTGCCGAGATCCCCATGCCCAAGGGCACCCTGGTCGATTATCAACTGCAGGACATTGAACGGGTCGGTCAGTCCCTCAAGTCGCTCAAGCGGCTCATACAAGGGGACTGTCAGCTCGTAGCCACGGCCGTGACGGGCTCCAATGTCATCACCAAGGTCATTCAGGTTGATGCCAACATCAACGAGAACGAGCTGGAGAACCAGGTTCACCTGGAGGCAGAGCAGCTCATTCCCTTCCCCCTTGATGAGGTCAGCCTGGATTTCGAGATCCTCGGCCTGACGGCCGATGAGAGCCGCCAGGAGGTGCTGCTGAGTGCGGCGCGTACCGAGAGTGTCAACGGCCGGGTCAGTGCGCTGATGGAGGCCGATATGAAGACCATGGTGGTGGATGTGGGTGCCCATGCACTGGGGCGTGCCGTGCTGGCCTGTCTGCCCGAGCTGAAAACCTGGGACAAGCCGGTCGGTATCGTCGACATAGGCGCCAGTGCCATGACCTTTGCCGCGCTGCTCAAGGGGGAGGTCGTCTACTCTCGTCTGCAGAATTTCGGTGGCGATCAATACAGCCAGGCCCTGGCCTCTTTTTACAGCATGAGTCTGGACGAGGCGGAGCTTGCCAAGGTACAGGGTCGCTTGCCTGCCGACCATGAGGTGGATGTGTTGTTGCCTCATCTCAACACCCTGGTGTTGCAGGTAAAGCGTAATGTGCAGCTATTTTGCAGTTCGTCGGGCAACAAGGAGCTGTCAAAACTGGTTCTGACGGGAGGGGGCAGCCTGCTGCCTGGTCTCGTCGGGCAGATAGGCAGCGAGCTCAACTGTGACGTCCTGCATCCCGACCCCTTTGCCTTGTTTGGCAAGCCGAAGGGAGAAGGAGGCCTCATCCATGGAGCCAAATACATGGCGGCATTCGGTCTGGCACTGCGGAGCTTCACACCATGTCAAATATAAACCTACTGCCCTGGCGGCTGGCCAGGGCCCAGCGTCAGAAGAAGCAGTTTGGCATCATGATCGGTCTGTTCCTCGTGGCTACGGCCTCCCTTGCCTTTGCCGTCGACTGGCTGGTGCAGCAGCAGATCGGGTATCAGCAGCAGCGCAATCAACGTCTGCTGCAGGAGATGGCCACACTTGATACCCAGCTTGGCGAGATCCGGTTGCTCAAGGAACGTCGAAAGGAACTGATCGACCGGATGCAGCTTATCGAGCAGTTGCAGACAAGACGCAACATACCGGTACGCCTGTTCAACCAGCTCCCCGTGCTGGTGCCCAACGGCGTCTACCTCAATACCCTGGCCTTGCAGGCCAACAGAATTGATGTCAACGGCAAGGCTGAAGCCTATGGCCGGGTTGCCAGCATGATGAGGCGCATCGATGGTTCGGGCTGGTTGGGGCAGTCTCAGCTCAGCACTATTTTCACTGCGGATGTGGCGCCCGTGGCCCTCAGCCAGTTCTCCATGATGTTCCAGATTGCCGGCGTCGCTCCGGCCGCGGCTAAGGGGCAAAAATGAACCTGCAACAGTTCAATGACCTGGATCTCAATGACATCGCGCGTTGGCCCAAGGTTGCCAAGGGGATCTTCATCCTGTTTTGCTGTGCCTTGCTGGGGGGGGCCATCTACTACTATGTGATTGCCAATTCCCTGACGGCCTTGCGGCAGGAGGCCGTCAAAGAGCAGGAGCTGAAGGCCCAATTCGAGAGCAAGGCCATGCTGGCTGCCAACCTGGAGGCATACCGGAAGCAGATGGTGCAACTGGAGCATTTGGTGGATGCCCAGCTCAAGCAGTTGCCCAACACCCATGAAGTGGCAGGGCTGCTGGATGACATCAGCTTTATCGCCACCGACAACGGGCTCAAATTGAACAGGATTAACTGGGAAGCAGAGGTCAAACACGAATTCTCGACCGAACTTCCCATGCGCATCGAGGTGGTGGGCACCTATCACGAGCTTGGCAAGTTCACGGCTGATATGGCTGCATTGCCGCGCATCGTCATCCTGGAGTCGTTTCAGCTCAATCAAAGCCGGGATCAGGGCGAATTGATAGGCATGTCCATGCAGGCCAAGACCTACAAATACAACGGTAAAACCCTGGAGCAGAAGCCATGAGCATGAGAGTGATAGGACTCTTCTTGCCGGTGCTGTTGTTGACGGCCTGCGGCGGGCAGGAAGACATGGACGAGTACGTACAACAAACCAAGGCGAGGCAACCCATCCCGATCGAACCCTTGCCGGAGATAAAACCCTTTTCCCCCATGGCCTATCAGCACAGCGATCAACGCAGCCCCTTCATTGAACCGCAACCAGAGACCAGTTCCAGAGTGGATGCGAAGACCAAGCCGGACTGCGCCCAGATAGTGGCGAATCGGGAGAAGGAGGTGCTGGAGCGCTATTCGCTGGCCAGTTTGAGCATGAAGGGATCCATCGGCAAGCAGGGACAGTTATGGGCGCTGATCAGGACCCCGGACGGGCAAGCCGTGCGTGTGGGGCTCAATCAGTACATGGGACTGGATCAGGGCAGAGTCATCAAGATAACGAATACTCATGTTGACTTGATGGAAACGGTACCGGATGGCAAAGGATGCTGGGTCACCCGAGAAACTCAGCTGGCCATGGCCAATCTCGACGCAAAACTATGATCAGGGATGAGCAGAGATGAGAACAACAATAAGAAGGATGAGCGGTGTGGCACTGTTGTGGCTGGGCGCATGCGCTCAGGTGTGGGCGGTGCCAGCGTTGCAGGAGGTCAGGGTAAATCCGTTGTTGGCCGATCAGCTCTTGCTCGAGCTGAGTTTCAGCGAGCCTGTGAGCGGATTTACCGACAGGCTGTCGTATGAACCCAATCAACTCTTGCTGCACGTGCCCGGAGCCATAGGCGCGCTGACGGTCAACCCGCTGCCCATCAAGCAGCAAGGGGTGGACAACCTCAAGGTGGAGGGCAAGGGGGAAGGGCTCGATATCAAGATAGCGCTCGATCAGCTGACCCCTTACCAGGTCCATCAACAGGGCAACAAATTGCTGGTGTCATTGGGAGAGAAGGCCGGTCAGCCAGTGGCTGCGACGACGACCTCTCCAAGTGCCAGTCCGTCAGCCCTTGTCAGGAGCCAGCCAGTGACCCAATCGGCGCTGATTGATACCCAGCGGGTCGCTCAGAACCAGTCTCAATATCAGGCCCAGCCCGTCTCTGTCTCCTCTCCCGTGGCGGCTCCCGCCCCCGTTGCTGCCAGCAAGCCCGTGCTGTCCGTCTCGCAGGCGAATACAGGCGGTGCTTATTTCAACTCGGTCAAGGGGGTGGATTTTCGCCGTGGCAAGGAGGGGCAGGGGGAGTTTCTCGTGACCCTGGACAACAGCTCGGCGGCGGTTGATGTGAGCAGTCGGGGCCAGAAGGTGCTCGCCAAGTTCCACGGTACCCGGATCCCGGATGATCAGCTGAATCTTATCAATGTGCAGGATTTTGCGACCCCGGTCTCCCAGGTGGAGGTGTTCCGTCAGGGCAATGACACCCTGTTTGAGCTCTCGGTCAACGGCCAGTTTGATTATCGCTACGACCAGGCCGACAAGATGTTCATCATCGAGGTGAAAAAACGCGTCGCCACCACGACCGCGAAACAGTATCAGGGCAAGCCAATCTCGCTGAACTTCCAGGATATTCCTGTTCGAACCGTGCTGCAGATCATCGCCGACTTCAATAATCTCAACCTGGTGACCACGGATTCCGTCTCCGGCAATATCACGTTGCGTCTCGATGGTGTGCCCTGGGAACAGGCGCTCGACATCATTCTCAAGGTCAGAGGGCTCGACAAGCGGCTGGACAACAACATCCTGCTGGTGGCCCCGGCGGACGAGATTGCCGCACGAGAGAAACAGCAACTGGAGAGCCGCAATCAGGTGGCCGATCTGGCGCCGCTCTACACCGAGTACCTGCAGATCAACTATGCCAAGGCATCCGAAGTGGCGGCCCTGCTCTCCTCCGATAGCACCAAGCTGCTCTCTCCCAGAGGGGCGGTGAGCGTGGATGAACGCACCAACGTGCTGGTGGTCAAGGACACGGCGGATGTCATCGGCAACGTCAAGCGGATGCTGGATATCCTCGATATCCCGGTCAAGCAGGTGGTGATCGAGGCGCGCATGGTGACCATAGACGACGGCTTCGACGAGGCATTGGGCGTGCGGTGGGGGGTGACCAAGACGGATGGTCATGGCAATGGCACCTCTGGCACCATAGAGGGCAATGATGGCGCGGGTAATAATGACGGTAGCTCCACCATCACGCGCCCCGGCGTGGAAGACAGGCTCAACGTCAACCTGCCGGTGACCAACGCCGCCGGCACCCTGGCCTTCCAGGTTGCCCGTCTCGCCAATGGCACTCTGCTCGATCTTGAACTGTCGGCGCTGGAGAAGGAGAGCAAGGCCGAGATCATTGCAAGCCCTCGGGTCACCACGGCGAACCAGAAACCGGCTTTGATCGAACAGGGGACCGAGATCCCCTATGTGGAGTCCTCTTCCAGCGGGGCGACCTCGGTCACCTTCAAGAAGGCGGTGCTGAGTCTCAAGGTCACGCCACAGATCACCCCCGACAACAGGGTCATTCTGGATTTGACCGTGACCCAGGATACCAAGGGGGAAACCGTCCCGACCGGTACCGGAGATGCGGTCTCCATCAACGCCCAGTCCATCACCACCCAGGTGCTGGTCAACAACGGTGAGACTCTGGTGCTGGGCGGCATCTATCAACAGACCATCAAGAACGACGTCAGCAAGGTACCGCTGCTGGGGGATATTCCCGGCCTCGGTTATCTGTTCAAGAAAACCACCAGTGAGAACAAGAAGCGTGAACTGCTGATCTTCGTGACCCCGAGGATAGTCACCGACGCCCTCTGAAAACTTTACATGTGAGGGTAAAACACATATAACCTTACGCCCCGATGAGGCTGGGGCGTAAGGGCTGCGGTTGCCAGTCCTGGTTTCTATTGAGATAATCCCCCTCCTGATCCATCGCAAGATAAGGTTCATAGGTACCCCGGTCGAGTAGTTACCGGGGCCATACAGTTTGTAATTACTAACGAAAAGACATGGCTGAGAAACGCAATATTTTCCTGATAGGTCCCATGGGTGCGGGCAAGAGCACCATAGGTAGACATCTGGCAGAACAACTGCACATGGAGTTTTTCGACTCAGATCATGAGATTGAGCGCCGCAGTGGTGCCGATATCGGCTGGGTGTTCGATGTTGAAGGCGAAGAGGGTTTCCGGATCCGCGAAGAGAAGGTGATCGGTGAACTCGCCGAGCAGCAGGGTATCGTGCTGGCAACGGGCGGCGGCGCCATCAAGAGCCGTGAAACCCGCAACAAACTCTCTGCGCGCGGTATCGTGGTCTACCTCGAAACCACCATTGAAAAGCAACTGGCGCGTACCCAGAGAGACAAGCGTCGCCCCCTGTTGCAAACCGAAGAGCCGCCCCGCGAAGTGCTGGAGCGTCTGGCCCTCGAGCGCAACGCCCTGTATGAAGAAGTCGCAGACTTTGTCATCCAGACGGATGATCAAAGTGCAAAAGTTGTAGCTAATCAAATCGTTAAGTTGATTGGTATGTAATCAATAGAGGACGTCCATGGAAAGGTTGAAGGTCGAACTGGGTGAGCGCAGCTACCCGATTGAGATAGCTGCTGGTCTGTTGCAACGCCCCGAGGTGCTGACGCAGACGATCAAGGGCAAGCGGGTCATGATAGTGACCAACACCGTCGTCGCCCCCTTGTATCTTGAGCAGATCATTCAGTTGCTGCCTGGTTTTCAGGTTGAACACCTGATCTTGCCGGATGGCGAGGCCTACAAGACCCTGGCTACCTTCGAGCGGATCATGTCTGCTCTGCTGGAAACCAGTCATGGTCGTGACACCACCCTCATCGCCCTGGGGGGCGGCGTGATAGGCGACGTTGTCGGCTTTGCTGCGGCAAGCTATCAACGAGGCATTCCGTTCATTCAGGTGCCTACCACACTGCTCTCCCAGGTTGACTCCTCCGTCGGCGGCAAGACCGCCGTCAACCACCCTCTTGGCAAAAACATGGTGGGCGCCTTCTATCAGCCCAAGCATGTGATCATCGACACCGATTGCCTCAAGACCCTGCCTGCGCGGGAATTTGCAGCCGGCATGGCCGAGGTGATCAAGTACGGCATCATCTGGGATGAGGCCTTCTTCTCCTGGCTCGAAGTCAACATGGCGCGGCTGCAACGCCTTGACGCCGATGCTCTTTCTTACGCCATTCGCCGTTGCTGTGAAATCAAGGCCGACGTGGTCGGTCAGGACGAGACCGAGCATGGCGTGCGCGCCCTGCTGAACCTGGGTCACACCTTCGGCCATGCCATCGAGGCCGAGAAGGGCTATGGCAACTGGCTCCATGGTGAGGCGGTGGCGGCGGGCATGATGCTGGCGGCCGAGACAGCCCTGGCCCGTGGCGACATGACGGCGCAAGAGGTGGCTCGAGTCCGCGACCTGTTGCTGGCGGCCGATCTGCCGGTGCTGGCGCCGCCCGAGATGGATTTTGCCGCCTTCATTCGCCATATGCGCCGTGACAAGAAGGTGCTGGAAGGCAAGCTGCGGCTGGTGTTGCCAGTCGGGATCGGGCAGGCTCAGGTAGTGGCCGATGTGACTGATGAGCAGTTGATGGCGGTGATCGAGTCTGGTCGTGACCAATAACAAATTGCTGAAACTGCCTTCCCAGCGGCAGCTGGTTGACCGGCTGCTGCATCTGATTGAGTTCAATCACCCCTTTATTTTTCTCTCCGGCAAGCCCGGCAGCGGCCGTGGCACCCTGTGTGAATCCCTGCTTGCCCAACTGCCTGACCAGGTGCGGGTGGTTAGCCTCATCGGCAGTCCGGCCATGAAGATGGCAGACGTGCGCCAGTTGCTGCTTCAGCAGGTGGTGGCGCGCCCCCTGTTCAATCCGCAGGATGCGCTGGCCGACAGCTTCTTCCGCATGCTGGAGGGCAAGCCTTCCACCCTGCTGCTCATGATCGAGCGTGCCGACATCCTGCCGACCGAGCTGGTGGGGGAGCTGTGGGCGCTCGGTCGCCACAACGATACCCTGGCCTCTCCCCATAAACTGGCCATTCTGCTCTCGGGTAGTGACGTCTGGTGTCGCGATCAGAAGAACGCCCTCAAGGGGCGTGCCATGCCCGCGCTCGAGCTGGAAGTCGCGCCACTGAGCGCACCTGAGCAGCGCATCTTCTTGTATGAGAAGGCCAAGGAGCTGAAGATCCCGGCGGCCCTCTTGCCCAAGCCCAAAGTGGAAGAGATCCTGAAGGGGGCGGGGGGACACCCGTCCGCCATCATGCAGTCATTGGAGGATGTCATGACCGACAGAAGGCCCAAGAAACGTCAGGCCGAGTTGCCCGTCAAGAAGATTGCGACCGTGCTGGCCCTGGCGGCCGCCGGTTTGCTGGCGCTGAGTTACCTCCCTCTGTTCGAGGAGGCGGGCAAGGGTGAGACCCCGGCCTCGTCCCAGGGGATGGCGTTGCCCAACCCTGTCGCCACAGATCCACTCAGCATCGGCACGGCGAGCGGCTCCCAGTCGACTCAGGGCGGTGGCACGACATCTGGGGAGCAGGGGGGCCAGCAGGTTGCCCGGGATTGGCAGCCCGATGCCAAGACTTTGCCCAAGAAGGTCGAGAGCGAGACGGTCACCACGGAGTCGAGCAATTACGAGGGGCGACGTGTCGTCATCTCCGACGAAGTGGTCGAAAAGCTGATGACACAGCCCAACATCAGCGGCGCCCTGCCGACGACGGTGGTGGACGAGCTGATTGGAGGGAGTTCCCGTGCAGCCCCGACCGTGGAAACGGCACAGCCCAAGACACAGAACTCGGCACCTGTTGCCAAGGCGACGCCCACACCTGCCGCGGCTACGCCCGCTGCGGCGCCGGCACCCAGGGTGGCCCTGACGCCGGCGGCAACCCTCAACAAGAAAGCGAGGAACCACTACAGCATCCAGCTGATGGGGGCGAGCAATACCCAGGCGGTCGACAGTTTCGTGGCCGAGCATGGGCTGGCGGGCAAGGTCTGGGTCTACAAGACCCGCTTCCGTGGCAGCCCTTGGTACGTGGTGGTGCAGGGTGACTATGCCAACAGCACCCAGGCCAAGGCGGCGATCCGCAAGCTCACCCCCGCCTTGCTCAAGGGACAACCCTGGCCCAAGTCATTTGCCCAGATACAAAAAGAATTGAAGCAATAGCCAGTCGCCTGGGGAAGGGGGTAGAATCGTCCCCCTTTTTTGGGCATTGCCTTCTTAACACCGGACTTCCATGAAAAAAACACGCGCGTTTTTAAAATGGGCCGGGGGAAAATACTCCCTGGTCGAAGAGATTGCCGAGCGCTTGCCGGCCGGGCGTGTGTTGCTGGAGCCCTTCGTCGGAGCGGGCTCAGTGTTTCTCAACACGGATTACGATGCCTATGTGCTCAACGACATCAATCCGGATCTGATCGGTCTCTACAATCATCTCAAGCGGCAGCCGGACAACTTCATCCGCGAGGCGCGCAAGTTGTTTGTGGCCGAGCACAACCACAAGACCGCCTATTATCGGCTGCGCACCCAGTTCAACCAGACCGAAGCCGGGTTCGAAAGGTCTCAGCTGTTCCTGTTTCTGAATCGCCACGGGTTCAACGGTCTGTGCCGTTACAACAAGAAGGGCGGTTTCAACGTGCCGTTCGGCTCGTACAAGAAGCCCTATTTCCCGGAGAAAGAGCTGTGGGCCTTTGCCGAGAAGGCACAGAAGGCCACCTTCATCTGCGAGAGTTATGCCGATGCCATGGCCAGGGCGGAGGAGGATTGGGTGATCTACTGCGATCCCCCCTATGCGCCGCTCTCTACCACGGCGAGTTTCACCACCTACTCGGCCGGCGGCTTCACTCTGGATGACCAGGCGCTGCTGGCCAGGCTGGCCCGCCATACCGCCGCCCACAAGGGGGTGCCCGTGCTCATCAGCAACCACGACATCGAGCTGACCCGGGAACTCTATCGGGGGGCCCGGCTGGACGAGATCCTGGTCAAGCGCACCATCAGCCGCAACGGTGGCAGCCGCAACAAGGTGGCCGAGCTGCTGGCGCTCTACCCGCCCGGCATCGCCCCCGAGCAGGGCCACTACCCGAGCGATGCCGAGCTGGTTCCTCTGGGTTGATCCTCTGGCGGCACCTTCGGG
>RCUS01000615.1_pt1 | contig 22447 bp, 20 predicted proteins | sample 2166221 | NCBI WGS metagenome assembly RCUS01 (sample SAMN09932758, study PRJNA488358) | compost metagenome | isolation source: compost soil in cyclohexanecarboxylic | place: Germany: Experimental Botanical Garden | reverse complement strand
TGGCGCTGGAATGCCGGCGTGGCCCTGGCGTTGCCGCGCTACAGCGGCGGGCGCAAAGTCCCGCCGCAGATCCAGCGGATGAAAAGCGAAGACCTGATCGCCAGCGTGTTTCCCGATCAGATCGCCTGCGTGGAAAACCTCGCCGGCGAACGGGAGATTCCCGACCATCCGCTGGTAGAGCAAACCCTCGACGACTGCCTGCACGATGCCATGGACAGCCAAGGCTGGCTGGCCTTGTTGCGGCGCATGGAACGCGGCGACATTCGCCTGATCAGCCGCGACTTGCCGGCGCCCTCGCCGCTGGCGGCGGAGATTCTCAGCGCCCGCCCCTACACCTTTCTCGACGATGCGCCGCTGGAGGAACGTAGAACCCAGGCAGTGCTCAATCGGCGCTGGAGCGACCCGCAATCCACCGACGACCTCGGCGCCCTGGACGCCGAGGCGATTGCCGCCGTGCGCGACGAAGCCTGGCCCGCGCCCTGCGGGGTCGACGAAATGCACGAGGCCTTGATGAGCCTGGCGTGCATCACCGATACCGAGGCCGGCGCCAATCCGCAGTGGTTCGACTGGCTCAACACCCTGGCCGACAGCGGCCGCGCGAGCCGTTTGCAGATCAACGCCGGGCAATCGCTGTGGCTGGCTCTGGAGCGCCTGACCTGCCTGCGGGCGATTTATCCCCAGGCCGAATTGACGCCGTCGCTGCAAGCGCTGCCGGACTTCGACGAGGTCTGGGAAGCCGACGACGCCATCCTCGAACTGATCCGCGCGCGGCTCAGTGCCTTCGGGCCGCTGGCGCTCGATCGCATTGCCGAACCACTCGGCTTGCCCGCTGCGCAGGTCAACCAGGCCCTGGCGCAACTGGAACGCGAAGGCTATGTGCTGCGCGGTCGCTTTACCCCGGGTGCCACCCGGGAAGAATGGTGCGAGCGGCATTTGCTGGCGCGGATTCACCGCTATACGGTCAAGCGCCTGCGCCGGGAAATCGAACCGGTGGCGTTGCAGGATTTCATGCGATTCCTGTTCGACTGGCAGCATGTGTCGAGCGCAAGTCAGGGTCAGGGCGCGGCGGTTTTGCCGGCCGTTATTGCGCAATTCGAAGGCTACCCCGCCGCCGCTTCAGCCTGGGACAGCGACATCCTGCCGGCGCGGATCAAGGACTACTCGGCGACCTGGCTCGATGAGCTGTGCCGCAGTGGCAGACTGGTGTGGACGCGCCTGACTGCGCACAACAAAAGCGCCAGCACCGCGCTGCGCAGCACGCCGATTGTGTTGCTGCCGCGCAACCGGGTCGGCCTCTGGAGCGGCTTGACCGAACAGACGCCGGTCAGCGAACTGTCGCCGAAAACACAAAAGGTCCACGCCGCCCTCAGCCAGCACGGCGCGCTGTTTTTCGATGAGCTGATCCATGAGGCCCATCTGCTGCGTTCGGAACTGGAAATCGCCCTGCAGGAACTGGTGGGCGCGGGGCTGGTGAACGCCGACAGCTTTGCCGGGTTGCGCGCGCTGATCACCCCGGCCAGCAAGCGCCAGCCGCGCAACAGTCGGCGTGGACGCGGGGCATTCATCGGTGGCATGGACGACGCCGGGCGCTGGGCCCTGTTGCGACGCGCGCCTGCCGCGCCGGTGGAGCAAAACCAGCGGATGCCTGCCGAAACCCTTGAACACATCGCCATGACCTTGCTGCGCCGCTACGGTGTGGTGTTCTGGCGCCTGCTGGAACGTGAGGCGGACTGGTTGCCGAGCTGGCGCGAACTGCTGCGCACTTTCCATCGCCTGGAGGCACGCGGCGAGATTCGCGGCGGGCGGTTTGTCAGTGGCCTGGCGGGCGAGCAATTCGCCCTGCCCGAGGCGATCCCCTTGTTGCGGGAGGTGCGGCGTCGGCCCCATGACGGCAGCCTGGTCGCGGTGTGCGGGGTCGATCCGCTGAACCTCGCCGGCACGCTATTGCCCGGCGCGAAAGTCCCGGCACTGGCGAGCAATCGGCTGGTGTATCGCGACGGGTTGGCGGTTGCTGCCGAGATTGCCGGCAAGCAGCATTTTTGGGTTGAGCTGGATCAGCAACTCAGTGTCGAGGTGCGCAACAAACTGATCCGGCACTGAGGTTGTCTGGTCTGGCGCCTTCGCGAGCAAGCCCGCTCCCACATTGGATCAATGTCCGGACGCAGATTGGTGTTCCAACATAAAACCCTGTGGGAGCGGGCTTGCCCGCGAAGAGGCCAGTATTGTCGACAAAAAACTATTGCGACCGCGGCCGATCCGGCATCAGCACCGCCGAATGGTCCGGCTCATGCCCTGCCTCGGGTGGTGGTTCGACCGGATGCCTCGGCACCAGCGCCTGCTGTGGATAAGTCTGCGCGAAGTGCACCCACGGGCTGTTATCCACAAGCTTTTTCAAACGCTGGTTGAACGCCCGGCTCACCGCATATTGCCCACCCGACACGGTCCGAAACTGCGCCGTCAGCACCACGCCGTTGAGGTCCATCTTGTCGACGCCGAACACATCCAGCGGCCCTTGCAGGTTGTACCGCAGGAACGGGTCATCGCTGATGGAATGCCCGGCCTCGCGGATCAGTTCGATGGCCTTGTCGACATCGGTGTCGTAAGTGAACTGCACCGAAAAGAACGCATAGGCAAATTGCCGCGATTGGTTGGTTACCGCCTTGATCTGGCCGAACGGCACCGAGTGCACAAAGCCCTTGCCGTCACGCAGGCGCAAAGTGCGAATGGTCAGGCCCTCGACCGTACCGGCGTGCCCAGAGTCGAGCACCACCCAGTCGCCGATGGACAGTGTGTCTTCGATGATGATGAACAACCCGGTGATCACGTCCTGCACCAGTTGCTGGGAACCGAAACCGATGGCCAGACCGATAACGCCGGCACCGGCCAGGAACGGTGCAACGTTGATCCCCAGATTGGCCATGGTGGTGATCGCGCAGATCACCACCAGGATGATTTTGATCGCGTTGCGCAGCAACGGCAGGATGGTTTTCACCCGCGTGCTTGGCTGACGCGCCGAGCGTTTGTTGGCCGGTGGTTTCAGGGCTTCCTGGATCGCCGTGTCGAGCACGACCCAGACCATCCAGGTGATCAGGAAGATCAAACCGATATGACTCAGCGAATCACTGATCGCCCGACCAACCGCATTGCTCACCGCGAAATCGAACAGGGACACGCCCCAGATGCGCCCCAGGATGTCGATGAACACGATGGCCATGGCAATACGCAGCAAAGCGTGGGACAGGTTCAGAAACCGCTCTTTGTAGGCGCTGCTGCGGCGCACGTCCGCTTCACTGCGCGACTTGAACAAGTGATGCAGTGTGGTGCTCAGGAACACCGTGGCAATCAGCAAGACCGTGGTGAACAACGCACTGCGCAGCACCTGCTGATTGTCATCGCTGACACTGATCAGGTTGATGATCGACACCAGCACCATCAACAGGATCGGCCAATACCAGAGCCCGGAAAAAATCCGCAGGGTTTCTCGCAACGCCGGCTGTTTGCGACGCTGGGCCAGCGGCAGGATCCGGATTAACTGTGCCACCGGACGGCGCAGGCGGATCACCAGCAACCCAAAGGAAATCGAGGCCGCCAGACCGGTAAAGACCGCGATGCTGCTGGTGAGGTTGTTGCCCAGCTGATGAGCGATCTGCGGACTGGTCAGGGCATCGCTGAGGGCGACGAGGAAGCCGATCGCGAACAGCGGTCGCGGACTTTCCTGACGGATGATTTGCACCGCCCGGCGTTTGTGGCCGGAATTGAACAGCACCACCAACGACATCACCAACGAGGCCGCGAACACCCCGCTGCTGGTGGCGTAGGCAAAACACAGCGCCAGCGCCCGACCGGCCGATACCGGTAAAAACTGGCTGGCATAGATCGTCAGCGGCAGGCTGACCACAGCTGGAATGCTGTAGGGCAACACGTAACCGAGCAAGGCCTGGCCACGCTCGCGGCTGAGCAGCAAACGATGTTCACACAGGCGCTGCGCCGACCATTTCCCGAGCAACCAGAGCGAGGCGAAAACCGCTGCCCAGACCAAGGTCAGTAACAGGAAATCCCCTGTCACGCTCCAGCTCGAACGGGCGGAGGGCTGATTGACCAGTTGATCCACTTCATCCGCCGCCCGATCGGCGCGCAGACGCCAGGCGTCAACGAGGTTTTCGTTGAGATCGAGTTTGTTCTGCACCTCGTCAATGCTTGAACTGATGGCACCGAGCAAGCCGCCCTGCACCAACGGTTCCGGGTGTGCCGGAGGTGTCGCGGCCGAAGCACTTGCAGGCAGGCCCGGGATGGCGGCCGCTTCCAGTTCCTCGCTGCCCAGAAACAGCAACGCGCCGAGTAACACCGCGGTCTTGAGCTTGATCAAGGCATCCGCTCCTTTGGATAAGACTGTAAGGAACTGATCGACAAATACCGGACTAGTTCGCAGGTGACCCGCATCCGCCCGGCAATCTTTGCGTTCAAGACAAATATCAAATGCTCATCCCTGTATTTTTCCGCACAACCCAAACCCCGACACTGCGCTCCATCAAATCAACCCACCGGAGTTGCAGCCATGCCCATTGCCTTGCTCGCGCTGACCCTCAGCGCCTTTGCCATCGGGACGACCGAGTTCGTCATCGTTGGCCTGTTACCCACCATCGGCGCCGACCTCGGCGTCAGTCTGCCATCCGCCGGCCTGCTGGTCAGCCTGTATGCCCTTGGCGTTGCCGTCGGCGCCCCGGTGCTGACCGCCCTCACCGGCAAGGTTCCGCGCAAATTGCTGCTGTTGTCGCTGATGGTGCTGTTCACCCTCGGCAACCTGCTGGCGTGGCAAGCACCGAGTTACGAGTCGTTGATCCTCGCACGGATCGTCACCGGCCTGGCCCACGGGGTGTTTTTCTCGATCGGCTCGACCATCGCCACCAGTCTAGTGCCGAAGGAAAAAGCCGCCAGCGCGATTGCCATCATGTTCACCGGCCTGACCGTGGCGCTGGTCACCGGCGTGCCGCTGGGGACATTCATCGGCCAGCATTTCGGCTGGCGTGAAACCTTCCTCGCCGTTTCGGCCCTGGGCGTGATCGCCTTCATCGGCAGCTTGATCTACGTGCCGAAAAACATCGCCCACAGCAAACCCGCATCGCTGTTGCAGCAATTGCAGGTGCTCAAGCAACCACGCCTGCTGCTGGTGTATGCGATGACGGCCGTCGGCTACGGCGGCTCGTTCATTGCCTTTACCTTCCTCGCGCCGATTCTTCAGGACCTCTCCGGCTTCAGCGCCAGCACCGTCAGCCTGGTGTTGCTGGTCTACGGCATCTCCGTGGCCGTCGGCAACATCTGGGGCGGCAAACTGGCGGACAAACGCGGCCCGATCAGCGCCCTGAAAATCATCTTCGCCCTGCTCGCCGCCGTGCTGTTCGTGCTGACCTTCACCGCTGGCAATCCATGGTTGGCGCTGGCTACCGTGCTGGTGTGGGGTGCCGTGGCGTTCGGCAACGTGCCGGGGTTGCAGGTTTATGTGGTACGTCAGGCGGAACATCACACCCCGCATGCGGTGGATGTGGCGTCGGGCCTGAACATTGCGGCATTCAACCTCGGTATCGCTGGTGGCGCGTGGGGCGGTGGCTTGATCGTTGCCCACATGGGCTTGATCCATACCGCGTGGATTGGCGGGCTGGTGGTGCTGGTGGCGCTGGCATTGACGGCGTGGAGCGGTCGACTGGATCGCCTCGGTCCGGTGTATGCCGAGAGCTCGACCCGCGTCGCTGTCGGCCATTAACCCCTGTAGGAGCTGCCGCAGGCTGCGATCTTTTGATCTTAAAAAACAAAATCAAAAGATCGCAGCCTTCGGCAGCTCCTACATTTATCTATTGATTTACCGTCCGTAGCCCCACCGAAACTTTCGTCACCGCCCCGCAGTCAGCAAAGGAATGGGGCATTCGGACGGGAGGCGACATGGCGGCGATTCACATCGGAATTTCAGGTTGGCGCTACACGCCCTGGCGGGGGGATTTCTACCCAAAGGGCTTACCGCAGAGACGCGAGTTGCAATTCGCGTCGCGGGCGGTCAACAGCATCGAAATCAATGGATCGTTTTACGCCCTGCAACGGCCGGAGCGCTACGCCCAGTGGTACGCCGAAACCCCGCCGAACTTCGTGTTCAGCGTCAAAGCCCCGCGCTTCATCACCCACATCAAACGTCTGCGGGACATCCATAAACCTTTGGCGAATTTCTTTGCTTCCGGGGTTCTGGAGCTAAAGGAAAAGCTCGGACCGATCCTCTGGCAGTTCCCGCCCAACTTCAAATTCGATGCCGAGCTGTTCGAGAACTTCCTCGAACAATTACCCCACGACACCGAACAGGCCGCCGCCCTCGCCCGCCAGCACGACTCGCATCTCCATGGCCACGCCAGCCTCAAGGCGTACAAGAAAAAACCTGTGCGCCACGCCGTGGAGATCCGCAACGACAGCTTCGTCGACGCGGCCTTCGTCCGCCTGCTCAAGCGCTACAACACGGCTCTGGTGATCGCCGACACCGCCGGTAAATGGCCGTATCGCGAAGACATCACCAGCGATTTCGTTTACCTGCGCCTGCACGGCGCCGAAGAACTGTACGCCAGCGGATACACCCCGCAGGCACTGAAACGCTGGGGCGACCGGATCGAGGCCTGGCATCACGGCAAGCAACCACACGACCCGCAGTTGATCGCGCCCAGACTGAAGGCCAGAGCGCGCAAGTCCCGCGAGGTGTTCTGCTATTTCGATAACGACATCAAGGTCCGCGCGCCTTTCGATGCCAGGCGGCTGCTGGAGCGTTTCGATCTCGCCAAAGACTTGCTCACTGCCCCCGGCGAACCCATTGCCGAAGGAGCGCTGCCATGAGCATTTCCGAGCCGGTCGGCGTCACGGACGAGCAGGCGACCGTCGTGACCACGGTGCATCGCTTCACGGTGCTGACGGTCAACACTCACAAGGGCTTCACTGCGCTGAACCGGCGTTTCATCCTGCCGGAGCTGCGCGAGGCCGTGCGCAGTGTTTCCGCCGATGTAGTGTTTTTGCAGGAAGTCCACGGCACCCACGAACAGCATCCCAAGCGCTACACCAATTGGCCGGCGATGCCGCAGTACGAATTCCTCGCCGACACCCTGTGGCCGCAGTTCGCCTATGGACGCAACGCGGTGTATCCGGCGGGCGATCACGGCAATGCGTTGCTGTCGAAATTCCAGATCGTGCGCCACGACAACCTCGATGTGTCGATCAGCGGCCATGAGAATCGCGGCATCCTGCATTGCGTCTTGCGCCTGCCCGGCGAAGGCCCGGAGGTGCATGCGATTTGCGTCCATCTCGGTCTGCGTGAAACCCACCGCAATGCACAACTCAAGCTGCTCGCCCGTCGCCTGGAAGAGTTACCGGGCGATGCACCGGTGATCGTCGCCGGGGACTTCAACGACTGGCGCCAGCGTGCCGATGCCCTGCTCAAGCCCTGCGGTTTGCACGAGGTATTCGCCGAGCATCACGGCAAACCGGCGCGCAGTTTCCCCGCCCGCTTGCCGGCGCTGCGCCTGGACCGCATCTACGTGCGCAACCTCAAGGCCAGCCAGCCGCAAGTGCTGACGACCCGGCCTTGGTCACACCTTTCCGACCACGCACCGCTGTCGGTGGAGATCGAGCTATGAGCACTTCACCGATGGAAAAAACCACTGCGCAGCCGATTGCCGCGCCGCCAATGAGCGAGCCCGCAGCGGTCGACGTCGAGTACCGCTGGCAAGGCAACAACCGCGTCGAGTTGCTGGAAAACGGCGAAGCCTATTTCCCAAGGGTGTTCGAGGCCATGCGCCAGGCCAAGACTGAGATCCTCCTGGAAACCTTCATCGTGTTCGAAGACAAAGTCGGCGAGGAGCTGAAGACGGTGCTCATCGACGCCGCTCAACGGGGCGTGCGCGTCACCGCCAGTCTCGACGGATTTGGCTGCGGCGAATTGAGCACCGGGTATCTCACCGCCCTCAGCAGCGCTGGCGTGCACCTGCAAATGTTCGACCCGGCACCCAAGCGGTTGGGCATCCGCACCAACTGGTTCCGACGCCTGCACCGCAAGATTGTGGTGGTGGACGGGACTGTCGCCTTCATCGGCGGGATCAATTTTTCCGCCGACCATCTCGCCGACTTCGGCCCCGAGGCCAAGCAGGATTACTCGGTGGAGGTGCAAGGCCCGACGGTGGCGGACATTCATCATTTTGCCCTGCTGCAATGCGGTCGCCCGGTACGCGCCAAGTACTGGTGGCAACAGCGCCGGCAGCGTCGCTCGGAACTGGCGGTCAGCGATCACGATGGTCAGGTGCGTCTGGTACACCGCGACAACGGTGATCACCAGACCGACATCGAACAGGTTTACCGGCAAGTACTGCGCACGGCAAAGCAGCGCGTGGTGATCGCCAACGCCTACTTTTTCCCCGGCTACCGATTGCTACGCGAGATCCGCAATGCGGCGCGCCGTGGCGTTGATGTGCGGCTGATTCTGCAAGGTCAGCCGGACATGCTGGTGGCCAAGCTCGCCGCGCGCATGACCTACGACTACCTGCTCAAGTCCGGGGTGAAAATCTACGAATATTGCGACCGTCCGCTGCACGGCAAAGTCGCGTTGGTGGACGACGACTGGAGCACCGTAGGTTCGAGCAATCTCGACCCGTTGAGCCTGTCGATGAACCTTGAGGCCAACGTGTTGATCCGCGACCGCGAGTTCAACCGCACGCTGTTCGAGCGTCTCGAAGACCTCAGCGACAACCATTGCAAAATCATGTCCGTGGACAAGGCGCCGCGCGGGCGCATCTGGCACATGACGGTGGGGTTTCTGGTGTTCCACTTCCTGCGGCACTTCCCGGCCTGGGCCGGTTGGCTGCCGGCGCATAAACCGCGCTTGAAAGCGTTCACCTCACCGACCGGGAGCGACCAGCATGAGCCGCACTGAAGCACACGCGGCGACCCACCCCGAGCACCCGGCCAAGTCGCGCTGGAGCCGCTGGAAACGACCGCTGACGATGCTGTTTTTCCTGGCGCTGATCGTGCTGTTGACGATGTTCGCCCAGCGCATCGAATGGGCCGAAGTGCTGGAAACCCTGGCCGATTTCAAGGTTCGCACGCTGATCATTGCGTCCTCCCTGACCCTGCTGAGTTTTCTGGTGTATGCCTGTTTCGACCTGATCGGCCGCACCTACATCCGCCAGGACCTGACGTGGAAACAGATCCTGCCGGTGGGGATCATCAGCTACGCCTTTAACCTTAACCTGAGCGCCTGGGTCGGCGGCATCGCCATGCGCTATCGGCTGTATTCGCGGCTCGGGGTGAGCAAAGGCAACATCGCAAAAATCCTCGGCCTGAGCCTGGCCACCAACTGGTTCGGCTACATGTTGATAGCCGGCGTGGTATTCAGTAGCGGGCTGGTCCGGATGCCGCCAGGCTGGAAGTTGAGCAGCGGCGCGTTGCAAGCGGTGGGAGTGCTGTTGCTGTTGATCAGTGCGGGTTATCTGGCGGCGTGCCAGTTTTCCAAGCGCCGTGAGTGGGCGATTCGCGGGGTGGAAATCAATCTGCCGTCGTTGCGCATGGCGATTCTGCAATTATTGCTCGGCGCTCTGAACTGGTCGCTGATGGCGGCCGTGATCTTCACTTTGCTGCCGAGCAAACTCGATTATCCGCTGGTGCTTGGTGTGCTGCTGATCAGCGCCATCGCCGGGGTCATCACCCACATTCCAGCGGGGCTCGGTGTGTTGGAGGCGGTGTTCGTCGCGCTGCTGCAACACGAGGCTTCGCGGGGCAGTCTGGTGGCTGGGTTGCTGGCGTATCGGGCGATCTATTTTCTGTTGCCGTTGTTGATCACGTTGGTGATGTATCTGGTGGTGGAGGCCAAGGCGAAGTCGCTGCGGATTGCGAAGAAACCCAAGTGATTAGCGGTGCCTGATTTGACGCCATCGCGGGCAAGCCTTGCTCCTACAGGGATTGGAGCGTGCACTCATTTTGTGAACGACTCAAAACCTGTAGGAGCAAGGCTTGCCCGCGATGGCGTCCGCAAGAACACCACAAAATCACTTGGACTGAATAATGCTCAACCGCTCACCCACCACCATTTCCGTGATCCAGTCCACGAGGATCGAGGTGTAGGCCTGTTGTGAAACCGGATCACTCAACGCATGGTCGGCACCGTCGATAATCCGATGCGTCAACGAATGGGTCTGCTGGCACGCCGCGCGGTAACTCATGATGGTCGCGTGGGGCACATAGGCATCGGTTTCCGATTCCACCAACAGCACATCCCCGGTAAACGCCGAGCAGGCGTGCAACGCACGGTTGCTGTCGGCGCGCACCAGCGTGCTGCGGTAATCGCGCAGGTCGAGCTTGTCCAGATCGCGTTTTGGCGTGTGCCACTGATCGTCGCGATACAGCGCCGGCACCCGCAGCGCCAGCCAGCGTACGGGCCGCAAAGACGTCAGGATCGAGGCCAGGTAGCCGCCGTAACTGGTGCCGACCACGGCAATCGCCGAGGTGTCGAGCGCCGGGTGCGCGAGCAAGCGGTCGTAGGCCGCCAGCAGGTCACGCAGGTTGTCTTCGCGGGTTACCCGAGTCAGCGGAATGCCGGTGCCACCGGTATGCCCGCGCAGGTCGAAGGTCAGGCACACGCAACCCAGACCGGCGATGCCTTTGGCCCGCTCCAGGTCCCGCTCCTGACTGCCGCCCCAACCGTGCACGAACAGCACGCCGGGGACTTTCGATTTGGGACTGAGGAACGTCCCGCTCATCTGCTCATCATCGATGTCGATTTGAATGCTTTCGCTTCTAGCCGTCATAGGAATTGACCGTTACGTACTTGAGAAGAAAGTCACTGTTTTCTGCTGGTCCACGGTACACCTCTATGGCGTCCGCCGGCAGCGGCTGGTCGATGTAGGTTTCCACCGAGGACACCCGGATCGCGCGCATGTGCGGATCGTTGACGAAGCTCTGCAATGCCGCCACTTCGGCGCTGCTGGCGCCGCCCATGCGCCAGGATTGTTCGAGCACACCGCTGCGTTGTTTGCCGTCGTAATCAACGCCCTGGGCGATGTCGTAGTTGCGCCGTGAGGCATAGAAACCGGGATAGGCTTCATCCGCGGCGCTGTCGAACACCTGCGCCTGCCTGATCGCCAACTGCACGTCATCCGCCAGGTCCAGCTTCAACAAATCGTCGTAGCCGCCCTGCACCACCAACAGGTTCGAGCCGCCGTACACGTCTTCGCCCTCGGCGTCCTGTGTCAAGTATTGATCACCGCAGTAACTCAGCACTTTGTCGCCGATGAAACTCTGGCCGACGCTGTGGGTGATGACTTTATCCAGGTCCTGTTCCAGCACCACGCCTTCGCTGAACAGGGTTTTCGCCTCGGGCCGGGCGAGGATCTCGTCGAACTGGTCGAGGCTTTTGATCACTTCCTGACCGCGTCCGGCGCAGGCGTGAATCGGCTTGAGGCGGATCGGGCCGGCGTAGAGCAGATGTTCCGCCGCTGGCCGCGCATCCTCGAAGGAAAACACGCTGAGGCCATCGAGCACGACACTGCGCACCCGTTCGGAAAACAGCGGCGCCCAGCCTCTCGGCGCATGGGCGTTGTGGTTGAGCAAACCGTGGCTGATGGCTTTGGTGCAGATGAAATCATGCTCGACGTAACCGCCCCACAAATCGTCCGGCCCCTTGACCCCCAGTTGTCGCGCGGCGTCAGCGCCCACCAGCGTCTGGGTCGGCAACAGATAGAGTTCCCGACCTCGATGCTGCTGCGGGTCGTAGCTGCCGCCAAATTTCAGTCCGAGGATTTGCGCCAGCCAGCGGGCCAGCGCGCGATTGGTTTCGATTTCATGCAACGGCGCATCGGAGTGCACCGAATGGGCGACCACCAGTTTCTTGCGGTTTGTTGGGGTCATGCGTCCCCCTTCAATCAGCGCTAGATGAATGTAGCTGGAAGGGTGCAGAGATCAGGCCAATCGGGGCTGCTCGAAAATGCTTTTCCAATCAGCCGGTTGCAGAATCGGTGATGGCAGGACGCCTGCTTTATTCTGCACGACCGTTAATGCCGTTCCTGCAAATTGCACGATTTCAAGCTTTGTGGAGATCCATTGTAGGAGTGAGCCTGCTCGCGATGACGGCAGCACATTCAACATTGATGTGACTGACACACCGCTATCGCGAGCAAGCTCGCTCCTACAGGTGCGATTACCGTGCTGCCGCAACCGGCGTCACCCCAAACCGCGTCCGGTAATCACTCGGCGCCAGCCCGGTGATTTTCTTGAACGTCGAGCGAAATGCACCCGGGTCTTGATAGCCCACGGTCCAGGCGATGTGATCGATGGTGCCGTTGGTGAACTCAAGCATTTCCCGTGCCTTGCCGACCCGCAGATGCTGGCAGTACTCAGTGGGTTTGAGCCCGGTAGCCGTGCGAAAACGGCGCAGGAATGTGCGCTCTTCCAGCCCTGCCCGCTCGGCCATTGTCGTCAGCGATACATCGGTAGCGCCGGTGCTTTGCAGCCAGTGCTGCACCTTGAGAATCGACGCATCGCCGTGGCTGAGGATCGGAGCGAAATTGCTGCCGCACTCGCTGGCACTGTCGCTGTGTTCCACCACCAGAAAACGCGCGGTGCCGGTGGCAATGCTCGGCCCCATCAGGCGATCCACCAAGCGCAATCCCAACTCGGACCAGGCCATCAACCCGGCGGTGGTGATCAAGTCACCGTCGTCGACGATGGGCGTGTCGGCCTTGAGCTTGATTGCCGGGTAATGCTCGGCAAAGGTCTTCGCCGAGGTCCAGTGGGTGGTAGCGCTACGGCCGTCGAGCAGTCCGCTTTCGGCCAGCAGGATCGAGCCCACGCAGACACCGCCCAAGGTCGCGCCACTGGCATGTTGCTCGCGAAGCCAGCGAATCAGCGCTTGCGGTGCCTGGCCTTCGGTAAAACCGCCAATCGATGGCGGAATCAACACCGCCACCAATGCAGTGTCCGCACCGGGATGGCTGTCGTAGACCCGAGCGGGAGGCTGATCGCCCTCGACCTGCCAATGGCTCACGCGCAATAACGGCAAGTGCGCGGCCTGATGTTCGGCGGCGATCCGGTTGGCCACCCCGAACAGGTCCGTCAACCCATGCACCGCCGCCATCTGCGCGCCGGGATAGATCAACACGCCCAGTTCGGCGATTGCCCTTTGTGCGTCCATTGTCAGTTTTCCCCCTTCTATTGTCGGTGCGGCCAATCCTCGAACGGGCTCGCCGGGCCGATACTTCATTCCACACCCAACCCGCACTTCGAGGAAACAGTCATGGCCAAGCAAGCACTCATCGTAGTCGATATCCAAAACGACTACTTCCCTCAAGGCAAGTGGCCGCTGGTCGGTGCCGATGCCGCCGCAGACAACGCCGTCCGCTTGCTCAAGGCCTTCCGCGAGGCCGGTGATTCGGTGGTGCACATCCGCCACGAGTTCACCTCACCGGACGCACCGTTTTTCACCCCGAACTCCGAAGGCGCCAAGCTGCACCCCAAAGTCCTCAACCAGGGCAACGAGCCGGTGGTACTCAAGCACTTCGTCAACTCGTTCCGCGAAACCGAACTGCAATCGATCCTCGACGAACAAGGCGTCAAGGAACTGGTGGTCGTCGGCAGCATGAGCCACATGTGCGTCGACGGTATCACCCGCGCCGCCAATGATCTGGGCTACAGCGTGATTGTGATCCACGATGCCTGTGCCTCCCGTGACCTGGAGTTCAACGGCACGACCGTTCCGGCCGCCCATGTACATGCCGCGTTCATGTCGGCCCTGGGTTTTGCCTACGCCAATGTGATTTCCACCGACGAATACCTGAACGCCAGCCGCTGATCAACCCGTCGAAAGAACCAAGGCCCGCCTCGTCGCGGGCCTTTTTGTGGGCGGTCATAAAATCTCACGCGTGAGCCATTGATGGCACTCTGATTTCGCTGTAGGGTTGCTCACGCGTGAGATGTTCACAACGGAGTCACTGCCATGAAAAGCCGCTCCCTGTCAGGCCCGCCTGTCGAGCCTGCCGCATCAAAGAGCCCAAAGGGAGAGCGCGCAAAACCGTCCGCGAAAAAGCCGTCGAGCTTTTACATGAAGCAGATGCGCGCGGGTCTGGCAGCCGCCGGTTATGTGAAACACGAAACTTGGGTGCTTCCCGAAAACCGAAGCTTGCTCAAGCAGATGGAGCAACAGCTACGCCAACCGATTCTGGCTGGCTCATTCATGTCGGAGAATTACATGAGCGCAGGCAACAACTGGAACATCGACAGCCTCTTCAACGCCCTTCAGGCTCTGGACGAGGTGGCTTCGCAAGAAATCACGCTTTCCCTGATCCAGAGCTCCGAGCCCAGCATCAAACTGGAAATGAACGAGTTTGGCGGTCTGCCGATTCACATCGCCGTCGCCGGTGATCAGATCATCGTCGATACCGTTCTGGTCGATGTCGAATCCATCAATGACGTACCGAAATTCAACGATGCCGTGCTGCGCAGCCGGGAAATGTTCCCGCTTTCATCGATCGGTATCGAGTCCATGCCGAACGGGCAGATCGTCTACAACATGTTCGGCGCGTTGAGTTCCGATTCCAGCCTGACCAACGTGGTGACCGAGGTGAAAACCCTGGTCGACAACGTCCAGCGTGCCAGCGAAGCCTTCGAACGCTTCTTCAAGTAATCATCAGGAAAGGAATGCCCACATGACACAGTCCATCTGGAGCAAGTTGTTCACCGCATTGCGCGGCGGCGCCACCGAAGTCGGCGAAGCCATCGTCGATCAACAGGCCCTGCGCATCCTCGACCAGGAAATCCGCGAAGCCGATAGCGCCCTGGCCAACGCCCGTCGCGAGCTGGTCACCATCATGGCCAAGCACAAACTGTCGGCTGATCGCGTCAGCGAGTACAACGCCAAGATCAAGGACCTGGAGTCCAAGGCCATGGCCGCGATCCAGGCCAACCGCGAAGACCTGGCGATGGAAGTGGCCGAAGCCATTTCGACCCTGACCAATGAGCTGGATGTCGAGCAGAAACAAGCTACCGAGTTCGGCACCTACGCGGAAAACATGCGCAAGGACATCAACAAAGCCGAAGCACGAATCAAAAGCCTGCGCCAGCAAGTGGACATGGCCAAGGCTCGCGAAAGCGTACAGAAAGCCCAGGTCAGCGCTTCGATCGCCAGTGGCGGCGCCAACGGTAAATTGGAAACCGCGGTTGGCACCCTCAACCGCCTGCAGGCCAAGCAACAGCAACGCGCCGCCGAACTGAACGCCCAGGATGAACTGGCAGAAGCGTCGACCGGTAACGATCTGGAACGCAAACTTCGCGAGGCCGGCATTACGCCAAACGAAGGCAGCGCCAATGCGATCCTGGAACGCCTGAAGAAACAATCGGCCGAGTAATCGAAGCCGCACCTGTAGGAGCGAGCATGCTCGCGAAAAACCTGAGAACGCCACGGGGTATCAGGCTTTGCGCGTCATCGTTAACGACCATCGCGAGCTTGCTCGCTCCTACGTCAAGTCGAGGTCAAGGATGGATGCCCTGAAGGGTTTCAAGACAGTCGCCGCTCTGGCGATCTTCATGGTTGTGCTGCAATTGCTCAATTCAGCGACCGGCTACAGTCTTGTTGCCTTCGGCCTGGTGCCGAGAACGATGCACGGACTGATCGGCATCCTCACCTCGCCTTTCTTGCACGGCTCCTTCGCTCACTTGAGCGCCAACCTGATCGCCTTTCTGATACTGGGCACTCTGGTCATGGTCGAAGGCCGCAACCGCTTCTTCACCGTCAGCGCCATCATCATTTTGCTGGGCGGCTCGCTGGTCTGGCTGTTCGGTTTTTCCGGCTATCACATCGGTGCCAGCGGCTGGGTGTTCGGGTTGTGGGCGTACCTGCTGGCGCGCGCGTGGTTCCAGAGGAGTTGGGGCAATCTGCTGACGGCCAGCGTTGTGACGCTGCTGTATGGCGGTCTGATCTTTGGCTTCCTGCCCCGTCAGGGTGTTTCTTTCGAAGGGCATATCTTTGGTGCGTTCGCCGGTTTTATTGCGGCCAAGGTACTTTCCCCCGCGTCGCGCACTAGGTTAAATGCCGCCCCATAAACGCATTTGAATGAGCCTGCATCGCCTCTTCTCCCCCTCAAGGAAGTCTTCAATGGGATGGTTTAAACAGTTGATGGGGCTCGAGGCTCCAAACTCGAACTCGAACTCGAAGTGGATCGCCAATGACAGCGCGCCACTCAATGAGTCGCCCGCCGGCCCGCTGGGCCTGGCATCAGGCAAAAGCGTGATGTTCGACTCGACCCTGACCTTGCTGCTCGACGGCAAAACTTCCGTGGCCGTGCCCGCCGCCCAGCAGATCTGGAGTGCCGGCACCATCGAGCTCGGTCAATCGGCCTGGCTGTCACGCTATTACATGAACGACGAAGACCACTGGCTGCAAGTGCACACCACCGGCGATGTCGCCGGGCAGGTCGAGTCGGTGATCCTGTTCAACTACCTCGACTACGTGACCATCAGCAGTGAAGCGGAGCTGCGCCGACTGGCCGGCCCCGACAGCCTGATCGGCTTGCCGACCTACAGCCATAACGGTGTCGAATACACCCGTGAATGGGGAACCGAGTCTGGCCAGACCGAACTCGTGGCGCTGAGCGAGCAGTTGAGCAACCCGGATGAGACCTACCGCATCGAGCACCATTCGATGTTGTACGCCCGCGACACCGGGCTGACCAATCGCCGGGAGTTCCTGCTGTTCTCCGTCGAAGAAGATGCCGAAGGCAGCATCAGCTTGAGCACTTCGCTGGGCATCTCGCTGTACACCACCGACCTGACCATTTACTAAACAGGAACAATCATGCTCGAAGCACTCTCCATTTCCCTGAACCAAACCGCTGTCCTCGGGTTTGTTTCGTACATTGTCGGTGCGGCCGTGTTGTTCGCCCTGTTCCAGTTCATCTACACCCGAATCACGCCGCACAAGGAATTTGAACTGATCCGTTCGGGCAACGTTGCCGCCGCGATCGCCCTGGGCGGTGCCATCGTCGGTTTCGCCATTCCGGCCAGCAATGTCATTGCCTACTCGATCAGCATCCTCGACTTCGTCGTCTGGGCAGTGATTGCCGCGTTCGTCCAGTTGCTGGCATTCCTGATGACCAGCCTGGTGCTCAAAGGCGCGTCCGAACGCATCCAGAAAGGTGAAATCGCGGCCGGCATCTACGTCGCGGCAGTGGCCATCAGCGTAGGCATGTTGAACGCCGCGTGCATGACCCCTTCCCAGAACTGATCGCGCGGAGATCCGGATGAAACGAAGCAAGTACGTTCAGCTCTCGCTTGCCGCGTCGGTCGCCATGGCGATATCAGGCTGCGGGCCAACGGAAAAAACCTATTCGGTACAGAAGAAATACAACTTCCAGTCCGTTCAGCAATGCGCCGATGAAAAACTGCCGGTGGACGTCTGCTCGGACGCCTACATGACCGCCCTGGCCGAGCATCGTCGCCTTGCGCCGGTGTACGACAACCAGGCCGATTGCGACGCCGACTTTGTCGCCGACTGGTGCCAACAGGACTCCGCCGGCAAGTTCATCCCCCGCTTGGGTGGTTTCGAACTGACGGCCGATGGCCAGGTGACGCAATCCCAGGTGGACGCCGCCAAAGCACAATTGCCTGCCGAACAGGCAAACAGTGGCGGCTCAGGCTTCTCCACCGGCAGCCTGCTGACCGGCCTGTTGATCGGCAACATGTTGAGCAACAACCGCAACAGCTACTACTCCGAACCGGTGTACCGCTATCGCGATGATCGCGGTAACTATGCCTCCTCGACGCTCGGCCAGCGGATTTCCAAGGGCACGACGTTTACCCGGTCCGACCAGGCGAAGTACGGCCGCGGCTACAGCACCGCAAGCACCCGCTCGGCCAGCAAGCCGATCTCAGTGGCCTCTTCCACCTCCCGTGGCGGTTTCGGCAGCAAGGCCAGTGCCCGCAGTGGCTGGGGCGGCGGATCGAGCAGTTAAGGAGCCGGGCCATGAAGAAGATCCACTGCGCAGAACGGCATGACTGGAAACAGACTGCCGAAAGCCTCGGCTTTCTGTTTCACACCATTGACGATGAACCCTATTGGGACGAGAGCGCGTATTACCAGTTCACGCTCAAGCAGATCGAAAACGATCTGGAAGACCCGACCACCGAGATCCATGAGATGTGCATGGACCTGGTGGCTCGCGTGGTTCAGAGCGAAGAATTGCTGGAACGCCTGAGCATTCCTGCGCCGTTCTACGACCTGATTCGTACGTCTTGGCTCGAAGGCCACCCGCATCTGTACGGGCGCTTGGATTTTTCCTACAACGGCAACGGCCCCGCCAAATTGCTGGAGCTGAACTACGACACGCCCACCAGTCTGTACGAGGCGGCGGCGTTTCAGTGGGGCTGGCTGGAGCAATGCATCGAGCGTGGTTTGCTGCCCAAGCAGGCCGACCAGTTCAACAGCATCGACACCAAACTGCATCAGGCTTTCGCCCAACTGCAGCTCAAACAGCCCTTTTACTTCGCCTCGATGAAAGACTCGATGGAGGACAAAGGCACCACCGATTACCTGCGCCTGGTCGCAGAAAAAGTCGGCATCGAATCACGGCATATCGACATCGAAGACATCGGACTCACCAGCGACGGACGCTTCGTCGACCTCGAAGATCGCTGGATCCCTCACCTGTTCAAGCTGCATGCCTGGGAGTTCATCTTTCACGAACCCTTTGGCGTGGCGATCGCCCAGAGTGATACGCAGTTTTTCGAGCCGGCCTGGAAATCGATCATCTCCAACAAAGGCATCCTGCCGTTGCTGTGGGAGTTCCACAAAGGGCATCCGAACCTGCTTGCCGCCCATCTCGATACCGACCCGGGCAAAGCAGTGCCCAAGGGTTGGGTGCGCAAGCCGTTCTTCTCGCGGGAAGGCGCCAACATCGAACTGCAAACCGCTGACGGCCTGATCGTCAAACAGGACGGGCCTTACACGGATGCGCCCTTCATCCTGCAAGAGTTCGCCCCGCTTCCGAAGCTCGGCGACAGCTACACGCTGATCGGCTCCTGGGTGATTGCCGATCAGGCGGCGGGTATTGGGGTGCGGGAAGACAACAGCCTGATCACCAAGGATTCGAGTCGGTTCTTGCCGCACCTGATTCTCGACTGAATCCGCCCCCCATGAAAAAGCCCAGCGCCTCTAAAGCCCTGGGCTTTTTTTGTTCGCACGTTTGGACGATCTGCACCGAACGCAATACCGCCAGCCCCCAAAAGAATCATGCCAGCGCCAACAATAGCGTCACTCCCAAGATGAACCGCGGGGGCTTAACTCTTTAGCCAAACTCACTGGAAGCCTGAACAATGAACACTTCGAATATCAGCACTGTCAGCGCGTCGAAAACCTCATCGCTCGGCGTTAAAACCACAGCGATTGGGACCTACGGCATTTACTTCGCCCTCGCCGTCATCTACTTCTGGTTCGGTGGAATGAAATTCACCCACTACGAAGCAGAAGGTCTGGTTCCACTGGTGAGCAACAGCCCATTGCTGGGCTGGGTGTATCAGATCTTCAGCGTCGATCTGTTTTCCAGCCTGCTGGGGGTGCTTGAAGTCTCGATTGGCGTGTTGATCGCCGGCCGCCTGCTGTCGCCGAAGCTTTCACTGATTGGAGGCGCTTTATCCGCCGGGTTGTTCGTCACGACATTGAGCTTCATGTTCTCGACGCCTGGCGTGTTCGAACCCGGCCTCGGCTTCCCGGCTATCTCGGTTGCACCGGGCCAGTTCCTCCTCAAGGACCTTGGATTGCTTGCCGCCTCCCTCTTCGTGGCGGGTCATTCCCTGACCAAGCTGGAAACGCCTTGAGCTGAAAACATCACAATGAAAAAAGGCCTGAAACAGTTCGATGTTTCAGGCCTTTTCATTTCTGCCTACAACGATTGACCGCGCTCCGCGCCCTCACCGTTCAGGGATTTCATCCAGTCTCGAGGGCTACAACCGGTCTTGCGCCGGAACGCCCGGGCAAGCGCCGAAGGACTTTCATAACCGACCTCGTCGGCGATCAGCGTAATCGGGCGCCCTTCACGCAAGCGCTTCTGCGCCAGGCTGATCCGCCAACTCAGCAGGTAGTCAGCAGGCGTCTGCCCTAGCACCGAGCGAAAATGCACCGCATACGCGGCGCGGGACATGTTCGACTCATTCGCCAGCTCCGCAACCGACCACGCCCGTTGTGGCGCCTCGTGCATCTGAATCAACGAACGGGACAGCCGCAAATCCGCCAACCCGGCCATCATTCCAGTGCTCAACTGATGGTGATCAAGCAGGTGCCGGAACAGCAGGATGATCAACAGCTCGAACAAACGATCAAGCACCGCCTCCCTGCCGCAATGCACATCCGCGGCCTCTCTGAACAGCCACGTCAGCGTATCGGCCAGCAGCGGCAGCTCATCCAGTGACAACACCAGAAGATCGGGGAGCGAAGCAGAAATGGGATTGCTGGCACCGCCGTCGAACGCCAGCGATGCACACAACAGCTGGGCGCCCTCGGGTTCACCACCGATCAATTGATGTCGACTGGGACGCGGCAGGAAAATCAGGCTGGGGCGGTCAATCAGCGTGTCGCTGCCACCAGGCACTTTCAGCGTAACGGTGCCCGCCTGCAACAGATGGATATGACCGCGCTGGTCAGCGCCATCATAAGCCGCCATTCCGCAGAGCTTGCCACTGTAGAACAGGCTCGCGCGAACGCCGAACTGGGACAGCAACGTAGACAGGCGATCCATGGGGCAACTCGGTGTCAGTTTTAGACGAATTGCATCATATCACTGAGAATTTCGGCCCTTATTGCATTGGCCTTGAGAACACGCAGGCAACAAAAAACCCGGCATCCTCTAGGGAGTGCCGGGCTTTGCTTGGCTCGAAGCTAATTCCTAGAACGGAATATCGTCATCAAAGCTGTCGAAGTCCGGAGCCGGCTGTGGTGCGGCCTGCTGTGGAGCCGGGGCCGAACGCTGTTGCGGTGCCGACTGCTGAGGACGAGGAGCCTGTTGGCGCGGAGCGGATTGCTGGTAGTTGTTACCACCACCGCCCTGGCCTTGCTGGTCGCCCTGTGGACGGCCGCCCAGCAATTGCATGGTGCCTTGCATGTCGACCACGATTTCGGTGGTGTAACGCTTGATGCCGTCTTTTTCCCACTCGCGGGTCTGCAGTTTGCCTTCGATGTAGACCTGCGAACCTTTACGCAGGTATTCGCCGGCGATCTCTGCGACCTTGCCGAACATCGACACACGGTGCCATTCGGTTTTTTCGACTTTCTGACCGGTTTGCTTGTCGGTCCACTGTTCGCTGGTCGCCAGACTCAGGTTGGTCACGGCGTTGCCATTCGGCAGGTAACGAACTTCAGGATCCTGGCCGCAAGTGCCGACCAATATGACTTTGTTAACCCCACGGGCCATTACGTTCTCCTAGGCTTCGCACGCTTTCGCGGCCGGGTTGTTCACCAAGCGCTCGAGAGTCGTGCGATCCAATAATTCTGTGTCCAATTTGATGTAAATGGCGGCTTCATCGGCAACGACAATTGCATCTGTTACCCCTACGACGGCCTTGAGGCGCTCGATCAGGCCAGCTTCACGAATCGCTTCGGGCGACAACGGCAAGCGCAGACTCGTTACATAGGGAGGTTCGCGCATGGTAACAGCAAAGACCAACCAAAGTGCAGCCAGCCCGGCACATCCCAGGAATACAACCGACAAACCGCCATGCTGGAACAGCCAGCCGCCGAGGATACCGCCCAACGCCGATCCGAGGAACTGACTGGTGGAATAAACCCCCATCGCCGTGCCTTTGCCGCCCGCCGGTGAAACCTTGCTGATCAGCGACGGCAGCGAAGCTTCCAGCAGATTGAACGCGGTGAAAAACACCACGGTCCCGATCACCAGAGCCCGCAAGCTATCGCCGAACTGCCAGAAGAATAGCTCAGTGAGCATCAGCGTCACGACGGCGCCGAGCAAAACTCGTTTCATTTTGCGTCGCTTCTCGCCATAGATAATGAACGGGATCATGGCGAAGAAAGAAATCAGCAGCGCGGTCAGGTAGACCCACCAGTGCTGCTCCTTGGGCAGCCCGGCTTTCTCGACCAGGGCCAGCGGCAAGGCAACGAAGCTCGACATCAGCATCGCGTGCAAGACAAAAATGCCCAGGTCCAAGCGCAGCAGGTCCGGATGCTTGAGCGTCGGGATCAACGCCTGCCGCGCGACGCCGGACTCACGGTGCTGCAACGGACCGGTGGAGCGCGGCACCATGAACATCACGATCACGATGCCGAACAGCGCCATGCCGCCGGTGGCGAGGAACAGCCCGGACAACCCGAAGGCGCGGGTCAGCAGCGGGCCGACCACCATGGCCACCGCAAACGACAGGCCGATGGTCATGCCGATCATGGCCATGG
>RCUS01000614.1_pt1 | contig 22487 bp, 18 predicted proteins | sample 2166221 | NCBI WGS metagenome assembly RCUS01 (sample SAMN09932758, study PRJNA488358) | compost metagenome | isolation source: compost soil in cyclohexanecarboxylic | place: Germany: Experimental Botanical Garden | reverse complement strand
AAACCACCCTGATCACCCTGGCGGCACAGCGCTCACGTCCAGCGAAAATTCGCCAGCTGCGCGAATTGGTCGCCCGCGAACGCCAGCACCACGAGCAGGGTCAACGCTGTACGGCCATTCGTCTGGGCGGCGAATTTCACCTGAAACTGGCGGAAATCGCCAACAACGCCCCGCTGACGCGTTTTCTCAATGGCCTGGTGCCGCAAACCTCATTGATCATTGCCCAGTATGAGGCCCGTCCGTGCAGCCATTGCGCCTGGCAAGAACACGCAGCGATCATCGATGCGCTGGAGCAAGGTGACGGCGCGCGCGCGCTGGCGCTAATGCACGAGCACCTGGACCATATCGAGGCCAAGCTGAATCTGGAGGGCTGAGGCAGGCGCGGCGTTGCCCCGCGATTGAGGCCTGTGAAGCCAACACAACCGGTGGCGCCGGGATGGCGACCGCTGCGCGCTCGATCACGGGCAAGGCCCACTCCCACAAGGTTCGCGCAAGGCCGCTGGAGCGGCGTCGTGACGACTCGAATTAGTGTCACTGTCTCCGCGCCCTCTCCCACCTATACTTAACCCACCGAGGTCTTAAACCCACCCAGCATCCCGCCACAAGGGGGTAGCGCTTGTGAGCCGCCGTTCCCCTCTGATTCTCCTGCTCGTGCTGCTTGTACTGGGTGGTTGCGCCTCGCGTCAGAAGCCCGCCGAACCGCCCCCGGTGCCACTGAACCCTGCCACCTGGGAGCAGATTGATCGGGAGATCATCGACGCCTCGCTGGCCTGTACCAGCTCAGTCAATGACTACGCCCGGCGTTCCATGCGCGTATGGAAAGACCGCGTGCAGCAGTACACCGAAAGCGACTTTATCCCCTGGTTCACCGGTTATTGGACCCAGCAATGGCTGACCATGAAGGTGGCTTGGTACAAGATGAACAGCGGCGAAGGCAAGGAGCCGCCGCAGAAGCGTCTGGCGCTTTACCTGCAGGAGCAGTATCACCGCCAGGTACTCGATCAGGTCGCCAAGGAGATTGACCCGGAAAGCATTCGCGACCGCGCCATGGAGCTGTATATCCAGTTGCTCGGCCAGCAACTGCAACAGATTACCCAGCGCTACCGGGCGCCGCCGGAACAATTCAACCTACGCCTGACCCGTATCAAGGCGATCAATCTAGGGCCGCCGGCGGCACGCGATGCCTCGCTCTACCAATTGCTCTACAGCAAGCCATTGGCCGAGCAGCCGGCCTATGCCGCGTTGATTGGGCGCATGCACAGCTCAGTGCGTGCGGGCACTCAACGTTCGGACATCGGCCTGTCATCAGTGGCGCAGGACGCCAGTGAGAAGCTCGGTGCGACGCTGGCGCCACGGGGCATTGCCAGTGCGGTGGCCACCGCCGTGGGCCGTGTCGCCGGCACCCTGATTTCAGTGGTCGCCACCGGCTACGGTGTCGTGACCCACAATCAGCAACAACCGGCGATGATCGAGCAGTTGCGGGTAATCCTCAATGTGGCACTCAACGAGGAATGGCGTGAGCTGATGGAGAACCGCAAGACCGGCGCCATGGCCGGGGTGTATTACCTGTCCGGCGAAATCGAGGAAGGCCTGATCGGGTCACGACAGGTGCAGGAGCAACCGCAAAGCGGCTCCCTGCGTATCGTCCTGCCGACGCAGTAAAAACCGTTTCAGGCTGCAACACGGCTGTCGTCTACAGCCTGAGCCGATGTCGGCAAACCGAAAATCCGATCGAACAACCCGTTGTAGATGAAGGTGTAGCAAGGAATCAGAATGATGAAAGCCAGGTCCACCAGGAAGGCTTCGACCAGGCTCATGTCCAGCCACCAGGCAATCAGCGGAATCAGGAAGACCACCAGGGTCAGTTGAAAACCAATGGCATGGGCCACCCGCCGGGCAATGCTGCGCCCACGCTTGGTCTGGCGGCTTTCCCAGTACTCGAACAGGGTGTTGTAGATGAAGTTCCAGGCCATGGCGATGGTGGTGATCATCACCGCCAACGGCCCGGTATTGCTCGGCGCCGTGTCCGACAAATAGGCCAGGCCCAGGGTCGACATGCACAGGCCGATCAGTTCATAAGCGGTCACGTAGACCAGTTTGCGTTTGACACCTTGCACCGTACTACCTCAAATTCATTCGCCAAATCGCCGCCCGTTCGGGCCGCTGAGGCAGGCAAGAATGCGTCAATTTTCTTGACAGAAAAAGTCAGCTGCTATCAGATTTACTGACAGGAGATTGCCCATTTGAATTTTTCCAGCGACAACATCGAACTGTTTCTCGCCGTGCTCGACTGCGGTTCATTCTCGGCCGCCGCCCGCGCCTTGGGCCGGGTACCTTCGGCAGTGAGCATGGCGGTCGGCAACCTTGAGGCGGAGCTTGGCTACGCGCTGTTCGAGCGTACGCACCGGGAAACCCGGCCCACCGCCCTGGCCCAGGCGCTGGCGCCCCATGCGCGAATGATCGCTGCACAATTGGCGCAATTGCAGGTGCATGCGCTGGAATTGTCGCAAGGGCTGGAAAGCACTCTGGCCATCAGCGTGGTGCCGGACATCGACCACCGCCCGCTGCTGGCGGCAATCAAGACCATCAGCGAGCGCTATCCGCTGCTGGAGGTCGAAGTGCTCAGCGCCCCCCAGGAAGAAGCCCTGCAATTGCTGCACAGCGGCCGCGTCAGCCTGTGCCTGGCGTTCGCCGGGTTGGCGGTCGACCCGCAACAACGCTTCCAGAACATCGGCATGGAATCGCTGGTAGCGACGATTTCCCCGCAACACCCTGCCCTGCAGCGCCAACCCAGGCAGATTGCTTACCTTGAAGACCTGGCCAATGTCCGCCAGATCCTGGTGGCCAGTCGCGACCTGCCGATCACCGATACCCGTGCCTTGATTGGCAAGGCGCATTGGCGCACCGACAGCCTGAGCATGGCCGTGGACATGGTTGAGGCCGGCTTGGGCTGGGGTGATTTCCCCTTATCGCGAGTGGCGCCGCTGTTGGCCGCCGGTCGCCTGCTGCGCCTCGACTTCAAGAACACCCACAATGAGCTGCAACTGCCGGTACATGCCTTCTGGCGCCACAGCCAGCCGCTGCACAAGGCGGCGCAGGAGTTGGTGGGGTTGCTTTAGGAACCTGACAGCCCCTGCGGCATTTTGCCTATCAATATTTCGCGGCCGCGGCCGATAGCCGTCTGGATAGGTACGAGCATTGGCCAAAAGCACCGCTCGGCACTCCTCCTTACTGGCACAAGGTATCGGAACATGAACCTGAAATTTCGCCACAAGATCCTGCTGTGCGCCTGCGGCGTCGTGGTTCTGGCATTTGCTTTGTTCACCCTCTACAACGATTACCTGCAACGCAACACCATCCGCCAGAACATCGAATCGTCGGTCAAGCAAGCCGGTGCGCAAACGGCCAGCAGCGTGCAGAACTGGATGAGCGGTCGCATCCTGGTACTGGAGAACCTCGCGCAGAACGTCGCCCACCAAGGCGCCAATGCCGACTTCCCTGGCCTGGTCGATCAGCCTTCGTTCACCAACAACTTCCAGTTCACTTACGTCGGTCAGGCCAACGGGGTGTTCACTCAGCGTCCGGACGCGAAAATGCCGGACGGCTACGACCCTCGTCAGCGCCCGTGGTACAGCGCCGCTGTCGCCGCCAACCAGACCATGCTGACGCCGCCGTATATGGCCGCCGTCGGTGGCCTGGTGGTGACCATTGCCATGCCGGTCAAGAGCAAGGCCAACGGTGAACTGCTCGGCGTCGTCGGTGGCGACCTCAGCCTGGGCACCCTGGTCGACATCATCAATGCCGTGGACTTCGGCGGCATCGGCCATGCCTTCCTGGTTGATCGCAATGGCCAGGTGATCGTCAGCCCGAACAAAGATCAGGTGATGAAGAACCTCAAAGACATCTACCCAGGCAGCAGCCTGCAGGTGGCCCCGGGGACTCATGACGTGACCTTGGCGGGTCAGGAGCGGATCATCTCGTTCGCGCCGGTCAGCGGCTTGCCCTCGGCTGACTGGTACATCGGTCTGTCTATCGACAAAGACAAGGCCTACGCCGGCCTTAGCCAGTTCCGCACCTCGGCGATCATCGCCATGCTCATCGCCGTCGCCGCCATTGCCGGCCTGCTCGGCTTGCTGATTCCGGTGCTGATGCGTCCGCTGACCACCATGGGCCGCGCCATGCAGGACATCGCCCAGGGCGAAGGCGACCTGACCCGCCGTCTGGTCGTGGAAAACAAGGATGAGTTTGGTGAATTGGCCGGTGCCTTCAACCAGTTCGTTGAGCGTATTCATGCCTCGATTGCTGAGGTGTCTTCGGCCACCCGTCAGGTACATGACCTGTCTGAGCGGGTGATGAGCGCGTCCAACGCCTCGATCATCGGTTCCGAAGAACAAAGCATGCGTACCAACAGCGTGGCTGCTGCGATCAACGAGCTGGGGGCAGCCACCCAGGAAATCGCCCGCAATGCCGCCGATGCCTCGCAGCACGCCAGCGGCGCCAGCGAACAGGCCCATGACGGCCGTCAGGTGGTAGAAGAAACCATCTCGGCGATGACCTCGCTGTCGCAGAAAATCAGCGAATCCTGCGAACAAATCGAAACCCTCAACGCCAGCACCGATGACATCGGGCAGATCCTCGACGTGATCAAGGGCATCTCCCAGCAGACCAACCTGCTGGCGCTGAACGCCGCCATTGAAGCCGCCCGTGCCGGTGAAGCCGGTCGTGGTTTTGCGGTGGTTGCCGACGAAGTGCGCAACCTGGCGCACCGTACCCAGGAGTCGGCTGAAGAGATCCACAAAATGATCACCACCCTGCAGGTCGGCTCACGCGAGGCGGTGCACAACATGAACGCCAGCCAGGTGTCGAGCGAAGAAAGCGTGATGGTTGCCAATCAGGCTGGTGAGCGCCTGAGCAGCGTTACCCAGCGCATCGGCGAGATCGACGGCATGAACCAGTCGGTAGCAGCGGCAACCGAAGAGCAGACCGCCGTAGTCGAGAGCCTCAACCTGGACATCACTCAGATCAACGTCCTCAACCAGCAAGGCGTGGCCAACCTCAATGACACCCTGCGTCATTGCGATGCCTTGGCCCAACAGGCCGGTCGCCTCAAGCAACTGGTCGACAGCTTCAAGATCTGACCGTAAGCCTTGGCGAGGGCAGACAGTGCCCTCGCCAAGCGCCGACGTTACGCCACCACCGCGCGCTTGATCCTGCCCATGCGCAACCAGCCGATCAGCACCGCCAGCATGACCACAAAGCCCAGGTAGCCGAAGAACGGATAGACTTGGCCGACCAGACTGATAAAACCGATCAAGCTACAGACAAACGCCGCCACCCCCGCTGCCACCGAGCCCAGGCGAAAGTTGCGGGTACCTGCCGGCAACAACCGCGCTACGAACGAATAGAGCATGCCCACCGCCGTATTGACGATCATGCCGAAGATAATCACGCACATGATCACGCCCAACACGGGCGACACTTCACTGGCAATCGACAGCATCGGCATCGGCAAGTCGGCCACCGTATCCAGACGTGAGAGCAGGCCGGCACTCATGATCAGCATCAAGCCACCCAGCCCCGCCCCGCCGAGAATGCCGCCCCAGATCGCAGTTTTCTCCCCGCGCGCCGCCCCTCCGAGAATCGCCAGCATCGGCGCCCCGGCAACAACGTTGTACGAGACATACAGAAAGGCCCCCAGCAACCAGTGACGGGCGCCGGCCTCCTGCTGACTGGCGACTTGGTCAAGGGCGGCGAAACTCAAGTCGCGGGTGAACACTGCGTACAACGCAATGGCAATCGCCGCCAGGATCAGGAACGGCGTGACCGCACCGATCAGCACAATCACCTTGTTGACATCCAGGCACACCACCGCCACTACCAGCAGAGTCACCAGCACGCTACCGGTCAGCGCCGGAATCCCGAACTGCTGCTCGAGCAACGCACCGCCACCGGCCAGCATCACCACCGTCACGCCGAACATGAAGAAGGTGATCAACAGGTCAACAAACAAGCCCAGATAGCGCCCACAAATGGCGTAGACCACATCCTTGTGCGACGTGGCGTGCAGGCGGCTGCCCAGCCCCGCCAGGGCCATGCCGAGAAAGGTGAACAGCGCGGCACTGACCAGCGTGCCGAGCAACCCCCAGAGGCCAAAGTTGACGAAGAACAGCATCAACTCCCGCCCCGAGGCGAAACCTGCGCCGACGATAACGCCGATAAAGGCGCCTGCAATTTTCAGCTGTTCTTTCATCTCAAACCCTCTGGCTTCTATGGCCCGTTGCAGGACCTTGTTGTTGTTACCCAGTACCGCGTAGGGGGACCTTAGTCGTGACCGATCCAGGCCTGTACTTCGATCTCCACATCCACGCCCAGCGCAAGCCCGGCGGTCACTGTCGAGCGCACCGGATAACCGTTGGCGAAGAAGGTTTTGTAGACCTCATTGAAGCCGGCGAAATGCGCCATGTCCGACAGCCACACCGTGGCTTTGACCACCTGGTCGAAGCCGACACCGCATTCGGCCAGGGTCTCGCCGATACGCTCGAGGGTTGCCTGGGTCTGGGTCTGAATGTCACCGCGTACCACGTCGCCGTCGCGGCTCATCGGGACCTGCCCGGAGAGGAACAAAAAGCCGCCGACCTTGACGGCTTTGGAGAACGGAAACGGCAGGTGGCTGGGAATACGTTGAATAGTCGAGCTCATGACAATGTCCTTTACAGGGTTAACGAAAACGCGCCGGTGACAAGCGTTGCGGCTCGACACCCTCGCGGAGTAAGGAGGCAGGCAGTGCTTGATCCAGCAACAACGCACAGGCGAGCTGCGAGACCCCCGCCGCCGACTGGATGCCATAGCCACCTTGCGCCGCCAACCAGAAAAACGCCGGATTGTGCGGATCCCGGCCGATCACCAGATCGCCATCGGCGACGAATGAACGCAGCCCGGCCCAGGTGTGGCTGGGGCGGCGTATCGTCAGGGTGGTCAATGCTTCGATGTTGTAGATCCCGATCGCTACGTCGAGCTCTTCTGGCACGACATCCTGAGGCGCAACCGGATCGGCATTGGCCGGTGAGCCAAGCAACTGCCCGGCATCGGGTTTGAAATAGAAACTCTCGTCTACCCCGATTACTGCCGGCCATTGCGCGAACGCCTGGTCTTGTGGCCCCTCGAAGGTGAAGGCACTGCGTCGGCACGGCTGCAGGCCGACGGGCTGCACGCTACAGAGCGTCGCGACCTGATCAGCCCAGGCGCCGGCGGCGTTGACCAACTGTCGCGCCTGGACGACGCTGCCATCAGCCAGGTGAAGCTGCCAAAGGCCGTCGGCAAAACTCGCCTCAAGCAGTTCGGCATTGCAGCGCAGGGTGCCGCCAGCCTGGCGAAAACCCCGTAAGAAGCCTTGGTGCAAGGCATGCACATCGAGGTCCATGGCACCTGGCTCGTGGATCGCGCCGGCCAACACCTCCTCTCGCAGACTCGGTACCAACGCTAACGCCGCCTGGGAATCGAGCAGGCGCACTTCGGTGCCGTTGGCCAGGTTCTGCGCGTAACTGCTGGCCAGCAACGCCTGTTGTTCGCGGGTGGCAACATACAGGCAGCCACGCGGCTCCAGTAACCGATGCTCACAGAACCCCACTGGAGGCGACTCATAGAAGGCCCGGCTGGCCCGGGTCAAAGCCTGTATCTGCGGGGTGCCGTAGGCCTCCATGAACATCGCCGCCGAACGCCCGGTGGCGTGGTAGCCGGGCTGGGCTTCGCGCTCCAGCAGCAACACGCTTTGCTGGTCGGCCAGCCGGTAACCGAGGGATGCACCGGCGATACCGGCACCAATAATCACGCTGTCGAACGTCTGCGTCATAACCTTGCCAATGGTTGATGGAGAATTGTGAATTATCACTTATGAGAATTCTAATATATGAGAATTTAGAAATACGCAAGCGGCCACGGTAAGATGCGTACCCGTGATGCCTGACCGAGATCGTTGATGAGTGACCGCTCCCCTGTTGTCGCCCCCCCTGACGCGCTGCCCCTGATCGATCGCATCGAAGTCGGCGCGCGCCTGCGCACCGTGCGCAAGCGTCAGCAACTGACCCTAAAGCAGTTGTCAGAACGCTCCGGGGTACCGGTCTCGACCTTGTCGAAAATGGAACTGGCACAGGTATCGGTGAGCTACGAGAAACTGGCGGCGGCAGCGCGCGCGCTGAATGTCGATATCGCTCAGTTGTTTCGTTCTTCCGGGGTTGGCGATGCGCCGGCGCCCACCACGGTCGTGGTCAATTCGCTGCCCTCCGCGCCGGGCTACAGCACAGGGACCTATGACTATCACCCGATTGCCGGGGAGTTTCCCGAGCGCCTGATGACGCCGATGTATGCGCGGATCATTGCGCGCGAGCGTCAGCAGTTCGATGACTTCATTCGTCATCCGGGGCAGGAATTTGCCTTGGTGCTCAGTGGCCGGGTGCGGATTGAATTCGAGACCGGTGAGACGGTGAGTATTGGCTCGCAGGAGACGGCTTATTTCAACAGCAATGTCGGCCACATCTACCTGTCAGAAAGTGAAGATGGCGGCGCTGCCCACGTGATGGTGGTGATGACTGATCGGTGACACCCTTCGGGTTCATCAGTGTGGTGCGATGGCGGCTGCTGCGCAGCCGATCGCAGCCTGGCGGCAGCGGCTACGAACCACGGTTATAACCTAATAACGAACTAGTCTATTTGGCTATAAAAAACACCTTTATGCTGACGGCCATCCGATCACGGGCACGTTGGACGTTTAGGTAATTTATGGATGTAGGTTCTTTCGGCTTCACCATTGCAGGCCTGGTCGTAGGTTTCATCGTCGGCATGACCGGCGTGGGCGGCGGTTCATTGATGACCCCCATCCTGCTGTGGTTCGGCATCAGCCCGGCGACCGCGGTGGGCACTGACCTGCTGTACGCTGCCATTACCAAAGCCAGTGGTGTCTGGGTTCACGGCAAGAACAAAAACATCGACTGGAAAATCACCGGCTGGCTGACTCTGGGCAGCGTCCCTGCCGCTGCCCTGACCCTGTGGTTTCTCAGCTCGCTGGATGCCGACACCCAAGCCGCCAACGCCGTGATCAAGCAAGGCCTGGCCGTGGTGTTGATACTCACTGCCCTCGCCATCCTGTTCAAAAGCAAACTACAAGCCTTCGCCAGCAAACACGCGGGCGACCGCTATCACTTGAGCGGTAGTGCACTCAATGTGCTGACCGTGATCACCGGCATCGTGCTAGGGGTCATGGTCTCGCTGACGTCCATCGGTGCCGGCGCCCTGGGCACGGTGGCGCTGTTTCTGCTCTATCCCTATCTGGTCACCCGCCGCCTGGTCGGTACCGAGATCGCTCACGCCGTGCCGCTGACCCTCGTTGCTGGGCTTGGTCATGCGAGCATGGGCAACATGGACTGGTCGCTGCTGGGTTACCTGCTGCTGGGCTCACTGCCGGGGATCTACCTGGGTAGCCACCTGACCGGACGCATTTCCGACAGTGTCCTGCGCCCATGTCTGGCGGCCATGCTGCTGATGATCGGTTACAAGCTGGCGTTCTGAAACCATCAAAAATACGCATCCTGAGCCCTGGCGTTTCTGATGCGCAGGTGACGCGCCGTTTCCATCTGCGCGGCCGACTGCAACGAGCAGGCCTGCTCGCTATAGCGATAACCGCCTGCCATAGGCTGAGCAACCACTACCCCGCCTTTGGCCAGCAAAGCCAGCCGTGTACCAGGCGGCTGATCGGATAAGGCACAATCCTCGGGGCCAAGATGAAAGGATGCATACACCAGGGACTCGTGTAGTACGGTGCGAAGCTTGGCATTCACCACATCTGAAAAACCCAGAAGAATCACCGCCGTGTACAGCACACCGATGACGCAAGACGCCCGAAGCCAGTGGCGTCTGTGCCAGTCGGAACCTGGGATGTAAAGATTCCAGCATATTGCAGTGATCCGATTGCGCCGTACCTGTTGCTTGAACCCAGGTGCGGTCATCCCATAGACCAGTGCGCCGATGAACATCACCAGCGGCATCAGAAGGCTGGTGGCCAAATACCAGATGTAAACCAGATAGATGAATGTCAGCGTTTTCTGAGCCCCGGGGAATTGCCCTGGCTCGAGCCGGGTCTGGGCGAGGATGAAAGCATCTGTCTCTGCACTGGCCACCAGACCCGCCGCTACCGTCAGCAGCGCAGCCAGCACCGTTAACCAACCTTTGTGCCGTGCATAACGCTCTACCAATCGAAGCAGGCGAACGACAAGTACGATGGAGCCAAGGCTCAAGAGCGCAAACAGCCACCTCGCCAAGGTTTTATCGGGCGAATTGCCTGCCCAATACAGCATCAGCATGAGCTGCAAGATCACCGCACAGGTCAGAATAATTGCCGCCAGATACTCGTCGAGCCGCCAATCCCTCACGCTGAAATTCAGCTTCCAGCGAAAGTGCCGGTTCTGGGTCCTGACAAACAATGAACGATGGGTAAAACGATCCACACAATAGACGCCCGCTGCGAACAACACATAGAGCGCGACATATCCCCACATCAGCCTTGGTTCTCCTTTCCTGGATGCGTACAACGGCACGGCATTCGAGCGCAATATCCTAGCCGAAAGCCGCAACGCTGAACGGGCATCAGGGAAAATCAGAGAAATCCTTCACGACGCTGAGCGTCTTAACTGGGAAAGTTCATTCTTGCCCCGCGACCGCATCACACCTCAGCCCGACGGGCCAGGATAAACGGCTGCAGCTCAGTCATGGGTAACGGACGGCTGTACCAATAGCCCTGACCGACCGTACAGCCCTGCGCGAGCAGATAGTCGAGCTGGGCACGCGTCTCGATGCCTTCGGCGATCACTTGAATACCCAAGCTGTCAGCCAACATCAGATAGCCTTTGACGATGGCCTGGTCAATCGCGCTGTTGGGCACTTCACGAATGAACACCTGGTCAATCTTGAGTGTGTCGAATGGCAACGCACGCAAGGTGCTGGGTGATGAATAGCCGGTACCAAAATCGTCGATCGACACCCGAATGCCCAGGCTTTGCAACTGCGCGATGTTCAGGCGTGCCTGCTCGATATCCTTGAGCGCGGCGGTTTCCGTCACTTCGATCTCCAGACGATTGGCCGCCAACCCACTGTCTCGAACAATAGCCGTGAGCTTATCGACAAAGTCTCCCTGCATAAACGAAAAGCCACTCATGTTTACCGCCACAGGCACATCCAGCAGACCGGCCTCAATCAACGCACGGTTGTCTGCGCAGGCGCGTGTCACCACCCAGGTGTTGAGCGCCGACATCAAGCCGTTCTGCTCGGCCAAGGGGATAAACACCTCCGGTGAGACCTGCCCATACGGCCCATCGTGCCAGCGCAACAAGGCTTCCAGGCCGGTGATTCGCTGCGGCGCGTTCAGTTCGAACTGAGGCTGGTAGTACAGCTGCAACTGCTCCCTGCTGATGGCCAGACGCAAACGCTCAAGACGTTGCTGTTCACGCTGCTGGGCGATGCGCATCACCGGATTGAAGCAGGCGATGCGATTACCACCGGCTTTCTTTGCCTGGTACATCGCGAAGTCAGCATCGATGATCAGTTGGTCCGGTGCGGGCGAATCACATTCGGTGCAGTTGGCGCAGGTGCTGACGCCAAGGCTGGCGCGCACGTTCAGGCTTATACCGTCAATCGACAGCGGCGCTTGCAGGCACTCGAACAGCCGTGTGGCCAGGTCGATGCCCGTCTGCTCGGCAGCAATTTGCCGAGCCACCACGACAAACTCGTCGCCACCAACTCTGGCCAGCAGATCCTCGCTGCACAGTTGCTGGCGAAAGCGCTCGGCAATCGCTACCAACACCTGGTCACCCATGTAATGACCGTGGTTATCGTTGATGACCTTCAAGCCGTCCAGGTCGATGAACACCAGCGCCAATTGCTGTGCCTGCGCAGCGGCCAGGGCAACGTGCTCCTGCAGGCGAGCATGCAAGGTCCGGCGATTCATGCAGTTGGTCAAGGTGTCATGACTGGCCAGGTGATTAAGGCGCTGGCGCAATTGCAACTGTTCGCTGATGTCATAGCACACGCCAATCAGCAATTGCCGCCCCCCCAGCAGCAATTCACCGACGCTGACGTGCAGGTCGAACAACGAAGCGTCCTTGCGCTTACCCTGCAACTCGCGAACCATGCCATTGAGCTTGCGCCCGACGCCAGCACGGTAGGACGCCAGGCACTGGTCATGACGGGCCGCGTAGGCTTCGGGCATTAGGCGCGAAATGTTCGCCCCGGCCAACTCGGCAAAACTATACCCGAACAGCTTTTGCGCCGCTGCATTAATGGCCTGGACCTGCCCCCACTCATCAGTAATGACAATGGCATCAGCGGCGGCCTCGAAAATCGCGTAAGGAATACTCGTCAGCTCGGGCTCGGCGTTGGCCGCGAGCTTGTCAAAATCCTCTCGGGTCATGGTTGCGACCTAACGGTTGAACCTATCCACCAGCGCGTACATCTCGTGCGCGGTATGCTCCAAGTCGCGACCCAGCGTGGCAGAGCTGGCCGCAATGTCGACGTTCTGTTCCGAGACTTGGGCAATGGTGGTGATTTGCCGGCTGATATCCTCGGCGACATGCGCCTGTTGCTCGGAGGCGGCGGCCATTTGCTCGGTCATTTGATGGATCCGCTCCACCGCCACGCCAATTCCCTCGAGGGCGTCTTGCGTAGCGATCACCTGCTCGACGCCGATGTGGGCCTCGTCACTGCCTTGACGGGCAACCTCCACCGCCTGGTTGGCCGCACCATGCAGCGTCTGAATAATGCTCTGGATGGTTTCGGTCGACTCCTGGGTCTTGAACGCCAGTGCCCGCACTTCATCGGCGACCACGGCAAAACCACGACCCTGCTCCCCGGCCCTGGCCGCTTCGATGGCAGCATTGAGCGCCAGCAGGTTAGTCTGGTCGGCTATCTGCCGAATCATGTTCGAAGCGATCTGAATCGACTGGGTTTCATCGGCAAAGTTTTCTACCGATTGGCTGATCTGGTTCACGGTGTCCTGCAACTTTTCAATCACCAAGCGGGTTTTGCCCACTTCCTCTGACCCTACCTGAGTCAACTGGTTGACACCCTCGGCTTCGCGGGCGGTATCGTGAATATGGGTCGACACCTCGGAAATCGACGCGGCCATCTGGGTCATGGCCGTGGCGGCCATATCCGTCTCGTCACGCTGACGTTGCAGTGAAAGTTCGGACTCCTGCGCCAGTTTGCCGCTCTGGGTAGCCATGATTTCGGTTTGGTTGGCGTAATCGCCAGAGCGGCTTAACGCCGTGCGGACTTTGGCCTGCTCGCTGATCAGCGCCATCATCAACTGCGCCACGGCGCCCTGCTCGTCGGTATAGGTGCGGGCGATCAACTCGCTGTCGAAACTCTCTGGTGCCGCACGCTTGGCCTCCACAAACTTATGCTGCAGACGCCATTGAGCGGCTATCTGCATGCCGACAAACCCGCAGGCCACCACGGCAATCGCCGGCCAAGCATCAAGGAACATCACCGCTGCCAGGCCCGGCACGCCCAGGGCAAGCGGCGCTAAACCATGCTCGAGCGCGACCTTGGACAGACGCTTGAGGCCCCAACTGCGCTTACCCGCACGCATACGTTCATACATCGCAGATGCGCGCTCAATATCGGCCCGTTGTGGTTTGACTCGAACCGATTCGTAGCCCACCACTGTGGCACCTTCTAGAATCGGCGTGACATAGGCACTGACCCAATAGTGATCACCGTTTTGACAGCGGTTTTTGACGATGCCCATCCAGCTTTTGCCGTCCTTCAAGTAGGACCACATATGAGCGAAGACCGCCTCCGGCATATCCGGGTGACGGACGATATTGTGCGGGCTGCCGATCAACTCTTCGCGACTGAAACCGCTGATGGCTACCAGTTCATCGTTGCAGTAGGTCAGGTTGCCGTGCAGGTCAGTGGCGGAAATCAGCCGCTGCTCGTTCTGGAAAATGACTTCCTGCTGGGTGACCGGCAGATTGCTTCTCATGCTCTGGTATCCGTTTATGCTGGGGATCAATACAGGTGTAATTACCCTCATTGTATGTATGGCGATTGGCCATACCCCATCAATTGAGGCGCCGCTGCTATAGCGAGATGGAATAGCTGGGTTATTGGGTATCGCTGGGGTGATTGGCCATTGCCAGGCACTCGCGGAACAATCGGGTCGCCGGGTCGAGGGTACGATTGGCCGCATAGAAACAGCCAATGCGCCCGAAACTCAGCGGCTTGCCCAGATCGAAAGCCTTGAGCTTGCCGCCGTGAGCCAGTTGCTGGGTGGTTTGCAGGGGAAAGAAACCGATGGTTTGCTGGTCTTGCATCAACTCATAGTTGGTCAATACCGAAATCGACTCGATGACATTGACCGGCGGGCCGAGGTCCAGGTCTTCGAATAAACGGTCAACGGTACGGCGTAACAGACCACTGCGCGGTGGCAGGATCCACGGAAACGAATGCAGATCGGCGAGACTGACCGGCCGACCGCTTGCATGCATCGGATGCTCTGCGCCAGCGACAATGCACAATCCTTCGTCACACAGGACATCGACCTTTAACCGCGGCTCGTATTCATGCCAGCGCCATTCATCCGGAATACGTCCGACAATGATGTCCAGCTCGCCCGCCAGCAGACTGGAAAACAGTTGATCCATATGACCGACGCGCACCGTTACCAGTACCCCCGGTGCGCGTTCCTTGAGCAGGCGCAGCGTATGCGGCAGGAGCAAGGCTGAAGAAGACGTCAAGGAGCCGACCATCACCTGGCCGGTGGTACCGCTGTGGTAGGCATTGACTTCATCGGTCAGGCTACGCAACTCGGTGAGCATCGCATGGGCCCTACGCACCACCACCCCGCCCAGCTCGGTGGCGTGCACACCACGGTTGCCGCGTACCAGCAAAGCCGCGCCGAGGAAGGCTTCGAGTTCCTGAATGATCTTGGTGACTGCCGGCTGGGTGAGGTTCAAGGCCTGCGCGGCACCCACCAGCGAGCCGCTGCGCAGTACTTGGTCAAAGACCACCAATTGATAGAGTTTGAGTTTGCGGGCAACAGATACAACGGTTGATTTCATGGGTAACACCTGGCAACTACCGCGTGTTCGCCAACCTGCAGCGGCGCACACTCGACACACGAACGACTCCTTATTGTTTTATAAACTTTCACATCGAAACTTTTTCAGTAAAGGGTGAAAGTTATTCATTCCTTTAAGTTCAATATAAAGGGCATCCAGCACAATTAACTTGATACAGATCATCACTTCAGGCTTGATTTATTGGCCTCACTCAAACACAAAAACGGCGCTGGTATCAAAAATAGAACACTGCATCTCAGTCATCCTCTCACTGCCTGTGCTACTCAACATGCAAAATACGCCTTTGGCAATGATGGGATGTATCCAATGAAGAACATGCAAAGAAGTAAAGTCTGTTTGGCCTCTAGCGTGCTAACGGCATTGCTTTTGCTCAATACGGCTCATGCCCAGGCGTACCAGGCCAGCGACGCTGAAAAAGCCCTCAAAATTGTTAACCTTGGAGCCCTGGAAGCCGACGTCAAAGCCAGCATGGACAAAGGCGCTTTTGGTTACATTCGCGGCGGCGCCGAAGATGAAAACAATATGCGCAGCAATACGCAGGACTTCGACAAGAAGTACATCATGCCGCGTATCATGCAGGGTATCGAGCGTACGGAAATCGACCTATCCACCGAATTGCTCGGCATTAAACTGAAAACGCCAATCATCCAGGCGCCGATGGCGGCCCAGGGGTTGGCGCATAAGGACGGTGAAATTGCTACCGCCAAGGGCATGGCCAAGGCCGGTTCGATATTCTCGCTGAGTACTTATGGGAACAAGACCATTGAGGAAGTAGCAACCGCCTCTAAAAACAATCCATTCTTCTTTCAGCTCTATATGAGCAAGAACGAGAAATTTAACGAATTCACGTTGCACAAAGCCAAGCAATTTGGTGCCAAGGCAATCATCCTGACGGTGGACTCCCCAGTGGGCGGCCACCGCGAAGATGACATTCGTAACAACTTCCAGTTTCCATTGGGCTTTGCCAACCTGGAGTTGTTCGCCAAACAAAACAGCGACGGATCCAAGACCGGCAAGGGTTCTGGCATCAGCGAAATCTATGCCCAGGCCAAGCAGGCATTCACCCCGGCCGATATTGCTTACGTGAAAAAACTGTCGGGGCTGCCGGTCATTGTCAAAGGTGTGCAGTCTCCCGAAGACGCCGACATGGCGATCAAGGCTGGCGCTGCGGCGATCTGGGTGTCCAACCATGGTGGTCGCCAACTCGACAGCGGCCCTTCGTCCTTCGACGTACTGCCTAGCATCGCCAAGGCCGTGAACAAGCGTGTGCCGATCATCTTCGATAGCGGTGTACGCCGTGGCTCGCATGTCTTCAAGGCCCTGGCCAGCGGCGCTGACATCGTCGCGGTAGGCCGCCCGATCCTCTATGGCCTGCACCTTGGCGGTTCTGAAGGGGTGAACTCGGTGATCGAACACCTGAACAAGGAACTGACCATCAACATGATGCTTGGTGGCGCGAAAAATATCGAAGCGGTGAAGAACACCAAACTGTACACCGACAAGGATTTCGCAGGATGATCGGCGAAAGCTGATTGGAGCGATACCTACGAACGCCCATTCTGGATGGAATGGGCGTTTTTCATGTTGGCTCGACGAGGGATCTCTCGTCGTTTAAACCTGGTCCAGGCGGTCGGCTTGCGGGCGAAGGCCTGGCACTCTTGGTAGACTAGGACACCCTTGTTTTTAAGACGGATCTGGACGGTGTAGCTGACCGTTCCGTCGGCCTTCTTTCGTGCTCTGATCGTTGCCATGGATTCCGGTGGTACAAATTAGGTTACCGGTGGTACATCGCACCACCGAGGCACAAAAAACGCCCGAAAACGCCCCAAAATGGTACAGAAACGCGTACGTGAAAATGCCCCTAGAATCCGCTGCAAGCCCAGTAAACCCGCACCCTGAGCCGTCTCGCCGCTTCAGCGTTGCCCCCATGATGGACTGGACCGACCGCCACTGCCGGTTCTTCCTGCGCCTGCTCTCCAGCAACGCCCTGCTCTACACCGAAATGGTCACCACCGGCGCCCTGCTCCACGGCGACGCCGAACGCTTCCTGCGCCACGACGAGGCCGAGCATCCACTGGCCTTGCAACTGGGTGGCAGCGTGCCGGCGGATCTGGCCGCGTGTGCCAAGCTGGCTCAGAACGCCGGCTACGATGAGGTCAACCTCAACGTCGGCTGCCCAAGCGACCGGGTGCAGAACAATATGATCGGCGCCTGCCTGATGGGCCACCCAGCGCTGGTCGGTGATTGCGTCAAGGCTATGCAAGATGCTGTGCAGATTCCGGTGACGGTCAAGCACCGTATCGGTATCAATGGCCGCGACAGCTATGCCCAGTTGTGCGATTTCGTCGGCCAGGTCCGTGATGCCGGCTGCCGCAGTTTCACCGTGCATGCACGCATTGCCATTCTGGAAGGCTTGTCGCCGAAGGAAAACCGCGAGATTCCACCGCTACGCTATGACGTGGCGGCGCAGTTGAAGAGCGATTTCCCCGAGTTGGAGATTGTCCTCAATGGTGGCATCAAAACCCTCGCGGAGTGTCAGGAACACCTGCAGACCTTCGATGGGGTGATGCTGGGACGCGAGGCGTACCACAATCCCTATGTGCTGGCCGAGGTCGACCAGCAACTGTTCGGCAGCACCGCACCCGTCATCAGCCGCAGTGAGGCGCTGGCCAAGTTGCGGCCGTATATCGCCGCGCACCTGGCCGCAGGCGGTGCCATGCACCACGTAACCCGACATATCCTCGGCCTCGGCCAGGGTTTCCCGGGGGCGCGTAAATTCCGGCAGTTGCTCTCGGTGGACATCCACAAGAGTAACGATCCGCTGGCCCTGCTCGATCAGGCCGGGGAGCTGCTGCAAGGGCGCTAGCGTCGGAACCTGTGCGCACTTGGACACTCGAAGAGGTATCCCGTTGCCCCGCCTGCCAGTCAGCCCTTGAGCGGCTGGCAACGCTCGGGTAATGTCGATCTATTGCACAGGACAGAGCACGCCCATGACTTCCAAGCTGGAACAACTCAAGCAGTTCACCACTGTGGTTGCCGACACTGGTGATATCGATGCCATCAGCCGCCTGAAACCGGTCGATGCCACCACCAATCCGTCGCTGCTGCTCAAGGCGGCAGCCATGCCCGGTTATGCCGACTTGCTCCAGCAGTCGGTCGAACACAGCAAGGGTGATGTCGGCCTGGCCTGTGACACCTTCGCCGTAGCGGTTGGCGCTGGCATCCTCAAGGTGATTCCAGGGCGTATTTCTACCGAGGTTGATGCCCGGCTGTCCTTTGATCAACCTGCGCTGCTGGCCAAGGCCCGGCAATTGATCGGGTTGTACGAAAAAGCCGGCATCGGCCGCGACCGCGTGCTGATCAAGCTGGCCTCGACCTGGGAAGGGATCCGCGCCGCCGAAGTCCTGGAGAAGGAAGGCATCCAGACCAACCTGACCCTGCTGTTCTCCTTCGCTCAGGCCCAGGCCTGTGCCGATGCCGGAGTGTTCCTGATTTCGCCGTTTGTAGGCCGGATCTACGACTGGTACAAAAAATCCACTGGCACAGACTACGTCGGCGCCGAAGACCCGGGCGTGCAATCGGTCACACGGATCTACAACTACTACAAGGCCAACGGCTACAACACCGTGGTCATGGGGGCGAGCTTCCGCAACATTGGCCAGATCGAGCAACTGGCTGGCTGCGACCGTCTGACCATTAGCCCCGAGCTGCTGCAGCAACTGAGCGATGACCAAGGCGAACTGCCGCGTATCCTCAAGCCGGGCAACCCGGGCGAAGCCCGTCAAACGTTGACCGAAGCGCAATTCCGCTGGGCCTCCAATGAAGATGCCATGGCCACCGAGAAACTGGCTGAAGGTATTCGTCAGTTTGCCCGGGATCAGGAGAAGCTTGAGGCGTTGCTGGCAGCAAAGGCTTGATACCAAACTACGTTTACCTCTGCACTGAGGAATGTAGCCGCTGCCGCCAGGCTGCGATCGGCTGCGAAGCAGCCGCCATCCAGTCACCTTGAACAGCCTGAAGGGCGGCCGTTTCACGCCCGATCGCAGCCTGGCGGCAGCGGCCACGAATCGATAGCGCTCGCCATAGGGGCGCAACTGCCTTCACTATGCCGCTCTTCACCGCCACCCACAGCTTCGACTGTGTTTTCAGAGATGTTGATGCCTGAATCCCCCGCATTACCAGCCGTACTGGCCGGCCCCCTACTGCGCCGCCTTGAACCTACCCGAATAGTGTTCTGGCTGGTCGGTTCGCAAGCGCTGCAACCGACCTTGTCACTGAGCTGCCCGGGCATTACGCCCACCCTTGATTGCCAGGTTGTCGCCATTGGCCGTCATGCCTTCGTGCACCTGATCGACATTCATCTCGACACCCCGCTGCCCTGCGATGTGCAGATCGACTACGACCTGATTCTGCGCACTGCCGAGGGTGAGCAAGGCATTGCACAATGGGCCCCGCACCTGCTCTACGACGGCGCCCGGCTGCCCAACTTCGTTGTGCATTCCCGCCTGCAGCAATTGCTTCACGGGTCGTGTCGCAAGCCACATCACCCTGCCGCTGACGGGTTGCTGTGTGCTGACCAACTGTTGATCGGCTGCCCTGATCCCACGGCGCGCCCGGCTCTGTTGTTGATGAATGGCGACCAGGTATACGCCGACGATGTGGCCGGGCCGATGCTACGGGCAATCCATGCGCTGATCGAGCGTCTGGGGCTGTATGACGAACACCTGCAAGGTGCGGTGGTCGATGACAGCGCCGCGCTCTACCAGCACCCCGCCAGCTACTACCACCGCGCTGACCTGCTGCCGGCACTGGAGAGCAACGAAACCCTGCGCGAGCGCTTCTTCGGCGGTGCGCGCAAGCCAATCTTCACCAGCAGCAATGCCGATAATCACCTGGTGACGTTTGCCGAGGTGATGGCCATGTACCTGCTGGTCTGGTCGCCCGTGCCCTGGACCTTGATCGATCCACAGATGCCATCTGGGCTGACTGTCCAGCAGCAAGCGCGCTACCAGCAGGAATACCAGACCATCCGCGCGTTCACCAGTGGTCTGAGCGGCGTTGCGCGAGTGCTGGCGCACCTGCCGAGCCTGATGATCTTTGATGACCATGACATCACCGATGACTGGAACTTGTCTGCACAATGGGAAGAAACCGCCTACGGGCACCCTTTTTCCAAACGCATCATCGGCAATGCCCTGCTTGCATACCTGCTGTGCCAGGGCTGGGGTAACGACCCGGACGCCTGCAATGCGCTGATTGGCAAGTGCCAGGCGCTGAACCAGAGCGCCGTGGATGACCAACACCTGGATGCAGCGCTACAGGACACCCTGATCGAAGAGGTGCTGCGTTTTCAGGGTTGGCAATTCGTGCTGCCGAGCAACCCGCCACTGCTGGTGCTCGACACCCGTACCCGGCGCTGGCGCAGCGAAAGCAACCTGAAAAGACCCTCGGGCCTGCTCGACTGGGAAGCCCTGAGCGAACTGCAACAGGCCCTGCTCGATCACCCCTCGGCCGTCATCGTCTCGCCGGCACCGATCTTCGGGGTCAAATTGATCGAAACGGTGCAGCGGGTGTTCAGTTGGCTGGGATATCCGTTGCTGGTCGATGCCGAAAACTGGATGGCTCACCGTGGGGCGGCTCAGGTCATCCTGAACATCTTCCGTCACTCACGCACGCCAGGGCATTACGTGATTCTCTCCGGCGACGTGCATTACTCGTTCGTCTACGAAGTGTTGATCCGCCATCGACAGCGCAGCCCGCACTTATGGCAAATCACCAGCAGCGGGATCAAGAACGAGTTTCCGCGGCGCCTGCTGGACGTATTCGACCGCCTCAATCGCTGGCTTTATTCGCCGCGCTCCCCCCTGAACTGGTTGACCAAGCGCCGCCAGATGGAAGTGATTCCGCGCACGCCCAGCCACAGCAAGGCCGGCGAGCGCCTATGGAACAGCGCCGGCCTGGGCCAAGTGTTTTTCAATGAGCAAGGCCAGCCACAGCGGATTTTCCAGCTCAACGCCAACGGCGCGGAACCGACGGAATTTCCACCCAGAGTGAGCGATTAAATTAGCAGAAGCAGGCGCCCCACGGCGCCTGTGCGCAGGTCAGGTACGCTCGAGGGCGTTGACCAGGTCGTGGAAGGCTTCACGGTTGGAGTCGTTCAGGCCCATGAGAATTTTGTGCGCCTCCAGTACTTTGGACCGCACAATATCTTCGCTCTGGTCCTGAGAAGGCAAGTCGGTCAGACACTCGGGACACGGAATCGGCCGATCAACGATGTTGAACACCTGATCGAAGCCCATCGACTGCAGCAGCCGCGAAATATCCGGGTTGACGGTCACCACGGTCGGCAGCAGGCCGACTTTCTGCCGCGACAGGATCGAGAGCTTGGCCAGCAAGCCCAAGGTGGTACTGTCGATGCTTTCGGTTTCAGTCAGATCAATGACGATCGCCGAGAAATTCAGCGCCGTGAAGATCTTTTCAATAGTCGCATCCAGCGCTGAACACAAGGTCAGGCGCACTTCGCCGACAAACTTCAGAACGAAGGTGCCGCTCTGTTCGGCGAACTGGATTCTTCCCGTACTCATTGAAGGTTCCTGCTCAACACCAATAGGGCGATATCATCCGGCATCTCCCCAAGCGTAGCTAATCCGAATCGTTGGCGCAGCCCATCCAGGCTACCACCCGCAGCCTTGACGATTTCCGGCAAGGCCGCCTCTTTATCTTTGAGTGTGTCCCCTGGCAAAAGGTCCAGAATGCCATCAGAGAGCAAGGTCAGGCTGAACTGCTCGGGCAATTCCAGGACATAGTCCTGGTATGTCGCCTCTTCAAACAGTCCGACCGGTAACCCGCGTCCTTCCAGATAGCGGCTCTGGCCCGGGGTATAGAGCACAGGCAGTGGCAAGTGGCCGCCAATGCTGTAGGTCATCAGCCCGGTGTCTTCATCAATCACCCCGCCCACCATGGTCACATGCTTGCCCAGCTTGCAGTTGATCAGGCCGCGGTTGATGTGCCCAAGGACTTCTGAAGGCTTGAAGTCGCGCAGCCTTGAATTGCGCTTGAATTCGAACAACAGCCGGGTGGTCATGAACTTCAACAGCACAGTGACAAACGCCGAAGAGGCACCGTGACCGGACACGTCTGCCAGGTAAAAGGCAATGCGTCGCTCGTCGACCCGGAAATAGTCGGTAAAGTCACCCGACAGATACAGCGATGGAATGATCTGGTGCTCAAATGACAGCTCACCGGCCACCCAGGGGCTTTCCGGCAGCATGTTCATCTGCACTTGGCGCCCGGCGGTCTGGTCTTCCTGCAACAGGTGCAGACTGGCCTCCAGTTCGCGGTTGGCGGTTTCGAGCTTTT
>RCUS01000612.1_pt1 | contig 22565 bp, 21 predicted proteins | sample 2166221 | NCBI WGS metagenome assembly RCUS01 (sample SAMN09932758, study PRJNA488358) | compost metagenome | isolation source: compost soil in cyclohexanecarboxylic | place: Germany: Experimental Botanical Garden | reverse complement strand
AGCCTCCAGCCTCCAGCTTTCACCTTCAAGCAGCCTGCCGGAACCGGACAAGCACAAGCCTCCTTCAGACTTCAGGCGGCCGCGACATGAACACATCCACAGCGTCCTCGCTGTAGGCCCGGAAGCCGAAGCGCTCATACAGCCGCCGTGCCGGGCTCCCCTGCAGAACATTAAGCCGGACCACGGCATCTTTGGCCTCATCCTTCTCCAGCACGGCCCCGAGGACCCGGCTGCCAATCCCCCGGTTCTGATACGCGGGATCGATGTAGAAATGCTCCAGCAGCCGGCCCCCGGCTTCTGCCCGAAGCGCGATGCAGCCGATGAGGGCGGAGCCTGGCCCCGTGATAATCCATGTACACCGGGGCTCAAAAGCACGCCGGAACCGCTCGCGCACTCTCTCCTCGTCGAATCTGCCTAACCGGGTCAGATCGTCCCTCAGGACCTCTGCCCGGAGATCAGCCAGCCTCTCCCGGTCTTCAGAACGCGCAGGCTGCAGCGTGAACTCTGTGGCCTGCTCCCTCACGGCGTCTCTTCGACGAACGCAACCTGCCCGTCATCCAGTGAAGCGATGCGCACCAGCGACTCCAGCCGGTAACCGGCTTCCAGCAGCAGCCCCCGGCCAGGCTGGAATGATTTTTCAATGACGATTCCGATTCCCGCCACCGAAGCGCCAGCCTGCTCCACAATACGTGCCAGCCCGAAGGCGGCCTCCCCGTTGGCCAGAAAATCGTCGATGATCAGCACCCGCTCGCCGGGAGCGATGAATTTTTTGGATACGGTGATTTCATTGGTTTCTCTTTTGGTGAACGAATAGACCTTTTCCACGAAGATGTCTTCGGTCAGGGTCAGCGATTTCTGCTTGCGGGCGAAGATCAGCGGAACCTCCAGCTCAAGCGCCGTCATGATCCCGGGAGCAATGCCGGATGATTCGATCGTCAGCACCTTGGTGATCCGTTCGTCCGCGAACCGGCTCTTGAATTCCCTTCCGATTTCACGCATAAGGAACGGGTCCATCTGATGGTTCAGGAAAGAATCCACCTTGAGAACGCCCTTGGCGAGCACCAGTCCTTCGCTCTTCACCTTATCCTTCAACAATTTCATAGCCGTTTCTCCCTCTCCCTGTATAGATATGCGGCTTGCAGCAAAGGCCCACTCTCCCTCAAATGTCTCTGAGCGGAGAACGGGCCTTTCAAGAGCCGGCGCTAAAGCCCGGTAGTCTTTCGCGGCAGCAGATTGCCGACGATGGACTTCAGGTCATGATCCTCCCCGGATTTTCCGCTGCCGTCATCATACCCGGTAATCCGGATCTCGGAGAAGGCGCTCGCCGGATTGACCGGCTTGAAGATCAGCTTCTCGCGGTCGTCCAGCCTGACATCAAAACCCATATCCTTGAACATGCCGATCAGTTGGCTCTCATCCGGAACCGCACCATCGTCAATGAACAGCAGCCCCCGCAGCGATTTCGGCCCGTCGGGATGCACAACCTCAAAATGAACGATGCACTCCACCCCTTGCTTCACCTCCCTCGCTTGGTTATACGGATCTGATGATTAGGCTTGCTCTCTTCCGGCTACCTCTTCGGCCGGCATATCCTCCTCCGCCGTGGACTCCTCTCCGTCACCGCCGATATATCTTCGGTAAATATCCCCGTAGCGGTGCCCATAGCGGCGTTCCAGTTCCGGCCCCATGTCCTGCTCCAGTTCGAACAACACCATCTCCTGGGTAAAATGCGCCAGCAGCAGCTCCACCAGCACCCGGTGCTCGGTTACGACAGCCTGGGCTCCGTCCTCTCCCCGCATGCCGAGCATGCACCATCTGCGGTCGATGACGAAGGAGAATTTCCTTCCTTCGGACTCTGTACTTCCAGCGAGCGGCTGCCAGGGGAGATAGGGGCTTGCAGCATTCCCTCCGTCAAAAGCCCAGAGCAGTCTCACGCCTCTCCGCTCAGCCTCCTCAAGCTCGCTGCGCAGCAGCGACGCTTCTTCCCGCCATACGTCGACGACGATCTCATGTTCGGCGGCGTTAAGCTGGCGGATCAGGGCGTCCATGACGTTCCGCTCTCCTTCCACATTGTAGAAGGTGGCGCTGACCGAGCCGCCACGCGGCATTTCCTTCTCCACGTAAGTCAGCGACGCTTCGACCCGGCCAGAGATCATCTTCGCCAGCTCTTCCGGCGCCAGTACGCTGTATCTGGCCGGTTCGCCGTCGCCGCAGCGGACATATCCCTGCTGGGTCAGACGCTGAAGCGCGGCATAGACGTTGGAGCGGGAAACGCCGAGACGTTTGGCCACCTCGTAACCGGACGATTGCCCGATGCTCGCCAGCTCCACCATGATTTTGGACTCCATTTCCGTAAAGCCCAGACTGCGAAGATGTACCAGAAGCTGTTCCATTTGCATCGTCCCTCCCAAAGTCATGCTGCCTTGCCGGTATTAAATTTGCTCCGATCCGCAGCGTGGACACCACATGGAGCCCTTCGGCAGATCCGCGCGGCAGATCTGGCATTTCACCATTTCGCGCGTTCCTTCCGTTTCTCCATGCTCATGCCCGCCCTGGGCCTGCCAGTCCCGGATGCGCCGGTCCAGCTCCAGCTGCCTTTCCCGCTCTCGCTCCAGTTCGTCGGCCATCCGCCGGTCGAGCTCCCCGGGCTCTTCCCCGCCTTCGTAATCGTCAAGCGGCGGCGGAAGATGCTCATCCTCGTCATCTGCTGCCTGTATGTAGCTGTACGGCTCGCGGGCCCCTGATTCGTAGTCCTCCTCCGCTTCCGGTTCCTCATACTGCACCGGGCGCTCACTCTGAGGCGCGGGCTTCGGCTTCTCCTGATAGACAGCCGGCACCGCGCCGCCTAACTGTTCCAGCTTGCGGCCGCAGTTGGGACAGAAATTCGCGCCCAATGCGACAACCGCGCCGCATTTGCAGAGCTTTTCGTTCTTGAGCTCGGCGATTCTGGCCCGCAGCTCGTCAATTTTATCCTGAAGTCGAAGACAAGCGCGGGAATGTTCGGTCATCATTCCTTCGGCCAGCGACAAATCCCTGGAACGATACCCTTCGTAGAAGAGTCTGCCCATCTTCGTAAATTCAATTTCCATATCATGTTCAATGTCGGAAATTTGGCTGTTCAGCTTCCCGATTTCCACGGAGTTCTGCGCCTTCTCGCTTACCCGGTTGGCTCCGTCTTTAATTCGCTGCAGCAAATTCATCGATAGTTCCTCCTTCTCATGGATGAGCCATGATCCTGCGCCAAGTACGCGTTCGAATATGCCTCTATCATACCAAATACGGGGCCGAGATTCATTACCTGTCGCATTGTGCATATCATGACGGATAATGAAGCGGTGTAGAGCGATTTCGCATTACGCATCCATCAAGCTCAATCTGGTGCGGAATACGCCGGATTATCGGTCGGAAGGGCTTGAGGTTAAATTTGACGAGGCGGGACCGATGAAACTCCTCCAGGGATAGGCTCCGGGAGCCGGAGAGCGGAGGCAAGCACTTTTTTACTACGGACGACGTTCGTTCTGTCATCAATCGAGCGACCGCGATGTCGGCATCGGCAATCTGGACAGCAAGGACTCCGGGGCTGTATCGCCGCTCCGCTTTGCTGGGGACATGGGCATTAAATCACCGGTGGCATAAATGCGCTTGAGGAGCCAGGGCAGTCAGGCCAGTGCGGCAAAGGCTGCTGGACGCTTTTTTTGCTCACGGTCTCCCTTTCGGTTAAAATGGAGGTGGTTCCAAATTCGTACAACCGGGAGAGAGTCCGTGAAAGAACAAGATAACCAATTGATTACGCTGGAGCAGCTGCAGGTGCGCGTTCAGGATTTGGGCTTGGACAAACTGAGCGGGGACGTAACCAGACAACTGGAGGAGTTCAAGAAGATGCCCGCCTTGTACCGGCTGGCCCTGAATGAGCTGGAGAACAAGATCGAAACGCTCAAGACCGAATGGAAGATGCGCAACGGGTACAGCCCGATCGAACATATCAAGTGCCGGATCAAAGAGCCGGCAAGCATACTGGAGAAAATGAAGCGCAAGGGACATGAGTTCAGCTACGAGAACATGGAGAATTACATCCATGACATCGCCGGCATGCGGATCGTCTGCGCCTTCGTCAAGGATATTTACCAGCTCGCCGACCATTTTGCCGGGAGAGAGGATATCCGGGTGATTGAAGTCAAGGACTACATTGCCCATCCGAAGCCGAATGGCTACCAGAGCCTGCATCTGATCGTGGCGGTGCCGCTCATCCTGCTCGAAGGCACACGCTGGGTGAAGGCCGAGATTCAACTGCGTACGCTGGCCATGGACTTCTGGGCGAGCATGGAGCATATTCTCTATTACAAGTACGACAGCCAGCTGCCTCCCCATGTCGCCGATGAACTGAAGAGCGCAGCCCGCGCAGCCGACGAACTCGATCAAAAAATGCTGCGCCTGCGCAAGGAAATCCTGGAGCTGACGGCATCCGAAGTGGATCTGCCGGTCGAACCGCAGTAAGTATCGTAGGGCGGTCAAGCAGCATGCGCAAGAGACCCCAAATACAGGAGATTCCAAACATAAGAACAACCCCTCGCTTCCCGTTTCGGGAGCCGAGGGGTTGTTGCGTCAGATGGGGCTTCGCGCTCTACAAGATGGGGCTTCTCGCTTTACAGCCTGGTCCAGCTCTTGCCTCCGTCTGAGGTGGACCAGAGAAATCCTGATCCGGCGATCCAGCCTCTATCTGCTGAAGCGAACCGGATCAGCGTCCCTTCCGCAAAGAGCTGCGCCCTGGACACGCGCGTCCAGGACCGGCCGCCGTCGGCGGTCCGCGCCAGCACGCCGTCCTGCCTCATCGACCAGCCCGTTCTCGCGTCCAGCCAGAAGAACCGGCCTTGCTGGATTTCCGGCCAGAGCGGCCCGGCCTTCCATGATGCACCGCCGTCCACAGTGGTGTAGAACACCATCCCGCGTTCCTCCCCGTTCACGACCTCTATGGGTAGAACCCCATTTTCCATCCCCTGTCCAGAGAACACCGGGGGATAGCTGTTCGTATATCCTTCCGGCTTCAACCCGGGAGGCGGGGGCAGCTTCTGCTTCGTCCACGTCCGTCCGCCGTCGGCGGTCCGAAAGGTCAGGATATCCTCCTGTCCGTGGTTGGAGGAGGTGATCCACCCGCTCGTTTCATTGCGGAAGACCATGCCGGTCGGATACGAATCAATGCTGCCTGTTATTTCCCCAACCCGAGACCAGCTCACCCCGCCGTCAGCCGTGCGGAACAGCGATTTCTGCATAAATCCCAGACTGGGATCGGACGTCTTCAAGATGTAGCCGTGAAGATCGTCCACGAAAGAAATAAAGCCCCCGTACCCTTTCTCCCATTCCCCGGAGGCGGGCAGGCGCGCCGCCTTCCAGGATCGCCCTCCGTCCGAAGTGCGGAAGACGAGGGTCGGCTGATGGTAGCCGTATGCCGTCAGCACCCAGCCCTTTTGTTTGTCCTCAAAAGTATACGGTACGGGCATTACAGCCGCATCCGGGTCCGCCGGGACGATGTTGGCAGCAGGATGCCGCCAAGTCTTCCCGCCGTCAACCGTCTTCCATACTCCGGAAGCGTCCACGCCCCAGCCCGAGAGGCCGCCGGTCATGACGAAATCAGCCGGATGGGCCGAGGCCGGCTTGGAGATGGCAGTGTTGGAGGCGGCAAGCTGAACTTTAAGGCCCGAGGCGGCGCCTGAGCCTTCCTTCAGCGCCTTAAAGCCTGAGGCGGCTGCTGACCCGATCTTCAGCGCCTTAAGGCCTGAAGTGGCAGCTGAACCTTCGTTCAACGCCTTCGGGACATCGGCACCCCGGCCTCCTTGCGGCAGGAGCAGTCCTGCCCCCAGCAAGAGCAGGGCCGCCGCAGCTCCACCCGCCAGCAGACGCCATGCGCCGGTTGTTCGTAGGATCATGAAGTTTCACTCCTTCACAAGCATACGAACAGCATAGCTCATTATGATCCTTCAATGGTTACGGCTAGGCCCCGATTTCATGAAAATCCTGTTACTTCGTCAACTCCCCGGCGCGTTTGGCCGCCTCTTCCGCCGCGCGCCGGCGGATCAGCGCCAGCCCTTCCGCCGCACCCGGGACACCCGGCAGCAGCGCAGCCCAGGTCTCTTCGCCGTCTTCCTGCGGAATATCCGGCGAGCCCGGCACCTTCCGGTCCCTGACCTCCATAAACGAAGGCCCCGGCTGATGGAGAGAGCCCTCAGCCGCCGCCTCGGCCAGCCACTCGCCGGCCGATACCGCCGCGCCCTTCTTCTCCAGCTTCGCCAGCTCGGCGGCAAGCTGTCCGGTCTCGGCTACGCCGCCCGGTTCCCGGAAGCGCTCCTGCTCCGCCCAGAGCGCGAAGACCGCGCCCGTCAGCTCCTCCTTCGGGAGCCCGCGGAGCGCGAGGGCGGTCAGCGGCTCCTGCTCCAGCCGCGCCCTCAGCCTGGACATGGACTCCGCATCCCCGGCGCCCTCCTGGCCGGCCAGCTCCGCAATGTCCGGCCACAACCCGAATGCCGCCAGCCAGTCCGGCAGCCGGCCTCTCAAGAGACCGTACAGCTCCAGCGGGCTGTCCGCCAGACGCTCCACAGCCTCCCGGCGCTTGGCTGCCGGCCACAGGTCCAGCTTCAGTACTTGTCTGGACCGGGAAGTTCGGGAGGCCTCAGCAGAGCGCCCTGTCCCCCCGGCTTCCGCTTCCGCACCGGGCGTCCATAACGCGGTCAGTCTCCCCGGCGCGGCTTCCAGCTGCATGTTCATTGTCTCGGTCATAGCTCTCTCCGCCTCCGCCGTTTATTTCTTCGTTACTAGTCTTTCCCCAACTATTCCATCCAGTCCTGATTCTGCAGGACGATGAGTTCTTGGAGCTCCTGGTCGGACATTTCCGTGAGCCAGTTCTCGCCCGACCCCACAACCTGCTCGGAGAGGCTCTTCTTCCGCTCGATCAGCTCGTCGATTCTCTCCTCCAGCGTTCCCTGACAGATCAGCTTGTGCACCTGCACATTTTTGTGCTGGCCGATACGGAATGCACGGTCGGTCGCCTGATTCTCCACCGCCGGATTCCACCAGCGGTCATAGTGCACGACATGGTTGGCCCGGGTCAGGTTCAGGCCGACGCCTCCCGCCTTGAGCGACAGCACGAAGAACGCCGAACCCTCGCCTTCCTGGAACGACCGCACCATGTCGTCGCGATTGCGTTTGGACACGCCCCCGTGCAGGAACAGCGGGGTACGGCCGTATCTTTTGGCCAGCCGGTTCACCAGCAGTTCGCCCATCGCCACATATTGCGTAAAGATCAGCGCCGATTCGCCAAGCTCCGCAATGCTGTCGAGCACTTCGTACATCGTCTCAAGCTTCCCTGACGTCTCGCTGCGCCCTTGCCGCCCCTCGTCTCTGCGGTGCAGCTGGGGGTGATCGCAAATCTGCTTCAGTTTCGTCAGCGAAGACAGCACCAATCCCCGCCGCGCCATCCCCGTGCTGCCGCCGATCGTGCCCAGCATCTCGTTCACAACGCTCTGGTACAGCACCGCCTGTGCCTCCGTGAGCGGACAGTAGGATTTGATCTCCAGCTTCTCCGGAAGATCCTTCGATATGTCGGGATCGCTCTTCAGCCTGCGCAGCAAAAAGGGCGATACAAGCCGGTGCAGCTCTCTCAGCCGCTCCGCACCCTCCCCTGACCCATAACGCTCGCGAAAGGAATGGAACGTCCCCAGATAGCCGGGATTGAGAAAATGAAAGATCGACCACAGCTCGCCGAGCCGGTTCTCCACCGGCGTTCCGGTCATCGCGATCCGGTGAGGGCTGGACAGCCGCATGACGCTCTGCGCCTGCTTCGTCCGGTAGTTCTTAATGTATTGGGCTTCGTCCAGAACGACCGTCGACCATGAGACGGAGGCGAGATCCTCGCTGTCCCTGCCGGCCAGATGATACGTGGTCAGCACGATGTCATGCCCGGCAGCCTGTCTGCGGAAGTCCTCTCCCCGCAGCCTCCGGATGCCGTGATGAATATAGACGCTGAGTGTCGGAGCGAACCGCTGTAGCTCCCGCTGCCAGTTGCCGAGCAGCGAGGTCGGACACAGAATCAGCACCGGCTCCTTAACGGCGGATTGGTCCCGGCTCTTCTCCCTGAGCAGCAGGCAGGCGATTACTTGAATCGTCTTCCCGAGACCCATGTCATCGGCGAGGCAGACGCCGAAGCCAAGCTCGCCCATGGCGCTTAGCCATTGGTAACCCCGTTCCTGGTAAGGCCGAAGCGTTCCCTGAAGCTCTGTGGGCACGGACTGCTGGGGCAGGTGCCGGACGGCATCTCCCCGGATCAGCGAGGCCAGAAGACCGACGGTCTCCATCCCTGTAACCGGCATTCCTTTCCACAGCCGGTCCTCTTCCAGCTCGGCTTCAAGGCGCATCCATTCCGAGGCGGACATCTCGCCGCTCTCATGGCGCTTCATATAGCGCAGCACCTGGCGGATCTCCTTCGGATCGACCTCGATCCATTCTCCGCGGAACTGGACATATGGCACTCCGGCCGCCAGCAGGGCGTTCAGTTCCTCAACGCTGACCTCGCTGCTGCCCAGCGAGGCCTCGATCTTGAACGATACGAGGGCCTCCATGCCGAGCGCCAGCGGCTGCGCCTTGTCCGGCGTATCCGGCAGGCGCATCTTCAGCCGCATCCCGATCTTCCTGCGCCCCTCCCGGCTCCAGCGGGAGGGCAGCTGCACGGTGATGCCGCGGGTGGTCAACCGCTGCACCGTCTCTTTCAGGAACCGGTACAGCTGCTCCGGCTCCAGATCCACTCCCGAAGGAGCCGGCTCTGCAAGGACACGCGCGATATCCTCGGACTGCTCCGCAGCGCGTCCCAGCGCCGTCAGCAGCTGCTCCTGGATTCGCATGTAGCGCTTGCCCCACAGGGTGAACTCCCGTTCCGGGCTGCTCCATACGGCAGAGGCCGGAAGCCAGAATCCGCTCTCTTCCCTTCCTTCCGCCCAGAAGGACAGGCGCCATACTTCACCTTCCTCCTTGGGCGGCTCCAGCCGCAGTCCAAGCCCGAGCTGACCGCTCTGTTCCTCTTCTCCGGCACAGGGAATACCCGAATCCGCTGCTCCTCCTACCGCCGCAAGCAGCTCCGCCACCTCTGCGGGTGTCCCCTGCACGGGAATGTCCCGGGTTCCGGTAAGCAGGCTGTTCCACCATAGCTCTGTCAGCGGAGAGCGGCCTCTGCGGTAGTTGGATTTATAGGGCGCCAGCTGCGGCTCCATCCCTGCTACAACCCGCTTCACCTCGGCGCTAATCATGGCCTGAAGGAATGAGTGCAGCACAATCGCGCCCGCCTCCTCCCGGGAAGAAGCTTCCACGCCCTGCAGATGCAGATGGGAGGAGCCCAGCGCGAGCACCGGCATGGATGCGGCGAAATGCAGGAAGGCTTCCTGCTGCTCCGGCGTCCCCAGAACCGGCGTCCACCGGGTTTCGGCGGCCTGCTCGCCGCCCCGCCGGCGCGAGCCGACGGTCTTCGGCGGAGCCGCTCCCGGTGTGATGCCTCCGGTCACGATCAACTCCAGCGCAAAGCGCGCGGCCGCAGCCCAGTAGCCCATTTCGCCTCCAGGCTCGATCCCCTGCTGCCGGCACAGCTCCTCGTCCCATCCCAGCAGCAGCTCGAACGCATCCCTCGGCGCGAGGGCAAGCCCTTCGAGCATTCGCCCGGCAAGCGGCCGGCGCCCGGTCTTGCCTTCGGTCCTGGCCGCAGGATACTTCACCTCCGCCAGACGGAGGGCAGCACCCGCGAATGGCCTCCGGCCTCCCTGAATCTCAAGGCGTCTGAGCACGCCGGTCCAGGCATCCACTTTGGGTTCTGAAGTCTCTCCGGAGAAGCAAAACAGCACATCCCCCAGCCACATTGCATACAGATGCTTAGTCATCGTGATCTCCTGTCGTATCCCCGAAATCCGCAGCCACAAAAGGCTGCAGAGCTTCAGGCTAGCTTGTGCGCAAAAAAAGGTTTTATCTTCATCTTAAACGAAACGCTCCGGATTTAAAAACATTTCTGAACATTTTCCATAGAACAGGAGGAGAAGCGTTGAGTGCCGGTACCGGCCTTCGGGATGACGGAACCTCCTGCTGGATTCCCGAGCAGCCGCCGTCAGCATTTTCCCGCCACAGTGCGCTGCCAGATATACCCTTGTTTATGCTGCCGAATCCCTTTCTAGCGGATGTTTTCTTGCAATATCAGGGAGTCGAACCTTTGAAGTTTATGCTTTCTGCTATTAAAAAAATCCTTTCCCTTCAACCGCCAGAAGGCGGCTGACTCGGGAAAGGATTATGAGGTGCAGGTCGCTATGTACTACATTGCTATGTACACCCTGCCGGCCGTTATTTGCGGCGTGCTACAACTTCGATCTCGACCAATCCGTCCTTGGGCAGACGGGCAACCTCAACCGCGCTCCGCGCCGGGTAAGGTTCTTTGAAGAACGTGCTGTACACCTCGTTCACTGCCGCGAAATCATTCATGTCCTTCAGAAATACAGTCGTCTTCACAACCTGATCGAGGGAAACGCCCGCTTCCTCCAGAATGGCCTGCACATTGGTCAGCGACTGGCGCGCCTGTGCCTGGACATCTTCCGCCAGCTCGCCTGTTGAAGGATCCAATCCCAGCTGCCCGGAGGTGTACACCCAGTTGCCGGCGATAATTGCCTGGCTGTAAGGACCAATTGCGCCCGGCGCTTTGTCCGTGGATACCTGCTTCTTGCTCATGATTACAATCTCCTCTCAACCGATATCATTTCTGCTCCCATTGTACGCCGCGCCCTTCGGTTATTGCAAACCAAGAGCCTGGATAACGTCATTGGGATATACATGTATGCCCGGAGGAGAAGCTTCCGCGATGTGGACCATCGCCCGGGCAACCGTACTTCCTTTCACCGCCCGGTATTTGGCGGCTCTTCCGACCATCAGGAATTCCAGCCGGGTCATCAGAAAGGCGGCTGCCCTTTCGCCGCGCCTGAACTCGTCCCGCTCACCCAGCAGCAGCGACGGCCGGAACAGATGGACACCGGGGATGCCTGATTGGCTTACTCCCTCCTCCATCCTTCCTTTTGTCCGGGAATAGAACTGACGGGAACGCGAATTCGCGCCCATCGCTGAAACCACCAGCATCTGCTTCACCCCGGCCCTGTGCGCAAGCTCCGCCGCTTTCAGGGGATATTCCAGATCGACCCGCTCGAAGTTTGCCTGCGATCCCGCCGTTTTAATCGTCGTTCCCAGACAGCAGAACAGGGCGTCAACACCGTGAAACAGCTCGCTGTATTTATCCAAATGCTCCCAGTCAACAAGATGCTGGCTCAGCCTCCCGTTCTCCATATCCAGCAGCCTTCGCGTCAGCAGCCGCACTTCCTTCCAGCCGCTGCGCAGCAGCTCATTCGTCACCTCTCTGCCGACCAGCCCGGTTGCGCCAATTACCATTGCCGTTCCGCCCATCGATTTTCCCCCTTTCGATCTCTGAGATATGTTTCGTCATTCTTCAATAATCACGCAGGACGCGGCGGCCGATCAGGACGATCAGCACCAGCATCAGCCCGCCGACGACCAGTTGCAGTCCGTACACTTGAATCGAATGAGGCCAGCCGGCAATCCATTCGTAGATTTTGCCGCCGAGAAGAGGTCCGAAGAACGCTGCCACTCCGGTAAGCGCGGCGTAAGTCGCCATGTACATCGGCCGTTCTTTTTTGGGCGTGTCGCCGATAATGAAATTGAACGCCAGCTGGTTGAAACCGCCTACACCTACTCCGAAGACGATATGCGCCGCCAGCAGAACCGCAAGCGTCGGCAGAACCGACAGCAGCCCCCAGATCAGCGAGGATACGGCGATAATGGGAAGCGTCCAGAACAGAAGCCGTTTGTTGCTGTACCGGGCGTTCAAATTGCCCCAGAAATAGAAGCTCGCCATCATGAAGACGGTCTGCGTTACATTCAGCAGCGAGAGCGTCCGGTAATTGATATCCATCAGCTGAAGCATGACATAGGAATAGAGCGGGACAGTCACATTTTGCAGCAGCAGCCACAGCGACAGAAACAGCGTTGATTTGATGAACAAGCTGTCTTGAAGCGGCTTTTTCAGCATAGGCAGAAACTTGCTCTCGTCGGACTTCTCGAAATGCACATCCGGATAGAAGAAGAATACGGCAATGTTAAGCGCTGCAAAAATCCAGACCACAATGTATATGATAAGGAAGCCCTTGCCTCCCGGATACATGTCGAGCACAATGCCCCCGGCGTATACGACAATACTGCCCAGCGCGTTCAGCATCGTATTCCGGATTCCGAAATATCTTCCCCGCACCCGGGGCGGCACCAGATCGCTGATCACCGAGCTCCACAGCATACCACCGGCGGTATTGACGATGAATGCAAGGGCGTAGAGCCCAATGAAAGCGGTAACCCAATAGGGTTTGGGAAAAAGAAACGGGACCAGTCCCGTCGAGACCCATAAAACCCGCTGCAGGCCGATAAACAGAACGAGCGCCCATTTGCGGCTCTCCAGCTTTTGTATGAAGAAGGCGACGGCTATCTGTCCGATGTTCACCAGAGTCGTCAGCGCCAGCACGAGACCGATCTCACCCGAAGTCGCACCGAGATAGAGGAGGAACCCGGTCAGGAATTGCCCCTGGAGCAGCACCTGGAAGATCGTTGATGGTACGCCTTCCCAGGTGGCGATGTGCAGGTTTTTGCGCTGTGTGGTCCACTTGCGTTTTCGTCTTGGACGCCGGCCTTCCGTGCGGTTATTCATGACGATGCCCATTGTAATGTATACACTCCCTCGACGCGGCTTTTGCTTCATTCTACACGCCATTAACCATGCGTCAATAAGGGATAGTTACAAATAATATTGGAGGTTCGCAGACTGCGCTCTACTGGGCTTCTGCCGGAAGATGCAACGAGAAGATGCTGCCCTTGCCCTCCTGGCTCTCCAGCGAAATAAAGCCTCCTAGCAGCCGGGCCAAATTCATGCTGATCGACAAGCCGAGCCCGGTGCCTCCGTACTGTCTGCTGATCGTGCCGTCCGCCTGCTGAAAGGCCTCAAAGATGCTCGTATGCTTGTCCTTGGGAATGCCGATTCCGCTGTCCTGCACCTCAAAGACCATCCACAAAGCCTCACGCGATCCCTGCAGCCGCTTCTCCCCCCGGATAATGAGAGACACGCCTCCCTGATGGGTGAATTTAAAGGCGTTGGAGAGCAGATTCCGCAAAATTTGCTGGATACGCTGGGAGTCGGAATAGATCGTCTCGGGAAGTCCCTCCTCCAGATTCACCTGAAAATCAAGGCCCTTCTGCCGGGCGACCAGCTCGAACTGGCCGGACAGCTGCACCGGAATCTCGGTGATGTTCACCGCTTCATGCAGCACCTCGAGCTTCCCTGCCTCCACTTTGGACAAATCCAGAATATCGCTTATCAGCATCAGCAGCTCTCCGCCGGAACGGCGGATCATGTTCCCGTATGTACGCAGATCCTCCGGATCGGAGGAGGAATCGCTCTCGGCGATCAGCTCGGACAGATTGATGATGCCGTTCAATGGCGTCCGCAGTTCATGCGACATGTTGGCGAGAAACTCCGACTTGTACTGGGAAGCCAGCATGAGCTGCTTCGCCCGTTCCTCCAGCACGATTTTGTTCTTATGAAGCTCTTCCGTCTGCTTCGACAGCAGCTCGTTGGCTTGCTCGATCTGCTTCATGCGCCGGTGCTCCAGATGGAAATCGCGGGCAATCAGGCAGAACAGGATGCTGAGGATCGTCCCTGCCGGCAGGGTGTACGGCACAATCTCGGTCATGTACTTATAAGCGGGGATAACGCCGAATATGCTAATGTTGATTGCATTCAGAACATTGACACCCAGAATAACGACCAAGCCCTTTATCGTCAGGGGAGCAGAAGAACGGCGGAACCACGGGGAAGCAGCGGCGCAGACAAACCCAATAATGGATAGATTGATGACGCCGGCCGCTGCAGCCGGGGATGCTCCGAACGTCAGCCGCATTAGGCCGATGCCTACACCAACTATAATCAGAATCATTGGCTGCGGAAAAGCGAGGGTAGTGATAATCAAAGGGACAATGCGCAGATCGAAAATGACGTGATCACTCAGGCGATAGCCGAAAAAAGAGCTCAGCCATCCGGCAAAAATCGCTACAACTACCCAAATCCAGCGATTGGCTCTCGGCGGTATTAGGAAAGCGATATGCTTATATACAAAATTGGCCAAATAGGCCAGTGTTATGAGCAGTGCCGTGTTGACGAAGAAAATCTTTATGTATTCCATGAATTCACTCCTGCTCGAGACAGATCGTATTTCTCACTATTATCCTATCATATTAACCTGTAAAAATTAACTCTATTGGCTGTCATAGCCTGAGCACAAGCGTTGCGTCCGCGTGTAGGAAAAGAGCGCAAATCAGATTCGATTTGCGCTCTTCTTCATCGGGAACAGCCGAAGTCTTCCCAGATTCCACTTGCTCCGTCCTTCCGGTAAACGGTGTAGAGTGCCCGGCAGCTTCTCCTGAGTTATGGCCGGAGATCCGGCCTCAAAACTTGGTTCCTCTGTCCATGTCTCTTCATCCGGCAGCATGTAATACCTGGAGTGATAGCTCGAAATGATGTCGCCCTGCTCTGCCAGCACATGGTCATTGCGGATCTCGATAATTCTCCCGGTAATTACATAGGAATTGTACATAGACATCGCCTTCCTTATTAATAATAAAGAACCGGTTGCCTTCGTTACGCTGCCTTTATCCGCTGGAGGAACGCCATAGGCTGAGAGATGATACACAGGCTCCCCTGCTTCCTAGGAATGGTCGCACGCTCCTGAAGCCTGTCCGCCTGTTATCCTTGCTTGCCGCTAATTTCATCCGAATACCGCCGGTTAGTCCAAAACGATGCTTCCCGGCTTGCCTTTGAGTGGCATTCTGCACCCTCATGGCAGATGGTTATCGTTAATATTCACTGTAATTTACCCTTCACCAGCAGCTGTGAATCGCCCCCCTTACATGGTGTTCATTGGAGCCTTCATCGAACCGCGTCGGATTTTGTCACATAATAATCCAAAAATATAACTATTATTTACTACCCATTCATAGAAAAAATCGATATACTATAAATAAGTAATGAACATAAAAGTGATTTTTTTCACTAAATTATTCGGTATTGTGTGTCCAAATCTTACATAAATTAAATTTTAAATATTAAATTCTCACGATTCACTTCTTCCCGCCCTCTGCCGATAGTAAATGAGAGGGTATTTAGAACTAGATGACTGTGAGTTCCTTCACAACAAAAGTGATATTTGTCACATCACAGGGCTATTAAAATGTTTTACATTTTAATATATAGATTTTTAAATTTTTCTTCGGAGGTCATTATTCATGAAAAAGGCAACAGCAATCGCATCCAGCGCTATTCTTCTCGGCCTGCTCGCCGCAGGCTGCGGCAATAACAACAACGCCGACGCTCCAGCAGCATCCGCATCCGTATCTGCCGCTCCTTCCGCTGCGGCATCCGCAGCTCCTGCTTCCGCAGCACCGGCTGCTGAAGCCCAGTACAAAGACGGCACATATACCGCTGAAGGCGAAATGGACGCCGAAACTGGCTGGAAACCTAAAGCTGAAGTAACTGTAACTAACGGCGTCGTATCCGCTGTGAAGTTCACTGGAGTTGACAAAGACGGCAATGACAAGCAGGAATACTCCAAAGCCGGCAAATATGGCATGAAAGAGAAGAACCCTAAGGCTCAGGGCGAATGGCATGAGGAAATCGCCAAAGCCGAGGAATTCTACATGGCTAACCAAAGCGCCGCTCCGGCCTTTGACGCGGAAGGCAAGACCGATGCCATCTCCGGCGTATCGATCAGCGTCGGCGAATACTGGACTTTGGTACAAAAAGCGCTTGAGGGAGCAAAATAAAATATAGCAGTTCCCTGTAGTTAATCAGACGAATGAGGTGAATAACTCTTGAAGAGAATCGTTGTTCTCGGCGGAGGTTACGGTGGCGTACTTACCGCCAAGAAGCTCGCCAAGAAACTGAAAAACAACAAGGATGTCGAAATCAAGCTGATCGACCGGAATCCTTACCACACGCTCCTGACCGAGCTGCATGAGGTTTCCGCCAGCCGCGCACCGGAAGACTCGATCAAGATCGATCTCAAGAAGATCTTTGCCGGGCTGAAGGTAGACGTGGTGCTTGACGAAATCAGTAATATTGATTTCAAAGGCAAGAAACTGTCATCCGAAAAGGCCGTATATGAATATGATTACCTTGTAATCGGCACAGGCAGCAAGCCGACCTTCTTCGGCATCCCGGGAGCCGAGGAGAATACGTTCTCCTTCTGGTCCTACGACGACGCGGTGGCGCTGAAACGCCAAATCCGCGACATGTTCACGCAGGGCGCCAAGGAGAAGAACCCGGCTGTTCGCCGCTCCATGCTGACCTTCGTCATTGTCGGCGCAGGCTTCACAGGCGTCGAGCTGGTGGGCGAATTGGCCGAGTACCGCGACGAGCTGTGCAAGGAATTCTATATCGATCCGGAAGAAGTCCGGCTGATCGTCGCCGATATGGCGCCGAAGATTCTGCCTATCCTGCCGGATAAGCTGATCCGCAAAGCCGAAGCCCATCTTCGCAAGCTGAACGTGGAAATCGTGACCAGCGCCAAGATTACCGAAGTTGGCAAAGGCAGCGTCGCTCTCGGCGAGAAGAACGTTGTGGAAGCCCAGACCATCGTCTGGACAGCCGGCGTCGAAGGCTCCGAACTTGTAGGCACTATGGATGTCCAGCAGCAGGGCCGCAAGCGGATCGTGACCAACGGACATCTGGAAAGCGTCGACCACAAGAATGTCTATGTTGTCGGCGACAACATTTTCTATATCGCGGAAGGCGAAGAGCGTCCTGTTCCCCAGATGGTAGAGAACGCCGAGTTGGCCGCTCCATTGATCGCGGGCAACATCGTAGCCGATATCAACGGTACCGCGAAGAAAACTTACAAACCGGCATTCCACGGAACGATGGTCTCGATCGGCAGCCGCTATGGCGTAGCCAACGTGGGTCTTCCGAACAAAATGTTCATGCTCACCGGCTTCATGGCAATGTTCGCCAAGCATATGATCAACATTTACTACCTGTCCGGCGTTGTCGGCTTCAACAAAGTATGGACCTACATGATGCACGAGTTCTTCCATGTGGAGAACCGCAGAAGCTTCGTCGGCGGCTACTTCTCCAAGCGTTCGCCCAACTTCTGGCTCGTTCCGCTTCGCATCCTTCTCGGCGGCATGTGGCTGTATGAAGGCATAGACAAGCTGAACAAGATCATTGATCAGGGCTGGACGAAGATCTTCCTGATTCCGGCGGCTCCTTATCTTCAGGATGCCACTTCGGCAGCCAGTGAAGCGGTAAGCAACGTCAAGGATACGGTTGACGCCCAATCGGCGGCTTCGGCAGTTGAATCGGCTTCGGAAGCCGTCTCCGCGCTTCCTGTTCCGAAATTTATCTACAACATCACCAATTGGTTCATGGACCTGCTGTTCTATCAACCGGACGGCCACTTCACGTTCCTGGCCAAATGGTTCCAGCTCGGCATGGTATGCGCCGAAATCATCTTTGGCGTCATGCTGATCGTCGGCCTGTTCACCGCTATCGCCTCTTTGGGAACGATCGCGATGGCCGTCATGATCTGGACGACCAAGATGGCATCCACGGAAATGCTGTGGTATGTAGGTGCGGCAATCGCATGCGTCGGCGGAGCCGGCAGCGTGTTCAGCCTTGACTACTATGTCCTGCCTTGGCTCAAGAAGCAGTGGAAGAAAATTCCGCTCGTAAGGCGCTGGTATCTGTTCACCGACTGATCCGCTCCTTATAATAAGCAAGCTTATATTAGAAATATGTAGTTTTGATGTGGTTGGCAAGCTTAATAGCCGTTCTCTTGGAGTAATGTGTCTCTTAGGCACATTACTCTCCTTATTTAAAGGGTTTTGTAGGGATGACCCATTTCCACCGAGCAGCCCCCGGCAAAACCGACAAGAAGGAGTGAATCTCATGAACAGACATCTCACTCAAGATGCTCTGCTGCTGCTCCAGGCCGAATTGTCGCCTATTGCCGGAATACAGCTTTCTTTCGAAGCGGAAGAAGGCGACAGGCTGCTCGCCGTTCTGGACGGCTTCGAAATGGATGCCCGGCGCCGCGTCTGTCTTGCCGGTCTCTATATTATTTTGACCGAGGCTGCCCGAAGCCATATGAAATGCAACCACGATGATCAGGATCTGGTCCGGCATGTACTGGACGGCGATTATCTGTACAGCTTCTATCTCCAGTTCGCCATTCAGCACCGGGAGCTTGATCTTGTCGCGTTCCTGGCGCCATATGTCAAACGCCAACAGATTGCCCGCTCTTGCGGACAGGATGGGGAGACAGACTACGCCGGATTAATCGGGCAGCATCTGGTGAAGGAATTCAAAAAAAGCGGCCGTCCGGCCAAAGCGATAGAACAGGTGGGATAGGCCCGACATGAAACTGCACGAAGCCTTGCATATCGAGATTAGTGAAGTCAACCGCGAAATCGAGCGGCTGGTAACGAGCGACCGGGATGTGCCGGCCGATTCGCCGCTGCGTTCCGGAATTATGGAGCTTATCGGCTCGGGCGGCAAGCGCCTTCGGCCGCTTATGGTTATCGTGGGCGGCCGGTTTGGCAAGAAGAAGCCCGGACGGCGCACCTTCCAGCTTGCGGCTGCGGCGGAATTCATTCATGCCGCCTCGCTCATTCACGACGATATTATCGACGGGGCCGAGCTGCGGCGGGGTCAGCCCGCCCTGCATACCCGGACGGGCATTCTTCCCGCCGTGCATATCGGCAACTATATGTCGGCCCGGGTCATCGAACTGCTGAGCCAGCATGCTGGAGACAAGAACCGTTATGTGCATGATCTCTCAGCTGTCGCCACCGCCCAGCTGTGCATCGGCGAGTATCAGCAGATGGAGCATGCCTATGATTACGGACTTACTCTGGAGCAATACGTGGAGAAATCCCTGAACAAGACGGCGATGCTGATGGCAACCTGCCTGCGGATTGGCGCGCTGTCTACGGAAGGCGCGCAGGAGACAGCCGACGCTCTGTATGTCTTCGGCGAAGCGCTCGGCATCGCCTTTCAGATTCAGGACGACCTGCTGGACTTCACCCAGTCGTCAGAGGCGCTGGGCAAGCCGGCAGGAAGCGATCTCCGGAATGGACAGGTTACGCTGCCGGTTATGTACGCGCTGCAGAATCCGGAGCTCGCGCCTGTCATCCGGCGCGTCGGCCCCCATTCCTCCGAGGAAGAGATTGAGGAGGCGCTCGCTGCCATTGCCGGCAGCGGCGCACTGGAGCGCACGGAGGAGACCTGCCGGCGCTATCTGGAGCAGGCGGCCGACATCGCGCAGCTGCGGCTCCGGAACTTCCCGGCCTATGCCGACCTGGAGACGCTGCTCCGCTATTTCTCGGGCAGAGACAACTGACCGCCTCCTGCGCTCCAGCTTCTGTCCTCATCTCTCATGCCGTCACCCATCGGCAATAATTTGCTCCGCTCTATTGGCCTTATTAAGCATTTAACAGCCGCCTTCTCAGGGAAAGCGGCTGTTCTTTTTACTCTGATACAGCCTGCCTCACATCTCGTTTCCAAACCCTTTTATATTCCCCGCCGATGTACATCAATAACGGAAGATAGTTGAGTTTACTCCCCCCATTACCAGAGCATATGGCAACGAAAATTCAATCTTAATTTTTTTAGCTATGGAAAGGTTAACTTGATTTATTTCTAATAAAATGCAATTATACAAATAAATTGGAATATCATGGAGATTGGGGTGTATTTAGAATGGGAAGAAAAAGTCTATTAATTGCATTAGGGGCTGCTATCCTTGCTAGCATTGGCATTTACTCAAGTGTTTCAAAAGGTATTAATTTACCAATATTGTCTTCATTAGTAATTATATATACCGCGTCCATATTTCAACTAAAAAAAAGATAAACTACAGAATTGCTGTGTAGTTTATCTGATCGTTTAATCACTAATTGGTGATGTAGAAATAATCCGTCAGCGTACAGGCCAGAATGACCATGCTGATCACCTGGTTCAGGTTGTAGGAGGCGATCTTCATCAGCTGCCGGTTGGATGGCTTGATGATTTGATGCTCCGTCATGAGCAGCACGGTCGCGATGCCGATTCCGACGAGATATATCCAGCCCAGCCCGCGCCATACGTACAGGAACAGCAGAAGCAGAATCATGATGAAGTGCAGTGCCTTGGCAATGCGCAGCGCGTTCTCCAGCCCGAAATAGCTGGGAATCGACCACAGCCCGGCGCGGCGGTCAAAGTCGATATCCTGTGTGCCGTATATAATATCGAACCCGGCGATCCACAGCATGACGACCGTACCGATCACGAAGGGAGTGAAGGCAATATTCCCGGTTACCGCGAACCAGGCGCCGATCGGCGCGGACGCGATGACGAAGCCCAGATACAGATGGCTGAGATAGGTGAAGCGCTTCGTGTAGGAGTAGGTGGAGATCAGAAAGATGGCCACCGGCGACAGAACGAGACAGAGCAGGTTCAGCATGCCGGATGCTAATATAAAGATCAAATAGTTCACGACAACGAAGATCGCGACTTCCTTCTCGGCGAGCAGCCGCTGCGGCAGATGCCGATGCGCCGTCCGGGGATTCTGGCCGTCGAAGACACGGTCGACCAGCCGGTTGAAGGCGTTGGCGCCGTTGCGCGCCCCGATAAGGGCAATCAGCCCCCACAGCATAATCCGCCCCGAGGGCCAGCCCCCCGCCGCCCATACCATTGAAATAACGGCAAAGGGCAGCGAGAACAGCGTATGCGAGAACATGACGAGCTCGCTGAACATTTTTAGCTTGTGCCCCGCAATTTTAAAGGCATTCAGAATAACCATAGCAATTCTCCATTCCGTTCATGCTGACCATGTCTACATGCAGGACATTCTCCGCTGGTCCGCCGGAACCGGGAAGCCCATCTCGTATTCCCTTTCGGAAAAGGACGGAGTGCGCGTCCAGTCCAGGGCCAGGCTCAGAGGTCAGGGGATTGATCACACCTGCGCCCCAAGCCGCGCCAACGTGCTGTCCAGCGCCGCAAGGAGACCGTCGATATCTTCTTCCATAATAACAAGAGGCGGCTGGAAGGCCAACACATTTCGGCCCACGCCGTTCTTTCCAACCAAGTAGCCCTGATTCTTCAGATCTTCCAGCACATCGTCCGTCAGTGCCGCGTTCTTCGCCGAGTCCCCGCCGCGAAGCTCCATGCCCAGCATCAGTCCCGTTCCTCTCACATCGGCGACAAGCGCCGGATAGCGGCCCTGCAGCTCCTGGAGCCCCGCCTTTAGCCGGGCTCCCAGCCGGGCGGCGCGCTCAGGCAGCCGCTCGGCTTCGATATAGTCGAGCACGGCGAGCGCCGTCGCCGCGGAGACCGGATTGCCGCCGAACGTGGAGGCGGACGGCGTATTCAGCGAGGCGGCGATCTCGTCGCCCGCCGCGAAGGCGGCAACCGGCACGCCGTTGCCGAGCGCTTTGGCCATGGTGACGATATCCGGCACGACGCCGAAATGCTCCATGGCGAACATGACTCCCGTCCGTCCGAAGCCGGTCTGGATCTCGTCGGCGATCAGCAGGATTCCAAGCGGCTCCAGCAGCTCCTTCACGGCGCGGAAATAGCCAGGTTCCGGCATGATCATGCCGCCGTTGCCCTGGATCGGCTCCGCGATCAAGGCGGCGATGGTATCGCCCTTGGCAGCGAGAACCGCCTTCAGGTCGGCAAGCGAAATCTCCGCCGCTTCCGCCAAAGTCAGCTCCGGATCGAACGGACGCCGGATGAACGCGACATCCTCGTCCAGATATTTGTCGGTCCGCCACATGGACAATCCGGTTACGCTCATCGTCAGATTCGTCCGGCCGTGCAGCCCGCTCTCCAGCGCGATGAATCCCTTGCGGCCCGTATGCAGCCGGGCCAGCAGCAGCGCCCCTTCATTCGCCTCCGAGCCGCTGTTCACGAAGAACGTGCGTCTCAGGTTCCCCGGCAGCACAGACTCCAGCCGCTCCGCCAGCAGCACGCTCGGCTCCGTCAAATATACCGTCGTCGTATGCTGCAGCCGGCGCAGCTGCTCGATCGTCCGCTCCGTAATAGCCGGATTGCAGTGGCCGCAGGCCACCACCGATACCCCGGCGAAGAAATCGGTGTACTTCTTCCCGTTCTCGTCATACACGTGCTGCATGCTGCCGCGGACCAATTGCGGCGAATCCCGGTAAAAATGCTGTGTACAAGGGTAGAAATACTGTTTGCGCTTGGCCGCAACCGCCTCTCTGCCAATAAACTGGCCGTCCATCTGGTTTCCCCCTTTTCTTGTGAAAAAAGTAACTTCCGATCGTCCAAACGATCCTCTTTTTTCGATAATATCATTTATTCAAGGATAAACACCTGACGCGTCCTTAGACGCCATGCTTTACCGAGAAATAGAAGACCTATTGTAAGCAACAACTTATAAAGTCTTATATTT
>RCUS01000610.1_pt1 | contig 22584 bp, 20 predicted proteins | sample 2166221 | NCBI WGS metagenome assembly RCUS01 (sample SAMN09932758, study PRJNA488358) | compost metagenome | isolation source: compost soil in cyclohexanecarboxylic | place: Germany: Experimental Botanical Garden | reverse complement strand
GTCGCGCACCAGTTTCGGCTTGCGGGCTTTTTCCTTGACGGCGGCAACCTTGGGGGCCGGGGCTTTTTTCACGGCGGCCGGCTTGGCGGCGACCTTGGCCACGGGTTTCGCGGCGGCTTTCGCTGCCGGCTTGGCAGCTGGCTTGGCGACGGCTTTCACGGCTGGCTTGGCCGCTGGCTTGACGGCCGCTTTTGCTGCAGGCTTGGCGGCCGGCTTGGCGAGCGGTTTTGCAACCACGGCCTTGGCCGCAGGCTTGGCCGCTGGCGTCCGGGCGACGGCAGGCTTGGCTGCGGCAGGCTTGACGGCTGCTGGCTTGACTGCTGCCTTGGCTGCCGGTTTGGCTTCAGGTTTGGCTTCAGGCTTGGCTGCCGGTTTGGCTGCAGGTTTGGCTGCCGGTTTGGCTGCAGGTTTGGCGGCCGGTGCGGCCTTGGCCGCTGCCGCATTGATCGATGCGCTGGTCGGGAACATCGATACGGGTGCGCTGTCGGCTTTTTTCGCTGGCACAGTCTTGGTCATGGATTCTCCAATTTAGTAAATAATATAAACAATATATACTGTTTCTTGAAATCTTGCTTGTCACACATTAAGGCATACGCCTTGCTGCAGCTCCTGCATCAACCTCTAGGCGCTGGCGCGGATGGTGAAGTCCACCCCTACCTCATCCCAGAACTCCTGCTCCTTCTCGATCCAGAACGAGACGGTAGGATGGTGCGCCACCCAGCCGCGCTTGATATCGAGTTCGATGCGGCTCTTCATGCGCAGCCGCAGTTCGCTGAAATCGGCCTCGATGCGCGCGTGCATGAGCAAAATGGACAGGCGCAGCGCCAGCACGGCCTTGGCGAAATCCGGGTCGGACAAGCCTTCGCCAACCTTGCGCAGATTGCCCTTCTGCGCCAGGATCAGCCGGCTCATGGTCTTCTGTTCGCGCGTGGTAAAGCCGGGCAAATCCGCATTTTCCACGATGTAGGCCGCATGCTTGTGGTAGCCCGTCTGCGACACGGCCAGGCCCACCTCGTGCAGCAGGCTGCTCCAGCGCAAGCATTTCACCAGCGCCTCGGAGGTGGGCTTGAGCTGGGCGTACATGGCCAGCGCCTGTTCGGCCACCCGGCCGGCGCGCTGCTGGTCGATATGGAATTTTTCCATGCAGCCCTGCACCGACTGCTCGCGGCGGTCGCGCTTGGTCGAACGCAGGTACAGGTCCCACATCACGCCCATGCGCAAGCCCGCCTCGATCGGCGTCATGGCGGGTATGTCGAGTTCTCGGAACAGGCCAATCAAGATAGCCAGGCCGCCGACGATGGTGCTGGCGCGGTCGGGCCGCAGGCCCGGCATGTCGATGCGGCTGGTGTGGCCCAGTTCAATGAAGCGCTGCGCCAGCGCATCGAGGCTGGCGCCGGTGAGCAAACCATCCCCCAGCTTGTTGCGGGCAATGATGTCGGCGATGGTGCGGATGGTGCCGGAGGAGCCGTAGGCCGTCTTCCAGTGCTGCGGATGGTAGGGCGGCGCCGCATCCTCGAAATGGCTGCGCGCCGACAGAATCGCCGCCTCGAACGACGGCGCGTCGATGCGCCCGCCGATGAAGAAAGACAGGCTTTGCTTGACGGTGCCCAGACTGAACGATTCGACACGTTCGATATCATTGCCGCGCCCGAGTATCAGTTCCGTGGAGCCGCCGCCGATATCCATCACCAGCCGGCGCTCGCCGGGAATCGCCAGCGAATTGGCCACGCCCATGTAGATCAATCGCCCTTCTTCCTCGCCCGAGATGATCTCGATCGGGTAGCCGATGGCCTGTTCGGCCAGCGGCAGGAAGACGGCGCCGTTGCGCGCCACGCGCATGGCCGAGGTAGCCACCACGCGCACGGCGTCGAGTTCATAGCCGGCGAGGATGGCGCGAAAGCGCTGCAGGCATGCCAGCGCGCCCTGCATGGCCGCCTCGGTCAGGTCGCCATTGGCGTCCAGGCCGGCGGCCAGGCGGATCGGGTCGCGCACGCTCTTGATGACGCGGATGGTGTCGCCATCATGCTTGCCGACGTGTAAACGAAAACTGTTGGACCCCAGGTCCACCGCTGCATACATACTGGCCTCTTGTCTTGTCATTGCTGCGCCAACCGCTGAAAAATTATCAAACTGAGTTGGCAAACTATATAAATCATTTAAACGATTTAAAAATCCTACCACACTACCCCCATCGTATGACAGCAGCGTGACAGGATTGTGACAAAACGGCGCTTAGCGGTGACGTTCAGGAACGCCAGGCAAAACTGTAGCGAGCGGAAGGAAGTTGCGGTTGAGAAGCGCAGCTGCACGACGGCACGGGGACGCCGAGCCAGTGAGCATCGCAGACCGCACCTTCCGACGCGCAGCAGGTTTTGACAGATGTTCTACGGCACGATCGTGGTAAACAGATAGACGGCGAAAATCACCAGGTGCACCGTGCCCTGCATGACCGTAGTGCGGCCCGTGCCCAGCGACAGGGTCGCCACCATCAGCGACAGCAGTAGTAAAACGGTCGATTTGATATCGAGTCCCAGGGTAATCGTCAGGCCCGTGGCCAGCGACACCACCACCACGGCGGGTATCGTCAGGCCGATGCTGGCCAGGGCGGAGCCGAGCGCCAGGTTCAAGCTCGTTTGCAGACGGTTGGCGCGCGCGGCGCGCACGGCGGCCAGGCCTTCTGGCAGCAGCACGATGGCGGCGATGACGATGCCGACCAGGGTTTTCGGCGCGCCCATGGCGGCAATCGCCGTCTCCAGCGCGGGCGCCAGCGACTTGGCCAGCAGCACCACGGCGCCCAGGCACACCAGCAAGGCGCCGGCGCTGATCCAGGCGACGGTGGCCGTCGGCGGTTCGGCGTGCACTTCCTCGTCGCCCACGGCTTCCTTGGGCAGGAAGTAATCGCGGTGGCGTACCGTCTGCACCAGCACGAAGGTGCCATACAGGACCAGGGAAATGACGGCGATGAAAATCAGCTGGCTCGAATTGTAGTAGGGACCGGCGGCGCTGGAAGTGTAGTTCGGCAGCACCAGGGTCAGGATGGCGATGGCCGCCAGGGTGGCCAGCGACGCGCTCACGCCCAGCAGGCCGAAGCTCTGCTCCTTGTGGCGTCCGGCGCCCAGCAGCAGGCAGATGCCGACGATGCCGTTCAGGATGATCATGATGGCGGCAAACACGGTGTCGCGCGCCAGGCCCGTCGTTTCCGGCCCGCCGGCCAGCATCAGCGAGACGATCAGCGCCACCTCGATCAGGGTCACGGCCAGCGCCAGCACCAGGGTGCCGTACGGCTCGCCGATGCGGTGCGCCACCACTTCCGCGTGATACACGGCGGCCAGCACGCTGCCGATCAGGCCGGCGACCAGCAGGATCTGGTAGGCGCCGCCGAAGTCGAAGGTGGCGCCGAACAGGAACAGCCAGCCGGCGAGCGGTGCGGCAAGGGGCCATACTGGCAGGGATTTGAGACTTTTCATGATGGGCCTTGCAAGAGTAAAAAAAGGACTGCGTGCGGATGGCAACTGCGGCACAGATGCCCGCCCCACAGGATAACTTGCTTTGCTTAAAGGAAAGTTAGGAGATTCACATGCCTGGCTGCCAACGCCCTGCCCCCACGGTTCATGGCCGCCATCCTGGGCTCAATTGCTGCGGCGCACCTGCTTGCTCACCTTAACTATAGTCCCTTTGGTAACATGCAGTTTCAATTTTTCTTGTCTTTTTGCTTGCGGATACCGTCATACTGGATGGCAAGACTTTCCGCCATCGACCCAGGAGTAAGCATGATTTCAATATCCAGCGCAGCCACGCGCACCGTGTTGTTCGCGTTCGCCGGCAGCTTGCTGTGCGCCGCCGCTCAGGCCAGCACGCCAGCGCCGCGCAAGGATGCGGCCGCCGCCACGAGCGCCGCGGCGCCCCCGGCGCAGGATGTAGACGCGGACTGGGCCACCCCGCCCGCGCCTGCCGCCGAGCCCAAGTGGCAGGACAGCCTGCCGCCCGCGCCAGCGGTGGCGCCGCGCGAAGAAAAGATCTTGCCCAGGAGTGAATGGTTGAGCGTCGAGCCGATGAAAGCGCCTGACCACCGCTGCGACCCCGGCCTCGACGCCCTTTTCCTGAGCAAGGAATGCGGCAAGCAACCCAGCTGGCTGGGTTCGCCCAAGAAATAACCGGCTTACACGTCCAGCGTGTTGGCAGGCTGGGCCTCGACCACCCTGTTGCGGCCCGCCTGCTTGGCCGCTTGCAGCGCTTCGTCCGCCCGCTTGAACAGGCTGACGGTGCTGTCCTCGGCGCGGATGGTGGTGACACCCAGGCTGGCCGTCAGCTGCAGCACGGCGCGCTCCGTCTTGACGGGCAGCGCCGCGACGGCGGCGCGGATGCGCTCGGCCACCATCAGAGCATCGTCCAGGTTGGTGCGCGGCAGCTGGATGGCGAATTCGGCGCCGCCCAGGCGGCCCATCAGGTCGCTGTCGCGCAATTGCTGGCGGCAAGTGTCGACGATGGTTTTCAGCACCGCATCGCCCACCGGATGGCCGTAGCTGTCGTTGACGCGCTTGAAATGGTCGATATTGAGCACCACCAGCGCCGTCGGCAAGCCGGGCCGGCGTGCCAGCGCCATCCATGGCGCCAGCGCCTGGTAAAAGCCGCGCCGGTTCGGCACGCCCGTGGCCGTGTCGACGACTTCCAGGCGCGCCAGTTCGCCGCCCAGCTTTTCGCGCGACAGCAGCAGGTAGCCGAAGGCATTCGTCAGCATCATCAGGTACAGCGCGCCGAAACCGGCCAGCTGCATCAGCTCCGCATCGAAGCCCGGCACGGCGGCGGCCAGCACGCCGCGCGCGGCGATCAGCAGCGACAGGATGCCCATGCTGACGACAAGGAAGCGGCGCAGCATGCTCGCCTCGCGCCATTTCAGGCACAGCGCGGCCACGCCGGCCAGGAAGAAACCGGCGACGATCAGCGAACCGCCCGCGCTGCGCAGCAGCGGCGCCACGTCGAACAGGTAGCAGCCGGCAAACAGCGCGATGGACACGCCCAGCGCGGGCAATACCATGCGGCGCCAGTTGCCGCGCCCGGCCGCCTGCCACAGCGCGCCCGCGTCAAGCGCCATGCCCGCAAACAGCAGGCTGTTACCCAGCAGGATGGAGAGAAAATCGGGCAGCACGCCGCGGAAATACAGCAGGCACCAGGCCACGGCCTGGCATTGCTTGGCCACCGCCCAGGTGGACATGCTGAGCGACTTCTTGCGCTCGTACTCAAAGAAGAACAGGGCCGCGCACAGGCTCAGGTTGCCGAGCGCCAGGGCCAGTACCAGGGTCTTGATATCCATGGGCTATGCTATCGCCGCGCCAGCGCGGCACGCTGTGTCAGATTTCGTGTTCGACATTGGTGCTGCCGTCGCCAACCTTGCTGGCCCAGGCCTGCACGAAGTACTGCTTTTCCGCCTCGCTGGGCGCGTCGTGCCAGAAGACGATCAGGGTGCCCTTGTGATCGTGAATCTGCGCCACTTTTTCAATGAAAACGAAGTTGGCGGCCTGGTCGGCCAGCGCCGCCGCGTAGCCGTACACGCGCGTCAGCCGCTCGATGCGGTCAGGCTCGGTAAAGCTATTCGTGGCCGTGATAATCGGGTGATCCAAAAACATGCTTGTCTCCATGGTGCCCGGCTGCGCGGCCTTGCCGGCGCCCGCCGTATGATGCCTTGCGCCGCGCTCGAAACCACGCGTCAAATGGCAGGTGGCCAGCCCGCCGCGCCATTGCGCACACTGTGTGCGGATTACAATTCGGGTATGCTCTCGGGAGCTTATCAGATTTCTCTGAATGCAACAAAACATCCAGCCCCGGTCCACTCAGCGAAATCCATCCATGCCGCACGCCCAGCCCTCTTCCCAGCCAGCGCCCCAGGTGCATACCTGCGGCGACCGGCGCCGCCTGGAATTCCAGCCGGGCATGATCCAGAGCGAAATGCTGCTGTCGCGCCCCGACCATCTGCTGCTGCGCTATGCGCGCGCCATGATGTGCTTTACCCTTTTCGTGCCACGGCCACGGCATATCCTGATGGTGGGCCTGGGCGGCGGCTCGCTGCTGAAATTCTGCCACCGGCACCTGCCCGACGCGCGCATCACGGTGCTGGAATTGCGCGCCGACGTGATCGCCCTGCGCGAACAATTCATGGTGCCGCCGGACGACGCGCGCCTGCGCATCATCGAGACGGACGCCGTCAGCTATATCCGCCAGCATCCGGGCTGCGCCGACGTGCTGCTGCTCGACGGCTTTGACGAGACGGGCTTGCCGCCGGCCCTGGGCAGCGCGCGCTTTTATGCGGACTGCCTGCGCGCGCTGCTGCCTGGCGGCGTGCTGGTGGCCAACCTGTTCAGCTATGACGAGCACTACCCCGCCATGCTGGCCCGGCTGATGCTGACCTTCCGTGGCGCCGTCTGCAGCTTCGACGGCATCGCCGGCAACAACCGCATCGTCTTCGCCGCCAAGCCGGAACAGCATGCAGCGGGCCGCGCCATGCGGGCCGTGCGCCTGGCACGCTGGCGCCGCGCCTGCGGCCTGGCCTTCCTGAACCGCTTGCTGCCGGCGTGGCAGTTGTGGCGCGTGCGGCGCCGCAGCGCTGCCGGCCGTAACTGATAGTCATTTCCAATGTGCAACTATATTGTTGCTTATTAGCAGCGATATGGTGCAAAATCCGCATGGCGGATGTTGTTTATGACAAACTACGGCCTTCGCGGGCCCGCAGGCGCTGCCGAATTATTGTATCCATGAAGTGAGATAGGAAACCCCATGTTGCGTGGCCGCCTGCCATTGTCGATTTCCGCCGCGGCCGCGCTGACCTTTGCCTGCGGCGTCAGCGTGACGGCCGTGCTGTTCGCCGCCATCAGCCAGCTCGAATACGACAAGATGAGCCTGAGCCTGCAACAGCGCGCGGGCGCCAGGGTGGCCGCCATCGAGCAGGGGCTCGACGACGCGGTGGAAGTGCTGACCACCACCAACCAGCTGTTTGCAGCTGTCGTGCCCGTCACGCGCGGCCAGTTCCACGACTTCACCACGCCGCTGCTGCAGCGCCACCCCTTCATCCAGGCCTTCAATTTCCACCGCATCGTGCCGCATGCGCAGCGCGCCGCCTTCGAGGCGGAAATGCAGCGCCTCGTGCCCGGCTACGCCATGATGGAAATGCGCGACGGCGCCATCGTGCCGGCCGCCACGCAAGCGAGCTACCTGGTGATCGACTACCTGGAACCGCTGCAGGGCAACCGCCCCGCCTTCGGCCTGAACGTGCGCCTGAACGGCTTGCTGGCCGGCGCGCTGGAGCAGGCGATCGTCAGCAACCAGACCACGGCTACCGGCCTGCTGGCCCTGGCGCAGGGACCGCAGCGCGGCTTCGTCATCCTGCGTCCCGTGTACCGCCATGGCGTGCCTTTGCAAACGGTGGCGCAGCGGCGCGCGGCGCTGGTCGGCGATACGGCGGCCGTCATCCGCGCCAGCGAACTGGTGCAGAAAATCCTCGAAGGGGCCGACCTGCTGGGCGATCCGCAGCTGGAAATCAGCGTGTATGCGGACGCCGGCGCCGATCCGCGCCAGCGCATCTTCCAGCATGGCCAGGCGCCGGCCGACGAACCGCAGAGCGCCTGGAAATCGCTGCCGCCGTGGCTGCAGTTCGCCTACCACAGCCACTATGACCGGGCCTTCGCCTCGGCCGGCCGGCCATGGCACGTGCGCGTGGTGGCCCATCCGCGCCCTTTCCTGGCCGACCATCTGGGTTCGCTGTTTACCCTCGTCGCCGGCTTGCTGTTCAGTCTGCTAACGGCCGCTTTCGTGCAGTCACTGACGCAGCGCTCGCGCCGCGTGCAGCTGCTGGTCGAGCAGCGCACGGCGGACCTGAAACGCAGCAACGAGCTGCTCAGCGCGGACGTGCGCGCGCGCCAGCGCACCGAACGCGCGTTGCAGGAAAGCGAGAAGCGCTTCCGCCGCCTGCTGGCCCTGTCCTCGGACTGGTACTGGGAACAGGACGCGCACTTCTGCTTCACGCATATCACCAGCGGTTTCACGGACAAGTCGAACATGCCGCTGGAACGCTTCATCGGCATGACGCGCTGGGACAACAACCCCGAGATGCGCAATTCGCGCTGGGGCAAGCAGCATATCGCCAACCTGGAAGCGCACCTGCCGTTTTCCAACCTCGAATACGCGATGCACGACCGCGACGGCCAGCTGCGCTGGTTCAGCATCAATGGCGAGCCGCTGTTCAATGAGCTGGGCGAGTTTCGCGGCTACCGCGGCACGGGTTCGGAAATCACGGAGCGCAAGCTGGCCGAGCAGCAGATCCAGCATATCGCCCATCACGATGTGCTGACGGGATTGCCCAACCGCGCCCTGCTGCGCGACCGCCTGGCGCAAGCGATGGCCCTGTCGCGCCGCAAGAACCGCGCGCTGTGGGTGTTGCTGATCGACCTGGACCGCTTCAAGTTCGTCAACGACAGCCTGGGCCACAAGGCCGGCGACCTGCTGCTGAAAACCATCGCCACGCGCCTGCAGGCCAGCCTGCGCGAGAGCGATACCGTGGCGCGCCTGTCCGGCGACGAATTCGTCGCCATCCTGTGCGAGCAGGCCGACGAAACCCTCAGCAACGCCATCGTGCAGCGCGTGATGGATGCCGTGGCCCAGCCGGTGCTCCTCGATGGCAAGGAATTCGTCGTCACCTGCAGCATCGGCGTGGCCGTGTACGACATGGCGCGCTACGACGCGCCCGGCGACGTAACGCTGAATGGCGAGACGCAGAACCTGATCGAGCAGGCCGATATCGCCATGTACTGCGCCAAGAAACAGGGCCGCAACAACATCAAGTTCTACACCACGGCCATGAACCAGGCCACCCTGGAGCGGCTGCGCATCGAGACGGCGCTGCGCAATGCCCTCGAGCGCGGCCAGTTCGTGCTGCATTACCAGCCGCAGCTGGACCTGGCCAGCGGGCGCATCGTCGGCGTGGAAGCGCTGCTGCGCTGGCAGCACCCTGACCTGGGCATGGTGGCGCCGCAGCGCTTCATCGCCCTGGCCGAGGATACGGGCCTGATCGTGCCGATCGGCGCCTGGGTCATGCGCCAGGCCTGCGCGCAGATGCAAGCCTGGCACGCGGCCGGCCTGGGCAAGCTGCGCCTGGCCGTGAATTTGTCGGCGCGCCAGTTCAATGAACCGGCGCTGGTGGCGTCGATCGCCGCCGTGCTGGCCGAGACGGGACTGGAACCGTCGTGCCTGGAACTGGAGCTGACGGAAAGCCTGTTCATGCACGACGTGGCGCTGGCGGTGAGCCAGCTGCACGACATGAAGGCGCTGGGAGTGCAGCTGTCGATCGATGATTTCGGCACCGGCTATTCCAGCTTCGCCTACCTGCGCACCTTCCCCATCGACGTGCTGAAGATCGACCGCAGCTTCGTCAACGACGTGGCGCGCGATGCCGACGACGCGGCCATCGTCGTCTCCATCATCGCGCTGGCGCACAATTTGAAACTGCGCGTGGTGGCCGAAGGCGTGGAGACGGCGGAACAGCTGGACTACCTGCGCCAGCACGGCTGCGACGAGGCACAGGGCTTTTACTTCAGCCACCCGCTGCCCGCGCATGAAGTGGAACAGCTGCTGGGGACGGAAGTGGCCGTCCTTGACGTTCCTGCCTAGGCAGTGCCCGTCGTCGGCACCCGCGCGCCCAGTTTCAGCTGCGTCCAGTCCGGCGGCAGGCCGCAGTCTAGTAAATGCGCGGCAACATCGCGCAGGCGCGCGGCGTCGATGCCTGCTTGCGGCTGCGTCCACAGGGCGTCGCATTCCGTGCAGACGATCACTTCCTGCCCCGTTTTCCGGATGACCGCGCGAATCAGATCGCCATATTCACCGCACGTTGTGCACCACATGTTCCTGTCTTTCCTGAAAGTTCCCGCGAGGTCGTCAATTGCCAAAGCTGAAGCGGAAAGGCACCGCCATGGCGCACGGCTGCCCGCCGCAGCGGCCCGGCGTATATTTGGCCAGCATCAGCACCGAGGCCACCATTTCCCCCGCCTGGCGGCTCGGCACTTTCAGCAGGGCCACGCTCCTGGGCGTGCCCTGCTCATCCACGCTGACATTGGCGTGTATCTCGCCAACCTTGTCCAGGCGGCCGACCACGCTGCTGAGCGTGCGTGACAGCTCGGCATTGCCATTCGCCAGGTAGGGCGGCACATCGTCTTCCTGCAAGACGGGATAGTAGGCATGCTTCACCACGCGCTGCTGGTCCGGCGTCAGCCTGGCATACGATTTTTCAGGCGGCACGATATAGCCGGAAGCGGCCACGTCCGCCAAATGCGAGCCTACCGAAGCCTGGTGATGCTTGACCTGGAAGCGCTGCGTCGATATCGGCGCCACTTCCTTGCCGCTCAGCAGGAAACTGCCGTTGAAACGGCCTTTCAGCACCTGCCCGTTGGGATAGAGGATTTCGCCGTCGCCGTGCGGCTTGCCCTGGTGCCATTGGCCCTTGTAGCTGCCGCCCAGCGCAAAGACCATGGTGCCGCTGCCTTCCGGCCAGCCGGCCGACGTTGCGCCCTCCTGCCACGCGCCTTCGTAGCGGTCGCCATATGGCGCAAAAAACTTCACGTCGCCCGCCACACGGCCCTGCTCAAACCTGGCCACCAGCTTGTTTTTGTCCGCAAACACGATGATGGCCGCGCCATGCAGCAGGCCGTCGCGATAGCTGCCGTCATGCAGGCTGCCGTCGGCCCATTGCGCAATGCCCTTGCCCTCTGGCGTCCCTTTGCTCAGCGTGCCCTCGTAACGCTCCGTTTCCTTGCCGGCCAGGCTCCATTGCAATGCACCGGGACCGCTGGCGTAGCCGTCCTTGCATGCGCCGTTCCAGTCGGGCGTGTGTCCGGCCACGCGGGGGTTCGTGGCGATGCGGCAATCGTCCCGGCCCACATAGGCCGGTTCGGCAGCAGCGGCAAGTCCGCTACACAGCAGCATGGCAATGGCGACACGTGTTTTCATGGATGATCCAAATAATTAAATGACAATGGTAGCATCCGGATCAGGCACAAAATACGTACTTTATTGCATGCGGATCACTACAGCTTCTGCTGCAGGAATTCGAGGAAGCAGCTGATGCGCTGCGCCAGTTGCGTATTGCGGTAGTAGACGGCGTGGATCTGCTGGCGGTAGCCCGTAGAGAACGGCTGCAGCACTTTCACCAGGCGGCCGGCGGCGATGTCGTCACGCGTCATGAAGTCGGACAGGCAGACGATGCCCTGGTCGTGCAGGGCCAGCTGGCGCAGGGTTTCGCCGCTGGAGGCGGCCAGCGCGGGTACGATCTGCAAGCTGTTGCCCGCTTCGTGGCGCAGCGGCCAGTTGTTGCCCAGCTCGTACTGCGCAAAGCCCAGCAGCGCGTGGCCGGACAACGCTTCCGGCGTGGCCGGCGTGCCGTGGCGCGCCAGGTAGGCGGGCGTGGCCAGCACGTGCAGCGGGCTGGCGCTCAGGGCGCGCGCATGCAGGGTCGAGTCGACCAGCGCGCCGATGCGGATGGCGATATCGGTGCGGTGTTCCAGCAGGTCGGCGATCTGGTCGTTGCTGGTCAGCTCCAGGCGGATCTCCGGATACAGGGCGCGAAATTCGGCCACGTGCGGCACCACGCAGTGCAGCATGAAGGGCGAGGCGGCATCGACGCACAGGCGCCCGGCCGGCTTCTGGCGGCGGATGCGGATCGATTCTTCCACGTCTTCCATCGAGGCGAGGATGGCGCGGGCCTTTTCCAGGAACAGCTGGCCCTCTTCCGTCAGCTCCATGCGCCGCGTCGTGCGCGTCAGCAGCGAGGTGGCCAGCTTGTCTTCCAACCGTGACAGGGCGCGGCTGACGCCCGAGGTGGTTTGTCCCAGGTGTACGGCGGCCGCGCTCAGGGTGCCGCTGTCGATGACGGTGACGAAGATTTTCAGGTCATCCGAATTGATATCCATTGTTGCCTTATTACTCCCGTACTATTGCCGCATTGTTGCGCGATTTTCACATATCACGCCATTATAATGGAACGATGGCAACAGTGAAGGCAGGCGCCAACGTCAGGCAACGTAGAACAAAATGGCGACAAAATGGCAGCTACTGCCGGCCAGCACGAACAGGTGCCAGATGCCGTGGCCGTGGCGCAGCTTGTGGTCGGTGGCGTAAAAGACGATGCCGCCCGTGTAGCACAGGCCGCCAGCGACCAGCCACAGGAAACCGTTCCATTCCAGCGCCGCCAGCAGCGGATTGATGCCGATGACGATCAGCCAGCCCATGGCCACGTAGATCACCAGCGACAGGATGCGCGCGCCGCTGGCATACAGGTATTCCTGCACGATGCCGATCAGCGCCAGCCCCCAGACGACGCCGAACAGCGACCAGCCCCACGGTCCGCGCAGGGTCACCAGCATGAAAGGGGTATAAGTGCCGGCGATGAGCAGGTAGATGGCGCAGTGGTCGAGCCGCTGCAGCACGGCCTTGGCCTTGCCGCGCACGCTGTGGTACAGGGTGGATGTCAGGTACAGCGTGAGCAGCATGGCCGCATACACGCTGCAGCTGACGATTTTCCATGGGTCGCCCGTGCGGGCCGCCACGACAATCAGGAAGATGCCGCCGATGGCCGCCAGCGCGGCGCCCACCGTATGGGAAATGCTGTTGAAGCGTTCACCGTGGTACATGCTTAAGCCGGGCGTACAGGTACGCAGCAAAATGCCGGGGTCGGACCCGCCGGGACTCTGCGTCCCCGTCCGACCCCGGCCCTTGCGTTGGGGGCGTCAATCAAGCCTCTTCCGCCTTCTTGCGCGCGGGACGGCGTGCCGGCGTCTTGCGTGGCGCCTTGGCTGGCTTGTCTTCTGCGACAGGCGCGATTTCCACCGGTGCCGCTTCGACGACAGGAGCCGATTCCACGACATCGACCGCTTTCTTGGCCGGCTTCTTCGCCGCTGCCGCCTTGCGGGCCGGCGTGCGCGGCTTGGCCTTCGGCTTCGCTTCGGCGACGGCTTCCACGGTCGCTTCAACTACCGGCTCAGGCATGGCTTCCACAGCAGCGACTTCGACAACTTCGGCGCGCGCTTCGCGGGCGCCATCGCCATTCTTGCGGCCGCCACGGCCATTGCGGCGCGAACCGCGCTTGGCGCTGCCTTCTTCAGCCACCACATCGGCGGCCGCTTCGGCCACCTGATGCGGCACTTCCGGCTGCGGCGCCGGCGCATACTGTTCGACAACGGCTGTTTCCGCGTCGGCCACGGGCACAAAAGCCTGCGGCGCTTCGTTGCGGCGATGCTCGTTCTGCTTGCGGCCACCACGGCCATTGCGGCGCGACTCGCGGCGGCTGCCGCCTTCGCGGTTGCCCTCTTCCGCCGTCACTGCCGTATCGCCGGCGATGGCCGCTTCGCTGGCCACCTCGCCGTTCAGGACGGCCGGCACGGCCGCCAGGCCGCTGCTGCGGTAGACATAGGCGCCCGATTTTTCATCGCGGCCAAATTCCAGCAAGCCGCGCGCCTGCGCTTCTTCCAGCAGGTTGCCGAAGGTGCGGAAGCCGTAGTAGGACTCGCTGAAGTCCGGCTTGCGGCGCTTGATCGCTTCTTTCAGCATCGAGGCCCAGATCTTGCCGCTGTCGCCGCGTTCGGAGACCAGCGCGTCGAAGGTCTCGACGGCCATCTCGATCGCTTCCGTCTTGCGCGACTCGTATTTTTCCTTGCGGCGCACTTCCTCGTCCGGCGAGCGCTTGGCGGCCGGCGTGTCGCGCGCGTCGCGCTTGGCGGCCGTGCGGCGGCTTTCGCGCACCAGGTCATCGTAGAAAATGAATTCGTCGCAATTGGCCACCAGCAGGTCGGAGGTCGACTGCTTGACGCCCACGCCGATCACCTGCTTGGCGTTCTCGCGCAGCTTCGACACGAGCGGCGAAAAATCGGAATCGCCGCTGATGATGACGAAGGTATTGACGTGGGCCTTGGTGTAGCACAGGTCCAGCGCATCGACCACCAGGCGGATGTCGGCCGAATTCTTGCCGGACTGGCGCACATGGGGAATTTCGATCAGCTCGAAGTTCGCCTCGTGCATGGTGCCCTTGAAGCTTTTATAGCGGTCCCAGTCGCAATACGCCTTCTTGACGACGATACTGCCCTTGAGCAACAAGCGTTCCAGGATAGGTTTGATATCGAATTTTTCGTAGTTTGCATCTCGCACGCCGAGCGCGACGTTTTCAAAGTCGCAAAACACGGCCATGCTGAGGTTTTCTGGGGATGACGCCATAAGGGTGAATTCTCGCTGGATGATAAGGGCGGGCGGGAAGCGCAAGGCCTCCCTTTTCCCCTAGTATATTCGCCCGCCCCCCGTTTCGGCGACAACTATCGTGCGCGGCCCCTTAATCGGCACCGCCGGCGGCGCTGGCGCCCGGGCCTGGGCCGCCTGGCCACACCACGCTGGCATCGACGCAATACAGGTGGCAGGGCGTGCTGCTGCGCCGCTGGCAGGAAGCGAGCGCCCGGTAGTCGGGGCTTTCGCCCTCCTCCGCCCAGCCCCAGGCGCCGCTTTCCGACAGGGCAAAGGCGCGCGGCGCCGTCTTGTCGAGGAATGCCCGGTAGGCGGCGCGCCCCGGCTCCGTCAGGTAGGGCACGGCGGCGATGTCGTCCAGCAGCGCGAAATGCGTCTCGGCCGGCGGCGGCGGGTCGATCACGCTATACACTTGGCGCACCGGCATGCCGATTTCTTGCAGGAAGCGCAAGGTGGCAGGCAGCCAGACCGCCACGCCGTCGCGGCTGCCCAGGGTCAGGTGGGCGTCGCGCTTGAACGGACCGTAGGCCACCAGTTCACCGCGGCCGCCGGAACCGGCAAACGAATTGAATAGCCGCCGCGCCAGCGCCGGCCCGAAATAGGAATCGTTGGCGCCATACAGCCACAGGCTGGGAATGCGGTTGTAGGCGCCCAGGGTGGCGAAGGCCCGCGTCAGCGAGGCTTGCCAGTCGCAGCCGGGCATGTCGACGCGCAGGCCGCCGGAGAAATTGAGCACGCCGCGCAGGCCGGGCAGCGCCCTGGTGGCCAGCGCCAGCGCGGCCATGCCGCCATACGACTGGCCCGCGACGACGATGCGCTGCGGGTCGACCCAGCGCTGGCGGCGCGCATACGCCAGCGCGGCCAGCACGTCGCGCGCCTGGCCTTGCGCATTGCCCAGCATGTCGCAGCCGAAATCGCGGTAGGTCCCCGTGGACTGGGCATAGCCGGCGCGCATGGGCAGCATCACCGCATAGCCGCGGCGCACGAATTCGGTGGCCATGTAGATGAAGCGCTCGCGCGCCTGCAGCTTGGCCGGCCCCGCCTGTTTGCCGTGGTTCATCAGCAGCAGGGGAAACGGGCCGGGGCCGCTGGGGCGGAACACCGTTGTTTCCAGCACTTCGCGCGTGCCGTCGCCGGCTGGCACCATGATGATCTGCTCGTTCAAGCGGGCGTCGAGCGGCAATGATGCAGACTGGGCGTGCAGGCACAGACAAGGCAAGCCCAGCAGCAAACCCGGGAGAAGATGGCGAACAAGGGGGAAAATGGCAGGCTCCGTGCAAGATTTCCCAGCCAGTCTAGACAGTGAAACGGCTCGGCACAATATTAAAAAGTTACGGAGAGTAACTTTTTTTGCGGCCATCGCCCACGTTAAAAATGTTGCCTTGCACCAAGCACATCTTGCCCGCATGCGTGTAAACTAGACGCATTCTGAAGGAGTTGCCATGTCCATATCCGCCCTCACCACCGGTACCTCGGGGCTGACCGCCAACCAGCGCGCGCTGGACGTGGCCGCCAACAATATCGCCAATGCGAATACGCCCGGCTTCCAGCCGCAGAAAGCCGAATTCCAGGAAAACAGCCCCGCCGGCACGGGCGTCACCCTCTCTGTCGAAGGGCGCAAGCTGGCCGCCACGGAAAGCGTCAGCGGCGCCACCGCGAATGCCGCCAAGGCGGCCGAAAGCCGCCCGAACGGCGTCGGCCTGGCCTCCGAACTGACGGATAACCTGGTCTACAAGGCCGGTTTCAACCTGTCGGCGAATGTCGTCAAGGCAGCCGACCAGGCGCTGGGCAGCCTGATCGACGTGAAAACTTGAACCCTGCGGCTATCGATCAGATAGCCTGATTTTTCAGTTCCAGCAGCAAAGGCGCCATGGCCGGCGTGATCAGCGCCAGCAGCCGTTCGGCGGGAATGCCGTCGCGCGCCTGCACCGACAGGCCGTGCAGCAGCGCCGCATAATAGTCGCCCAGCGCCTGCACGTCCGCCTCCTTCTTCAACTCCCCGGCCAGCTGCGCCGCGCGCAAGCGCTCGATGACGGCTTGCGTGCGCGCGCGGCGGTGCTGCGCCAGCCAGTCGGCGATGCCGGCATTTTCCGCGCTCGTATTCGTGGCGGCCGTGACCACCATGCAGCCTTGCGGCTGGCCGCTGCGCGTGTACAGCAGCACGGCTTCTTCCAGCATGCGCGCCACGGCGTCGCGCACATTCAGGCTGGCCGCCAGCGCGTGCACGGCAAACGCGCCCTCGCCCGTTTCATACAATGCCACGGCTTCGCGGAACAGCTGCTCCTTCGAACCGAACGCCGCATAGATGCGCGCCGAGGCGATGCCCAGCGCCGCCACCAGGTCGGCCATCGACACGCCTTCGTAGCCGCGCGTCCAGAATGCATCGCGCGCCTTTTCCAGCGCCAGCGCGCGGTCAAATTCCCTCGGTCTTCCTGCCATTTTCATCCTCTGCTTGCAAACTGGCGGCCAGTATAACGCCTGGCGCCGGCCACGCGTTCGCCAATTATTTTGCATCGACGCCTTGACCGCGCCAGAAATTTCCCCTATTCTTTGTCGATCGACAAACAATAGGAGCCGATATGAAAACCATCCAAGGACCGAGCCTGCACCTGGCCCAATTCGCCGCCGACACGGCGCCCTTCAACACCCTGCCCGCCATCGCCGAATGGGCGGCCGGCATGGGCTTCAAGGCCCTGCAGATTCCCGCCTGGGATGCGCGCCTGTTCGACCTGGCGCAGGCCGCGCACAGTCAGCAATACTGCGACGATCTGGTCGCCATGCTGGCCGGCCATGGCCTGGTCATCAGCGAATTGACGACGCACATCCTCGGCCAGCTGGTGGCCGTGCACCCGGCCTATGACGCGCTGTGCGACAGCTTCGCGCCGGCGCACCTGCATGGCCAGCCGGCAGCACGCACGGCGTGGGCCATCGAGCAGGTAAAACTGGCGGCCATGGCCTCGAAGCGACTGGGCCTGACGGACATGGGCACGTTTTCCGGCTCGTTCGCCTGGCCATATTTATTCCCGTTCCCGCAGCGCCCGCCCGGCCTGATCGAGACGGCCTTCGATGAACTGGCGCGCCGCTGGCTGCCCATCCTCGACGTGTGCGAGGAACAGGGCATCAACCTGTGCTATGAAATCCACCCCAGCGAAGACCTGCATGACGGCATCAGCTTCGAGATGTTTTACGAGCGCGTGGGCCGCCACCCGCGCTGCAAGATGCTGTTCGACCCCAGCCACTTCGTGCTGCAGCAGCTGAACTACCTGGAATTCATCGATATTTATAAAGACCACATCCGCATGTTCCATGTGAAGGATGCGGAGTTCAATCCGACGGGACGGCAAGGCATCTATGGCGGCTACCAGTCATGGGAAAACCGCGCCGGGCGTTTCCGCTCGCTGGGCGATGGCCAGGTCGACTTCAAGGCGATCTTCTCGAAGATGGCGCAAAACGATTACGCAGGCTGGGCCACCCTGGAATGGGAATGCTGCCTGAAGGACCAGGAAACGGGCGCGCGCGAAGGCGTGGCCTTCATCAATGCCCACATCATTCCCGTCACCGACAAAATCTTTGACGACTTCGCCGGCGCCCCCGTCAGCGCAGAGCAGATCCATACCCTGCTGGGCATCCAGCACAACTAATCAAGGAAACAATATGAACGACTTCATTCACGATTACGTCCGCATCGACGGCCAGCGCCTGCATTGCGTGATTGCCGGCGAAGGCCAGCCCGTGCTGCTGATCCCCGGCTGGCCGCAAACCTGGTACGCCTGGCGCCACGTGATGGCGGCGCTGGCAGCGAATGGCTACCAGGCCATCGCCATCGATCCGCCCGGCAGCGGCCACTCCGACCGCCCCGCCGGCGGCTACGACACGGGCACCGTGGCGGCCACCCTGCACCGTTCCATGCTGGCCCTGGGCCACACGCGGTACGACGTCGTCGGCCACGACATCGGCATGTGGGTCGGCTATGCGCTGGCCAGCGATTTCCCGCAGGCCGTGACGAAACTGGCGCTGACGGAAGCCGTGATTCCCGGCCTGGCGCCGGCGCCGCCCATTTTTGTCGCACCATCCGACAACATCTTCCTGTGGCATTTCATGTTCAACCAGGTACTGGATTTGCCGGAAATGCTCACGGCCGGCAAGGAACGCGAATACATCCGCTTCATCTTCGACCGCTGGTCGTACCGGCGCGACCAGGTGGCCGTCGACGTGTATGCGGACGCCTACGCCACGCCGGGCGCCCTGCGCGCCGGCTTCGCCTACTACCGGGCGATTCCCGAAACCATCCGGCAAAACCTGGAGCGGGCGAAAACAAGCCTGGCGATGCCGGTGCTGGCCATCGGCGCCGACCATGCGACCAACGATGCGCCGCTGCTGACCATGCAGGGCAAGGCGGACGATCTGCAAGGCGCCATCGTCGCCGAATGCGGCCACTTCATCATGGAAGAACAGCCGGACGCGTTCATCGGCCACCTGCTGCCCTTCCTGGCCGGAGAAAAGTCAGGAAACAACGCATGAGCCTTGACCCGCTGATCGCCGCCTGGCTGGAACAGACAAAAGATGCGCCGCCGCCCGCCTCGCTGGCGGAGCTGCGCGCCGCCACGGAAACGGGCTTGCGCCAGCTGCATGGGCCATTGGAAGACGTCGCGGCCATCAGGGATTACGTGCTGCCGGGCGAGCATGCGCTGACCGTACGCGCCTATGTGCCAGCCGCTGCGGACACGGACCAGCCCTTGCCAGCCATCGTCTTTGCGCATGGCGGCGGATGGTGTCTGTGCTCGCTGGACCTGTACGACAACCCGTGCCGCGCGCTGGCCAACGCCACGGGCTGCGTGGTCTTTTCCGTCGACTACCGGCTGGCGCCCGAGCACAAGTTCCCCGTGCCGCTGGAGGATTTCTACACGGCGCTGTGCTGGATCGCCGAACATGCGGCGGCGCTGGGCATCGATGCACGGCGGCTGGCCGTGGCAGGCGACAGCGCGGGCGGCAACCTGGCGGCAGCCGCCGCCCTGATGGCGCGCGACCAGGCCGGCCCCGCGCTGGCGCACCAGCTGCTGCTGTACCCGGCGCTGGATTTCGCCTTCGACACGCCGTCCTACCAGCGTCATGCGGAAGGCTTTTCATTGACGCGGGAAGCCATGCGCTTTTGCTGGTCGGCCTACCTGAACGAGCCATCTGACGGCATGCAGCCTTACGCGGCTCCGCTGCGGGCCGCTTCGTTCAAGGACTTGCCGCCGGCAACCGTGCTGGTATGCGAATACGATCCCCTGCACGACGAGGGTGCGGCGTATGCCCAGCGCCTGCGCGATGCCGGCGTGGCGGCCGATTGCGTGCAGCTCGACGGCATGATCCACGCGTCCATGCACATGCTGGGCTTGACGCCACAGGCGCGGGGATTGTTCGACGTGGCGGGACTGGCGATGAGGAAAGCAATGGCAATGTAAAAAATCCGCCGCTGGGGATGGCTCCACGGCGGCGGATCTTGTTACTCCACCAGCTTGCGCACCTCGATGCCCTTGAGCCATTTCACATGGCGCGGCCCCGTGCGGATGTCTTTCGCCGAGATCATGGCGATTTCGCCGTCGTTGTCGTCGAGGACCTTGCCGTTTTTCTCGTAGTAGACGACCACGCCCTCGCCGGCCGGCGCGTTATACAGCTCGCCCCAGGAAAACACCACCGCGTAGCCATCGGTGGCGGTGGCGATGATGGCGATCTTCTTGACGTCGTTGTGGCCCGGCGCGTCCAGCACCGCCTGGTCGAGAATGTCGCGCAGGCGCACGCCCTTGTAACTGGTGATGGTCTCGGCCTTGTCGCCGTTGTGGCGCGTCACGGCAAGCGCGCCGCCATGCGCCGGCCGCAGCTTGCGCAAGTCGGCCACCGTCAGGGTCAATGGCGTTTCCACCATGCCCGTCACGGCAAGTGAGTGGCTCATGTTGTCGCGCGCCGGCGCCGGAGCGCCAGCCCACGCGGGAGGTGCCGCCAGCAGCGTAGCCACGGTGCAGGCGACGAAAATCTTCTTGAACATATTAAATCCTTTCATGGAGCAGTCAAAAAATCAGAACTGATACTGCGCATTGGCCAGCCAGGTGCGACCCGCGCTGGGAAAACCGTCAGCCAGCGCGTAGTTGCGGTCGGCCAGGTTGCTGACGCCCGCTTCCAGGCTGAAGGCCGGCAAGGGGCGAACCACGGCCTTCAGGTTCACCGTGGCGTAGCCGCCCAGTTGCACGGTGTTCGAGACCCAGCGCCCGCTGTTCGCTTCCGCGGTGGCTACCACGTCGACCTGACGCGCCGCGTGCAGCACGGCATGCGCCGTCAGCTTGTGGCGCGGCACGTCCGTCAGGCGGATGGCGCGGTCGCTGACGTTCTTCATGTCCGTGTAGGTGTAGTTGCCGCCGAAGTCCAGCCAGGCGCCGGCGCGTCCGCGCACCCCCAGCTCCACGCCGCTGATGTGCGCCCTGCCCGCGTTGCGCATCTGCGCGCGCACGCCCGCCACATTCGCCACGCTCTGGATCTTGTCCTTCACGTCGCTGTAAAACACGGCGGCCTCCAGCGCCAGCCCACGCACGGTGGCCTGATAGCCCACTTCATAATTGAGCGCTTTCTCGGCGCGCAGGTCCGGGTTTTCAATATACGTGCCCAGGCGCTGCGAATAGCGGTCCTTCAGGGTCGGCAGGCGCGACTTGCGCGCCACGGTGGCATACACCTTCGCCTCTGGATGCAAGGTGTGGAACAGGCCCGCCTGCACATCCGTGGCCGCCTGATTGCCTGGCAAGATATAGGCATTGCCGGCGCTGTACACGGTGTCCGGGCGCAGCGCGTTGTGCGACACCCCCAGCGACAGCTGCGTCGTCCCGCTGAGGGCGATGCTGTCTTCCGCGCCCAGGGTCCACAGGGCATCCTGGTACCAGGTGGTGCGCACGTCCTTGGCGTCGAGTTCCTGGTGTTCGTCGGCCTTGTAGCTGGCCACAAAACGCAGGCTGTGCGCGGCCAGGCGCAGCGATTCAAGTTCCACCGCGCCGCCGTTCGTGCGGTCGTTATAGATGCTGCGACCGCCGCTGACGCTGCCCTGGCCGCTGGTTTTCAGGGTCGTGTAGCTGCCGTTCGTGTACGAGGTGATTTCATTGTCGTAGCTGTCATGGTACAGGCGTAACTTGAGGCGCTCGGCCTCGCCCAGGCGCGTCTGCGAGACGAAATACACACTTTCCTTGTTCCAGTACGGCCACTGCCAGTAGCGCGCGCCCACGGGATTCGTCGATGGCGGCTGGCCCTTTTCGCCATGCTGCCTGTAGTAGCTGAGGGCGTATTCATCGCCACCCACAGGCGTGTAGCCCACCTTGAACGACAGCTTATGGTCCTTGCGGTACGCATTGTTGCGCATGCCGCCATCTTCCGTGGCCGTCGGGCGGAAATCGGACGACAGGGGGAAACCATCGCTGTCGATCCAGGACACGCCCGCCTGCAGATACCACAGGCCCTGGTTGGTGCCGACGTTGGCCGACATCTGGCGCTCGCTGCCCGCGCCGAATCCGACGGACGCATCACCTTCCATCAACGCCACGGGTTTGCGTGACACCAGGTTGATGGCGCCGCCCAGGGTATTGGCGCCATACGCCACGGAACTGAAGCCCTTGGCCACCTGGATGGCCGACAGGTCGCTCGTTGTAAAACGGTTGAAGTCGACATAGCCGTCATACGGCACGTAGACGGGAATGCCGTCCATGTACAGCGGCACCTGGCGCGCATCGAAGCCGCGGATGGCCACGGTTTTCTCGTTGCGCGCATTGGTCGACAGCGTCACGCCGGACAACAAGTTCAAGGCGTCGCCCACGTTGTCGCGGTTGAAGCGGCGCATCTCGGCGCGGTTCACTTGCGAGCCCACCTGCTGTTCCGCTTGACCTGCCTGTTCGCGCTGGCCGATCACCGTGACCGTGCCCAGCACGAATGGCGCCGCCTCCGCGTCTTCCTTGCCGGCGGCCTGCTGCGCCAGCACCAGCATCACGGCGCCTGCCATTACCTGTCTCAACATCTTCGTTATTCTTTCTTCCTCGTTATATATCGCTTTATATAGCGATATGCAAAAAAATACAAAAAAAGCAGCCGCGCATGCGGCGACCGTCACCCAACAGCGCAATATACAGACGTATATAACGATGCTCAAGCAGCAAGACCACAAACCGCTGCGCAGGTCAATTTTCGGGAAAAATTCATGCACAATTTCATGCACTGCACCATTTCGCTGTGCGAACGAATGTTTCACAAAACGATTGACATGCGAAATTTGGCTAGGCAAACTGGTTTCCAGGGAGCGTGACAATGAAT